>OQVH01000020.1_pt1 | contig 96176 bp, 115 predicted proteins | sample 1691641 | NCBI WGS metagenome assembly OQVH01 (sample SAMN03418286, study PRJEB22391) | human gut metagenome | biome: human-gut; feature: organic feature; material: feces | host: Homo sapiens | place: Italy | collected 2013-04
TGTAAATATAATTATTCAAATTTTTAGCGGTGTCCAGAAAACTGGGTACATATCATTGCTTCCGTCGGCTTTTTTATATTGCAAGTATATCACTGTGGAGATATACTTGAGTTAAGGCAGAATGGAGGCGATGAAGATGGACAAAATAATTACGTTGTATCACTGTTCGGAGAATATCGTAGAGGTTCCGGCTTTTGGTAAAGGAAGACGTAATAATGGATATACGTGCATACCCAGAAACGTATCTAAGTAAAGCGTATAAAGAGGGTAAGAAAGTATTGTAGTTGATGTACGAGGAGTATCAGCATGTTTAATTTTAGCAATTCTGTATTTAAATTAAGAAGTATTTCTGAGTCTGATGTAATAAAAGACATCAGAACTTTTATGTTGCCCGGTGAGAATATCGTATCGGCCTTTCGGTCTGGAAGAGATCAGGTTGTATTTACTGATAAAAGAATAATAGCTTTGGACGTAAAGGGAATTACCGGTTCTCGAAAAGAATTTTCTACACTGCCGTATTCCAAAATTGTCCATTTTACTGTACAGACACCGGGCTTTTTAGAGTTTAACAATGATAGCGAGCTTATTGTGGCATATCCTAACGGAGCGCTTATTCAATTCGAGTTTAGCGGCGGAAATGTTAATATCCTGGAAATCGCGCAAATAATTAGCAGATATGTTCTGTAATTTTACTATAAGCTGATGATGAGCGAATGAAAAGCATGAAAGAAACTATCGATACTAATAAAAAATTGCAACGAATGAAGAAAAGGCTGCAAAGATGTTAGAGCTTTCTTCATAAGACAGAAATTCCCTGGCCTTACCTTGCGTAAAGTCAGGGAATTGTATTATATGCAGTTTTAATCGGAGCAGCTTTTCTTACTGAAATAGGGAAAGAATATATCGGCAGCTATGTGTAATATATGGCGTACAGAATGTATTACAAAAGAATAGAGTTCTTGATGATTTTTCTCTTGCCATCTATCTACTTACTAACTATAATTATAATTAGTAAGATAACTAGAAAGGAGTTGGTAAAATGCTAGAGAATAAGACTGTTGAATTCAAACGTCAGTATGTAGATGATATAAAATATGCTGTACTTGCTTTTACTAATACAGATGGTGGCAAAATTTATATTGGCATTAATGATGACGGCAGCGTGCAAGGAGTGGAAAATCCTGATGCTGTTATGTTGCAGGCGATGAACATGATTCGGGATGCTATACATCCGGATGTTACTGTTGCTGTGGCTTGTGATGTAGAAAGCATGCAGGAAAAGAATGTAGTTGTTTTAACTGTCCAAAGAGGAACTGCCAGACCTTATTACTTAGCAAGCAAGGGGATTCGTCCTGCAGGTGTTTATGTACGTCAAGGTGCATCTTCTGTACCTGCTTCAGAAACAGCTATTTTGCAAATGATTAAGGAAACCAGTGGAGATAGTTACGAAGAATCTCGCTCTCTTAACCAGCAGCTTACCTTTGAGATTGCTGATGCTTATTTTGCCAATACCAATATTCCCTTTGGTGAAGCACAGAAGCGCTCTTTGCGTTTAATAAATGCAGATGGAACTTATTCCAATCTGGCGATGCTACTTTCTGATCAATGCTTTGCAAGTATTAAATTGGCTGTATTTGAAGGCAGTCACAAGACAGTGTTTCATGACCGTAGGGAATTACATGGCTCGCTTTTGCAGCAATTAGAGGATGCCTATGCTTACATTAATCAGTTTAATTATACGCGCGCAGAGTTCCCCGGCTTGCAGCGAGTTGAGAAACGTAATTATCCTCCGGAAGCTGTGCGTGAAGCTTTACTTAATTCAGTGATTCATCACGATTATGGAATTGGCGGGCCCACGTTGATTAGCTTATTTGATGACCGTATCGAATTTGTAAATATTGGCGGTTTGGTTAAAGGGATGTCACTGGCAGATATTCAGCTGGGTGTATCTGTTTTGAGAAATAAGAATCTGGCGAATGTTTTTTACAGGTTGCATTTGGTTGAAGCATACGGTACAGGCTTGCTCAAGATTCACGAATGTTATGCGGATGAAATGGTTAAGCCTAAAATTGAAGTTACGGACAATGCTTTTAAGATTACATTGCCTAACGTTAATTTTGTTCCTGCGAAATCAATGCTGCCTTCTATGCAGCTTGCCGATGAACGGGAAGCTGATAAAAAGCAGCAGGAACGAGTGAATGTTATTTTGGACTTGGCGCAGAAGCATTCACGGATTACAAGAAACATGATAGAAAATGCTTTGCAGGTATCAACATCTACTGCACTGTTATTGATCAAAAAGATGGTGACTTTAGGTTTGCTGGCTAAAGATGGCAGCGGACGTAATTTAAGCTATCATTTGGTACGATGATAAAACCAAAACCGTCCTCATGTTGTTTTTACAGCATATGGGCGGTTTTTTTGCGTTTGGAAAAAGAGCTGTAGAAATGCAGGATAAAATTTTTTAGTGACGAAATATTTACGGTAAAGTATTTTTGATAGAAAAAAAGAGCTGTTGGTTGTAATTTACTAACATCAGATAGATAGAATCTGACGTAGCTTGGGAGTATAATTTAATTGTAGGTTGGAATGGTAATACAAAGGAGAGTGCTATCATGGCTGAAAACATTGAACTTACTGCACAGGAACTGGCTGAAAACGAATTGCTGAACGATGCAATCGCATATGCTGCTACCATGCATCGCAATGGTTTACGCAAGGGCACGACTATGCCTTACATTGTGCATCCGCTGGAGGTGATGCATATTTTAGAGGTAATGACAGGCGACAAGCATTTAATAGCTGCCGGTGTGCTGCATGACGTGGTGGAAGATACTGATGCTACTATTGAAGATGTTTATGCAAGATTTGGCGATGATATTGGCGCATTAGTTGAAGGCCATACAGAAAAGCATAAGGAAGATCCTTGGGAAAAACGTAAAGAGGAAGCATTGGCACACTTGGCAAAGGCTGATGTGCGTGAGCAGATGCTCGTTTTGGCAGATAAGCTAGCCAATATGCGTGCGATTGCGCGTGATTATGCTAAATACGGTGAGGATTTATGGCAGCGCTTCAAACGTTGCAAGGATATCCAAAGCTGGTATTATCATGCTGCAGTGAAGGCAATGAGTGATTTGGAGTTTGATGCGGAAGCTGCGCCTTTTTATAAAGAATTTGAGAAGAAGGTAAATCAGGTTTTTGGGGATAAAGGATAAGTGCTGAAGATGAATACTACGAGCAGAAGGATTGCTTAGTGTCTGAAGTAGAGGCGTAAAATCATTGATTAAAGGAGTGATTTTTAAATGCAAGAAATTAAATGTCCGAAATGTGGTGAAGTATTTCAGGTAGATGAAGCTGGTTATGCAGCTATTGTTAAACAGGTTCGCGATAAGGAGTTTAATAAAGAGCTTAAAGAGCGGGAAGCGCAGTTTAAAATAGCAAAAGAGGATGCTTTAGAAGTTGCAAAAACTAAAGCAGAAAAAGATCTTAATCAGCTGATAGCTCAGAAAGATAAAGAAATTGCGGATTTACAAAAAAAGCATGATAGTGAATCCAATGAAACAAAACTTGAAATTGCAAATTTGAATGCACAAATTGCTGCTGCGGAATCTGAAAAAAATACGGCACTCGAAAAAGCTGAAGCTGAAAAGGATAGACTGATTTCTGAGCTTAATGCTAAGCTACAAGCTAAAGATGACGAGCAAAAGCACATTGTCAAAGAGGCTGAAGCTGAAAAGGACAAAATTATTGCTGAACTTCAGAATCAGATAAGTAATATTACCAAGGATCATAAACATGATATGGAGCAGTTGAAAAGTGCAAAACAATTAGAGATTGATGCACTTAGTGCTCAAATTACCAATAATGAAACTGTCAAAAACTTAGCTGTTAGTGAGGTGGAAACTAAATATACTAAGTTGTTAGCTGAGAAAAAAGAAGAAATTGCTAAGCTTAATGGTGATTTAGAATCTAAAAATAAGGAGCTGGAAATAAGGGAGAATAGTATTCGTAGAGAATATGATGTCATTATAAAAAACAAAGATGAGCAGATAGAGCAGTACAGAGATTTTAAGGCTAGACAGTCGACTAAGATGATTGGTGAAAGTCTTGAAGTACATTGTAGCAATGAATTCAATAAAGTGCGTCATATTGGTTTTCCTACAGCATATTTTGAAAAAGATAATGATGCTAGAAGTGGTAGTAAGGGGGATTTTATTTTTAAAGATTTTGATGATGAGGGTAATGAATACATTTCTATTATGTTTGAAATGAAAAATGAAGCTGATGCAACTGAGAAAAAACATAAAAACGAGGACTTTTTTAAAGAACTTGACAAGGATAGACGAGAGAAAAAATGCGAATATGCTGTTTTAGTAACTTTGCTGGAAGCAGACAATGATTATTATAATCAGGGAATTGTTGATGTATCTCATCGCTATCCGAAAATGTATGTGATTAGGCCACAGTTTTTTATTCCGCTAATTTCTTTGCTGCGTAATGCGGCTCGCAATTCATTAGAATACAGAAAACAGTTGGCTGAAATGAAGAACCAAAATATTGACATAGAGAATTTTGAAGCAGGGATTGATGAGTTTAAGCGTTTGTGGGGGATGCATTATACCAATGCTCAGAAGAGATTTGATGAAGCTATAGATGAAATAGACAAGACAATACAGCACCTGCAGAAAGTAAGAGATGCTCTCGTTACTTCTGGCAATCATTTGGGCAAAGCAAATAGTCAGGCAGCTGATTTGACAATTAAGCGTTTGACAAAAGGTAATCCTACTATGGCTCAAAAATTTGCTGAGTTGAAAGAAAAATAGCGGGAGCAGTTGTAGCAGGAGGCTTATGATTATGAGCTGAACGGCGATATATACGTTTATGCAGTTGAAGTATTTTATAAGCTTAGATAAGAGTAAAAAAGCTGATACTCAATCAAGTCGAAAAGACTTGTGGAGTAGGGCATTGGTCCAATTATCTGTTACATGAGTGTGGCTTGACTTGGTCCGCAGTTATGGAGTGAACTTATTACAATATGTGAGTTAGGCTAGTCCGAATTTTGTGGTCAATCTGGTCCATGCTATTGGGTTTCAATGGTTGGAGCGTATTGCTCCAGCCATTTTTGTCTGTGCGCCCAACATGGGCGATAATTGGTGGTGAAAGTCCACTACGCGCTCGGTAGCAGGAAGCGTTAGCCGAAGGCAAGGGTGTCCATCGTGAGGTGGAATCTGAAGGAAGCCGGATGCTGTTGCGGAAATCAACAGTGGGCAAAGTTCTGAGCCGACGAACAGAAACCTTATATAAGGAACGATGACACTCTATCTAATACAGTTATTATACAGTCAATAAGGGTTATAGGTTACCTTTATCAACCTAAATACATTATATAAGGTAGGATAAATAAGTTTACAATAAGAAAAGGCTGACGCTTCGCATTTACGCAAGGCGTCAGCCTTTTGCTGTTCGTATGAGGGTTAGTTGTTAAGCCTTAAGGCCGAGCTCGTAAGCCTCCTGCAGCTTGCTGCTGCCGCTGATTTCGCCTGCAGCATTAACTCCGCCGCAGAAAAGGCTGCCGGCTAATTTAGCCTTTTCGAAGCAGTCAATCCAGCCGGTTAAGCCTGCCAGTGCACGCTCAGGGGTATAGCTGCCGTTGTCCGCAGCAGTTGCCAGAAAGTATACCTCGCGGAATTTGTAATTCTTAGGAAACATGGAATTCATACGGTCAATCAGCACCTTCATCTGACCGGCCATTTCGTAATAATAGATAGGTGTTGCCCAAACAACTACGTCGGCATTCAGCACAGCCTCGGTGATAGGCAGAGCATCGTCGTTAATAATGCAGTGCCCCTTGCTTTGACAGGCCAGGCAACCTATGCAGAAGGCAATGCTTTTGCCCTTGAGCGATATATATTCAACCTCATGGCCTGCGGCCTCGGCACCTTTGACGAATTCCTTGGCTAAAGCCTCGGAATTGCTGTTTGTTCTTAAACTTGTGGAAATAACTACAACCTTTTTAGACATTTGTTATCCGTCCTTTCCTTTGACTAATTTCCTGTTGTCTCTAGTATAATACTTGGAGTACAGTCTAAGTCAAGGGGGAGGAGGTTAATTTGCGTTGAGGCTTTCTTCTTAAAGCCAGCTTTTACTGTTCCTACTAGCGTGTTATAATTAAGCTAACGCTAATATGAGGAGCTGATATTATGGGCAAAAGAGCAATCTATTCCTGCATTACGCTGCAAAAGGAGTTGGAAAACACCATTAAGAAAATAGGCTTTGAGGGCAAGGTCACATATCTTAATGTTGCGCTTCATAGCAATCCGCAGAAGATGCATGAAACATTGCAAAGGATTATAGACGAAAATACAGAAGCAGAGAAAATAGTTATCTGCGTTTCCGGTTGCGGCAAGGCTACGTGTGATTTGAAGGCCACAACCTGTCCTATTGCTGTGCCGCGTACTATGGACTGCATTGATGTACTTCTGACTGGTTCTGGCATCAAGCGTCCTGACGGAGCGATTTTTATAACTAAGAGCTGGATGAACTTCATGAAAAACTCTACAATTGACTATGCCAAGCTTGTGCAGGAGCGTGGTCAGGCAGAAGCGGAAACCTTCCTGAAGCAGCTGTATAAGGGATTCACGGATTTTTATATCATTGATACAGGGACGTATGATTTGCAGGAGGTTGAAGCTTATATTATGCCTTTGGTGAAGCTTTTGGGAGGAACGCTTACGCGTCTGCCGGGGCCTTACAAGGTGCTGGAAAAACTTGTGTCTGGCAAATATGATGACAGCGTTATTGCGATACCTAAGGGTGGAACGCTGAGCATTCATGAGTTCGATGGCCTGCGTCCTTGTACGATTAAGAAGTAGGGCATGAAGCACGGAAGTGAAATAAAGGCTTAACGTAAAGTCTATTCTTTAGCGTTTAAAATTTTTCGTGCTAACAAAAAGGCAGCTATTACACAAGCATGAAGCTTGCTAATAGCTGCCTTTTGTTATGCCCACTTGACAAACCGCTTTGACAAATATATCATATAGACCTTCGCCTTACGTAATCTACGGTTTCCGATTTCTTCAGCCATACAGAAGACAGGTCTGAGCCTTCGGGAGCGACCCTGAGCTTCCTGCCCCTTTTGCCTGCCGCGGGAATGGCTACCCACAAATTTCACCCATCTTTCAGATAATTGAGCCAGCTAGTTTCGAGAACTAGCAACACTCTGGTATTGAGCTACTTTTACCTCAGAATTCTGTTATACACGGATTTCTCCGCTTCACTACCAACAGCTTGTTTCGGAGTTTCCGCTAAGTTCGCTGCAGCATCCCTGCTGCAGGTTTCACGGATTTTTCTAGCCTTTCGAGCTAGCGTCTATTGTCGCTGCCAGAATCCTTTGTGCTTTAATCGGCACCAAGATCCGCACATACCGTTCTGTGTTGCCTTTTGGGCTTCTCCATCAGTCCTCGCGGAGCAACAGAAACCTCACTGCCGCAGTATCCCGCAGGCAGCCTGGTCACAGCTTCCGGTATTCTCGGAGGGATTGACAACCCTTTAGTGCACCGAGTTATACGATATATTTGTCAAAACAGTTTTCAAGGAACATGTAGGTGTTCAACCGATGAACAAAGTATAACATATTATAGTGAAGTAATCGTGGAAAAAAAGGTGCGCATTGATTTCTTGCTGCTTGGTATGAGGGGGATTGATTAAGTCCTTTAGTTCGAATATGCTTCCTACAGTTTGTTGCTGTTGCTGATTTCGCCTGCATCATTAACTCTGTCGCCAAAAAGCAGGTGATATAACCCCAAAGAAATCTCCGATTTAGCTATCATAATTCCTACCACTGTAGTATAATTAAATTAACGAAAGAAACTTTTATACAAGGATGGTGAAGTAATGGAGACTTTCATGGGAATTCTTATTCCATTTATCGGAACAACACTCGGTTCGGCGTGTGTGTTCTTTATGAAAAAATCGCTTAGCAATATGGTGCAGCGCTCGCTTGCGGGCTTTGCTGCCGGTGTAATGGTTGCAGCGTCTATCTGGAGCCTGCTGATTCCTGCTATCGAGCAATCCGAAAGCATGGGAAGGCTGTCCTTTCTCCCGGCGTTTATCGGCTTTTGGATTGGCATCTTATTTTTGCTCCTGCTTGACCATATGATTCCCCATCTGCATGTGGGAAGTGAGCAGACGGAAGGCCCCAAAAGCAATTTGAGCCGCACTGCGATGATGGTTTTGGCAGTCACGTTGCATAACATACCTGAGGGAATGGCAGTCGGTGTGATGTATGCCGGCTTTCTGGCGGGGAATACGCCAATTACGGCGGCAGGGGCGCTTGCCTTGTCCATCGGTATTGCTATTCAAAACTTTCCGGAGGGTGCGATTATTTCTATGCCGCTTCGCGCAGAGGGAGAGAGTAAGAACAGAGCGTTTTGGGGCGGTGTGCTGTCCGGTGTGGTGGAACCAATAGGAGCAGTGCTGACGATACTTGCTGCCCAACTTGTAATACCGGTGCTGCCGTATCTTTTGAGCTTTGCTGCCGGTGCAATGCTTTATGTTGTTGTAGAGGAGCTGATTCCTGAAATGTCGCAGGGAGAGCATTCCAATATCGGCACGATTTTCTTTGCCGTGGGCTTCAGTGTGATGATGGTGCTGGATGTTGCGTTAGGGTAGAGAACGATTTCGGTATATCAGAATGGTGTCGCTGGCAAACAGTATAGCGGAGAGCCTGAAAGAGCCAAAGGATATTATGAAATGAGAGATTACTGTGAAAAACAAAAACAGCATTAAGAAATTTGATGTTAAAATCAAGCTTCTTAATGCTGCATTTCACAGTAATCTCTCTTTAGTTTTTCTGTAAATAGGGCATGAACTGAAAATTTTTATCTAAATATTGACCGGCATAAGCTACGCCTTTACCCATGGTGAAGGCTGCCAGGATGGTGCCTATTCCCAGTCCGTCTATATGTCCCAGCAAGAACAGTGTCAGCAGTGCCGTGATAGCAAGGCAAGTGACGTCAAAGGTGATTTTGATTTTAGCGTACTCGATTTTTATGATGGCGCTCAACTCACGCGGGAATAAATCCGTAGGGATAATGGGCAGGCCGCAGCGATTGGACAAGGCAATACCGATACAGATTAAAACATAGCTTACGATAAAATACAGCACACGCCAGGAAAAGGCCTGCGGTAACATGTTTATATACAGCTCGAACAAATCAAGGAATTGGCTGAACACAAAGCCTACAACAAAGCTGAACATATAGGACGCAATAAACTTTTTGCGCAGATACATCAGGCTGGCGATAAGCAATCCTTGGAAAATGTAGGTCCATGTACCGAGTGTGAGCTTGGGAAAGGCTTCGCTAAAGGCAAATGGAACGCTGCTGATGGCGCTGATGCCGGAACCGGAGTAGAGCATGAGCACGACGCTGAAGCTGTTGATGATTACCGCAACCAAAAGTGCTAGCTCACCGCATAAGGTCAGACGTGAATTTTTTTCGTTTAAAAGCATTTTTTAACCCCTCTCGAAAACAATAAATTTATCAAAAATGCATTTCCTATTATAGTACTAAATTTTGCGTTTGGCAATTTCAGGCAGGACATTTTTTCTAAGATTGTTATAAAAAGATTTGTTTTGGAGGTTTTTGGCATTGCTTTCAATTTGTGGGCGACTTTGTATGTGCTTAAGATATTTTGCGTAGCCTGTTTATATACGGAAACATTTTTGCAGTGCTGTATACTCGCCTAATGCCAGCATTGTTATATCGTCGGATAATATGGTATCGGGCGTAATTGAGACGTCAGTTTTTCCCAAGTGCTTTATGCCAAGAATATTAATGCCAAACTTTTTGCGGACATCCAACATACCAATGCTTTTACCAACCCAGGCTTTGGGCACCTCTACTTCAAAAATAGCGTGCTGTTTGTCAATTTCAATATAATCGAAAATATGGTCTGCAGTGTAGCGTTTGGCTGCCCATATAGCCATCTGTTTTTCAGGATAGACTACATTGTCTGCACCGTTACGAAGCAGAAACTTTGCCTGGACATCGCGTTCAGCACGAGATACTACACATTTTGCTCCCAGTTCTTTTAAAAGAGAAGTAGTTTCCAGCGAGTTTTGAAAATTACCGCTGATAGTTACGAAGCAAACATCAAAATTTCCGATGCCGAGAGCACGTAAAAACTCTGCATTGGTGCTGTCACCGATTTGTGCTTTGGTGACAAACGGCAGTACATCGTTAATTCTTTCCTCATCAGTATCAACTGCCATGACCTGATGCCCTAATTGTGAAAGCTGCATAGCGATATGCCGCCCGAAATGACCTGCTCCGATCAGTAAAATATTTTTCATAGGATATCTACTCCTTTTGTTTAGCCAATAGTGATTTTTTCCAGCGGTAGTTTTGAGTTAACTGCTTTTTTGCCGGATAATGCTGCGTACATGAGCGTAAGGCTGCCTACTCTGCCAAGATACATAAGTAAAATCAGTATCAGTTGTGAGGGTACATGCAGCTGCGGTGTAATTCCCAACGTCAGTCCGACTGTTCCCAATGCCGATGCTGTTTCATATAAGCAGGATGACAGTGGCAGGTCCTCATAGGCACTGATAAAAATTCCTCCGCTGAAAAACAGCGTAATATACACGGTGAGGATAGTTGAGGCAGTTTTGATAGCGTTGCAATCGACTCTGCGATCAAAAAAATGGGCACTGTCCTGCTGGCGATAGGTCGCAACAATGTTGGCAAGCAGAACAGCAAAGGTTGTCGTTTTCATACCACCGGCAGTTGAGCCTGGTGAACCGCCAATCAGCATTAAAAGAATCATAATGCCTTGCGACGAGCTGGACATAGCAGATAAATTTACCGTATTGAAGCCGGCTGTTCTTGTTGTAACCGACTGGAACAGGGACGCTTGAAGCCGCGCTTCAATAGGAAGAGAAGCAAAATCAGTAAAGAAGAAAAAAATTGCCGGTAAGATAATCAGGAGTAAAGTTGTGATGAGGATTACTTTACTTTGCATTCTGTAGCGTCGGAACTGCAGCTTGTTTTCACAAATGTCCTCCCACGTCAAAAAGCCGATACCGCCAATTATGATAAGCAGCATAATAGTTATATTCATTATTGGATTTTGCTCATAACCGGTAAGAGATGGATACAGATTGTTTGCGGTTCCCAAAATATCAAAGCCTGCATTGCAGAAGGCCGAGACAGAATGAAAGACTGCCAGCCAAATACCATGCCATCCATAGTCGCGGCAGAATACCGGAAGCATGGCAAGTGTACCCAAAAGTTCAACAAGAAATGTCCCCCACAGAATAAACTTAGTAAGCCGGACAATACCGCCTACATTCGGAGCTGATATTGCGTCCTGCATGGTAGTGCGTTGCATTAAAGAAATTTTTCGTCTGGACAGAAGTGCAAATAATGCAGCTACAGTGACAACACCAAGACCGCCAATCTGTATCAGTGCCAGAATGATTGTCTGCCCGAAGGCCGACCAGTAGCTGCCGGTATCATGTATCACAAGACCGGTTACACAAACTGCGGAGGTTGCCGTAAATAACGCATCATGAAACGGTGTTACACAGCGTTCTGCTGCGGAAATTGGCAGCATCAGCAGTAATGCACCCAGCAAGATTACTCCCGCAAAACCTAATATGATAATTTGAAAAGATGAAAGCTGAAATCTTCTGCTAATCATTTCTTCTGACATACCTACACCTTCTTGTTAATCTGTTTATACATTCATTGTGCTTGTTGCGGACACAATGTAAAAGCCGTATATTGAACACTGCTTTGCTTGTTCCTATCATAGCATTTTTTCGGTGTAGATTTGGTAAAGAAACAGGTATGGAGCAACATTATCCGGTGATATGTCTTGAAGCGCTTTTGTTCGTGAAGTATAATGGGTTTGTAAAAATAATTAGGAGAAGCATTATGAAGCATCAACAACGAAAAGAAGATATTTTGTTTTCGGTCTGCGTTTTTTTCGGCGCTTTTGCCATTAATCTTTTGATTCGGAAGCTCTTTACAACCCAAACGCTGGTTCCTATGATTTTTGTATTCGGCGTTTTTCTGATATCGCTGAAAACGCACGGGTATTGCTATGGTATTGTTTCGGCTGTCTTAAGCGTATTTGCAGTAAATTTCGCTTTTACTTATCCATATTACACTTTAGATTTTTTCGTAGAAGAAAGTATATTATCCGCTATAATTATGCTGCTTGTTGCCGTTTCCACCAGTACGTTGAACAGTAGGATACGTGATCAGGAGAATTTGCGGGCAGAAAGCGAAAAGGAGAGGATGCGGGGCAATCTGCTGCGGGCAATCTCTCATGATTTGCGTACGCCTCTTACATCAATATACGGCTCAGCTTCTACGCTGATTTCCAAGAAGGATGCACTTTCGGAAGAACAGCAGCTAAAGCTGTTGGGAGAAATTCAAGAGGATAGCGAATGGCTTATCCGTATGGTCGAAAACCTGCTGGCTGTTACAAGAATCGACGGTGCAAAGGTCAAAATTGTGAAAACGCCAATCGTTTTGGATGAACTGATTGACTCCGTTCTGATGAAATTCTCCAAGAAGCATCCGAATCAGAAGGTTATTACGCAGATACCGGCCGACTTTGTGGATATTCCTATGGATTCTATCCTTATCGAGCAGGTGTTGTTGAACTTTTTGGAAAATGCCGTTTTTCATGCGAAAGGAATGACAGAGCTGAAGCTGTCGGTTTCCCTTGCAGGAGATAAGGCCATATTTGAAGTTGCCGACAACGGATGCGGTATTCCGGAGGAGATTTTGGATAAAATTTTTACCGGATGCTATAAAAAGTCTGCAGCACCGATAGACGGAACGCGCAGTAATATGGGCATCGGTATTTCGGTTTGTGCTGCTATTATTAAGGCGCATGGCAGCGAGATTTTTGTGGAAAATCGGAAGGGCGGCGGTGCTGTATTCCGCTTTTCTTTGGCAAGAGGGTGCGATGATGAGCAATAATAAATTCAAAATTCTAATCGTAGAAGATGAAGCAAATATTCTCAGTTTCATCAAAGCTAACTTGGAAATAAGTGATTATCAGGTGATTTGTGCAGAAACATGTGCGCTAGGAATGATGATGTACGCTTCTTATCGCCCGGACCTTATTGTTCTGGATCTCGGGTTGCCGGACCGTGATGGCTTGAGCTTGATTCAGAATGTTAGAGAAACGGATACTGTTCCTATTATTGTTCTTTCTGCCCGTTCCGGCGAAATGGACAAGGTGGAAGCCTTAGACCTTGGCGCGAATGATTATATTACCAAGCCGTTTGGAACTGAGGAACTGATGGCTCGTATCCGCGCAGTTCTTCGCAGCCATCGGTACAGCGAAAAAAACGAAGGTAACTACGGCGGTAAATTTCAATTTCAAGATTTGATGATTGATTACGATAAAAGGCAGGTTTTGGTTGCTGGTGACGAAATTGACCTGACACAGACGGAATATAATATTTTGACGTTTCTCTCCATCCACGCGGGAAAGGTGCTGACTTATGCTGCCATAATCCAGGCAGTATGGGGATATTCTGATTATGGGAGCGTCAAAAAGCTCCAGGTAAATATGAAAAACATCAGGAAGAAAATGGGTGTGACACCCGGAGAAAAGCGCTATATCGTCAATGAGCTTGGTGTAGGCTATCGTATGCTGGCAGAAGATGAAGAATAAAATCTGCCGGAAAGTGTACAGATGGCTAATATCATGATAAACTAAAATCCGTCTTTATGCTTTCACAGCACAGGGGCGGGCTTTCTTTTAATATAGGTGTTATGATTTATACAAGCATGGTATAATTAAAACAATGCCATTGTACAAATCTGGCGGCGAAATTTGCTTTGCATAAGGAGCTGACGGTGAAGGAGGTCGGTGTTGGCCTGACCTTGGAGTTGTAAAGAAAAACTTATATGTTAGCTGAATTTTGCAAAACGCTTTGAGGATAAATTTTCGTGGGGTGCAATTATGAAAATAAAAAGTATAATAGCTAAAGCGCTGCTGATTATGTCGTTATTTGCGGTTATGCCGCTTGTTTTTCCTCAAGATAATTATGCGTATGCTTCGAGAGAAGAGCTTTTGGATCTGGAAGAAGAAAAGTCTGATATAGAGGACGAAATAGCGGAAAGACAGGCTAACGGTGAAAGCTACGACGATTTGGAAGAGCGTCGTAATGATGTGCAGGATGAAATAGAAAATATCAAGGATGAGGGCTGAGGCTTTCGGCAAAATCCGCACATAAACTTTAAGCTCGCAAGTGCGCAAGTTTTTATCAATGATTTTCCGGCGCTCATAATGTAAAATACAATTAACGCGTAGCGAGGGTGAGGTGTGGTGACAATGCGAAAAGTTATCATTGAAAAATTACAGCAGATTGAAAAACAGGAAAACGTCAGGATTCTCCATGCAGTTGAATCTGGAAGCCGTGCATGGGGTTTTGAATCTCCGGACAGTGATTTTGATGTACGTTTTATTTATGTGCGTCCGCGTGATTATTATTTAAAATTAGAACAGACGAGGGATGTGCTGGAATTTCCTATTAACGATTTGCTGGATGTCAACGGCTGGGATTTGCAGAAGGCGTTAAGGCTTTTGCATCGTTCCAATCCGTCGGTATTCGAATGGTTTAAATCACCGATTGTTTATAGGGAAACTGCTTTCAGCCAAGAATTTATTCCCCTTATGGAAAACTATTTTTCCGCGAAGAGCGGACTTTATCATTACCTGAATATGGCAGAAGGCAACTATCGGGAGTATCTGCGGGGAGAGACGGTGCGAGCTAAAAAGTACTTTTATGTTTTGCGGCCTTTGCTTGCCTGCAGATGGATTTTAAGAACCAATACTCCGCCACCAATGCGTTTTACAGAATTGGTTGCAGGTGATTTGCCTGCATATCTTTATGAATCCGTACAGGAGCTTTTGCGCATCAAGATGGAGGTGCCGGAGCTGAAGCTGATTCCGAGAGTGGACGAGATAAATAATTTTATTGAAGAAGAATTTCCGCGTCTTAAAGAGAAAATCAGGAGCCTGCCGGAGGAACGCAGGCAGGGATACGACGAGCTTAATGCGTTGTTTTTGAAGTATCTGCAGTAATCCAAAAGCGTAGCTGTTATACATGCATAAAGTATGCTGATAGCTGCGCTTTTCTTGTTGCTTGTAACGCAGAAAAAAACTTATTTAATTTTTTATTTTAGAGTGTATTCGATTGTCTGACATAGACAAAATCTGTCGTTGATGTGTGATATACTAAGGATAAATCAGTGCTTAAGTAAAAAAGCAACACTGAATTATTAGCGTATTTTTGGGAATACTGTTTAGCGGAATTGCTGCGGAAGGAGGGTGCTGGCCGTGGCTTTTAATGAGTTAATAAAAAACTTTGATAATATACGGCAGCTGATGCGTGATTTTTATGTCTTTGGCTTTAAGAGCAGAGCTGATTTTGCGGATAAAAGCGCTCGCAGCTATGACAACGAGCGCAGACGCATTGAAAGCTGGCTGGGTGAGTATATGTATTTCCGCCAGAAAGCCGGCGGCAAGAACTGCTTTATTTCCGTAGACAGCAGAAAAATCCGGCATAATCCTTTTTACAAGGCGTTGAAGGCGAAGAGCTTTACGGCGAATGATATCATGCTGCATTTCTTCCTGCTGGATATTTTGCAGCCTGGTGAAAAATTTACTCTGCGTCAGCTGATGGATAAACTTGATACAGCGTATTTATCCTGTTTTGATGAACCGGCGGCGCTGGATATTTCCACTGTACGCAAGAAATTGGCAGAATATGCAGAGCTTGGTTTAATAGAAAATGAAAAGTGCGGGCGTGAGTTATATTATGAGCGCAGCAAGGATGAGGTCGATTTAGATGCTTGGCACGATGCCGTGAGCTTTTTTGCCGAAACGAATCAAATAGGTGTTCTGGGCAGCTTTATAGAGGATAAGCTTGCTGCGGGCAGCAGTGTATTTTCCTATAAGCATCATTATCTGTTGCATGCCTTGGAGAGTGATGTGCTGCTTGATTTGCTGGCGGCGATGGAGCGCAGGCAGTGCGTGCGTATTGAAAGTTGTTCTTCCAGAGGCAAGAACATTTCTTTCCGCGTGCTGCCGCTGAAGATTTATGTAAGCACGCAAAGCGGCAGGCGTTATGTGATGTGCTGGTTCTTTAAGGCGCATAGGATTATTTTCTGCCGTCTGGATAATCTTGAACGCGTTCTGGAAGCGAAGCCTGTGCACGATTACGACAAGTTTTGCGCCATGGCTGAGCAGATGGAACAGCATTTGTGGGGAGTATCTATGAACAGAGGGCCTGCCGCTGCTGATGCTTTGGAGCATGTAGAGCTTGTCGTGCGCATCAGCAGTGACGAGCCGTATATTCTGCAATGTCTGGAGCGGGAAAAGCGATGCGGACGAGTGGAAAAAACAGATGCCGAGCATTATCGTTTTATTGCCGATGTGCATGATGCAGGCGAAATGCTGCCCTGGCTGCGTACCTTTATCGGCCGTATTGAAGGCTTTTCCTGCAGCAATAAGGCTGTGGAAGAAAAGTTTTGGCAGGATTTGGCGGAGGTGTACGCCATGTATGGCGTGAAGAAAGCAGGTGAAGCGTAAATGAGCACAGTGTTCAGCGAGGTTTACGGAACATATTATAATGTTGTGGCGAAGGTGTTAACGCAGGCGCTTGCAGGAAAACTGTCTGCAGCAAGCATGCAGCAGCTTGTCTGCGAGGGGGCTTATGGCGACAGCGTGCTGCAGCTTTTGCCTGCGCTTGCTGACGGTACATGGAAACTGCTGACGCCGGAGCTTGGGACGCCGCTGAAAAATAAGCCGACGATGCCCCTGACTGCTCTGCAGAAACGATGGCTGAAAACCTTGCTGCTTGACGAAAAAATCAGCTTGTTTTTCTCTGACGAGGAGATTGCCCGGCAGCAGGCTGCTTTGCAGGCTGTAGAGCCTTTGTGCAGGCCTGAGCAGTTTGTCTTTTTCGACCGCTTTGTGGATGGCGATGCTTATACCAATCCCAAATACAGAGCAAACTTTAGGGAAATTCTTCATGCTGTGCGGGAAAAGCGTTATCTTAATGCTTCCTACAGGAGCAACAGGGGGACGATTATCGTTTGGACGGATTTGGTGCCTGTGTCTTTGGAATATTCGGCGAAGGACGATAAGTTCCGCCTGCAGGCGATAGCTGAGCGTAAGCTGGTTACGCTGAATTTAGGCAGAATAATTTCCGTAGAAGCGGGAGAGGCAGTTGAGCATATAAAAAACTTGAAGAAGGGAGAGCTTTCCAAGCAGACTCTTGTTCTGGAAATTGAGGATGAACGCAGTACGATGGTGCGCGCATTGATGCATTTTTCCGACCTAGCGAAGGAAACGGAAAAGCTGGACGAGTCGCATTACCTTTTAACAGTGAGGTATGATAAGGGCGATGAAACCGAAATGCTTTTCCGTGTGCTGAGCTTCGGGCCGACGGTTAAGGTGCGTGAGCCGGAGGACTTTAAGGAGCTTATAAGAAAAAAGCTCAGAGAACAGCTGCAATGCAGCGCAGAATTTTAAGTGCGCATGTTTTTTTCCATGATTATAGCTTGCTGCTGTGTTAAGATTAACATAGCAACAAGCAATTTTTATAAAACAGAACAGATAATGGAGGAATAAGCATATGGAAAGATTTGTAAGCTATGAGAAAATGTCGAAAAAACAGCAAAAGATAGTCAACGCCTCCAAACGAGGCAACTGGGGAAATGTGAAGCCGATTACTAAGGTCAAGGCTTCGGCAAAAATTTATAATCGTAAGAAGAAGCAGAACTCCGGGGACTATGGCTGTAGTTTCGGGAGTTCTGCTTTTTTATAAGGCGGGGGAAATGTTATGAGCAAAAGCTTGAACGAATGGGGAAGATTTTTAGCGCTGGTGCTGCGGCATAAACCGCAAGCAGTAGGCATTGAGCTGGATGTGCATGGTTGGGCGCAGGTGGAGGCACTGCTTGTTGCCTTTAATCATGTTGAAGCATTTAATATGCTTATGCTGGAGCAGATTGTTGCAGAAGATGATAAGCAGCGTTTCGCATTCAGCGAGGACAAGAAGAGAATCAGAGCGAATCAGGGGCATTCCGTGAAGGTTGATGTGGAGCTTCGGAAGGCTGTGCCGCCGGAGCTTTTGTATCACGGGACGGGGCGCAAGTATGTTGCAAGCATCAACAGACAGGGACTTATCGCCAAGCAAAGGCTGTATGTGCATTTATCTGCGAATGTCGAAACAGCGCATAATGTAGGCAAAAGACATGGAGAGCCGTATATCTACACAGTGTTGGCAGGCGAGATGGCAAGAGCGGGCTACAAGTTTTACCTTTCGGCAAACGGTGTGTGGTTAACGGAATGCGTACTAAGAAAATTTTTACGGGAATGGAAGGAGCTTTAGATAATGAAATTTGACGATTTTGATAAACGGATGCGAGTGTATGAACAGAGCATTGATCAATATATAGTTCCGGGAATGTATATAGCAGCAAGGCTGGACGGACGCAGTTTTACCAAATTAACGCGTGAAATATGCAAATTTGAGGCACCCTTTGACTCACGCTTTCGTAATTTGATGGTTGATACAACTAAGCATATTATGAATTGCGGTTTCAAGGTTTTGTACGGTTATACAGAAAGTGATGAAATATCCTTGATGTTCAGTCCCGATAATAGCGCTTTTGCTAACAAAGTACGTAAAATAAATACTATATTAGCAGGTGAGGCTAGCGGTTACTTTTCCTTGGCACTTGGTAAGGCGGTTTGCTTTGATTGCAGGGTTGTGCCTTTGCCTAACATTGAACTCGTGAAGGATTATTTTTTGTGGCGGCAGGAGGACGCAAATCGCAATGCGCTGAACTCCTGGTGTTATTGGACGTTGCGTAAGGAAGGCATGTCGAAGAATGAGGCTACGCAGTATTTGCGGGCGAAAAGTGTTGCCTTCAAAAATGAGCTTCTTTTTGCGAGGAATATAAACTACAACGACGTGCCGCAATGGCAGAAAAGAGGCGTTGGAATATACAGTAAGGAGTATGTTCGTCAAGGTTACAATCCGATTTCAGAAAAAGTAGTATCTGTAAAAAGAAAGAGCTTTGAGGCAGATTATGAATTGCCGATAGCTGAAAAATATTCGGCATTTATAGGCAGTTTTTTAGCTGCAAAGTATTAGTTAAGTAAGGTGATTGATATGAGAATTTTATTATTGATGCGTGGTGTGCCGGGCTCTGGCAAGAGCACGTTTATAAAAGAGCAGGGGCTGGAGCCTTATACATTGAGCGCGGATGCGTTGCGTCTGCTATATGCTTCGCCGATGCTGAATAATGCAGGCAGATGGTGCATCAGCCCGCATTTTGACAAGCAGATGTGGCCGTTTTTGCTGCAGACGCTGGAGGAGCGCATGAAGCGTGGCTGCTTTACGGTTGTGGATGCTACCAACATCCGCGGCAGAGATATGACTGCGTATAAAAAGCTCGCCAATGAGTATAAATATCGCATTTATGTGGTTGATTTTACTGATATTACATTGGAAGAAGCAAAGAAAAGAAACCTGCTGCGTGAGGAATACAAACAGGTTCCGGAAAATGTTATTGAAAGAATGTATGCTCAGCTGGCGGATAATAAGGTTCCGTCCGGTATTACCGTAATTAAACCGGGGGAGCTTTCGCAAATTTGGTACAAGCCACGCGATTTATCTGCTTATAAAAAGGTAATTCATATCGGTGATATTCATGGCTGTTATAAGCCGCTGAAGGAATATCTTGAGGAAATAAATCCGCAGAACTACTATATTTTCCTTGGCGATTATATCGACAGGGGCAGCGAAAATGCCGAGGTTCTGCAATTACTGCTGCAGCTTGCAGCGTTAGATAACGTTACGTTGCTGGAAGGTAACCATGAAGCTAATTTGCGGGATTACGGCTTGGCAGATGGCGTTGCTTCGAAGGAGTTCCGCATGCAGACTGCACCGGAGCTGGCACAAGCAGGCCTAAGCAGGAAGGCTGTATATAATTTTTACAGGAAATTATCGCAGTGCTTCTGCTATACATATCAGGGGAAAAAGGTTTTGGTAAGTCATGGCGGTTTGGCGCGGATGCCGGAGAAGTTATCCTTTGTAGCGACAGCGGAGCTGATTTACGGCACCGGCGTGTATGAGGATGCTTTGGATGTTGATATGTATTTTGCCAAGCACGCAGCTGCAAACGAGTATCAGGTTCACGGACACCGCAATTATGAGGGTGTGCCGGCGGAGGTTAACGAGCATTGCTTTAATCTGGACGGAGCGGTGGAAATGGGCGGTCAGCTGCGGGCGCTGGAGCTTAGCGAGGATGGCTTTGCCGTAGTTACCATAGGTAATGCTTTGGAGTATCTTGATAAAAAGAAGGGCGCGAATGGCAGCAAAGCAAATACCAAGATTGAGAATGTGCAGCAGCTTTTGGCCAACTTTGCCGGTAATCCGCTGATTAAAGAGAAGAGCTTCGGTGTAATTTCTTCCTTCAACTTTACCCGTGACGCTTTTTACAACAAGGCATGGGATGATGTTACCTGCAAGGCAAGAGGCTTATACATCAACAAGCGGACAGAAAAAATTGTCGCACGCAGCTATGACAAATTTTTCAATCTTGATGAGCGCCCGGAAACGAAGCTGAACGCATTGCGGCATAATCTGCAGTTTCCGGTGCAGGCCTATGTAAAGGTTAATGGTTTTTTAGGCATTGTCGGTTATGACAGCGCACAGAAAAAGCTGCTTGTAACCTCTAAGGGCGATATGTACGGCTTGTATGCGAAGATTTTCAAAAACACCTTGGCTACGGAGCTTAAGGAGCGCATGCAGCTTTTGGAGGATTTTGTTAAGACTAATAATTGCTCGGTTATCTTTGAGTGTATTGAGCCGGAGAAAGACCCACATATTATCGAATACAGGAAGCCGCAGGTTGTACTGCTGGAGATTATTGAAAACGAGCTGAATTTTGCGCATCGTCCTTATGAGGAGTTGGTGGCTTTGGGCGAGCAGCTGCGGGTTGAGGTTAAACAGCAGGCTTGCACGCTTACGTCTTGGGATGAACTGCAGGCGTGGCTGAAAACGATTATGCAGGAGGATTATTTGTATGACGGAAAGCATATTGAAGGCTTTGTTATCGAGGACAGCAGGCATTTTATGACGAAGCTGAAGCTGGCATACTATTCGAAGTGGAAAAGACTGCGCCGGGTGGCTGAGGCTACGTTGCGTCATGGTGCTGTAAAGGCCAAGTGGCAGCTGAATGATGAGCTTAGCAGGGAGTTTTATCAGTGGCTGCAGGAGGAGATTTATCCTCTGCGCAAGGGTGATGGGACGTATGCCTTTGCGACAGATATAATTTCTTTGAGAAAGAGGTTTGAGGAGCGCAAGTCCTGCATATAAACAGAAGCATTTAAGCTGTCGCATAAAGAAAAAATAAGCAAAGGCATAATAAGCTGCGATAATGAAGCTTATTATGCCTTTTTGCGTGCTTTAAATTTAAGAAAAAATAAATCCAACACAAGTTGCACTTGTATTGTTATAGTGTTAGACTAAATTAAACATATCATGCATATTTTAGAAGCAATTTAATTCATACAGGAGCAAAAAAATGATTGATAAAATGCTTATTCGTGGCGCGAAGGTCCACAATCTGAAAAATATCGATATAGACATTCCCTTGGGGAAAATAGTCGGCATTGCGGGTGTATCCGGCTCCGGCAAATCCTCATTGGCGCTTGGCGTGCTGTACGCCGAAGGTTCACGCCGCTATCTGGAGGCACTTTCTACCTATACACGCCGCAGAATGACGCAGGCCTCCCGTGCTTCCGTAGATGAAGTGCTGTATGTTCCTGCTGCTTTGGCGCTGCACCAACGTCCGGGAGTGCCTGGTATCCGCAGTACCTTCGGCACAGGTACGGAGCTTCTGAACAGCTTGCGCCTTATGTATTCGCGCCTTGCCAGCCATCGCTGTCCCAACGGACATTACCTGGAGCCGACACTTTTGGTTGCTGCAGGCAAGAAGCTGACCTGCCCGGAGTGTGGCGAACAGTTTTATGCGCCGTCTGCCGAGGAGCTGGCCTTCAATTCGCAGGGAGCCTGCAAAACCTGCGGCGGTACCGGCAGCGTCCGCACGGTAGATTTAAACACGCTGGTGCCGGATGAATCGCTTACCATAGAGCAGGGCGCTGTTGCGCCGTGGAACAGCCTGATGTGGTCGCTGATGACTGATGTCTGCAAGGAGATGGGCGTGCGCATAGATGTACCGTTTTGCGAGCTGACGGAGCGGGAAAAGGAGATAGTTTATCACGGTCCTGCGGAGAAGAAGCATATTCTCTACCATCCGAAGAAAAGCAATTCCAACGATTTTGCCGAGCTTGATTTTACTTATTTTAACGCTGTTTATACAGTCGAAAATGCGTTGTCTAAGGTAAAAGATGAAAAGGGCATGAAGCGCGTAGAAAAGTTTTTGAAGGAAGATATCTGTCCCGACTGCCACGGTACGCGTCTTTCCGTAGCTGCGCGTGCGCCGAAGCTGTTGGGGATTTCGCTGGACGAGGCCTGCCAAATGACACTGGTGCAGCTGGTAGCGTGGGTGCAGCGTGTTCCCAAAAGCCTGCTGCAGGCAATGCGCCCGATGGCGGAACGCATCTGCGAAGCATTTACCGGCACAGCGAAGCGTCTTATGGATTTGGGGCTCGGTTATCTTACGCTTGACCGCTCCGCTGCTACACTTTCTACCGGGGAGAGGCAGCGGATGCAGCTGGCGCGTGCTGTCCGCAACCGTACTACCGGAGTTCTTTATGTGCTGGATGAGCCGTCAATCGGTCTGCATCCTTCCAATATCGTGGGACTGACCGGCGTAATGCATGACCTGGTGGCAGACGGCAACTCTGTAATCCTTGTGGACCATGATACGCAGATTTTGCAGGAGGCAGATTGGCTCGTGGAAATGGGACCGCAGGCAGGCGCCGGCGGCGGCCATGTAATTGCGCAGGGAACGATAGCGGAGATAGAAGCAAATCCTGCTTCGCAAATCGGCCCGTTCCTTGCCGGAAAGGCAGCGGCAAAGCGGCGGAACCGTAGTGCAAAGGAGGAGCTGTTTGCTGACGGCACCATTCATCTTGCTACTGCATCGATACATACCGTTAAGCCATTAGAGATAGATATTCCCAAGGGACGCTTGACAGTTGTCACCGGCGTATCGGGTTCCGGTAAAACCACAATGGTTTTGGAAAGCCTTGTACCTGCGCTGGCTGCGACGATTGACGGCAAGGTGCTGCCTGAGCATATCCGTGCCGTTAACGCTGAGGGGATTGAGCACGTAAAGCTCATTGATGCTACGCCTATCGGAATTAACGTTCGCTCTACTGTCGCTACCTATGCAGGTATTCACGATGATTTGCGTAAGCTCTACGCCAAATTGCCCGAAGCTAAAGCGCATGAATATAAGGCAGGTGCTTTTTCGTACAATACAGGCTCGCTTTGCTGCCCCGGCTGCGACGGAACAGGCGTTGTCAGTTTGGACGTACAGTTTTTGCCGGATGTGGATATACCCTGCCCGGACTGCCGCGGTTCGCGGTACGCGAAGGCGGCATACGATATCAGGCTGACGAACGAGGCGGGGGAGAGAGCTTCGCTGCCGGAGCTGATGGCTATGGACGTAAACACTGCTCTTGAGTTCTGCAAAAATATGAAAGGCATCAGCCAGAAGCTGAACGTGCTGCGTCAGCTTGGTCTTGGTTATTTAACGCTGGGCGAGGAAACGCCGGGTTTATCGGGCGGTGAAGCACAGCGCTTGAAGCTGGCCAGCGAAATCGGCAGAACGCAGCATGATTCTGTCTTTGTCTTTGATGAGCCTTCGATTGGTCTGCATCCGCTTGATGTGCAGGTGCTGCTGGCGGTTTTTCAGGCACTTTTGGATAATGGGGCAACTGTTATTGTCATTGAACATGATCTGGACGTTATCCGTAACGCTGACTATATTATTGACATGGGACCCGGCGGCGGTGATGCAGGCGGACGCATTGTGGCTTGCGGAACGCCGGCGGAGATTAAGGCAAATGCAAACAGCATTACCGGCAGATTTTTGTGATTGCGCTTGGAGTGATAAGAGAATAGTAAAAAATAAGAGCTGACTTTTGCGAATTGCGAAAGTCAGCTCTGTTTGTGTGCGGGGAAAATGTTATTTTTTTGTGCTGTCAAGCTGCGTGAAAGCTTGGCGATAAACTCGAAGATAGTGCGAGCAAGTAGGGCTTATTTGTGATATAATAAAAGAAAAATCACTTAAGCAGAGTATTATGCTGAAATATAATCTGTAAAAGGCTATGGTAATAGGGAGGTTAAAGACATGATTGAGCTGAGCAGCAAACAAAACTGTACAGGCTGCAGTGCCTGCGCAAATATCTGCCCGCGTGGGTGTATAAGAATGACGGCGGACGAGGAAGGCTTTTTGTATCCCAAGGTCAACGAAGAAATGTGCATGGATTGCGGTTTATGCGAAAATGTCTGCCCTATGCTGCACAAGCCGCAGCAGCATGAGCTGCTTGCAGTGTATGGTGCCAAGAATAACGATGATGCAGTGCGCTTTACCAGCTCCAGCGGGGGGATGTTCACGCTTTTTGCTGAGAAAATTTTGCAGCAGGGCGGCGTTGTGGTCGGCGCAGCGCTTGATGAGCAGCTTACTGTGCAGCATGTTCTCGTGGATAGCATTGCCGATTTGCCCAAGCTGCGCGGTTCAAAATATGTGCAGAGCAAAATTGGCAGGATTTACAGTGAAATACGACAAATTTTGCGTGCAGGCAGAAAGGTTTTGTTCAGCGGTACGCCTTGCCAGATTGCGGGACTAAAAAGATATCTTGTGAAGCCGTCAAAGAACCTTTTGACGGTTGATGTTGTCTGCCATGGTGTGCCTAGTCCCAGGGTTTATCAAAAGCATTTGCAGGAGCTGGCGCAGGAGGCAGGCGAGCCTGTTGTACAGGTGAAGTTCCGCGATAAGGCGAAAGGGTGGAAGCGGGGAGAAACCTTATTTTTTACCGAGCATCAGCGCTTTGGCGCAAGCAAGCGGCAGGAAACGTATATGCGCCTTTTCCTGAATAACATCAGCATCCGTCCGTCCTGCGGCGAGTGCGCGTTTAATAATAAGCGTAGCCTGGCGGACATCACGATTGCCGATTATTGGGGCATTGATAAGCAGTACCCGGAATTTGATGATGATAAGGGTGTTACATTGGTGTTGGTGAACAGTGACGCCGGAGCGGAATTGCTGGCGAGTGTCAGTGATAAGGCGGAGCTTTTGACAACAGACTTTGCCAAGGGTGCGGAGTATAATCTGGCGGTGAGCAAGTCGCTGCCGCTGCATCCCAAGCGGGCATTTTTCTTTGAGCACCTTGATGAGTATACGCTGAAAGAGATGGTGGAGAGATGTTTGGAGTGAGTGGGGAAAGGATGGTGCAATAAATAGTAATTAAAAATATAAGCCTGCTGTGTTTGAACTGCAGGCTTGTTTTGTAAGTGTAGTAATAAATAAAATGATATTTTAGTTATGTGAACAAGAAAAATAATTTTTAAAAGCGGAAATATTTATAAATATTTTAGATAAAATAGAGTATTTCTTTGTAAAATGTCAAATCAATATATAAATTACTATTAAAGGAGTAAGGGTGTGCTTTTATGACTAAAATTGATGAATTATATACAAAATATGGTAGACTTGATACTCATAATATGACTATATGTGATTCTGATATCTTACGAAAAGAATTAGAAGTGTTTCCGAAAGAAGAATTGTATACAATAGAAGACCATAAAAAATATATTGAATTGTTGGCTAAATTTCGCACCTATAATTTTGCGACATTAGGCACTATTGGTAGTCAATTCTGGAAAATGATAAGCTCATTACTTGCAGTTGGTGAGGATGGTGTTTATACAAATAAAATGCGCTTTCTTTACGAGCTTATTCAAAACGTTGATGACTGTGATTATGATGACATAAATAATTGTAATTTAGAAATTTTATTTGAACGAGGCAATGAAGAAAACGGTAAAATAATTCTCACTTATAATGAAACAGGCTTTACACCTGCAAATGTTTTTGCTATTACCGGTATTGCAGAAGCTGCTAAAAATTTATCGGAAGAAAAGGTTGAAATCGGTGAAAAAGGCATAGGCTTTAAGTCTGTATTTGGTATAGCTAAAAAAGTATTAATACAAAGCGGAAAATTTTCTTTTAGTCTAAGCAAAGATAACTTTATTGTACCGGTGCCATGTTATGAAAATTATAAAGAAGTACAGGGAACTAAACTGACTATAATTACGGACTATAGTATGGCCGAAATGGTCTATAATAAAATAGCTAATATATATGCGAATAAAGAATCGATAATAAAACAAAACCCTATACTATGTCTGAATAAGCTGACGCATCTTAAGATTTATCGAGATGGATTCGATAGTATTGAGTTTAATGTTGAAAGAAAGGATCCAGAAAATATATCAGGTATTTTATTTGAGGATAATGTAAAGATATCTGTAAAAATAAAGAGGCGTCAGTCCGGTGTAGGGAATGATATTGTTGTAAACGAAGAAATAAATTGTGTCAGGTACACTATGCCAATTATTTACGGACGTCAGGAATGTGTTTCGAGATACGGAGAAAAGACTAGCTTTGAAAACAAAAGAAACTCTCTGGTTGCTGTTATTCCGATAGATGAGGATTATCATAATGATAAGGGGATATTATACTCTTTCTTGCCAACTCAGATTGAGATTCAGGCGCCGATAATGCTTCATGTCCCTTTTAAATTGGATGGTTCGCGTGAGTATGTCGATCCACAAGGAAAAAATCGTTGGTTTTCTTTTACAATGCTTCGTGTAGAAGAGTTTGTTAAAGCTGTTTATAGACATCTGTGCGGAATAGTAAGGAATAGAATATGTGAATTTATACCGAAGCAAAGAAACGATTTCTTTTATTGTTCTAACGACAAAGTTAATTGTCTTTGTGTTCCCGGTCTCTTGGGAGAAAGCATTGTTAAGGAACGCATATTTTGCGGTAATGATGGAAATTTCTATAATGCTGATAATGTGGTTTCTATAGATTGCGGTGAATTGAAATGCAATCCGGAAGCATTGCATAAGCTTTTAAAAATTCAAAAAAAACTCTTTGTCCCTGAGAAGTTGTCTGATGGTACAATTCCTAGAATGAGTTCCTATGGTGTAGAGGTTATAAGCAAGGTTATACATGCGTTGCTTATTAATGCTTGGAAAGATGAAAAAAGCTTTGATGAAATTGCCAATGTACTTAAAGATGTGCCTAGTACAACTATTCTGAATGAATTAAAAGAAAAAAAAGATCAATTACTCTTGCGACCTTCACAAATCATTTCTGTTTCGCAATATAGCAATTTAAAAAAAGCTTTTGCAGAATATGGACGTGAGTGTATTTCGTATTCCCGTTTATTGCAAGTCTGCAGCAGTGTTGTAATGCTGGATGATAGTTTTACAGCTATCAATGATAAGGAAAAACATATAGTAACAGAATTAATTAAATCTTCTACATTAAACAAAGAATTAATACAGTATCTGCAGGGCATCAGATTTAAAATTTTTGTTATCGATACAGGAGTAGAAGATTTTTATTTCATTGCCCAAAATGGGATTATATTAGAGAAATCCACATATTTGGCAGCATTAGGTGATTTAAGTGTTCATTTCGATAAGTATAAGACATTCAAGGCTGTTATGCGTATTAGACAGGCTACAGAAACATTAAATTCTGCAGAAATTGAAGAATTGTCTAACGCTGATTATTTGGAGAAGCTTCAAGATGTTCGTTCCAGTTTGATTAATGCTTACGGTACTGAAGTATACGAACGTTATATTCGTATGGTTAATGATGCCAGCGGGAACAAAGACCGTTTTTTAAATGAATTATTACAAAATGCAGATGATTGTATATACCCGGAAGATGAAATCCCCACATTAAAAATGGAACTCACAGACGGCAAGCTGGAGTTGAATTATAATGAGGCAGGTTTTACAAAAAGCAATGTACGTTCTATAACAGCTATTGGTGAATCTACGAAAAAGAAGATTCAAACCGATAAGGCTTCTGGTGAAAAAGGTATAGGCTTTAAATCAGTATTTGAAGTAGCTGAGAAAGTTATTATTCACAGTAACGGGTTTGATTTCAGCTTGACTTGTGATAAGCCGACTGTTCCTTATAAATGTACACCAATGAATAATTTAACCGGTACAGTAATGAAATTTACTATGAAAGAATTAACTTATAAATTACCGGATAAAAATAAGGTTTTACAATTATGCCTTTGCTTGAAAAAGCTGAAGCACATAGAAATCGGTGACACAGTAATAGATATACATGATGAAGGAGATGAACGTACTGTTTCTGTAAATGGTGAAGTTAAACATTTTAATAAGTATACCTATAATTTTGTAGTTCAAAATAAAGATGCACTTGCTCAAAGATGTGCCGGTCATAGGCGTATTTCCGAAGAGCAAAGTATCAACTTTTATACTTCAAAAGACTATAAACCTGAAAAAAGATACTTATACTCTGGTTTGCCGACCGAAATAGAAACTAATGTTCCGCTTATTATTGATGCTCCGTTTGAACTTACAACTGCAAGAAACGGAGTACTTCAGAATTTATGGAATGAGTATATTCGTACGACTGTTTATGAAGCGCTTGCTGATTTTATGCAAAGCAAAAAAGAAGAATATGGTATTGATATTTTGCAGTTCTCCGGCTTCAAGAATCTTAGCTTCAGTCTATTTAATAATGCATATTTGAATGACTTTTCATGGCTTTATAAATTGAAAAAGCTGAAAGTGCTGCCTTGCTTGCTTTATGATAATCTTTGGGTAAGTGCTGATTGCGGAAGTTGCAAAATAATTCCTGATGTAGTTGCCGAATTTATGGTAGGGCATCTTTCTCCCAAGATTGAATTTGCCGGTAATATTATAAATTCATTGAACAAAAGTCAATACAACACCTTATTGCAATACCTGGGATGCGAATTCATTCCTCACGAAAGGAGTATTAATTATATACAAAAGCATGTAAGCGTTTTTGTGAATGACAGTAAACTTCGAGATAAGCTTTACCTATATTTGAGTAATCCGCAGTATGCATTTAGTAAAAATGATAAGATTGCGCCTCTTATTGCAAGTCTGCCTATATTCCCTGTCAGGCCGACGATAAGTGATACTATCGGTACTAGGTATGTTTCGGTTGCAGGCACGCCTATATATCATCATGAAAATGCAGTATCTGAAGTGCAATTTAAGGTTCTGGATACGAATATAATGACAGTAGAATTAGCAAATCGCATTTTGGGTTCTAAATATGTGATTCCACCATTAACTCAAGATGTACGTGCAAAGGTATATCAGGATAATTTGGTAGCATTTATTAAAAATGGAAATGATCAGCAAAGAATTGCTGAATTTTTGCTGGATGAATATATTTATAACTATGATGAATTCAGTAAATGCAAATATACCTTGATAGGCTTACGTGATTTTATACCGATGAAGATGGCGGACGGGGACTATCGTACAGAATTCATATACGTACCTGACGGTAAAATATTCTATGGAAAAGCTATAAAAAAACTTTTGGTAGATCAGGCGTATTCTTCTTTAGCCAAATATCTAGGATTTCCATCTATTAACGAAGTAAGCTATGACGCATATGATAGCTTATGGCTAACAGAAATGGATGGTGATGATATACTTGACATCCTGGAAAATAAACTTTTGCATGCCTACGAAATTTTAGTAGGTATGATTGATCAGAGAGTTATTAGTGATGAGTTGGTAGAAAAATATAATCTGCAGTATTATAGAAACAGATATACGACTGATAGTACAGTTCCTGTTGAAGAGGAATTTCCTGGTGAAAGAGCCCATAATTACAGTAAGATTAAAGATAATATAAGTCAAATTTTTTCTGTACCCAATGTTTATGAGCCGGTTAGTGTGATAAAATGGCAGCCTAGAACAACAATGAATCTTAAATCTTATTATAAAAGTAAAGAAGTGGCAAACGCTTGCTTTTGTCAAATGTGCAAAGAAAGATATAATGTGCATTATATCGAGAATGTAAGCATACTTTTTGAACCGGCATATGCATGGGAGGATTTGCATCTTAGCTTATGCTTGCAATGTGCAAACGATTATAGGGAGTTACGAAAAAATGAGCATATCATTGAAAATCTAAAAAAAGATCTTGCAAAAAATAATGACGCTGAAAAAAAGGGGAATATAGAGATTCAAATTTACGGTACACAAAAAACGATTACATTTACAGGGGCTCATTTTGCAAGAGTAAAGGCTATTTTTGAGGATGAGAAAAAGATTGCTATAAGACCTCCTAAAAAATGATAAAAGCTTAAAGTGAAAATAAAATCAGAGGATGTGATTTTTTATGAATGCTGCCGAGGCAGTAAGTGAAATAACTAAATACGAGCTTATGCTCAACAAAACACTAACGAGCTGGCTTAAGAAGTATTTACCTTATATTACCAAAAATTGGTGGGATGAATTAGTACTTCCGAGTTTGACTCCGTTACAACGCTCTAATTTGGAAGGAAAGCCTGCCAATGATATAGCTGAGTTGGACTTGGCTGCCAGCTTGAAGGTTTTGTTGAACAATTGGTTTTCGCTTGCCGGTATAGTTTTTCTTAACAAAAAATATAGGCATAATGCTATTGAGATGCAGCAGGTTCGCAATAGATGGGCACATGTTTCGGCTTCTGATATTAATCAAAATACGATTCTTGCCGATCTTGAGATAATTAAAAATCTTTTGGAAAGCTTCGATTGTTCTCCTAAAGAGCTGAACGAGCTTGAGGCATTCATTATGGATGTTGAAAGCAATGGAAACAGCTTTACTGTAGAGTCAACTGAAATGCAAGCGGTAGCTTCAGTGCAAGTACAAAGCGATGAAATCAGCGTAGGTTCCATGGTTAAACTAAAATCTGATCCAAGCAAACAAGGATATGTCACTTCCATTATAGGTAGGAAGTGCATGGTTTTCTTAGGCCCGGAGGGAATGCGTTCTTTTTATAAAGAACAGCTGATGAACGCAGATGTTGTTGAAACCGATAAGACTATTTCCTTAGAGGCATTGAAGGTTATGCTAACAGCATATCAGATTAATAATCCCGGTAACAGCAAGCTATATTCTCTTAATGCTGCCAGGATCGATTTTGTGCCATATCAGTTCAGACCTGCACTTAAAATGATAAAATCAGATGAACAGCGTATTTTGATTGCTGATGATGTAGGCGTTGGTAAGACCATTGAGGCGGGCTTGATTTTAAAGGAGTTGGAGGCACGTTCGGAGATAAAATCTGTTCTTGTAATCTGTCCTAGAGCATTGGTTGTTGATCATAAGTGGCGTAGTGAAATGTTGCGGTTTGATGAAGATTTTGCGGAACTGGATAGTTCTATGTTACGTCATCTTGTAACTAATTATGATGGAGCATGGCCGGAACGCTATTCTAAAGCCATTATTTCTTATTCATCATTTAATGACCTTCTTTTAAATGGCAATGAACGCTTTAACGGACTGACCCAATTAGATCCTGCACCGCACTTTGATTTGGTGATAGTAGATGAAGCACATCATATTCGCAATAAAGAAACACTTGCATATAAGGGCGTTGAAACATTTGTAAAACACGCCGGTGCTGTAGTATTCCTGACAGCAACACCTATCCAAAATAGCAGTGATGATCTTTATACGTTGTTAGAATTGCTTCGTAATGATATTGTTAATAATAAGGAAAACTATCGTATGATGGCTCAGCCTAACCGCTTTATTAATGAGATGCTGTCTGTTGTGAGAAAACAAGAGAATGGTTGGCAAAATAGAGTTAAAGAGCTATACCAAAAAATTATGCATACAAAGTACGGATATAGTGTAATGCAGCATAACCCGCGTTGGGATGTGATTAATGAGGCTGCCAACAAGAAGCAGTTAACGCTTGAAGAAAAGGTAGAACTTATTAATAATATCGAAGAGTTGCATACTTTTGCCGGTATTATTAACCGTACACGAAGAAGAGATATTGGCAACTTCTGTCAACGCAGGACAATTACAGTAGATACGGACTTTGATGAAGCGCAACAGACTTTATATGATGCTTTAATGGATTTCGAAAATAAAGCATTGCATGCATTGCATGGTAATGTTAATACGCGTTTTATGATGTGTACTATTATGCGTCAGGCATCTAGTTGTTTATATGGCCTTTTGCCGTTTGTGAATGACCTTATAGCCAGAAGAATCAGTGAAATAGATACTGACGGAGGTTTTGATTTTGGCGATGATATTAATTTCGGAGTTGGACTGCTAAAAAATTTGGCAGAAGAAATTAAGACACTGGTTAAGGAACTTCCGGAAGATGACCCTAAATTCAATAAATTATACAATGAAATTATTTTACCTAAAATGAGTATGGAGAATAATAAGATTATTATTTTCTCGTCATTTAAACATTCTTTGTATTACATAAAAGAGAAATTGGAAGCACAGGGCATCAGAGTAGGGCAGATAGATGGTTCTGTAGAGGATGAGGATAGGCGATTAATCAGTCAGAGATTTAAAGGCAAGAAAGAGGATATAGATACTCTGGATGTTTTGCTGTTTACAGAGGTTGGTTGTGAAGGTTTGGACTATCAATTCTGTGACACTCTGGTAAATTATGATATGCCATGGAATCCAATGAAAATTGAACAGAGAATAGGTCGTATTGACCGCCGAGGACAGATGAGCGAGGCTGTTAAGGTTTATAATATGATCACCAGTGGAACTATAGATGCAAATATTTATGAACGTTGCTTGTTGAAAATCAATATTTTTGAGAATTCTATAGGTGATTGTGCAGAAATCTTGGGACAGATTAATAAGCAAATAACAAAAATTATGTATGAACAGGGCTTAACTGAGGATGAACGCAATAAAAAATTGGAGAAGATGGCTGAAAATGATATCCTTAAAATTAATGAAATCAGACGTTTAGAGGCTGATGAAAAGGATTTATATGGTTTTGATTTATCATCTTATCTGATGGATAAAGAAGTTCAAAATGCAGAGAGCGCTTGGATAACAGGTAATAATATTATTGCTTTGGTAGATGCTTATTTGCACGAAGTTCTTGGTGATGGGGATGAGAAACTACCAACAAGTTTCTTTGCAGGCAAGGGCGATATAAAAACATTGATGCTTAGAAGAGAACATAAAAATAAACTATTGGAAATCTTGCGAGCAAATGAACCGTTCAATAATACTAAGGCTTTAGTAGCATGGGAGAGCTATCTGAAGTCTCCCGGCAGATCTCTTAGTGTGACCTTTGATTTTAATGTTGCTAAGGAAGAGCCTAATGTCGAATTCCTTAATCAACTGCATCCGTTGGTTATGTTAGCTGCGCAATATAAATCAAAGGAAGCAGAATATGAAATGGCTATTAAGTGGGTGAGCAATGAATTGCCGGAAGGTGATTATCCGTTTATTATTTACAACTGGAGATTTAAAGGTGAAAAGAATGATATTAAGCTGGTTCCTGTATGCGAGAATGGATATATCAAGAAGAATTTGACCGATATTCTTCAATCAGGTAATAATTATCAGACTGATGTGAGCAAATATGCTGATAGTTGGGATTTGCTGGAGGAATTACATTATGATGAATGGTCTGCGGCAAAAGATAAGTTCGTTGAACAAATACAGGCAGATTGCAAATATCGTTCTGAGCAGAAGGAACAGAATTTGAGGGCTAAAAAAGAGCGACGCTTAGCACAATACGGACATATTGGAGATGTGAACATTCAAAATATGAATAAAGGTATTTTTGAGAGTATTGATAATCAGATTGCCGATATTCGAAGCCGTTTTGAGAAAATAGCTAATTCCGCAGATATTACATTCGAGCTTTTAACTAAAGGCATTGTTCATGTTGTTGCTGACGTTACAATGGCATCACATAATTAGTTTAAACGGAACTTCTGTGTAGGTTTTGCAGCTAGTATACATGATATAATTAAAGCATTGAGAGGAGGGAATGATATTAGCGATATAATAAAAGCAAAGGGCCTTTTATAACAAGTATGAGGACTAATAATTTTAAGCAAAATATATCGCTGATTTCGTGAAAATGCAAGAATTGATTTCGATAGTAGTAATAGCGGTTTTAATAATTTCCATTGTAGTAATGGTGAAAACACTTAATAAGCAGTAGGTTCAATAGATTACATATTGAATGAAAATAATTCCCCCCCCACAAAGGAGGTTATTCATCATGTACAATAAATATCTTGCGGAATTAAGCAAAGAACAACTTTTGGAGCTGATTGAGCTCTACGCGAAAAATTGGCTGGCGCATGACGGTGTCTGGTTTCAGTCGATTGAACGCAAATTCGGTATGGCGGAGGCCATGTACCATGATGAGGAGGCGTGGAAACGCTTTACTGTGATTGAAGCCAAGCGCATCAAGGAATTCCTCAAGCTGCCGGAGAATCCCGGCTTAGAGGGCCTGGAGCAGGCGTTGCACTATCGCTTTTACGGCAATTTGAACGAGCATGAATGCATTCGTGAAGGCAACAAGCTCGTTTACCGCAACCGCGACTGCCGTGTGCAGACGGCGCGCAGCCGCAAGGGTATGCCGTATCATCCTTGCAAATCGGTCGGTATTTATGAGTACAGCGGCTTTGCTGCTACGATTGACGCGCGCATTAAATGCCGTTGCCTGAGCTGCTTCCCTGATTGTACGGAAAATCCTGACGGCTGTGCGTGGGAATTTTATCTGGAAGAAGAGTAGAATATTTGCTGGTGTAAAATTTAAATGGGCATATGTCAAAAATATAATTGACATATGCCCGTTTCATCTTTATAATGGATTTAGAGAGGGGGAAATCAGATGCCCAGACGAGTAAAATGCAGAAAGGTTTGCCATTACCCGCAAACGCTGGAGTTTTTACCGCAAAACAATAATGCAGAGCAGGAGCCTATTGTTCTGACTGTTGACGAATACGAAGCGATACGCCTGATTGACAGGCGCGGTATGAGTCAGGAGCAGTGCGCGGCCTTTATGCAGATTGCGCGGACGACAGTGCAGCGCATTTACGAAACGGCGCGCAAGAAGCTGGCGGATTTTGTTGTGGAAGGACGGCCGCTGCGTATTGAAGGCGGAGATTTCCGGCTCTGTAACGGCAGCAGTACAGGCTGCGGCTGTGTTGATTGCTTTAAGCAAAAATTATATGAAAAATACAAGGAAAAGGGAGAAGATATCATGAGAATTGCAGTAACCTATGAAAACGGCGAGATTTTTCAACATTTCGGACATACCGAGGAGTTTAAGGTTTATGATGTGCAGGACGGCAAAGTTGTTGCGTCCGAGGTTGTGAATACCAACGGCCAAGGTCATGGTGCTTTGGCTGGCGTTTTGACGGCGCTGAAGGCAGACGTTCTGATTTGCGGCGGTATCGGCGGCGGTGCGCAGATGGCGCTGGCTGCTGCAGGCATTAAGCTGTACGGCGGCGTAAGCGGCAGTGCGGATGCAGCGGTAGAGGCTTTGCTGGCAGGCAATTTGGACTACAACCCCGCTGTTAAATGCAATCATCACGGTGAGCACGGCGAGGGTCACACCTGTGGCGAGCATGGCTGCGGCGGACATCACTGATATAAGATAAACTACGAATACATTATTACAAAGGAGGCCTGATGTAAATGGCGATTATTGTAAACCCGACGGCTGCAGAGTTCAAGCAGATGCTGGCCGAAAAGAAAACCTTCCTGGCAGATTTTTATGCGACCTGGTGCGGTCCCTGCAAGATGCTCAGCTATGTGCTGGAGGATATTGCTAAAGAGATGGGCGAGCGCATAGATATCGTGAAGATTGATATAGATAGGGAGCCGGAGCTGACGGAGGAAATGGATATAACCATTATTCCCGGTCTGTTCTTTATTAAAAACGGCGAGGTTGCTTCGCGTTACGCAGGCTTTCTGCCGAAGGAACGCCTGCAGGCAAGACTGGAAAAGCTTTTGGGCAACGAGCCTCCGGTGGAGCAGGCTCCCGATAAAAGCTATGACCTGATTATTATCGGCGGCGGTGCTGCCGGTCTGACGGCAGCTGTTTATGCGCGCCGCGCTGGCTTGAAGACTTTGGTGCTGGAATCCTTCGCTCCCGGCGGCAAGCTGATAAAAACCTTTGAGATTGAAAACTGGCCCGGCATCAAGAACGTCAATGGCTCACAGTTGGCCTACGATATTTACGAGCAGGCGATGGCGTTAGGCACGACCTATCTTTATGAGAAGGTTGCAGCGCTGGAGGTTGACGATGTGGAGCGCCGCGTGCGCTGTGCGAGCGGTGCGGAGTTTACGGCGACTGCTGTGATTATCGCTACCGGTACTGTGGAGCGCTTGCTGAACATTCCGGGCGAGCAGGAGATGATCGGCCGCGGCATCAGCTTCTGTGCTGTCTGCGATGCGGCGTTCTACCGCAATAAGCCGGTAATTATTGTGGGCGCAGGCAATGCTGCCTTTGAGGAATCGCTGTATCTTGCGGAATTTGCGTCGAAGGTTACGATTCTGGCGCGTCGTGATGTTATCAGCGCTGAGCAGATTACGCAGGAAAAGGTGGCTGCTAATCCGAAGATTGAGGTGCTGACATGGCGTGTACCGCAGGAGGTTCTTATCGAAAATAATCGCGTTGCGGGCCTCAAGGTGCTCAACAAACAGACGGGAGCAATAGAAACGATGCTTGCAAGGGGCGTCTTTCCCTATATCGGCGCGGACCCTGTAACAGATTTCTGCCGTGATTTGGGCATCACTAATGACAAGGGCTATCTTGTTGTGCACAGCGATATGTCAACTGCAATTCCTGGTGTGTATGGCGCCGGTGACGTGTGCGACAAGGTGCTGCGTCAGGTTGTGACGGCTACTAATGACGGCGCTATTGCGGCCCAGAGCGCGCTTGCGTATTTGCGTTAAAGGACGTGTGGCGTTATGAAAAGATTTGCGTTGGTAAACGAGGACAGATGCGTTTCCTGCGGTGCCTGCACGCAGGTGTGCCCGCGTCAGGCGATAAGTGTATATAAGGGATGCTTCGCAAGGGTAGACAAGGAGCGCTGCGTTGGCTGCGGCCTCTGCGCCAAGACCTGTCCTGCAAGCAGCATCAGGGTGGCAACAGATGGCTAAAAAAACGCAGCATTGGTATGATTATCTTTGGCTATGGCCGATAATTTATTTTGTCCTGGGCTTTTTCAATATCCTTTTTGCCTGGCTGGGAATGATTGATTTTATGGTGCCTGTTTTGTTGGCACTGTTTGGCGGTAACAAGCTGTTCTGCAACCGTTACTGCGGACGCGGTTTGCTTTTGGCAAAGCTGGGCGGCGATTGGAAGTGGTCGCGTAACCGCGCTACGCCGGAGCTTTTGGTCGCCAAATGGTTCCGCTTCGGCTTTCTGTGCTTCTTTATGGCTATGTTTGGCAACATGCTGTGGCAGACTTATCTTGTAGCAACGCAGGCGCAGTCCCTGCGTGAGGTTGTGACGCTGCTCTGGACGTTTAAGGTTCCCTGGGCGTGGGCCTACACTGCCGGCAGCTCTTCGGCGTGGGTTGCGCAGTATGCCTTTGGCTTTTACAGCGTAATGCTCACCTCTATGCTGCTTGGCTTAGTTGTAATGGCGCTGTTCAAGCCGAGAACCTGGTGTACCTTCTGCCCGATGGGTACTATGACGCAGATGATTTGCAAAATGAAAAAATAGCTTGTGAAAAATTTACAAGCATATGAAAAATGACCTCCTGTAAACAGTTGAAAAAATCTGTTTACAGGAGGTCTTTTTATGCGTAAAAAAACACAGCAGACACTGAATCTGCTGCGTATTAAAGATTGAATTTGATTTTGTTACAGATGCTTATTCCTGCCAGCCCTTGCATAAATCTACCCAGCCCTGGCAGTTGGCGCTGTACTGCTCTAATTCGTCCGGAGTAAGCTCAATAGCGCTGTTGTGGCTGCCGCAGGCAGGGAAGAAGGTTACAAAGCGTTTGAGGGAAACGTCAAGATAAACCTTAACGCCGTCGTTGATACCGAAGGGGCAGACACCGCCGATAGCGTGGCCGATATCCGGCTCTACTTCGTCAGCAGTCAGCATCTTGGCCTTGCAGCCGAAGAAATGCTTGTACTTGGCGTTATCTACCTTGGCATCGCCTGCTGTGACGATGAGGATAACATTGTCATCATGCAGCTTAAAGGAAAGGGTTTTGGCAATGCGCGCAGGCTCACAACCTGCTGCCTGTGCTGCCAGCTCTACGGTAGCGCTGGAGGTTGCAAACTCTATGATACGATTATCTGCATTAAATTGTTTCAAATATGTACGAACCTTTTCTATAGACATGACAAAAGCCTCCCTTTAAAAATGCTTACTGAAAATTATCAGCTAAAAAATCACAGCAGTTATCCAGCTCTGCTACATGGCAATCCGCCAGCTTGCCTGCATCGCAGGCTGCGGCCAAGGACGGGTTAATCGGCAGGCGGGCGAGCACCTTCAGACCATAGGCATCGGCAGTTTCTGCCAGATGGCTGGGGCCGAAGATTTCGTAATCCTTGCCGTTATCGGGGCAATGGAAGTAAGCGTAGTTTTCAATCAGACCGAGAATCGGAATGTTCATCATGCGTGCCATTTTTACTGCCTTGGCAACAATCATGGAAACAAGCTCCTGCGGAGAGGTTACGATGATGATGCCGTCAACAGGCAGGGATTGGAAGACTGTCAGCGGTACGTCACCGGTTCCCGGCGGCATATCAACAAACATAAAGTCTATATCTGTCCAGATGGCATCGCTCCAAAATTGCTTTACCATACCGGCGAGCAGAGGTCCGCGCCAAACAACAGGGTCAGAATCATTCTTCAAAAACATATTGGCAGAAAGCACCTCCAGACCGCAGGGAGCAGTCAGAGGCAGAATACCGATTTCGTTGGCTTTGGCCTTGCCGTTTACGCCCAGGTTATGTCCCATGGACGGACCGGTGATATCAGCATCTAAAACAGCACAGCGCTTACCGCGGCGCTGCATACTGCTTGCTAAAAGACCGGTGATGAGGGACTTGCCTACACCGCCCTTGCCACTGACTACGGCGATAACCTTTTTGACGCTGCTCATAGGGTTGAGCTGCGCACGGAAATCAGTTGCCTGTGTTTTTTCTGCAGCTGCTGCGGAGGGGCAGCCTTCACAGCTGCTGCGTCCGCAGGAAGATGCATTGCTGCATTGTTGTTCGTTAGACATAAATTACACCTTACTCTCTAATTGATTATGAATAAATTTATTAGTTAGCTTTTCTTACAGCCTTCAGCAGCAGTCCTACAGCGATACCGCCGAAGCAGGGAACAACCCAGCCGAAGCCGATGTCAAACAGCGGCAGGTTCTGCGCCAGGAAGTTATCCAATGCCATGAAGCGGATGTTGGCAACGCGCAGACCGTCGAAAACAGCGAAAATAGTTGTCAGTATCAGGCAGATGCGGAAGGTCAGCTGATCATCATGGATAATTGCACGACCGATGTTGAGAATTACCAGAGCGATAATAATCGGATAGAGCATGCAAATAACAGGAATGGAGAACTTGATGATGTTTTCCAGACCGAAGTTTGCTACTACCAGGCTGAAAGCAGAGATGAAGAATACCAGTCGCTCGTATTGTATACGATTATTGCTAAGCTCGGAGAAATAACCGGAGATAGCAGTTGTCAGACCGATGCTGGTGGTGAGGCAGGCGAAGAAGATAATCAAGGCCAAGACAACCTGACCGCCGAAGCCCATGTAGTAGGTACAGATTTTGCTGAGCAGAGTAGCGCCGTTAGGGATAACACCGAAAACATTGATGCTCAGTGCGCCGGTGTAAGCCAGTGCTGCATAGATGATAGCAAGGAAGAAGGCTGCAATCAGGCCGGCATAAGAGCAGAGCTTGGTCAGAACCTTTTTATCGGTAATGCCCTGAGCCTCAATAGCCTTGATAGTAATAGAACCGAACAGGATTGCTGCCAGAAGGTCCATGGTATTATAGCCTTCCTGGAAGCCGCGGAAGAACGGAGATGTAGCGAAGTCCGGATTAGGCATTTTCAGGCTGCCGGTAGGATTTACGAAAACGCAGACCACGAGAACTGCCAGACAAATCAAAAGCATGGGGGACAAAAATTTACCAATATGACCGATAATTTTTGACGGATTAATAGAAAAGAAATAGGTCAGAACGAAAAAGAACACGGTGTATACCGGCAGGCCGATAGCTTCGCAGGAAGCAGGCAGCAGGCTGTGAATACCAGTGTCAAAGGAAACGGCAGCGGTACGCGGAATAGCGAACAGCGGGCCGATAGCCAGTGCGCAGAGAATAGTAACAGCGCGTGCATACAGGGGATGCATAGGCATAGCAATTGAGTCCGGGTTATCGCTTTGCTTCATAGCCATAGCAAGTACGCCCAAAAGCGGGAAGCCGACGCCGCTCAGGCAGAAGCCGAGCATGCCCCAACCAATGTTGTCACCTGCCATTTGTCCTAAAACAGGCGGGAAAATTAAGTTACCGGCACCAAAGAAAAAGGAAAATAACATCAGGCCGATAGGGATGATTAATGAAAAGTTGATTTTATCGTTTTGCATTAAGAGCTCCTTATTACTACCTTAATCAAAAGAGTAGTCTGTATTTTGAAATCATAGAAAAAGCCACCTAGTCCGTCAGGAGCATAGATGGCTTTTAAAGGCTTATTTTACCAGTAGACGGAAATATTTCTTTTTACCCTTACGGATTAACAGGCTCTTGTCTGCATCAAACATGTCTGCGCTCAGGCATGCTTCTGCATCCTGCAGAACAGTGTCTGCTACAGTCAGGCCGCCTTGGGCGATTAACTGACGAGCTTCACGCTTGCTGCTGAAAACTTTAGCGGCAGTCAGTACATCGATAATCTTGGCAGTCATATCTTCTGGGGTAATTTCGATTGCCGGTACGTTGCTCATGTCTTTGGCATTGCCGCCGAAGAGTGCTTCGGTAGCTTCCTGCGCCTGACGCGCTGCTTCTTCGCCATGAACAAGCTTGGTAACCTCATAGGCCAAAACTTTTTTAGCTTCGTTAATAGCTGCATCCTTCAGTGCGCTCAGACGACGAACCTCATCCATCGGCAGGAATGTCAGCAGGGACAGGCAGTTTTCTACGTCGCTGTCTGCAACATTACGCCAGTATTGATAGAAATCATACGGAGAAGTTTTTTCCGGGTCAAGCCAAAGAGCACCCTTTTCGGTTTTGCCCATTTTGCGGCCATCGCTGGTGGTCAGGAGCTTGCAGGTCATGCAGTATGCAGGCTTTTGATCCTTGCGGCGGATTAATTCTACGCCGGCAAGCATGTTGGACCATTGGTCGTCGCCACCCAGCTCCATAATGCAGTTATGGTCATGGTGCAGCTTCCAGAAGTCGTAGCCCTGCATAATCATATAGTTGAACTCAAAGAAGGTCAGGCCTTTTTCCCAACGCTTTTTGAAGCATTCGGCAGCCAGCATACGGTTAACGGTAAAGTGTACGCCAACCTCGCGCAGCAGCTGAACGTAGTTCAAGTCTAACAGCCAGTCAGCATTGTTGACAATAATAGCTTTGTCTTCACCGAAATCAATGAAACGGCTCATTTGCTTTTTGAAGCAGGCAATATTGTGAGCGATGAATTCCGGAGTGAGCATTTTACGCATTTCGTCCTTGCCGCTCGGGTCGCCTACCATGCCGGTGCCGCCGCCCAAAAGTACGATAGGACGATGGCCTGCGCGTTGCATATGGCTCATCATCATCAGGGCGATGAAATGGCCTACATGCAGGCTGTCCGCGGTGGGGTCAAAACCGATATAAAAGGTAATTTTTTCCTTCTCTAATAATTCTTTAATCTCGTCTTCATGGGACATTTGCTTAATAAAGCCACGTTCCATAAGCACGTCATAAACAGACATCAGATAACCTCCTTACAATTTAAGCTGTAAAAAACAGCCTAGGCGATATATATAATCTACATTATACAATATAAGCTTGTTTTTAGCAAATGAAAAAGACTTTATAAAAGTGAAAATGGCTGATATGCAGGAAAAAATCCCGAATATCAGCCGAAAGTGTAAACTGTTATTCCAAATGAGATGTGCAGTGCGGGCAACGGGTTGCGTCGTCGGCAATCTCGGATTTGCAGTAAGGGCACAGACGCGGCTCCGGTGCAGGTGCCGGTTCCGGAGTGAGCTTGTTGATTTGGCGAATCATCAGGAAGATGACAAAAGCGAGAATCAGAAAATCCAGTACGGAATTAATGAAGCTGCCGTAAGCGAGCACAGGCGCACCAGCCTTTTTTGCTGCCTCCAGTGTAGCATATTCCTTGCCGTTGAGGCTGATAAACAGATTGGAAAAATCCATCTTGCCAAGCGCCATACCTAAAGGAGGCATAACGACATCGTTTACCAGCGAGCTGACGATTTTGCCGAAAGCACCGCCGATAATAACGCCGACAGCCATATCCATAACATTACCGCGCATAGCAAATTTTTTAAAATCTTCTTTCATAGACATATATGAACACCCCTCGTTAAATGTATTTTTTATAGTATTCTCGTTTAATGCTGAATTTCCTGCTGCTTGACGAAAAAGTGCTTGTGACATATAATAAAAGGGAATAAATTCTGCGTTATGCAGGTTCATTTAATTGGATATAGAGATGGAGGAAGAATTATGCGTGACGATTTAGTAGTACCTGGCGAAGGCGAGGAGAATTATGTCTTGGCCCGTGATGCCAGAGTTGTGACTGTACCGTTCTCTCCCTTGGAAGAACGTATGCAGAAGGAAAAACCGGAGGTTTTTGCACGTCTGCAAAAGCTGAAGGAAATTATCGGTGAGGAAACCTTCAAGCGCCTTGTAAGCAAGGTGCATAACATCAACTATGCTGATACCCGTATCATGCTTGTTGCTGAAAGCGAACTGCACCGTACCAATATTGAAAGAGAGATTTTGCCAGCTATTGCTGAGGCTTTTGAGGTTACCAGCATCCGCGTTGTGACCCAAGGATAAAATTTTTCAAAAAAAGTGTTGACAAAAGCTTAAAGATGCTTTATAATTACATTCGTTGCTGATGAACAGCAACAACAAATGTCGGGGCGTGGCGCAGTTTGGTAGCGCGCTTGTTTCGGGTACAAGAGGCCGTGAGTTCGAATCTCGCCGCCCCGACCAAATTAAAAACTTAGGAACCGCATGAGAATGCGGTTCTTTTTGTTTTGCGACTAAATACAGTATTTGAATTACTTTATAAAAGGGTGATTCTGTCAACAATCTGTCAACAATCCTTTGGAACACTAGGTAATATGGGGTATTTACGCTTTATAATTCGCAAAAATTCCTGCATAAAAATAGAGAACCGGCATTTTAACTCCGATTCTCTAATATTTCACAAGAAGTTCACAAGTTTTCTTTTTAATTTTTCTTCGTAGAAGTCGATAGCCTTTTTATGAGTATTTTCTAAAGGCAGCGCATAGGTGCGCCTGGTGAATTCTGCGTCATTGTGGCCTAACAGCTCGCAGATATCTTCAACGGAAACACCTTGGTCGCGCAGGTTGCTGCCGAAGCTGTGACGGAAATCATGCAGCCGCATTTTCTGCAGCTCCGGATGTTTGGACAAAAACCTTAGCATGGTAGGATTGGATTTTTTGAAGTTGCGCCATTTCCGTTCTACGAAGTCGCGCAGGTGCCTTCTGCCGTTATCCGGAAAGACATAGAGCAGGTTCTTGTCATTTTGCCATGCCGGTTCAAGGTATTCTGTATCAACAACACGGACCGGGTCGTTAAGGAGCTTATAGCGTTTGCTGTAGGCTTCTTTTTTACATTGGCCCAGGTATTTTATATAGGCGCTGACTTCCTGCCATACAAAGCTTGCTATGGGAACGATACGGTAGGATGATTCCGTTTTTAAGGGTGCAAGCTGCACCTTGCTTACTGTGCCGTCAGCATTGACTACACCGGGCTTGTTGCGTACACGGCAAAGGTTGTTTTCTACCTTTATGCCGTCAGCAGATATCTTATCAAGCTGAATGCCGCAGATTTCGCTGATACGCAGGCCACAAAAGCCTGCCAGCAGCAGAGGAATATATAAGGTATCGTAAGATTCGATTTTGACGATTCTCAGTATCTCCATAATGTTTTCAACCGGTGTATGGATGCCTTGCGGTTTAGTCTTGGGTGGCAGCTTCAGCCGGCGTGCCGGAGATTTATAAATAAGATCTACATCAGCTGCCCAGGTAAAGGCGCTGCATAAAAAGCTGAGGTCCTCGCGGATGGTGCTCATGCTGAGCCTGCCGGAATCAACCTGGTCGTACAAAAACTTGCGGCAGTCTTCTACATCCAGCACGCCGGCTTTCTGCAGCGGGCGGTCCGCCAGCGGATGTTCTTTGATGTGGTTGATAGATGCCTGGTACTGTATTCTGGTGGAAGGGCGTATTTCAACCTTTGTGGCCAGAAACTTTTCCAGCATTTCAGCAACTGTCATTTTAGTTGGTTCGACGTAGGTGCCGTTCCTGATCGCGAGCTTGGCGGTCATCTCTGCTGCTTCGGCTTCTGCCTTGGTAGCATAACCGGTATCGGAATGGATACGTTTGTAGGAACCGTTCGCCAGCTTCTGACCGGTAGAAAAAGAAAAGTAATAAGGTTTTTTGCGGTCTTTTTTATAAATGATGGACATTATTGCGTCAACTCCTTTATTTAATTGAACGGAGCTGATATAATAAAAAGGTAATCAGCTTCTGTTCTTGCCATGAATTGAGGGATTACAAAGCGGCTGCGTGCTGGTAACACGCTCCGCACAGCGCTCGGTGCTGGTAACACCGGGCGCTTTTTATTTTGTAAATATATTAAGTATTATAGGTTAGGTAAAATTATTTGTAATAACCCATGGATTTAAGTTGGTTGATGTAAGCTAGCTTTTGTTCAATTGTGGACAGCATTCCTAACCCCTGCAAAAAAGATTTTTTTGTTTCGTCTGCATTGCACCATGCTGTAAAACGTTCGATTTCTGCGAGTGCAGGAGCATATTTTTGTGCCTGTAATTCTTCCATTTTTTCAAAGTTACCACTAAAACGAGCCATCTCAATTTCTGCACCCATTGGATCAACAAATTTGTTGATTTGCTCATTAAGTTTGCATGCATCTCTAAATGAAGCTCTTACAGAGTTTTTTACATTTTTACGAGGGTCAGTTTGTGCAGCATAGATATTCATACCAAGAGCAAACGTGCCGGAGGAATAGGTTTTAATTCCATAATCGACATTAACAAACTCTTTGCTGTTTGCTCTAGGTAGTGCTTCGCTTAAATGAACATTGATAGCAGGAGCATAGCCAGTTGCCTGTGCGCCATAAGCATTTTGATAATTGGTGCTGGTAGTGGTTTCGCCAGCCAGTTCGATTTGCACCATTAAGGGAACTTGGTTCGGCTTAATCAGCTCTTGGTAAAATGCAGGACTGGATGTCGGTGGGTAGGTGTTGCGCTTTACATCTTGCACTAAAAAGCGTTTGCCATAATGCTTGCGCAGCTCTTTTTCAAATTCTTCTTGTCCTTTGGTAATGTCTTCAGCGTCATTTTGAGATTGAAGGATTGCATCAGAAACTCTGTAGAAGAGTACCACTTTTTTAGTGGGTTGGAACTCTGCTGCCGAAGCAACACTGCAAATCAAGAATGTAAGTGCAGTTACCAGTAAAATTAGTTTTTTCATCATAAACACTCCTTAAAAATTTTTATTTGTCTGGAAGAATCCAGATGATAACAAAAAATCTATACCTTACTTACCGTCAACCTTGCGCTGGCGGTATTTTTATTGATGTGTCAAAATTTGCCAGAGTTCCTTATTTATAAAATACTTTTCCCTTCCTTTTGTCGTTTCTTCTAAAACGCCGATTTCACAGAGTTGTTTAAGATATTTGGAAGCTGTTTGATGCTTGGCGATATCTCTGTTGACAAGAAAATCAATCTTGCAATAAGGTTGCTCAAACAATAATTCAACAAGCTCTTTTGAATAGATTTTAGGAAGGTTAGCTTTAATAAATTTTCTGCTGGATTCTTGCGAATTGTGAATTTCTTTTATAAGGTTCAGCGTTGTGATGGCTGTAGTTTCGACAGCATCTAACATGTAAATGATCCAATTTTCCCATGCTCTTTTTTCAGTAACACCTTTAAGAGCTTTATAGTAGGCTGTTTTATTTTCGATTATATACTTAGATAAATAAAGAATAGGGAAATTCAGCAATTGCTTTTGAACCAAATACAAAACGTTGATAATTCTACCAACACGGCCGTTGCCGTCTGGGAAAGGATGTATGCACTCGAATTGATAATGAATTATAGCCAGCTTAATTAATAAGTCAATATCGTCGTCATCAACATTAATATATCCTTCTAAATTGGATAGAAGCCGGAGTATATCGCCTTCGTTATCGGGCGGTGTATATACTACTTCGTTAAAACTGTTTTTTAAACACGTGCCTGGAAGCTTTCTTATTCCGTCCGATCTTCTTTTTACAATGCGAAATAAGTCAATAAACATATTAATGGTAATAGGATAATCTTTTTTTATCAAAGAATAACCTTGCCACAGTGCTTCTTTGTAATGCATGACTTCTTTCGCTGATGCTGAAATGTTGGCTGTATCTGGCGCAGACAATGCCTGATATAACTCATCGTTCGTAGTTACTACATTTTCAATTTCACTAGATGCTTTGGCTTCTTGCAATGTAATTGATTGAAGCAAAAGAAATGGGTTAGCTTGAGTGAATGACCAACCTCTTAATTCTGCTAATGCTTTGTTTGCAGAAATAGCTTTTTTTAAAATAACCTTCGTTTCAACGTCTTCAACAGGTGGAAGTGTTGGTAAATCATTATATGGTTGACTGTAATTATACATTTTTATCTCTCCTTAATTACTGTTCGAAACGTTATTTATTTACACCTTTAAAAAAAGCGAAAATTTAAAGGTGTTTATATTATACCTTTACGAAATAAAGGTATCAAGAGAATACCTTTAAAAAAAGCAAAAATTTAAAGGTGTTTATATTATACCTTTACGAAATAAAGGTATCGGCTTTATTGTATTATCCTAAGCTCTCCGCGCCTTCTTCCGCCTTGCGCTGGCGGTATTTTTATTTGTGAATAATAGATTGATTGTACAAAAAATTAAAATGGAATCTCTTCATCAAATGGAACGCTTTTCCCTGATTCTAATGACTTAAATATTGCTTGTTCTTGCTCCCAAGAACACAAAGCATTTATTTGTTTGAAATGACTAGGATTGCCGCAATATGGACAATAACGTGCATTTCCTGGTAGAAGAGTGCCACAACCTTGTTTTTCTATGTTATCGTATTCGTCAGTAATATCAGAACAATGATTAACTAAATATGTGCCGCATATAGCGCAATAATCTCCATTTTCCAAAATCTCTTCATTTTGACAAATAGGACATACAATAGCCTTAGATAGTTCGTTAACGTTAACACCTTCGTATTTCATAATGTTTATTTCTCCTTTTTTCCATATAATACTATGACTGCCACAGATGGGACAATAATTTGCATCTTTGCTGACAAAAAATGTTTTGCATTCTGGGCAGAATTTCAAGTGGATGTAATTATAAAAGGCGTAATATAAATTTCGTTCATATTTAAAGTAACACTCTTTTATCTGTTTTATTGAACGTAAAGAACGACTTCTGATGCGTGCTGCCATACCAGAAAGTCCGCAGTGCTGCATTATGGAATCTTTGGTATCCCAGTTGGCGGTAATCATAACAATTACTGGAGCTAGTAGTTCCGCAGCAAAAGCATCTGCCTCAGCATCTAAAATTTTATAATCCCTATCAATCAAGCCACAACGCATAAGCCTTGTTTCATCAAATTCTACATGATGCTTTAGGACTATATGCCCTAATTCATGAGCTAGAGTCCAAGTGATACGCATAGTAGGTTTATCAATGTCATTATAGACGATTGTATAAGGTTTAGGCTTAGTTGCATCATATAATACAGCACCATCTTTACCAAAAGATTCATATAGGTCTTCTTTTTTTAAGCTGTGACGCTTAATTAATTTGGAGTAGCATTTAATCACGCATATATTACTTGCCTTGATTAATTTTCGTACATCAATAGGCAGTGTATTTACTTTATAATATAGCAATACTTGTCTTGCTTTTTCCTCAGCGCAATTAAACCTAGGCTTTTTTGGAATAGAATTATACAATTAATCATCATCCTCATCATCAGCTAATATGATTTTCACCATTTTTCTAAGTTTCTTTGCTTTTTGAGGGTCATTCACAAGAGACTTACGGGCCAATATCCTTATATCCGGATCGTCAAAAACTGGAATGTTTTCATCTGCTGAAGCTTTGTCAAGCAAGGTATTCATGTCTACATTAAAAAAATCAGCAAGTAATTCTAATACTTCATATTTGGGTTCGCGATTCCCAGATTCATACATTCCTACAGCACTTCTTGTTAATCCTGTAAGCTTGGCGAGTTCTTCTTGAGTCAATCCCTTTTTTAATCTTAATGATTTTAGCATATTATTGAATGGCATAATATGACGCTCCTTTCTTCTGATATTATAATATCACGTTACGTGAAATTTGACAAGAAAAAGTCACGTAACGTGTTGACATTATCAATGGAAAGTGGTATTATAAATTTAGTCACATAACGTGACAAAAGTGGAGGTGATAAAATGAACGATGCTAAAACTATTGGAGAACGTCTTTTGAAATTGCGTCTTTCTGAAAAGAAAACGCAAAAAGAAGTGACTGAAGCCATTGGAATTAGCGTTTCAGCGTTAACTATGTACGAAACAGGGAATAGAATTCCTAGAGATGAAATCAAGGTTAAGCTGGCACATTATTATTCTACAAGTGTAGAACGTCTTTTTTATGCCTAATCGTGACACATATCGTGACAACAAAAAAGGGGGCGCAAAAATGAATAACTTACAAATTTTTAAAAGTCCTGACTTTGGGAAGGTTCGTACCATTCAGCAAAATGGGGAGCCGTGGTTTATCGGCAAAGATGTGGCAGAGATTTTAGGATACAAAAAGCCTGAAAATGCTATCGCTGTTCATGTTGATGATGAAGATAAAACCACTACCCTAATTCAGGGGACTGGTTCTAATTATAAAAGTAATGCTGTTATCATCAACGAAAGCGGCCTTTACTCTCTCATCCTTTCCAGCAAGATGCCGAAAGCGAAGGAATTCAAGCGCTGGGTGACAAGCGAAGTCATTCCGGCAATCAGAAAACACGGTGGATATCTGACGGCCGATAAAATTGAGCAGGCACTAACTGACCCGGACACGATTATAAAGCTGGCGACAACTTTAAAAGAGGAAAGAGCAGCTCGCCAACAGGCGGAAGCCAGCTTGCAGGCGGCGAAGCCGAAGGTGCTGTTTGCAGATGCAGTGAGCGCGAGCGACAGCACGATTCTGATTGGTGACCTTGCGAAGCTCATTAAGCAGAACGGCCATCCGATTGGTCAGAAGCGCTTGTTCAACTGGATGCGTGAGCAAGGATACCTGATTAAGCGTGCCGGAGCAGATTACAACAGCCCTACACAGAGAGCCATGGAAATGGGCTTGTTCAAAATTAAGGAAACGGCTATTTCCCACAGTGACGGCCACGTCAGCGTAAGCAAAACTACGAAGGTTACCGGCAAAGGCCAGCAGTACTTTATCAACAAGTTTTGCGGGGCGTGAGGATGATGGAAGGCAAAAATATGACGACCTGCCCGCATTGTGGGAAAGTCGTCAAAAAAGGAAACTTCTGCAGTAAATGTGGCAAGAAGCTGGCTAAGATGTGTGACTGCTGGCTGATGAAGCGCCCATATCATTGCAACTTTCAGAAGTGCCCTGATATGTCAGCCTTTACTTTACTGCTTCTGCATATTCAGCAAGACCAAAAGCGTAGGAAATACGTTTTTCTTGAGCCAATCCTTGAAGCAATCAACAGCAAGTCCTTGAAGGCCGTCAAGAAACTTAGCGTAGACCAGCGCAGCATAACGAGACTGGGGAGTTTCAACGATGATGTCTGGTATAAAATCTACTAACGAAGAATACCAAGAAAAGAGGATTCAAACATGGCAAGAACAGGAAGACCGACCAAAGAAGAACAACGTACACGCAAAGCGGCGAACGTACCAACTCGCCTGCTTTATTCCACGAAAGAAGCATGCGTTTTGCTGAATTGCGGACCTAAATTTTTGCGTGAACAGATTGACGCAGGGCTGCTGCGTTATGTGCCGCGCGGAAATTACCGTTATGTTTCGGCGCAGGCGTTGCAAGACTACCTGATCAACCAGGAATGTCAATGCGAGTATAAAGAATAGTGAGGTACGGAAACATGAAAAAGCTACTTATGATTTTGCTCGCAGCCTGCTGCGTTTGGGCTGCATGGGACTACACCCGCCCTGTTGACCGCTATGTGGTCAAGGCTACCGCAGGCGAAGGGGATACCCTTTGGCACCTGGTGGGCGATACAATGCAACGCGAAGGCGATTGCAGAGATATTCGCGAGGTCATCTTTTACGCCAAACAGATTAGTAATCTTACCGGCGACCTTCAGCCGGGTGACATCGTGCTGATTCCCATCGAGGTGCGCAGATGAGCGAAAGAGATTATGACGGCCTGACAATGGACTACTTCCAGAATCAGCTGCTTGCAAAAGGTATTACCAAAGAAATGTTTAACATGGACCAGTTCGCCGGACTTACCACCCGGGAGCTGCAGAACATTGTGAACAACGTAAGTTTAAAGGAGGCATAGCATGAAACTGTTTGATATAGACGAAAGGCTGGCGGCCTGCGTCAAATTGGACGAAAGCCGTGTTGTAGATACCGAAAGCGGCGAAATCATCGACCTTGAAGCAATCGCAGCTCTTGAAATGGAGCGCGACAAGAAGATTGAGAACCTGGGCTGCTGGTATAAAAATCTGTTAGCGGACGCAGAAGCGTTGAAAGCGCAGAAGAACGCTTTTGCAGAACGTGAAAAGGCAGCCAAGGCCAAAGCGGAAAGCCTTAAAGGTTTTCTGGGCCGTTATCTGAACGGCAAAAAGTTTGAGACTGCCAAAGTGGCCATGAGCTTCCGCAAAAGCGAAGCGGTAGAGTTTGACGCAAAGTGCATCGGCGATGTTCCGGAAGAATTCCTTAAATTCAAAGATCCGGAACTGGACAAGGTTGCAGTCAAAAAGGCTATCAAGGCCGGTGAAACTGTACCGGGCTGCGAGCTGGTAGCACGCCAGAACCTGCAGATTAAATAAGGCGGGCTATTATGGATAACATGAAAATCTACAGTCAGCTTGCCGCTCCGCCGGATGAAGCTATCAAGCCTATCCAGGGCGGCAACTTAAAAGGCAAAAGCGACATTAACCCGCAATGGAAGATTGAAGCTATGACTTCGGTTTTCGGACCGTGCGGTATGGGCTGGAAGTTTAACATCGCCGATGAAAAGACGTTCCAGTGCGGCGACGGACAGATTTTATTGTTCCTGACTGTTGCGCTTATGTATCACGATGGAGAGGGCTGGAGCGAACCGGTCTACGGCTGCGGCGGTGACTTCATCGTTGAGAAAAACAAAAACGGACTTGTTCCCAATGACGAAGCCTATAAAATGTGCCTTACTGACGCGCTGGGCAACGCTATGAAGTGCATCGGCGTTGCGGCTGATGTGTATCGTGGCTTGTGGGACAGCAAGTATGGGGAAAGCCACAGAACCGAGCCACAGGCTCCCCGCCAGACGAAGGCTGCAGCGAAGCATACCGACAAGGTGAGCAGCTATCAGCTGGCGCAGCTGCAGACGATGGGAAAGCAGAAGGGCGTTGATGTGGCAGGCATCGCGCAAAGCCTGCACCTCAATAACTTGCAGGATATAACGGCAGCACAATGGGCGCAATGCATGAACAGCCTCAGAAAGCGGGCGGACGCATGAGAAAAAGTATATTGCAGGACAGAAAAGAATGCTTCTGCTGCGGTACTACGTTGAACCTGGAACGCCACCATGTAATCCATGGTACGGCGGGGCGCAAGATAGCAGACCGCCTAGGCCTTACTATCTGGCTGTGCGCTGAGCATCATCGGGGGGCGTACAGCCCCCACCAGCGCCGTGACGTAGACCTGCGGTACAAGCGGTTCGCACAATCGTGCTATATGGACCGGTACGGCACCAAAAGCGGTTATGCTTTGTGGATGGCGGAAGTCGGCAAGAACTATTTGTAAGGGGGTGAAGATTTGAAAAGTCAAGATTATTCTAAAATCAGAACCTATTACCACGGAGCTTTGAGCTACGCTTACCGCTGCTCTTACTGCATGCACAGCAACGACGGCACGCCGGGAAAAATTTGCAAGGGATGCGGCAGAATTTTACTTGAAAAGAGCAACAAGGATGAAAGCACAGATTAAACATATAGCTGACGTGGCCTGTATGGGCTCCACAATAGAGTGTACGGTGGTGCTTGATAGTTTGTATAGGCAGGATGTTTTTGAAGTCCTGAACGCGATGCAGAGCGACAAGAAGCCGTACACGATATCCATTGACCGCCAGAAGCGTAAGCGTAGCCTGAACGCCAATAACTACATGTGGCAGCTGTGCCAGAAGATAGGCGAAAAGATTGGTGCTACCAAGGAAACTGTATACCGCAAAAACATCCGCGAGGTTGGCAGCTTTGAAACAGTGGAGCTGATCAGTGCGGGTGCGGCACGGTTTATCCGCAGCTGGGAGGCTAACGGCCTTGGCTGGGTAGCGGAGCCGATAAGTGAACGCGGCGGTTATATGACTGTGATTGCCTACTATGGCAGCAGCTCATACGATACCGCCGAAATGTCCAGGCTGGTTGAAGCTGTGGTGGAGGAAGCAAAGGCCTTGGGCATTGAAACTATGACACCTTTAGAACTTGACCGCCTGAAAGCGGCATGGAAAGGGGGCTGATAAAGTGGCGGATGTGAAATGGATAAAGATTGCTGTTGATATGTTCGACAACCGCAAGATTAAACAGATTGGCAGCATGCCGGAGGGCGACAGCCTTCTGCTGATGTGGGTGCAGCTGCTCTGCCTTGCCGGTAATGTCAACGATGGCGGTTTTATCTATCTGACAAAGGAAATCCCATATACGGACGAAATGCTGACCACGCAGTTTAACAAGCCCATATCAACTGTAAGGCTTGCACTGAAGACCTTTGAACAGTTTGGGATGATAGAGATAATCAATAATATGATTTTCCTGTCAAGCTGGGAGAAGTACCAGAGCACAGACAGGCTGGCGACGATAAGAGAAAAAGACAGGGAACGCAAGCGGAGAAAAAGGGAAGCTGAAAAGTTTTTGCCTCAAAATTCCATGGAATGTCCGCGGACGTCCGCGGACGTTCCACGCCTAGATATAGATATAGAAGGAGATATAGATATAGATAAAGATAAGAATAAGAGTATATCTAAAAAATCTCCCCGCCATAAACACGGCGAATATCAAAACGTGCTGCTGTCTGATGATGATCTGGATAAACTGAAGTCTGAGTTCCCTTCTGATTGGGACCAGCGTATACAGCGCTTGTCTGAATATATGGCTTCCAGCGGCAAGAGCTATAAAAACCACCTTGCTACTATCCGTAATTGGGCAAGGCGCGACAAACCGGCTGCAAAGGCTGCAGGCGGTGAAGATATGACTGATTTGGACAAATACTTCTAAGAAGGTGATAACGTGGAAGGATTACAAGAAATCATAGCGACGTTGGAGCGGAAGACAGCAGCCAACGTGCCCAAAGACTCAGCTGACTATATAGAAAACGGCCTGCTTTACTGCGGTAAGTGCCATACGCCGAAAGAGTTCCGCGGCAGCTTCCTGGGCATGGTCAAGGTAGTGCCGTGCCTCTGCCGGTGCAGATCCGAAAAATTGGCGGAAGAAGAACAGCAGCGCAAAGCTGAAAAGCAGCAGGCGCGCATCAGGCAGCATCGCCGTGCCAGCTTCCTTGAAAGCGATATGCAGCATTGGAACTTTGCAGCTGATGATGGTGCGGACCCGCGCATAATGAGAGCTGCTAAAAACTACGTTGGCAATTTCACGCAGCTTCGGGAGCAGGGCAAAGGATTGCTGCTGTATGGTGGTGTGGGAACCGGCAAGACTTTTGCTGCAGCCTGCATCGCCAATGCCCTGATAGACTCCGGCAGAACCTGCCTGATGACAAACTTTGCGCGGGTGCTGAATACATTGTGGAGCATTGAGGAAAAGCAAACCTATATTGACAGCTTCAATCAGTTCGACCTGCTGGTTCTGGATGATTTAGGTGCGGAACGCCGTAGCGAATACGCGCAGGAGCAGGTGTTCAACGTGATTGATGCACGTTACCGGGCTAAGCTGCCGATGATCATCACAACCAACCTGAGCATAGACGAAATCAAAAAGCCCGATAGCATCGGCAACAGCCGTATCTATGACAGAGTGCTGGAGATGTGCCATCCGGTAGAAGTAACCGGCAAGAGCCGTCGCCGCCAGAAGGTAGCAGCTGATTTCAGAAGCATGAATGAGCTTTTGGGGCTGTAGGGAGGCAGAAGATGAGTGCAAAAGTAGATTTAACAGGGCAGCGTTTTGGGCGGCTGGTAGTTATCAAAGAACTGCCCCGAAAGACAGCACTAAGGAAAACCCCTCTATGGCTTTGCCAATGTGACTGTGGTAACACCTGCGAAGCTTATAGTGATAGTTTGCGTGGTGGTAAAAAGAGTTGTGGTTGCATCTTGAAGGAGCGCCGCAGGGCAGCAGAAGCTAAAAGGGCGGCTGGCGAAGCGATTAGAGCAAAAAATAAAGCATTGCTGGCGTTGAAGTGTCCTTTTCCTGCTAATTGTTGTTATAAAAGCAGGCATGGGATGTGCTGTATAGATTGCTATGAGCGTGAAACTTGTGAAGATAGGTGCTTGAACACGCCAACGAAATGCGGATACAGCAGATTGAGGGAGATATCATGGAGTGGAATGAAGAATTAGAGAAAAAACTGCAACGCCGTGGCGAAATCTGGCACGCGGAAAAACTTGCATCACACATTATATTCAACGGTCGCCGTGCTCTTGAACACTATACTGCAGATGAAATGCGTGCGAAATTTGAGCCTATAGCAAAGCAGTACAGAAAGAGCGGGCGTATGTGCCTGGATTCTGATGCCTTGGTGATGTACTGCAAGGAGCAGGGCTATAAATGGGAGTGGTACCCACCTAGTCCATTGGGAGAGTATTGGTTTGTGCTGCCGAAAGAGGATTTATTTTAGGAGGTGAGCAGATGAAACGTAAATGCCAAGTCTGCGGGCAGGAGAACGGAAGCTGCAACCGCTACTACTTCAGTCCTGCTAACATTATCACCATCTGCCCTGCATGCCTTGCGTTCAGCAGTGATGATAAAGCAAAGATTGCACGGCGGGCACATAAAGACGGCAAGCTGGTAAAGGAAGAAGGGGCAAAGAAAAAATGGTAGGCAAATCACCCTGCAGAGGATGCGAAGTAAGAAGAATAGACTGCCATGTTATCTGCAACGCATTTAGCGAATGGAAAACCGAGCAATACAAATTGCTGGAAGCGAAGCGGCAGGCCAACTTGAAAAATTTAGCGACAGCCGGAACTGCCGCAAGACATGAGAAATGGATAAGGGGGCATAAATAATGACTGACAATGTAAACCATCCCAAGCACTACACCCAAGGCGGTGTTGAGTGCATCGACGCGCTGGCGGCGGCTACGATTAATCTGAAAGGTCTTGATGCTGTTTGTACCGCTAATGCCATCAAGTATCTGTGGCGCTGGGGCCAGAAGAATGGCGTTGAGGACCTGAAAAAAGCCCGCTGGTATATCGACAAACTGGTTAAAGAAAATGAAGTCGTTGAGGATAAAACCCAAGCGGAGGAAAAACAGTTCTTTATGACGGCCGTAATTTTCAATCTGAATATGTGGCGTGATAGCGGCGAGGTTTATTATCTGTATAAGGCCATCGCCTATATCAAAGCCCAAATCGGTGTAGAAGAAAAGGAGGCTTAGTCGGAGCTGATGATGGATATACCGTTTACTGAGTTAATCTACAATGCAGAAGGAACCATCTGCCTGGCGCTGGTCATTGTACTGGCGCTGCGGCTGGTGCTGAAAGGAGAGAATAAGAATGAATAGAATTATGCTGTTAGGCCGTTTGACCAAAGATCCCGAAATCAGATATACCCCGAGTGGCGCCTGCGTAGCACAGTTTACGCTGGCTGTTGACCGCCCCTATACTAAAGACGGCAGCCGTGAAGCAGACTTTATCCCTTGCGTAACGTGGGGAAAGACGTCAGAAACAATCGGCAACTACGTGCATAAGGGACAACGTCTGTTGGTGGAAGGTCGCCTGCAAATCCGCAGCTACGATGCCAAAGACGGAAGCAAGCGCTGGGTGACTGAAGTAATCGTCAACCATGCCGAATTCATCGAGCGCAAGGAGCAGACATCACAGCAGCCGGCGCCGCAGAGCATGGAAAGTTTCGGCCAGCAGGTGCCTTTTGACGAAGAGATTCCGTTTTAGGGGGTGTGCAGAATGGGAACCAGCTCAGGTGAAATTTGTGTGTGGTGCGATAAAGAAAAGGCTGTATCGAGCATTTTCGACAACGGTCGACCCGTTTACTGTGAAAAATGCCAGCGTGAGCTGTTAAAAGAATTTGGCACGCCGGAAGCGTTGGCTGAATGGGAAAGGACGCACAAGCAGCAATGAAATACCATAACAAAAAAGTTGAATGTGATGGCATTGTCTTTGACAGCATCAAAGAAAAAAATTATTATTGCGAACTGAAAGTGTTGCGCATGGCGGGCGAGGTTATAGAATTTGAACGTCAGGTAACGTTCGAGCTGCAGCCTAAATTCAAACATGCTGGCAAAACCGAAAGAGCAATAAAGTACATTGCTGATTTTGTCGTCAAATATAAAGATGGGCGCACAGTAGTGGTTGACACTAAGGGCTTTAGAACAAAGGACTATCTGCTGAAGCGGAAAATGCTTTTGTATAAGTATCCGGATATGATTTTTGAAGAAGTGTAAAGGATTGAAAAAAATGAAAGAGAAAAAACTTTATACATGTGAATTTTGTCACACAGACTATGCTGAAAAATTTGCATGTAAACAGTGTGAACAAAACCATAAAACGAATTTGGCTATTAAAGGCATGAGATTTAAGCCGATTACGGTTGACAAGTCGGGCTTCCCTATTAGCATTACGGTTGTTACGGATAAGGGATTAGAAAAAGTGTATCATTGCTAATGGGCGCGTAATGAATAGAAAAACCGACGAAGAAATAATTAAAGATAAAATCGGCTATTGGTGCAAAAGTTTAAAGCATTGGTGGAAAGCATACAGAAAATGCCGTTGCTCTCTTTATAAATATTTTCTGCTGGAATCAGTACGTAAAGTACGATACTGGCGTGGAAAACTAGAAAAGAAGGTGAAAACTTGATAACAAAATATGATCTGCGTAAATGTAAGTATTTAAAATTAGAGATGATTGATTTACAGGACCAAGTGAACGAACTGGTCAGCATGATGACATCGCCAAGAATTTCACAGCTAACAGGAATGCCTGGAGGTGGCAATGGCGGGCGTGACAATACAACCAACACTATTGCAAAGGTTGACGAATTGCGTAGTCTGTATAACGAAAAGTTTGATGCATTGGTAAGTTTGCAGCAGAAAATTGAAAAATCAATCGAACCTTTATCTGCAGAAGACCAGATGATGCTGAGAATGCATTATTTCAGCAACTACACATGGGAGGAAGTGGCTGTACGTATGGGTATCAACTGGCGCAGCGTGCACCGCCGTCATGCAGCCATCTTGGAAAGGCTGGCGCATGATGAAGAAGAAAAGAAAGAAACTGAACCTGAAAATCAATGACTGCTGCGGCATGCAGCCAAGGTGTGCATTTAATAAGCAAGGTGTTTTAGGGATTTACTGCCCATGTTGTAAAAGATTTGAGCTGGCGAGAGACGGAGAATTTTTCCTTGAAATAGCTCAAAGATGGAATAAAAAATCGTAAAAATATATGTTGTGACATTGTTTGACAGTATCCGATGATGATATAATTATAATAAGCGGAGAAGAAAACAAGAGACGCAAGGGAGTGAAGCCCTGCTGCTGTTATGGCGGTGGGGCTTTTACTATGCCTTGGGAAGGGAGGTGGCACAGTGATAACGAAAAACGAAATAGTTTTAACAATAGCTGCTGTGCTTGCCTTTGCCGGTGGTTTCGCTCTGCGCGGCGTTCTGCATACCTGCCCGGTGGCTGACACAAAAGGAGTTACCCAGGTCGAATACCGGGACAAGGTGAAAACGGAAATCGCTTATGTGCCTAAAGAAACTGTTATCTACAAGTCTGCTGATGGCAGCACTAAAAGCGAACCGGAAAAAACGGATATTGACGTGAAGCTCAACAAGCCGGTGCTGAATGTTAAGGTTAATGACAAGGCCTTCGTTGTAGCCAAAGCAGAGAATGAACAGTACCTGTTTGACAAGAATAAACTGACGCTGACGCAGACTAGCAGCACGGATATTAATATAAAGATACCGGTAGTTGATAAAACGCGGCGCTGGGGCATTGGTGCTGGTGTTTCTAAAGATGGCGCGGTAGGTGTTATTAACTTCCCGCTGAAAGGCAATGCTGGTGGTTGGGTAGCCGGCAGAGCTGATAACGTCATGGGTGGCGTTATGGTAAGATTTTAAAGATACCCGGGTGCAGGGGCAAGGTTCCCGAATGGGAGTAGATGCAAGTTGCGAATAGGACACATTGCAAATATTCGCAGCGCAGCATAGCTGGCGTCAAGAATCCCTTTACCCCCTGCTTTTATATGCGTAGGTGAGCCGAGTAGCGAAGGCAGCGGACTGTAAATCCGTGACGTAAGATACAACGCTGGTGCAATTCCAGCCCTACGCACCAATAAGAACAACGAAAAGCCTGCGGGTGAAGTAGTGAGGGGCAGAAACTGCGGTGACTGCCCTTATATATTTTCTGCCTTTGCCGGGCGTGGGTTTTTGTAAATTTTTACCACGCCGGAATAGAACACCTTCTTTCCGGACGCAAGGACACCGCACTGCAATGCGGCGCGTCCGGCAAGGGTAGAAGAAATTAGAGGTTTATCATGGAGCACAGTAAAAAGTATAGGCTGATGGCTAATAAGCTGATACGCACTTTGCCGGAGTTTGCGGATATAAAGGCTGCTAAAGTAAAAATAGCCTACTTATCCAGCCTGGAAGAGAAGAAGCGGAATAAGCGGACGATATTTGCGGACTGCAACTTAGTGAGTGAACGCTACAGCTGGTGCTGTCCCTATGATTTTTTTATTGTGGTCTATGAACCGAATGTAGTTGGCTTTAGCGAAAAGCAGTTGGAAACATTATTAAGGCATGAGCTGCATCATGTGGGGATTGATTTTGAGAAGGACGAAACAGGTTTTTATGTTGTACCGCATGATGTGGAAGAATTTTGGGATATTATTGATGATGTGGGATTAAGGTGGTGTGAGATGGATGCCTACAAAGAAACAACTGGATAATTTGAAGAATGGAAAAGCCACAAGGTTTCGAAGCGGCGAGGAAGCGGCGAGAAATGGCAAAAAAGGCGGGCAGGCATCCGGTGAAGCACGCCGCCGCTTGAAGTCGTTCCGCGAGCTGGATGCCGACTTCACGACCGACGATGAGCGCAAGGAGATGCTGGATGCTCTGAAGCTTAAGGCCAAGCGTGGCAACATCAAGGCTTTTGAAATTTATCGCGATACTGTAGGCCTGAAGCCTAAAGAAAACGTGGAAATCTCCGGTGAGCTTGCTAATCCGTTTGCAGGGCTGACGGACGCAGAACTGAAAAAGCTGGCTGGTATGGATGGATAAGCAGCTGATAACATTGGGAGCAAAGATAGAACTTGCAAGACGCAGGTTCTTTTTTTACGCCCAGCTGAAGAACCCCGACTTCTACCGGAGCGACCGCAAGTACCTGCAGGAGCTGTGCGATACCTTGCAATGGTTCCTGGCTTCTGACAAGAAAATCCTTGTACTGAACATGCCTCCGCGTCATGGCAAGAGCTATACGGCCAGCAACTTCGTGGAATGGGCGCTGGGCAGGGATAACACCTTGCAGGTTATGATTGGTTCTTATAATGAAACTCTGTCGACGCGCTTCAGTAAGAACGTGCGTGACAGCATCAGCGAGGCTAAGGCGGATATTTATAAGCCGGTCTATAGTGATGTGTTCCCCGCCACCAAAATTAAGCGTGGCGACGGCGCTATGAACCTGTGGAGCCTTGAAGGGCAGCAGACTAGTTACCTTGCTACATCGCCAACCGGTACGGCAACAGGCTTCGGCTGCAGGCTGATGATCATAGACGATTTAATCAAGAATGCGGAAGAAGCCTATAACGAAAATGTTAAGGAAAAGCATTGGGACTGGTTCACCAATACCATGCTGTCACGTGGCGAGGGCAATTATAAAATCATCGTCATTATGACACGTTGGGCTAGTGATGATTTGGCAGGCAAGGTGTTGGAATATTATCCGGCAGAAAAAATCGTGCATATCAACATGAAGGCAGTGCAGGATGACGGCAGCATGCTTTGTGATGGCGTGCTGGATGCTGAAAGCTGCATGGAGAAGAAGCAGCTTATGGGGCTTGATATATGGAGTGCCAACTACCAGCAAGAGCCTATCGACATCAAGGGCAGATTATATAGCGGCTTCAAGACATATGATGGAGAGCTGCCATTATTCAAAAGAATTGCCAGCTATACAGATACTGCCGATACAGGTAGCGATTACCTGGCTAGTTATTGTTATGGTGTTACTTTCAGCGATGATGCTTATATCCTAGATGTGGTTTACACTCAAAAGGCAATGGAGTATACCGAGCCCGCGGTGGCAGATATGTTGCATAAAAATCGTGTGAAGGTTGCCGATATTGAGAGCAACAACGGCGGCCGTGGCTTTGCAAGGAATGTGGAGCGGCTGCTAAAGGCAAAAGGGGACAGCGTAACAAAAGTACGTTGGTTCACCCAACATCGCAACAAGCAGGCAAGGATATTAAGCAACGCAACATGGTGCATGGAACATATTTACTTCCCTAAGGGGTGGCATAACAGGTGGCCCGAGCTTTACAAGAGCTTGACCGCCTACCAAAAAGAGGGCAAGAACATCCATGATGATGCTGAGGACGCATTGACGGGAATATGTGAGAGCATCACGGAGAGAATCAAGACAACGCCGACAAGAGTAGATTTTTAGGAGGGCGAGAGCATGCGGAATGATAAGACGGAATTATATAAGTTGCTGGAGGACGCATACGAAGGACGTGGAGGTTTTCAGACGGGTGAATATCTTGTAAGGCATAAACGAGAAGCTGCCGACAAATACAGTTTAAGGCAGAAGCTGAGCTATTATCTGAACTACATCAAGCCTTGTGTAGATGCACACGTTGCCCCTGTGTTTAAGACATTGGCTGTGCGTGATTATGCAGGCCCTGGAGTTAAGGCGTGGGAGTTGTTTGCAAATGACGTAAATTTCCTGGGTGATGGAATCGAAAAGTTAATGAAGAAGGCTGCACATAGTTCCAAGCTGAACGGCGTGGCGTATATTGTAATGGACATGGCCGAAGGACTTGCAGTAAATTCATTGGCAGATTATGAGAGGGACAGAAACAACCTGCCGTATGCATTTGTTGTTGACGCAATAGCAGTCAAAGAGGTTGTGTTGGATAAGTTTGGGCGTATTGTTAAATTTGTGTATGCTGAGCCTGATGCAGATAATGAGTATACCCCTGCTACACGCACTATGACGGCTGAGGGGTGGACTTTAAGAAGTAGTAAGGGGGAACGTAAGGGAAGTTGGCATATCGGCTGTGTGCCCGTGATTCCGTTGTTCAGCAGGGAACACAAGACACATGATGCTTTCCCACCGAGCGAATTTGCAAGTGCGGCCCGTGCAAACTTAGCAATTTTCAATATGTGCAGCTGGCTGAATGAAATTATGATGAATCAGACATTTAGCGTGCTGACGTACCCGAGCAGCGGCGCAGAAGAAGAAATTACACTAGGCACTAACAATGCATTGAGTTACCCTGTAGACAGCAGTCACGCCCCTGCATTCATTGCGCCCCCAGCAGACCCTGCGACAGTGTTGGCCACGCAGATTGCGAACCTTCAGCAGGAAATTTACCGCATGGCCGTTGTAGTCAATGTGACAGGTTCGAGTAAGTTACAGAGCGGGCAAGCGAAAGCGTGGGACTACGAAGCGACCAATCAGATTTTGTCAGATTTCGCCGACACTGTAGAAAATGCCGAAATGAAGGTTGCAAGAATGTTTAGCATCTGGACGGGGGTTGCACTTGATTACAAGGTGAACTATCCGAGCGACTTCAAGATTTCCGAGGTTGAGCAGGAACTTGCTAATGCAGAGGTTGCCAAAGGGCTGAATTTTGGTGATGGCTTTAATCTTGAAGTGTTTAAACGTGTACTGACAAGTTATTTGCCGGAGCTGAAGGCGGACGAATTTGACACGCTGGTGGAAGAATACTGCAACCTGCAGGAACAGCAGAAGTTAGATTATATTAACAGCGGTGAAGGCGATGAAGAATAACCAAGAGCTGATAGATTTAATCAACAGGCTTAATGCGGAGTGGGGCAAGCAGGCCAACAAGGTTATTTACCGCCTGTATGATTTGCTTTTGCATGACGTGAAGATTGATGCTGCTATTGATGTTGTGCGCAGAGAGTTCCCCGAAGTGTTTAGGTTGGATAATGTGCATGCGGCATTGGTAGAGGCGGCAGCGTATGGCTATGGTATTGTGCCTGGTGTTGTTGCTGGCGAAGTGAAAAAGGAATGGGCACGCAACCTTGCTGAATCATGGGACAGCAGCGGCATGAAGTTATCCGAGAAACTGCATGGAGCAGAGCAGAAGATGCATAATATGATTGCTGATACAGTCAGACAGCAGATGCGACGTAATGCAGCGTGGACAGATGCGGCTCGTGCTTTGTATGATGGATATGAGCAGGGTGGGGATATTGTGAGGGCGCAGGACCTTCCGCAGTACATCAAGCAAGTGCGAAAGGCTACGCTAGGCGACAGGAAGGCCATACAGACGCAGAAAAAGGCTTTAGGTAACATTGTAAGGCTCGGCAGGAATGGAGCGCCTAACAAGGCTCTCCGTGCGTCATACGTCCAACTTGTGAAGGCAGTGCAGGAAGGCACGGAAGAACAGCTGGAAAAGGCGATACAGGTAGCAGTCAACGAAAAATCACGCTATGTTGCGGAGCGCATTGTAAGAACGGAGATGGCAAGAGCATATGCAGACGGGTTCTTGCGTAAAGCAATGGATGACGAAGATGTTGTTGCAATAAGGTTCAAGCTGGGCACAAGGCATCCGAAGTTCGACATTTGCGACCTGTATGCAGGTGCAGACCTGTACGGGCTTGGGAAGGGAGTTTACCCTAAAGATAAAGTCCCGCCATTGCCAGTGCATCCACATTGCTTGTGCCGCTATGTAGAGCTTTACGTGGGTGAGGTCGATTTAAGCAAAGAGCGCAACCAAACACAGGCAGGCGGTAACAAATGGCTTGAAGGGCTGTCAGAGGCACGCAGGGCGGAAGTGTTGGGGCAAAAGGGATTGCGCCTGTGGAATGACGGCAAGAATTGGCAAGGGGTACTGTCGAGATATAATGGCGTGAGTGGACTCAAAAGCAGAATTGCTGAAACTCAAGGGAAAAATAGAAAAATTAAAATTACACAAAAGATGATTGACAGGTTAAGGGTGTTTGCGTTTCCGGGATTTTCAAAACAAGAAAATGTAACTATGCGAGAACTGCATAAGCAACTGTTAAGTTATGCTATGAAAAAAAATAATCATAAAGAAGTAGCGTTTGTTTTAAGCAGCGACTTGAAAAATCTGCAGACGATAAAAGGCGAGGAAAACAGCATAGATATTTCTGCTTCAGTGGATAGTTTGCTGCGAGAACATAAGAGTGTACAAATATTGCATAATCACCCTTTCGGAACCATTTTCTCTCTTAGAGATATATATCTGCTTTTGGAATACGAAAATATACAAGGAATTTCGCTGATTACTAATTCTGGGCGTGTAGAAACATTGCAAAAAACTACTAATTATGATAGAATTACAGCAGGAAAAATAGTTTTTGATGTTATATCTGGTGTGAAAGGCAAAAAAATAAGCAGAACAGCAGTTGCTAAAAAAGCGTTGCTTGCGTTAATCAGAGGGGGACACATTATATGGAAGATGTAAAAGTAAAAGGATGTCCGGACCCGCCAACACTTGAAGAGTGCTTAGAGGAATTGGAAAAGTTAGCTATCAAAATGATGAATGGCGAATAATTAAATTACCTAAAATTGAATGATTGATTAAGCAGATTTTGAACATTACGTTCGGAGTCTGCTTTTTTATATGCCTGGAGAGGCAAAAGGTGGGCGGAGGCCCGTATATACGGAGGTATAAAACATGGAATTAAAAGACGTTTACACCGCGCTTGAAAAGGTTGAGAATGGTGCAGAGCTTATCACTGCCATTAAAGCGGAAATCAACACACTGAACAACGAAGCTAAAAAGCATCGCATTGCAGGAGAGCAAAGCACAACTAAGCTGAAGAATGTTCTCGAAGCTGTTGGCCTGGCTGATGGCGAAGATGTTGTTGAGAAAGCAAAAGGCATGAAGGCCACACTTGACCAATTTGCCCAAGGCGGCAAAAAGCCTGATGAGGTTGCAAAGCAGATTACCACACTTACAAAGCAGGTTGAGACTGTTACTACCCAGCTCGCAGATATGACCAAGCAGGCAGACGAGCAGAAAGCAAAGTACATTGCAAGCCAAAAGATGGCGAAGGCAGTAGAGGCTTTGACAAAGGGCAATGCTGCAGCGCCGAAAGATATGGCAAAGCTGTTGCTGGACAATATCAAGGTTAACGATGATGATAGCCTTGCATATACAGGCGCAGACGGCAAAGATGTATCCGTTGAGGATGGCGTAAATAGCTGGCTGAAAGACAATGCCTGGGCAGTCAAGGTTAACAACAACGGCGGCGGTGGTGCTGGCGGTGGCACTGATGCTTTCCTTGAAGGTTTTGGAGCTTAAACAAAGAGAGGTATTAAGTTATGACTGTAAATTATGCAGAAAAGTATTCTACAAAAGTTGACGAAAGATTTACCCTGGGCGCTGTGACTACCCCTGCGGTAAACAACGAATATGAATTTGTGGGAGTAAAAACTGTAAAGGTTTATTCCATTGGCACTGTTGAGATGGGCGATTATACCCGTTCCGGTGCAAACCGTTATGGCACTCCGGCAGAGTTGGACGATACTTTGCAGGAGCTGACCTTGTCCCGTGATAGAGCATTTACTTTCACCATTGACAAGGGCAATTTAAACGATCAGATGCTGTTGAAAGAAGCAGGCAAGGCTTTGGCCCGTCAGATTGACGAACAGGTTATTCCCGAGCTTGATATTTATCGTCTGAGCAAGATTGCAGCTGGTGCAGGTACATCCGCCACCCCTGCAGTAATCACCGATAAAAATGCATATTCTGCGTTTTTAGATGGTCAAGTTGCGCTGACTGACGCAAAGGTGCCCTTAGCAAACCGTGTCGCTTATGTTACCCCTGCGTTTTACAAGTCCATCAAGTTGGACGCAACCTTTGTAAAGGCATCCGACATTGCGCAGAATATGTTGGTTAAAGGCCAGGTCGGCATGATTGATGGCGTGGCCATTATCGTAGTTCCTAGCACTTATATGCCGACAAAGACTGATTTTATTATTACCCATCCTGCAGCGTGTTGTGCGCCTGTGAAGTTGACTGAGTACAAGATTCACGATAATCCGCCTGGCATCAATGGTGCATTGGTGGAAGGCCGCATTTACTACGATGCATTTATTTTGACCAACAAAGCAAAAGCAATTTATAAGCATACTCACGAATAAGAGGTGACGTTATATGTGGTTAACTAATGGCAAAGAAACGTTAGAGCTCACTCATCCTGTGCAGATTGCAGCGTTCAAGAATAGCGGCTACAAAGAGTGCAAGGCACCGAAAAAGCGCGCTGACAAGGTACCCGAAGAGCCTGTAAAGGAAGAGCCTGCGCAAGATGAAACTGAAGTTTGATTGTGACCTTGAAAAATTAGTCAAGGCATTTGAAGCAGCGCCGGAAAAGGTTCGGCAGATGGTTCGGGTTCAAATGAAGATGGCCGCACGTGACATTAAAGAGCATGCGGCCACTCATCATAGATACAAAACAAGGTCGGGCAATATGGAACGCTCGGGTGTAGAAACTGCGGTGGAAGATGCACGGGCAGAAATATTCCTGTCCCCAGCAGTCCCCTACGGTGTATTCCTGCATGAAGGCACGAAGGCGCATAACATAGTGCCACGAAGTAAGAAGGCTTTAAGATGGGTGAATGGTAACGAGTTCATCTTTGCAAAAAAGGTGCGACACCCTGGCATAAAGGCCGACCCGTTTTTGTATTCGGCCGCAGAAAAGGAACTGCCGAAGATAGAAAAGCGTTTTCAGATAGCACTTGATAATTTAGCGGAGGGCTTGTAGTGGAGATTATTACGCTTGATAACATTGCCGACAGGGTTTTGCTTGTCACGCAAGAAGATGTTGATGAAGCAAATGCATATCTGGAGAGCATAGCGGCGCGCTACGGCGTGGCACAGATACAACAGCCTATAAGTCATAATGTGAAGCGTTTGGGCGTTGCCTACGCCTGTTATGTGCGCGCTGTGGCCAGTGTTGGCACAGATGCAAGCGTGACATTTGACGGAAGCAGGCATGATGATGTATTTGCACAGAAGGCCGAACTGTATGGCAAGGAAGTAAAGGTGCTGGCTGGCATGATTAACGCAAATGATTTTACGGGCCTAGGTGGCACTAGCCGTGCTACCATTAGCCTTATGAGAGGTTAACCGATGAGCAGAGCGAGAGAAGTTACAAATGCACTTGCTGACATTATCAAGGAAGCAGTGCCGGGCGTAAAATGGAACGTTAATATCGTAGGTGCTTCTGCTGGCAAAGGTGTTGAGGGTACAATTTCTTGCGATGAGGTTACCTTTGAGCAGGATGCGTATGATGTATGCACAGCAACGGCAGTTTATAGCATTTATGTGCTGGATATTAACGGAACAACTGATATTGATGATTTGAGCGACACCCTGTTTGAGGTGCTGCATAATAACGATTTAGGTGGCATGATTGACAACGGCTTAGTCAAGCGCATTGTGTTTGGGGCAGTGGCCAACAATACAAAGGCGGTAGCGATGCTGTTGGAATATCAAGTCGAATATGATATGGAGGTATAACATGGTGGCTGTACGACCTAAAATGAAAAGTACCAGCGAAAAGCTGTTAGGCAAGAATGTGCTTGTGTTCCTCAATTATGGAGAGGCTGCAAGCGAGCAAAGCCCGAAATGGACTTTGCTAGGTGGCCAGCGCAGCGCAGATTATAGCGCAAGCGCTGAAGAAATTGACCTGACCGACAAGACCAGCGATGGCTATGGCGATGCGGAAGCAGGTGTGAAGAGCACCGAGCTTACTGTAGAGCTGATTGTAAAGCCTGCAGAGCAAGCGGTGAAAGAGTTATGGGCAGCGTTTGAAGCTGACGAGCCTGTACATCTGCTAAGATGGAGCAAGAGCGGCCGAAGCGTCATTAATTGGTATAGCATTACTAGCATGGAAGAAACTGCAGCTCATGACGATGCAGCGATTCTAAGTGTCACTTTAAAGGGCAAGGGTGCTCCCAAAACGCAGGATGCAATGCCAGACCCGAGAGGCTAAGAGTGGGGGCGGTATATTTTATACTGCCCTTTTATTTTTTTAGGAGGAACAACAGATGATTAAAAAGAGCGTAAATATTAAAATCGGCGGTGAAGAACGAGAAGCAAAATTCACGATTGGAGCATTGGAAGAGCTGGAGGCAATGTTGCCGAGCCATAATGTTTTTTCTTTGATGCAGAAAGAGCAATGGAGCGTTACCGAGATTATTGCCTGCCTGTATTGCTCGTTGAAGGTATACGAAAGAGGCATCAGCCGCAACAAGCTTGATAGCTGGATTGCGGATTATTGTGCAGAGGTAGAAAACGGCATGATTGACCTGCGGCTGAGAATGTTGGCGGCGTTGGGTATTTGTGGCCTGGTTGTGAGCGACAGAGGCCCGTTCGATGAGATTTTGACTGCCCTGGAAGATAAGGAAGAAGAAGCCGAGGGGAAGTAATTTCTTTTTCAGAGTGGCTTTCTAAAGTAGAGTGGATTTTCTACGCCATTCTGAAAAAGACTCCCGAAGAATGTGCATACATGACGCCGACCGACGTTATAAACATCTGGAATGGGTACAGGTGGAGACGGCAACAGCAGGAAAATATGCTGGCCGCATTGGTGACAGTATATATTGCGAATTATGCTGGCAAGTCCTCAAAAAAGACTTTGAAGTTAAAAGATATATTCAGCGATGGGCGATTTGACGGGCGAATAACCGATGATGATCGTGCATTTCTTGACGAGTTATATGGAGGGGGTGAGAGCGATGGCTAAGCAAGTTAAAGTTGAGATTACCGCAGACAGTTCGAGATTCGAGCAGACCATGCAGGGCGCGGCAAAAGCTACGAGCGATGCAGGGGCGAAGATTGACAACACAGGCAACAAGGCCAGCAACGCAGGCAAGAAGTTTGACGATATGGCCAACAAGGTAAAGGACAGTGCAACAAAGGTCAACACTGCATGCGGCAAGGCAAGCAAGGCGCTTGACAGCGTGAATAAGTCCATGAGTGCGCTAGGCGCGGTGCAGTTAGGCTCTTTAATAGGCACTATTGCGGGCAGTATCGTTAATTTAGGTATTTCAAGTGTTAAGGCTGCAGCGCAAATGCGACAATATGAAATTGCGTTTCAGACCATGTTAAAATCTGCGGATGCAGGTACACAGATGCTCCGAGACCTGCAGAAGTTTGCCGCAGAGACTCCCTTCGATGTTCCTGGCGTTGTGAAGGCAGGACAGCAACTAATGGCGTTTGGTTTTCAAGCGAAGGAAATCATTCCTATGCTTACGAGCCTGGGTGATGCAGCGAGCGGCTTAGGTATGGGCACGGAAGGTGTAGGCCGTCTTGCTTATGCATTAGGACAGATGCAGACCAGTGGCAAGCTCAATGCGCAGGACATGATGCAGCTTACTAGCGCAGGTATTAGCGCATGGGATATGCTGGCACAGGCCGCAGGCAAAACAGTAGCGGAAATGAAAGACCTTTGTTCTAAAGGCGCTATTGATTCTAAAGCAGCCGTGCAGACCATTATCGCAGGCATGAACGATCAGTTTGGCGGAATGATGGCCAAGACTTCGGACGAGGTTGCCGGTCTTCTGGCCAACATCGAAGAAACTGCCGGCAATACTTCCGCTGCTGCAGGCAAATATCTGACGGAAGCTTTTAACATCAAAGGCATCCTAAAGAATGTTTCTGACAAGCTCGGAGAGTTTCAAAAGAAGATGCAGGAAGCGACCGATGCAGGGAAAAGCTTTACTGATGTTATCAAAGAGTGCGTTCCGGCACCTGTGATCGCCGCAATTGGTGCACTTTCTGCAATAATTGTCGGTACACTTGTGGCTGCACTTGTGGCTGCAGTGGCTGCAATGGGTGCGGCAATTGGTTTAACTGCCCCGATTGTGGCAGGGCTTGCGGCAGTGGGTGCCGCTATTGCAGGTGTAATCGTGTACTGGGATAACATTCGAGATGCTTTCAGTGCAGGCATGGAAGCAATATTCACTACCGTTACAATAATCTGCGATGCAATAGCAGAAGCATTTTTGTGGCTGGGAAAGGCAAATGTAGAAGTGTTTAGCTGGATGTTTGAGACGATAGCAGGGTATTGCCCTGAATGGCTCAAAGATTTTAATGAGATGCTGGACAAGGCTATTGAAAGCGTGAGAGCATGGGCGCAAGAAGCGATTGAGTGGTTCAGACAGGTGCTTGCAGCCAAACAAAGAGCCACAACAGAAAGTTCTTCCGATGGCAGTCATGGTGGTGGCGGTGGTAGTTATGGAGATGCTCCTGCAGAAGAACAGAAGAAACAGCCGGAAAAGAAGAAGCCTACATACAACGGGAAATTATTTACTCCATCTAATAGTAGTAACATTGGCAAGGCTGGTAACAAGAAGTTCGGCCAGCTCGAAAGCGAAGTCAACAGAGTTTCGGAAGCCTTGACCAGAGCGGGCAAGGCAACAAAGGACTTGCAAGAGGACTTCGACAAGATGAGCTTAGACATAGCGACTGCAGGCCTAAAGGGCAGCGACCAAGTCTTTGCGAAGATTGACCAAGAGAAGCAGGCAAGGATGAAAGCTGTTGACGAGATGTTGAGCAAGCAGCTGCAGGCGGTGCAGGAAGCAGAGACGTTGAGAGCAAGCGCAGAGCGTACAGGCAATGCGGAAAGCATAGCCAAAGCAAAAGCATTGTACGATGAACGAAATGCGTTATATGCGGCAAGCCTTGCGCAAGAGCAGGCATTGAAAGATGCTATCGACCAGCAGGCATACGAAAAGAGCATCAGCCTTGAGACAGCACTGCAGGCAGCGAAGGCCGATATGAATGCTGCATTCAATGAGCAGGAACGGGAAAAATTCCTAGAATATCTTGATTCTGAGCAGGAGGCAAAAATGGTTGCCCTTCAGCAGGAACAGGAGCTACGGCAACAGTTACTTGATTGGCGTATGGAGAGCCAACAGAACATGCTTGACTTTGAACTGCAGGCAGGCGAGACAATTAAGAATCAGCTTGCAAGCGGCATTGCTGATGTTATCACAGAGGGCGGCAAGCTGTCCGATGTGTTCAAGGACATCACGAAAAGCATTGTCAATATGTTTATACAGTTCATGATTAAGAAGCAGGCAGCGGCTGTGCTGGAGAAGCTGTTGAGTAAAAAGCAAGCCGTAGAGAATGCGGCAAACAGTGCGAAAGAAGCATCAGCGGCCGTACCTGCGGCGGTTCAAAAGAGTATTGCAACATTAGGCCCAATAGCAGGTCCGCCAGCATATGCAGCGGCAACAGTGGCGATGACAGCGGCAGGGTTGGGCAGTATCACAGCTGGCAACATCATGCAGAAGGCAAATGGTGGCCCCGTGTTTGGTGCAGGCACAGGCACTAGCGATAGCATCCCTGCAATGCTTAGCAATGGCGAATATGTTATCAATGCAAAGGCTGTACGCAGGTTAGGTCTGCCTTTGCTGAATGCTTTGAATAATGGTTATGCCATTGGCGGAGTGGTAAGCAGTGGCGGTGGCAGCGGTGCAGTGGTTGAGTTTAACAACTACGGCGACATTAACAATGGCACTGACTATGACGGATTGATGGCCGATTTTGAATATACGCTTGCGATGGGAATGCGGGGGTGATTTTATGAGAGCAAAATATAACGATAGGGTGACCTATCCGCTTATTATCAATGGCCAGCAGCTCCCATACAGGTATAGCTTAGAATCATGCGCTGATCTGACAGTAAGAGCAACAGCTTCAAAACGTGGATACAGCCACGGCTCGACAATCACAGGTGACGGCTATATAGACGGCAAAAAGATTAAGCTGAGCTTTTTAATCAGTGGAACGAATCAAGCTGATTATGATTGGCGGCTGAATGAATTGCTAAGATTGTTTTACCAACAGGACTACACCTTGTCTGTGGGCAATGGCTTTTATAATGTATCCTGCATGGCATCCAGCAAAGCAAAATGGATTAAAGGCTATCAAGGGCAGCGAGCTGATGTTGATATTACGTTATTATTGGCCGACCCGTTTAGGTATGCAGACAGCGAAAGTAGCAAGGCAGGATATATCTTGCCTGATGAGGGAACAACAGTAACAATTATTAACGCAGGTTCTGTAGATACACCATTGAGCATTGCTTTAGTTCCTCGCACCGGAATGACAATGGCTGATGTGACGTTCAGACACATAGAGAGTGGCAAGACGATGCGCGTGGCTGACACATTGCTCACGAATCCTGCAGTATTGACTATAGACACAAAAGCAGGAACAGTGCGGCGTGATGCAAACAATGCTATCAATGCTTTCAGTGGCCATTTTTTGACTGCAAAGCCTGGGACGAATACCTATGAGATTAAAGGCAGCGAGGGCAAGGTGGTTATCAAATGGCGTAATAGGTGGTTAGCATGAGCAACATTATTTTCGAATCAAGTTTATACGGCTCGTTTGTGTGGGGGGCAGGGCAAAAAAAGAAAGGCGGAGGCGGAACAGGTGGCGGTGGAACAGGCGGAGGCGGAACTGCAGGCAGTATCACGTATATCCCTGATGCTGTTCAAGTTATATTTTTCAACAGAGACGGCACAAAGACCGCCATATTTTCCAACGGCACAGAAAATAATCCGTTCTCGCAGCTGCAGTTTGAGCTTGCAAAGAATGGCTGCGGAAGCTGCACGATTACGTTTAAGCAGTTCCCTGCGTTTACGGAAATCATGTATGGTCAACGTGTAGATATTTATTTGTTCGGCGATAAGCGTCCCTGGTACAGTGGGCAAGTTTTGACACGTCCTGACAGCGGCGGCACTGCTACAGATTTTAAAATCACTTGCTACGGCTTTTTTGATAAGCTTAGCAAGGTGCTGATATTTGCCGAATACACTAACAGGGAAATAGCTGATATTGTAAGAGAGATTTGCAGGCTCGTTGAGCGAAAAACAGGCATCGTGTTTAACGGCAGCAAGATTTACAATGTCGGTTACCGCATAAGCAAGATTGTTTTCGATGGTGTGAGCGCAAAGGAAGCCTTAGAGCAGCTTTCCGAATTTGCGACTGATTTTGTTTACGGCGTGGATGAATACCACGAATTTTATTTCAAGCCACGTACTGACGAGATAAACGAAGAGGCACGCTTTTGGGTAGGGGCGCACTTGAACAGTTTCCTGCCCGACCAAGATATAAGCAAGATAGTGAATTACGCTCGCATCAAGGGTGCAAGTGTGGACGAAGCAGGCGAGAGCTGGCTTGCAACAGTAGAGGATAAGCAGAGCCAAGAGCAATACGGCGTGTCTGAAGCGGTGTGGACGTTACCAACAGCATACACAGCAGCGGACGCAGAACGTTGGGGACAGTCAGAGCTTGACAAGGTGAAAAAGCCTAAGCTGTCAGCTAAGGTGGGCGGTGTAGAGCTTAACTACCCGAAGCCTGATGGTGTGTTCTGGGTGCGTAGGCTGTCCGTGGATGGTCAGGCATTGATTACAGACACAGACGGCAAGGCTCGCAAATATCCCATCACAAAGCTGAAATACACTGTCAGTGGTGATAAGGGAATTACGTGTGATATGGAGCTTGGAGAGCCTCCGACACCTCCCATCAGCAAGTATTTGCTAGATATTGAGCGCAATGCACGTAACAATGAATTGCTGCAGCAAGCGACGAATAAAACAGGAAAGGCGGCAAGTAAATGAGCGAACCGAGCAATATCAGAATCAATCCGTTCGTAGGTGACGGTGGAACAACAACCTACATCAATTTGACGGAAACGCATATTATTCCAAGTGTATCGCCCTATGTAATAAGGTTGAACGAGGTGCCCGAGAAGCAGGACCCTAGCAACATCCGAGCCGTATGGGTAGACAGCACAACAGGTGCAGTCACTGCATCAGCATTGACCGAGGTTGCGGCAACTCCTGCAGCGGGAGAGTTTCGCCCCGATTACTCAACCAAAGCAGACGGCAACGATAATTGGAACACAGGACTGATTGAATTTAGCTCGTCTGATGCTGGCAAGATTGTGCAGATTAGCTACACAGGCGTAGGCACATTGGCGGCAGTGCAGTCCAACAAATACCCTAGCTGGTATACTGACAGAGGTGATGGCAGTGATGGCGATTTTATGCCGTCCGCAGATATTACTATTGGCGGCGTGAAAAATTATAAAAGGGTATTTATCAAAGCTGGCGTGACTGTAAGCGTTAATCAGCAATTAGTTATCAAAGCCACAGGTAGCGTTGTTATAGCAGGCACTATCAACGGCAACGGCAGTCCTGGAGCCGACGGCCAAGGTGGTACAGGTGGCGCAAGTGGTGGCAATGGCGGCTGGATAACTGGCGATGACAGTAGCAACGAACGCAGAGATGCCACAGCAGGACAAGACGGAACGGGCGGTGGCTACGGTGGTGCAGGCAGTGGAGGCCTCAGCACCAAAGGCGCTGCAGGCGGCAACTCATGTGTTAGCATAAGCAACGCTTATGGTGGAAATGGTGGTGGTGGCGGCGGTGGTGCTGATGTTACTAGCGGGTATACGTCTGGCGGCGGCGGTGGTGGCGGATATGGCATATCAATTATTGCTCCCGAGGTCGCCTTATTGGAAGGCAGTAAGATTTCTGCCGATGGTGGCAAGGGCGAAGATGGAACAAAATACTATACTAGTCCCGGTGGTGGTGGTGGAGGTGGCACGATTATCATTATAAGTAATACTATAAAAAATAATGCTGTTGTTAGTGCTGCTGGTGGAATAGCTGGTGAAAGAACGTGGAATCGCTATCAAGCTGCTGTTGACGGCGAGGCTGGTACGATCACTATCAAACAACTGGGGGCGTTATAAATGATTTGTATAGTCGACCAAAACAACAAAATAATAAACATTGTCAATGCACCTTGCCCGATAAAACCCAACGAGCGTGTATATTATCCATGGTGTAGCCTGTGGGAGCAATACACAGACGTTGAGCCATTGTGGTACGCTAAGCAGCGCAAGCTATATGAGGTTACACAGTGGACAGCATCCAGCATCACGGGCGGTTTTGTAAGCGAGGCAAGTGGCGAACCTGTACGCTATGACAGTGACAAGGAAACGCAACTTACCATGCAGGGCATTGCCTTGAATGTAGAAACACCATTGTTTGCAAAGAAGTATCCCGATGGCTGCCCGGTCCGTGGCATTGCGGAAGGCAAGAACAGCAAGGAAGTGTTTTGGCTGAAGCCGTCACAGGTTATGCAGTGGATGGCGGACTTGTCGATGCATATAGGCAGCTGCAAGCAAGCAGGATGGGCGAAACAGGCTGAAGTAGATGCATGCAAGAGTGTTGATGAGGTGAACGCCATAACTTTGGGAGGTGACGAGAGTGTTCCGAGTGAATGATAATAACATCAGCTTAATCCGAGGCGACAGTGGACAATTTAGCATCACTGTTACCGACATGAATGGCAAAGAAGTTGCGTTAAACGATGATGATGTTTTAACTTTTACAGTACGCAGGACTGTTAGAAATCCAAACATCGTACTGCAGAAGATTATCACGGGCGGTGAATTAACCATCAATCCGTCGGACACCGAAGGCTTAACATTTGGGGCGTATATCTACGATATAGAGCTCAAACGTGCAGATGGGTACGTTGATACCATTATTCCGCCACACGAATTTTGCATCCTGGAAGAGGTGACGTACTGATGGAAAAATTACACGGCACATTGTCAGCAACATCAGCAACGCTACACGGCACATTGTCCGCCCGAAGTGTTGCCGGAGTGGAAATATATGACGGTGAATATGTGGTACACTCTGAAGCTCATGAAGTGCAGATATTACCAACAGCGAACAAACAATTAACAAAAAATATTACGGTTGAAAAAATTCCGTATTTTGAAACATCCAATTTATCCGATGGAATTACGGCATACATAGGAAGTGAGGTCGAAGTAAATTATGGCTGAAAAAAATATTAGCAAGGTTGTGTACGGCGGCAAAACATTAATCGATTTAACCGCCGATACAGTAACAGCAGACAAGATTTTAAAGGGTGCAACCGCTCATGACAAAAGCGGCGCGCCGATTGTAGGTGCATGCACATACAACGCTGATACATCCGATGCAACAGCGGCAGGTGCTGAAATCCTTGCTGGAAAGACAGCCTACGTTAACGGCGTAAAAATCACAGGCGAAATGAAGAACAATGGCGCTGTTAGTGGAGTGATTAGCAAAAAAGCTGACAGTTACATCGTGCCTATTGGTTATCACGATGGCGCAGGCAAGGTAGCAATCAGTACCACGGAGCAGGCTAAAATTATTGCAACCAACATCAGAGCTGGCGTAAGCATTTTAGGTGTTGAGGGCACTATGAGCGGCACAGAGAGTGCCAAGGCGCAGGCTAAGACCGCTACACCTAAGACAACGGCGCAGACAATCTTGCCCGACAGCACGCAGGGATTTAACTATTTGTCACAAGTTACCATAGAGCCGATACCCTACAATGAGAGCGATAATGCTCAGGGCGGTAAAACTGTTACTATCGGCTAAGAGGTATAAAGAATGGGAGTAAATAAAATTATTTATGGCGGTAAAACGCTTGTCGATTTGACAAGCGACACCGTCACTGCCAACGATTTGGCAGAGGGAATCACAGCAACAGGTGCAGACGGCAATCCGGTTGTCGGGGTGATGCAAAAGGGCGAGATAGCGACTAATAGCGAGATTGATAATGCCCTAGCCTTGGCAGGCACAGGCACAATCCCCAGCGGCGGCGTTGTCCCCATTGCACAGGGCGGCACAGGCGCAACAACAGCGGCACAGGCGAGAGCTAACCTTGGAGCTGTTGCGGCAGGTGATCTGTCAGCCGTTGCTAAGAGCGGCAATTATAATGACTTGCAAAACAAGCCTATAATCCCGTCAACAGCAAATACCACGCTTACAGGTAGCACGTCAGCAGAAACGCTTACAGTCAGCAAGACCCTCAACATCCCCGGCGGTCAGATATGGATAGGGTGATGATATGGGTACGATGAGCAAGAAACTGTATGTTAAGCAGACCAACGGCACGGCGGTAGGTTGCAACATCTACACAACAGCCGCAGAGGCAGGTGACAAGGCGTTGACTGTCAGAGCTGACGGCGTGGCAGGGTATGTTGCGTTAAAGCCTATCACAGACAGCAACGCTACAGCAGGACGTGTCCGTATAGGGACAGTGAGCTATGCAATCGCTACACAGCACACATTGGTTGTTACAGTGCCATATACGGAAAAATCATGGACAAAGGCAGGGAGCTACACGTTTACTGTCCCCGATGGTGTTACTCGTGTAAGGGTAGCCGTATGTGGCGGTGGGGCTGGCAAAGGCTCGCTTAGAGCCAACGGTGGCAACGGCGGTGATACTATGGCATTTGGCGTTACAGCAACAGGTGGCAAGGGTGGCGGCGTTGCCTACAAAAAAGGCGAAGGCGGCACTCCTAACGGCTATGCGTCTAGCGGCAACAGTTTGACAAACGGATTTGCAGTATCATTTGTAAAATCATACGGCAGTTATGGAGGCGGCGGTCAATATGGCGGTAGTGGCGGCTATGATAGTCGGTATGTCAGCGTTAACACAGGGCATACATATACGCTAACAGTCGGTAAGGCAGGCGGCACAAATGGCGTTAATGGATTTATATTGTTAGGCTACGGAGGTGATGTACAAAATGGCTAAATTAGTAGACCTTGACGGACTCAAATATTTTTATAGCAAGATCAAGGCAATGTTAGTGCTAAAGGCTGATGATAGTGCGGTGGTTAAATCTGTAAACGGCACTGCTCCCGATACCAGCGGTAATGTAAGCGTAACCGTTGGCGTTGGCGGTGTCAGCACTGATGCGGCTAACACATGGACAGCGGCGCAGACGTTTATAATTACAAAGCAAAATACGGAATTTTCCTCGAGCAGCACTATAACACCAACAGCGTCAAGCATTTTTTGTTATGTTGCTGGTAATATTACACTTGATTTGAACACTATCGCCGCACAGGTCGCGGAGGACGAAACGATGATTTTCAGAGCTTATATGCTATGTAGCGACGACAGTCAATATACGCTTACTGTTAAATCACCAGCCTTTGCGTTACTTTATATAGGCGACCCAGTTGATTATGCAATTAGCAAATGGGGCACAATATTAACAGCATATATTACCAACCCACGCGAAAATAGCCAACCATATATAATTTTAAATACATCGAAAGTGGGGTTATAACATTATGATTACAACATACATATATCAAAGCAAAACCTACGAAACATTACACGATGTAGCAAAAGCATTAGCTCAAAACTGTATCTTTATCCCATTATCAATCAGCGACGATACCTTACAAGAGTTAGGCGTAGAAGTTATCCATGCCGAAGAACCGATTGAAACCTTGCGCGAACGTAAAATCATGGAGCTTAAATATCAGCGTGACACTGCCGAGGTTGAGCCGATCAGCTACGGCGGACGCCTCTACGATTACGATGACAAAGCGCGCGACCGCATCGCAGCAGCAATAATTGCGTTGGACGTGCAGGGAGAAGGCGCTAAAATCAGCTGGACCACGGCAGACAATGAGGATGCTGTGGTTACGGCTCAGGATCTGCGTATGATTATTGCTTCCGTGGCCGCACGCAGCAATAAACTGCATACGGCGTACAGGGCTGCTAAGGCGCAGGTGGAAGCTGCACAAAGCAAAGACGAAATCGACACTATTTCTATAAATTAGGAGGGTATTTATGAACTACCGACTCTTTACTGACTCAACACTAGCTGCAGCACAAACTCTTTATTATGGCTGGAGCTATAAGGTAACATTAGCAGCAATCTTAGCTCTATTGTTACACAAACATGCTATTCTTTTTTACGCATTCAGCGTTCTTGTGTTTTTGGACTGTTTAACTAAGTGGATTGCTATCGCCCATGACTATCTCATAAGCCAAGGACAAAATCCTACTTTGCTGCAGTCGCTTATCGGTATAAAAGTAGCTCGCAGCAAAGGATTGATTTCCTCCGAAGTAATGAAGCACAGATTTTTAGGTAAAATTTGCGTCTACCTTCTGTGTGTCATGGCAGCAGCAAGTGCAGATCTGATTATGGTTGAGCTGTATAAACCAACATGGGCAGTAGGAACCATTATTGGTTACTTAACGGCAACGGAATTACTAAGTATAGTAGAAAACCTCAACGCTGCTGGCGTTGAGGCTGTAAAAGGCTTGATTGATATTGTTAAGAAAAAAAGGATGTGATAATATGGATCTTAGACATCTCTTAGCGCATGAGGTAGCTGCTGGCATCATTGCCACCGGCATCGAAGGCGCATACGACAGCGTCAGCTGCAGCACCGCCGGCAATTACCCCAGCATGGGCGTAAGTCAGTGGGAGGGAGGCCGCGGGGATAACCTCCTCAGCTGGATTGACGGTGGCCGTAAATTTATCGGCCGCACATACTCCGATATCGTCTCCGGAGAGTTAGCGGAGCTACGTGCTATCCTCGACAGTGAGCAGGGCAGAGCTGCTCAGCTGGAGATACTAGCTGCCGATTGCCTCGATTATGTCGACACTCTGATGCCATACATAAGCGACAGCAAATGCGTAATTTATGCGGGAATGTGGTGCCCGACCTCCACCAACGTGGTGAGGGTGTTTGTTCGTAACCGTAAGAGCTGGGGCTATGACGTTAACGATTTGTCAGCGCTGGCGGATATGTTTGCGGATGAATATTATAAGGCAGCGGCTGTTGGTGCAATGTATCGTCAGGGATATTCTAATCGCGCCTACAATACGTATAATTATCTGGTTACACATGAGATTGCTTGGGAACTATTGGATGCATAGCAGAAGTGTTGGCAAAGATAAGGCAGGGGAAATTTATAATTATTCAATTATCGTATAGAAAAAACTGTCAACAATCTGTCAACAAAATCACTTAATTTGATGCTTTTCAGCTAATGTTGGCTAGTTCTCGGAATGGTGCCGAAATGTCCATAAACGCCATGAAATAAGGGATATGGAGCATTAGTTGATAGTGTTAAATAATATTTTTGCGTTATTCGGGTACAAGAGGCCGTGAGTTCGAATCTCGCCGCCCCGACCAAATTTAAAACTTAGGAACCGCATGAGAATGCGGTTCTTTTTGTTTTTGCGACTAAGGTGCGACGATTTTTACCGTTTTGAGTTGGCATTGCTACCTGTGTACAATTTGTCCCTATGTAAGTCCCAAGCTCGGGATCTCTTTTGCGTATTTTTTTAGGTAGTCTGTTGGGTTAACGCTAAATGTATTGTTGGCCCGGTGACGGAATTGTGTGCTGCGCGGTGAACGGACGCGAAAACCGACAGCAAGAATGACGTCAAGGCTCTAAAGACTATTGTGGTGCCTGAATTTAAGCAACCGGTGTAGATAAATTGATTTCTAGAGAATATAATATAGATGAAATCAGCAGGAGGGATAAGAAATGCAGATAAAAATGACTCCTAGAATTCGTGAATTAGTAGATATTTTATCTCATTACGAAAAGGAACATGGGGAAATAGACGAAAATGCACCAAAAGAGGTTTTAGATGCATATAAGGAACTTATGGACTTAGATTGTTGAAAAGTATTGACTAAGCAGATTTTGAGCGAAAACTCAGAGTCTGCTTTTTATAATTTTCTCGTTTATCCATCGCTTTTTATGTTTCCTTTGGAAAATATAATCTTGAACGTTTCTGTATAAACAAAAAGTCCGCTCAGGCGTGAGCGGACAAAAGGGAAAAATTTAAATCCTTAGTCATCTTAAAAAAATCCTCGTATGTTTCATACGGGAATTGTATAGTTACAAAAGGAAAGATTAAAACTGCACCAAAACCGATTATAAAAATAATAATGCCAATCATGGTAATCACCATCCTTTAATTACTTATATTATATCATAGATTCCGAGAAGTAAGGGACGACTTTATCGTCTGCTTGAGTAGAAATTTCAACTGGTGACAAAATGTCACCGGTTTACTGTTTTCTTTTATCATTGTACTGTAGAGGGCGTAATATAGGATAGGACGGAGGCCCATGATATATATGTAGCAGAGCAATGGGTGAGTATTATTTTTTAGTTTTGTTAAAATCAACAGTAAAAAGTGTTGGCAATAAATCGTCAAATATAAATTGATAAATAAGATGGATTGCGTAGGCTGGTCCAAAACCAATAAACAAGCCTAGCAGACCGAAAATCAATATACATGGCCAAACGATAAAAGTAGTGTTTGCTTCAGCAATGTCTAAGGTAAAGCATATTACAGCAGTTAAGCTAAAACCTACAGCTGCACCTATGTAAGCACCAAGGCCACAAAAGAATATATAAAACAAAATTACTAAGATATCAAATTTCATAAAAATCACTTATTGAAATCCTTTCTAACGTCTTGTGTACGAGTGCTTTTTTGTAATAGAACTTTAGACAAGTAATATTTTTATTCTTCATACACTTATAGACGAAAAAATGTTTACATATTATAATTCTATAATAACGCTATATATTACAGTGTGTCAAATATTTTAGTGAATATATATTTGGTCTTAGGAAGAGGAGTCGCTTAGTAATGGAAAAAGAAAAACAAGTTGTAGGTGACAATAGGACTAACGATTTTCAGGGATTCGTCCTTGATGATTCGCCAAAAACAGTTGAAGAACAATTGGCGATTATCGGAAGATACCTTGAGCGCAGCGCGCAGGAAAGAGAGAAAAAATAAGTTATTAAAAATTGAATGATTGATACTGAAGCAGATTTTGAGCGAAAACTCAGAGTCTGCTTTTTTCTTCATCCCACTAATTTCTTCCATAAAAAGGATTTTCCCTTCGTTTTGTAGAATTATAAAGTATACCAAACAGTGATATAACTATAAGTCTGTTATAGAGAAAAGGGAAAACTCTGATGGTAAAAATTATTCTACATAAAATTACAAAAGAATATGTTCAATATAGATTTTATCCGGAAGGTGAAGATGGGGAATACGGTATTATTCAAGTTAACCTTGAAAATTATGATTTTGATATTTTAAAAGATATTCCCGGTATATGGGATGCTTATAAATTTCATGCGTGTTCTCATATTAACAAGTTAGTTAGGAATGGAGAATTTCCGGAAGAATCATGGGAAGCATGGTACTGATGATGTGACAAAGCTAATGGATATACGGTTTCATTGCGCCTAAAAATAAAAGGCCTTTTGAGCTTATTTTGTTGACGTAAGCGAATTGATACTATAATGTGCGTTCCGATTTAAAGAATGCTGATTTTGCTTTAGCAATTATTTTCATAGATGTGTTGCATAATGTCAGGTCAGAAAAATATAAGTAAGATTATAGGAGAATATCGAATGATTACAAAAGAGGATAGGGCTAGACAAAAGATTGAGAATGCTGCATATGTAGCTAAGTTGACGGATCCTGAAGCCAAACAGCTAATAGCAGAACATCTTCGCAGAAGAATGGAGATTTTTGAAAAATACGATCCGTACCGAGATACTTTTCCTACAGGTTTAGACGGAGGCTCGCCGGACGAAAATAGAGAGTTACGGGAAGAAGCAAAACGATTTAATGAGGCGTGCAAGCCATACTTTGAAAGAATAAAAGGGAAAAAGTGACCTTGTAAAAATTACATAATTGACTAGGCAAATTTTGAGCGAAAACTTAGAGTCTGCTTTTTTCTTCATCCCACTAATTTCCCCAATAAAAAGGATTTTACCTTCGTTTTGTAGAATTATAAAGTATACCAAACAATGATATAACTATAAGTCTGTTATAGAGAAAAGGGAAAACTCTGATGGTAAAAATTATTCTAAGCTAAGAAGGCAGAAGTTCCGTATACTAGCTGGTGGATGATTTTGGTATCAATTTTATAAACCTGTAGATCAGTTGATAAAGGAGGGGCTTGGATTGAATTTTAGCCTTCAAAATTTGAGAACAATAATGGATGATAGTAATATCAATAAACATTACTATAGTATTTATCCTGATGAGAATTTCTATACTGAAGTCGTTACCTTTATTAGGAAAAAAGCTGATAAATGGGAAATAGGAGTTAAGGAGAGATGTGAAGATTGCGATATAAAGCAATTTAATACTGAAGCAGAAGCCTGTCAGGCGTTTTTGGAAGAGTTTTACCCAGAGATACTTAATGGCCCAAAATGCTTATAATGTTATAGTATGCAGAGTGTTGGCATATATGTATAAATGCCTTAAAGGTCACGCAGCAAACGGACACAAAAACCGACAGCAAGAATTACGCCAATGCTATAAGAGGTCACTGGCTTGTTTGAATTTGCAATGTGAAGAAAGTTCACATTGCTTTTTTCATATAGTTCGCCTTCGTTGAAAATATTTTTTATGTGCTTACTGATACCGCTGCGCTCCTTGTTAAACAACTCAGCTATTTGTGCCTTTGTCAGCCATACAGTTCCGTTATCAGCATAAAGTTTGATAGCGGTCTTACCGTCATGTTATAATTGAAAGGGATTATTTACAAGAGGTGTTTATAAATGACGTGTGATGAACTGAAAGTATTATTGGAAAAAGAAAATATTCCTGATTACTGTTATAATATCTTAGGATATAGCAGGCAAGTACGGACAGAAGAGGGCTTCGTTATTTGGAAAGAAGGTGGCGTATTTGTTGCTGCCTATGTTGAACGTAATCAGCATGATATTATTGCCAAATCAAGAAACGAATCTACCATTGTGGAGTTGTTTTTAAAAGAAATTAGTGACTATTACCCAAGACTTAAAAAGTACGTATGAAAAAACTCATAGTTGTGCTGTAAGTTTTTCATTGCTCATGAGATAGTAACAATATAGGGTGGAGGCTCATGATATGGAGGTATCAGAGAATTGACGGAAGCTGAAAAAGATTTAAAAGCTATTAAATTTGAATTGTTGGATAAAGCATACCCTGACTACTTCTTACATAAAAAGATGACTGTTAAGTGTCCCAAATGCAAAAAAATAGTAGAGGTTTATGAGGTTGATAATTCGTACGGCGCAAAATGCGAATGCGGATTTATGAATAACGTTGTTAGAGGTCTCTAAACGGTATTTTCTTAATAACTAAACAACAGACAAGCAGATTTTGAGCGAAAACTCAGAGTCTGCTTTTTAATTGGAGGTGCAGCATGTTAAAGACAACTTTAGGCATAGTTCAAGCGGAGTTAATTCTGGGCAAGCTGTTTGGCTCATTGGATTTACCGTGGGTTTGGGTATTCACCCCGTTATATATCGTAATATTGCTTGTAGCTGCCGTTTTTGGATTAGCTTATTTAGCAGACAGGCAGCGATATCGTAAAATATTAAAATAACATCGTTAATCAAGCACGTGTAACAGCGTGCTTTTTTCTTCATCACACTAATTTTCCCCATAAAAAGGATTTTCCCTTCGTTTTGTAGAATTATAAAATATAACTGAAAATACTACTTGCAGAATGGAGGCTTTGCGATGAAAATAACTTTTTTAGGTGCAACGCGCACCGTTACCGGTTCCTGTTATCTGCTGGAGGTCGGCGGACATAAGTTTTTGGTAGACTGCGGCATGTTCCAAGGCTCCAAGCTGATAAAAGCGCTGAACGAAAAGGAATTTTTGTTTCATCCGGGAGAGATTGAGGCTGTTGTACTGACGCACGCCCATGTTGACCACAGCGGTCTGTTGCCGAAGCTGGTCAAGGAAGGCTTCCGCGGCCCCATCTATTGCACTAAATCGACAGAGGAGCTGTGCTCGATTTTGCTGCCGGACAGCGCGCACATTCAGGAGGGTGAGGCTGAATACGCCAACCGCAAAGGCATGCGTGCCGGCAAAAAGATTGTCGAGCCGTTGTTTACGGTTGATGATGCTGCCAGAGCCTTGCATTTGTTCAAGCTGCGCAGCTTTGGGGAAGCGTTTAATGTTGTTCCCGGTGTTACCGTCACCTTCCGTGTTGCGGGACACATTCTTGGCTCTGCTTTCGTAGAGATGTCTGTTAACGAAGGCGATAAAAAGACGCGCTTGATTTTTACCGGCGATATCGGTCAGCCGAATCAGCCGATTATTGAGGACCCGGCGGCAGCAGGCGGTGCGGATTTTATTATTACAGAATCTACCTATGGCAACCGCATCCATGAAGCCTATGATAAGGAAGGCGAACTGGCGAATATTATTAACGATACTGTCGAGCGTGGCGGTAACGTTATCATTCCTGCGTTTGCTGTCGGGCGTACGCAGGTACTGCTGTACTATTTCCAAAAGCTGCAGGCGGAAGGCAAAATTCCTGAGATTCCGATTTATGTAGATAGTCCTATGGCCAACAGAGCTACGCAGATTACTATGACGAATCCCGAGGAATATGATGAGGAAGCGCGGGCACTTTACGCAATGCAGGGACGCAGGCTGGTGTCTATGCATAACTTGCGCTTTACTGCCACGGTGCAGGAATCCATGGCGATTAACGAAATTCCGGGCAGCAAGATTGTTATTTCGGCCAGCGGCATGGCAGACGCCGGTCGTATTCTGCATCACCTGAAGCATAATCTGTGGCGTGAGGACAGCAGCATAGTATTTGCCGGCTATCAGGCGGAGGGCACTATCGGACGCAGGCTGATAGAAGGTATTAAACGCATTAAGATTATGGGCGAGGATATCAGAGTCAACGCCAAAATTTACAATATGAAGGGCTTTTCCGCCCATGCGGACAAGCAACAGCTTTTAGCCTGGTATAGCAGCATGAAGGAGGTGCCTAAGGCCTTTTTCGTTACGCACGGCGAGCTTGATGCAGCCATGGAGCTGGCAGATTCTTTGGGACGCAATCTGGGCACGGCAACCTACATCCCGCACTTTGGTGACTGCGCTGAAATCCATGGTACCGAGTGGCAGATGCATGAATCCGAAATGGTTCAGGTTGAGCCTGCTGCTATCGACCTGCGTGCTTTCATGCGTGGCATGGAACGCGATTATCTGCTGCAGCGCAGCAAAATCGAGCAGATTGTGGCGCGTAACCCGGATAAGGCGGTTATGGTACGCAAGAAGCTGGAAAAGCTGCATAAGTACATGGATGATATCCTGAAGGATTTGTAAGAAAAAATGATATACGCTTTGCGTAAATAAAAAATGCACCATTCCTTAACACTCGGGAATGGTGCATTTTAGTTTTTAAATCGTTATAGCTTACAGTCTGTTGCTGCTGTTGAGTACGTCACGCATTTTGTGAGCTACCATGTCCTGGATAGCCTGACGTGCGGGTTTCAGGTATTGGCGAGGATCGAAGTCGCCAGGGTTTTCTACAAGATGCTTACGGATGGAAGCGGTCATTGCCAGACGCAGGTCGGTATCGATGTTGATTTTGCAAACACCGAATTTGCCTGCTTGCAGCAGCATGTCTTCAGGTACGCCTTGAGCGCCGTCCAGCTTGCCGCCGTACTTGTTGCATTCTTCAACAAAGGACGGGATAACGGTGGAAGCACCATGCAGAACCAGAGGATAACCAGGCAGCAAGTTGGTGATTTTTTCCAGACGTGCGAAGTCCAGTTCCGGTTTGCCTTTGAATTTGTAAGCGCCGTGGCTGGTGCCGATAGCGATTGCCAGGCTGTCGCAGCCGGTGCGTTCAACGAATTCTACAGCCTGATCAGGATCGGTGTAGGTAGCGTCCTTGGTGTTAACCTTAACAGCGTCTTCAACGCCTGCCAGTCGGCCAAGCTCTGCCTCAACTACAACGCCTCTTTCGTGTGCATATTCAACAACACGACGAGTCATTTCGATATTTTCTTCAAAAGGATGCTTGCTGCCGTCAATCATAACGGAGGTGAAGCCGCCGTCGACGCAGGCTTTGCAGATGTCAAAATCTTCGCCGTGGTCCAGATGCAGGCAGATAGGAAGACCGGTGTCTTCGATTGCTGCTTCAACCAGCTTCATCAGGTAGATGTGGTTAGCGTATTTGCGGGCGCCGGCACTTACCTGCAGAATCAGCGGGGATTTTTCCTGTTGTGCTGCAGCAACGATACCTTGGATGATTTCCATGTTGTTGACGTTGAAGGCACCAACAGCATAGTGGCCTTCGTAAGCTTTTTTGAACATTTCAGTAGATGTAACTAAGGGCATTTGTCTATTCCTCCTTATTCAGGGTAGCCTTACAGCTACTCTGTCTTTACATTAGTATACACTAATTATATCATGCTCTGCTTATTTAGTACAGAAGTTTCTGTAAATCCTCCGGCAAAGCGCGGGTAATTTCTAAAAATACATCGCTTACCGGATGCTTAAAGGCCAGACGATAGGCATGCAGTGCATGGCGCGCTTGGGGGCCGGGAGTGCCGTAAAGATTGTCGTTTACGAGCGGATGGCCGATGGAAGCAAGGTGGACACGTATCTGGTGCGTGCGTCCGGTAAAAAGACGGACCTTGAGCAGCGTGCAGCTGCTGTAGGCTGCTAAAACCTCATAGGCTGTTTTAGCGTATTTGCCGCGCGTGTAATCAACACAGCGTTCGATGATACTGCCGTCCTTGCGGGCAATAGGTGCTTCGATAATACCTTCGCTGCAGTCAAAGCGTCCGCAGGCCAGTGCCAGATATTCCTTTTCAACATGCTGCTGACTAAGCCAGTGCTGTACAACAGGCTCCTTGGCAAAAATAACGAGGCCGGAGGTGTTGCGGTCTAAGCGCGATACGGGATGTATACCGGCATTAATGCCGTTGGCTTCATAATATGCCTTTACATAATCGTAGAGTGTAGTGCCACGCTCGCTGACGGTGGGGTGTACCAGCATGCCTGCAGGTTTATCGATAATCAGCAGAAAATCGTCCTCGTAGGCCAGCATGGATGGCGACAGGATAGCAGCCATCAGTGCAGCTGTTTTTTATCCGGCAGCTCGTCGACTACTTCAATATTATCGAGCTGTGCCTTCAACTGGCTGCGGATGTTGGACAGATATTCCTTGTACAGCTCCTTTTGCTCTGCCAGCTCCTCCGGCGTCAGACCGGAGTTTTTTTTCTTTTTGGCTAATGCATTTATGCGGTTAATCATTGCATTGATTTCCATAATATTTCTACTCCTTTGTTATAACAAGCTTATTATTTTATTATACTATTATGAGCGCTTCTTAGCAACTTTCATTGACTACACTTCTGATTTGTGCTATTATGAGGGCGATATTATTAAGCTTTTTTTATCAGAGAGTTATATATATTGCCAAAGTTTGGGACTTGGGCAATGTAAGATGAGTATGAGGTGATTAACATGTTCTTGAAAAAAATTGCTTGTGGTCTATTATGTGCGGCTATGCTGCTTGCTGCCGGTTGCGGCGGTGTAGGAACGCAGACTGGCGGTGACAAGGCTTATCTGCAGCTTACCGATGCTGCAGGCAGACAGGTTTCGCTTGCCAAAAAGCCTGAAAGAGTGGTAAGCCTCAGCCCTTCATATTTGAGTATGATTGAGGCTGTCGGCGGCACCGTTGTCGGTCGCGCCAGCTCTAAGGTAGGCAAGATTCCCGAATCTATGAAGTCTGTGCCGGAGGTAGGCATGGTCTACAATATTAATATGGAAGCGCTTGTGGGCCTGAAGCCTGATCTGGTTCTGGCCAGCAAAAATCAGCATGATAAATTTATCCCGATGCTGCAATCCAACAAAATCAACGTAGTGGAGTTTGATACCCAAACCTTTGAGGATGTAAAGGGTACCATCAAAACCTTGGGCGATATTTATGGTACGCAGGATAAGGCCAAAAAGGAAAATGAGCTGTTGGATAAACAGGTTGCTGCCGTTACCAGTAAGCTTCCTAAGGAAAAGAAACGCATCGTTATTATGCATGCAACAGCCAGCGCCGTTACGGTAGAAGGCTCGCACAGCATTGCCGGCTGTGTAAGCGATATCCTGGGTTTTGAAAACGTTGCTGCTGCAGCGCTCAAGGGAAAATCAAATAAAACTCCTTACAGCATGGAAACACTGGTTGAGCAGAACCCGGAAATTATCTTTATTACCTCTATGGGCAAGCCTGAGGAAATTGAAAACCGTCTGCGCACCGACTTTAAAAATAACCCCGCATGGAACAGTCTGCCGGCTGTAAAAGCAGGCAGAGTATATGTGCTGCCGGAAAAGCTGTTTTTGATTAACCCCGGCCTGCGCTATCCTGAGGCTGTAAAGTTTATGGCACAGCAGGTTTATCCGGAGGTCTTTACTAATGGAAAATAAGCAGTCTGCAGAGCAGACGGAGCATTTTGGTATCGGCCGTACTAAATGGCGTATTACTATTCTTGTGATATTTTTGTTCTTGGCAGTATTGGGCAGCTTTTTGAGCTTAACAAAAGGCTCCAGCATTATCAGCATCAAGGAGATTACCGATATTCTGCTTAATCCCGGTAATGATCCGCGCAGTCAGATTATCTGGAACATCCGTATGCCGCGCACTATCGTCGGTGCCTTGGTCGGCATCAACCTGTCGCTTTCCGGTGCGATTCTGCAGGCGATTATGCGTAATCCGCTGGCAGACCCGCATATTATCGGTATCAGCTCCGGCGCAGGACTGGCAGGTGTTGTGATTATGATTTTGTTCCCGGCGATGGAATATCTGATTACGCCTGTTGCCTTCATCGGTGCGATGCTGGCTGCTGTCTGCATTTATATTCTGGCGTGGAAAAACGGCATTAAGCCGGTGCGTATTATTCTGGCCGGTGTTGCGGTATCTGCCTTTTTGGGTGCAGGCATCAGCGGCCTGATGATTTTTTACAGTGACAGAGTGCATGGCGCTTTAATGTGGATGGTAGGCGGTCTTGCCGCACGCAGCTGGCCGCATGTAAATATTATTCTGCCATATGCTGTTATCGGCCTGATTCTGGCGCTTGCCAGTGCCGCTTATCTGAACATCCTGCAGCTGGGCGATGAGATGGCGCGCGGTCTTGGCGTCAATGTTGAGGTAACGCGCATTATCCTTACGGCTATTGCAGCCTTGCTCGCAGCCAGCGCTGTCAGCGTTGTCGGCCTGCTGGGCTTTGTCGGCCTTGTGGTGCCGCATGCGGCGCGACTGCTAATAGGCAGCGACTACCGCTTTCTGCTGCCTGCCTCCGCACTTTTGGGCATTGCCATTGTTACGCTCAGTGATACCTTTGCGCGTGTAATTTTTGCGCCGATTGAACTGCCTGTTGGTATTATTATGGCCTTTTTGGGCGCGCCCTTCTTCTTATTCCTGTTAAGGAGGGAAATCTGATGACACAAAATAATGCAGCGCCCTTTAAAGCTGTTTTAGAGGCAACGCATATTGATATAGCAATTAATAAAAAAACAATCATCCATGATTTGTCGCTGGCAATTCCTGAGGGCAAGATTACCGCTATCATTGGCCCCAACGGCTGCGGCAAGAGCACAACACTGAAGGCGATTGCCCGCATTCTGCCGTGCGCCAAGGGCAGCATCAGCTTCCTGGGCAAGGATATCCATAGCCTGTCGCACCGTGAATTTGCCCGCTGTCTGGCAATTTTGACGCAGTCACCGGTTGCGCCTACCGATTTGACGGTGCAGGACTTGGTTGAAATGGGACGTTTTCCGCATCGCAGCTTTTTAGGGCGCGGGGATAAGGACGATGCGCAGCACGTTGCCTGGGCCTTGGAGCAGACCAATATGACGTCGATGAGCCATCGCCTTCTGCACACGCTGAGCGGCGGCGAGCGTCAGCGCGCCTGGATAGCAATGGCACTGGCGCAAAGACCGCAGGTGCTGCTGCTAGATGAGCCTACGACTTATCTTGATATTTGTCACCAGCTGGAGGTTATGCAGCTGCTTGATAAGCTCAACAAAGAGCTGGGACTTACTGTAGTAATGGTTATCCATGATTTGAACCATGCTATTCAATACGCCGATTACGTTGCCGTTATCAAGGCAGGACGCCTGGTAGTCAGCGGTGAGCCGAAGGAAATTGTTACGTCCAAGCTGTTGGCGGATGTGTTCCGCGTGCAGGCGGATGAGTTTGCGTGCAGTAATGGGCTGCCTGCACTTGTACCAATTACAGTCTGTCGCTAAAGCCTTGTCTGCGTCATGGCGCATATTCAAATACAAACTCCCGAAAGCATCGTGCTTGCGGGAGTTTATTATTTCTGCAGTATGGATACGGAAAAATTTTCATATCTTTCTTGCCAAAATTTTTGATTGATGATATACTAATTATACTATAAATAGTAGAGATTACTATTACACAGCTTTCGTCAGATAAAGAAAGCAAGACAATAAAAACTTAATATGCTTTGAGCAGAAGGAAAACCAGTGCGAATCTGGTACTGTACCGCAACTGTAATGTGAGCTTGGCAGCGCATATCCTCACAAGATGCTGCCCTGGCGATGAGCTTAGTCAGAGTGCCTATGCCCAAAAGTTTTTTCCGCAAGCTTGCGATGTACAGGTGAAAGGAAGGATGGCAAAACCATCTTTAGTATTTCAGTAGTGCTGCTTGCGTGAGCTAAATTATGACTGCAGCGTTACCGCCGCAGTTTTTTTATGAAACAAGAATTTCAAGCTATTTGCCGGTAGCACATTTAAAGCAAGGTTTACGCTAAGAGCGTGCAGTATGTAGCAAAGAAGGGTGAGAAATGACTAAGCATTTGATTAATTATTGTCCGATTGATTGGTATGAAGATGAATTGAAGCGTAAGGGGATGACCTTGGCCGGTTTAGTGCAGCAGCTGGGTGTTGACGGTATTGAACAGTTTGTTTACAGAGATCCGGAAACATTCCCTGATTACAAGGAGCTGACTATTGGCGCACATTTGAATTATTGGCCGTACTGGATGGATTTCTGGCTGAGAAAGGCTAAACGCCTGCAGCAGCAGTTCCGCAGTATCCATGAACGCCAGACATATTTTAAGACAGCCATGAGCTGTGATGAATGGCTGGCTGTAATCCGCCGTAATATCTGCGCTGCTATTTCGCAGAAGCCGGAGTATTTGGTATGGCATGTAGCAGAGGCTGATACAGAAACAATCTTTACCTTTGATTTCCATTATGATGACCGTGAGGTATTGGCTGCTTCGGCAGATGTTTTTAATGCTGTGGCAGATGAGATTCCTGCCAATGTTACGGTTCTGTTTGAGAATTTGTGGTGGCCTGGTCTGCGCCTGACGGATGCGCGCAAGGTGAAGTTTTTCTTTGAGCACATTGAACGCAAAAACGTCGGCATTATGCTTGATACCGGTCACCTGATGAATACGAATCCGCGTCTGCGCACGGAGGCGGAGGCAGCGGATTTTGTCTGCCGCACGGTGGACAAGCTCGGTCCGTATGCTGAGCTGATTAAGGGCGTGCATCTTTCCTGCTCGCTTTCCGGCAAGTATTTGCGCAGCTTTGAACGCAAGGTGCCGGCTGATTTGAATGCAGAAGCTATTTGGCGCCATATTGCGGCGATTGACCTGCATAAGCCTTTTACTACCACGGCAGCCAAGCAGATTCTGCAGTGCGTTCAGCCGCAGTATGTAAATCATGAGCTGGCATATGAAACTATCGAGGAAATGATTCCGCTTATGCAGCAGCAGCTTTCTGTTGCCAGATAAGCGACGGCCTGAGTGCGTCAAGCTATAACGAAAAATATCATAAAAAATTAATCCCCTACATAAGCAGAGGCTTGTGCAGGGGATTTTTTAGTACACTGTTTATTTTTCAAAGGTGCCTTTGACAAGCGCTTCGCCTGCTGCCACCATGATTTGGCCTTTGGCGATTACGGTATCTACGTCATAGCTGTCGCTGTAAATAATCAGATCGGCGTCACTGTCGGTCTGCAGGCAGCCCTTTTGAGGATACAGACCGTTGGCCTGCGCCGGATTGCTGCTGACAACCTTTGCTACAACCTCCGTGGGAACGCCTGCAAGCAGAGCATCCTTAACCTCCTCCTGGAAGGAATCAGGCGAAACGGCAAGCTGCTTTTGGCTGCCGTCGGGAAGCGTTACGCTCATGCAGCCGTTGGCATCCGAGCTCATGGTGACTTTGTCCATCGGCACGCCTTCTTCATAAAGAATTTTGATGGCGTCACTGGGTTTGACGCAGGCGGGGAAGCCGTCCTGCTCCCTGATGCCGGAGGTGATATCTACATAACCGCCTAAGCGGGCAAATTCCTTGGCCTGCTCAAAAAGATGGAAGGCACGGTTGACGTGGGTGGGGATAAAATGACGAGCGGGGATTTCTGTTTCGCGTACAATTGCCAGCAGGACATCCATGCCACGCTTGCCTACGCCCATGTGGAACTGTACAACGCCGGCTTTGCCGGAAAGCATACCGCCCAGGCGAGCCTGTGTAAGCACCTTTTCCAGCTCCTCGCGTGTAGGCTGCGAGCTTCTGTGGTCGGATAAGGCAACCTCGCCGATGCCAAGGCATTCGTTAATCAGGATGATGTCGCGGCGCACATCACCGGTCATGTTGTGCAGGGGGATTTCGTAGGAGCCGGTGAGCATGTACGCGGTGATGCCTTCATGCGTCAGGCCTCTAGCCTTCGCCAGCAGGCTTTCGTTGTGTCTGGAGGTGCCGTCTGTACCCAAAACGCCTACTACGGTTGTAATGCCAACCTTTGTCAGCTCGCTGAGGTTGATTTCCGGAGTACGGCTGTAGGGACCGGATTCGCCGCCGCCGCCGATGATGTGCACGTGCTGGTCAACATAACCGGGGACTACCTTGCGCTCTTGGGCATCAAGAATTTGGCAGTCTAAGCCTTGCGGTGCTGCAAGCTGTGGGCCTATTTTGGCGATTTTGTCATTGATGATCAGGATGTCGACAATTCCGAGTGGTTGCGGAGCGTATACGTCCGCGTTTTTAATGAGTAAGCATTTCATGTGAGGATTCTCCTTTTCTGAAAAATTATTTATGCTTTAATTATACACTGAATTGTTCAAAATGGTATATGAAACAAGAAAGTTTTCGGGCTTTAATGGTATAATAGAGATAATGAAAATGAATTTTCGTGTTATGATAGTATGGAGAGATTGGAAAAGGGATGAAGTGTGATGAAAAAATACTCTGCGTTGACAAAATATATCAATCTTTTGGAAAATGATAATGCTGGAGAATGGATTTGTGATAAGGAAAATGATGCTTCTTCGGAAAGACCGATACACGTTCCTTTCGTCAGTTATTCTATAGCGGTTAATAACTTGGCAGATGATATCTATAAATAAATTTGCCAAAGAAAGTAATGAAATAGTACCGAGTCAATATGCAGAAATTCTTCAGGCTAATGGCATAGAATGGGGTTACGATTCCATGATGAAAGCCGATGCTTCTGAATTAGATGCTCAATGTATATTGGCTTTACTGATAGCTTCTCTTAGGGCAGAGCGCTTTTGTGATGGTGCGTTATTAGGCTTTATCAAAAGTGGCGCTGTTACAAGATGGCTGAAACGTTTGCAGGAGCTTGATGAGGCATAAAAATATATCCTTCCTCCCCCCAAATCTCACTCGCCCTACCCGAATTCACGCTTTCGGGTGGGGCGCTTTTCTTATTTTCACGCTAAAATATAATCAGGAAAACAACTGCCCGTAACGCAGATGGCAGGAATAGGAGGGATGGATATGCAAAAGAAAATATTCTTAAGCGCAGCGCTTGGTCTGGCAATATTTGCCAACACTGCCTTTGCCGAGGTTAACACAGATTATTTGGCCAACGAGCTCAGGTCTTATCCCGGATGGCCGCTGGAGGTATATTGCAACGCAACCGATGTTAATGTCAGAACACAGCCTAACACCGATTGTGATGTTATCACAATGCTGCAAAGGGGAGATAAATTTTATGTAAGCAGAGTTGTGGATGTAGTAAACAGTGAATACAAATGGCTTCTTGGAACTACTGAAAAGGGCCATGTTGGTTTTATGGTAAGCAAATATCTTGATACAACCCCGAGAGCTGCCAGTGCAGCAGGACGCTTTAATGCTGCCCTGGAGGCAGATTGGATTATGAATCCGGAAATTTTTGCTTCAGGTGCTTATTACCCGGGGCCTGTGGAAAAGAATACGGATGATACTATCACCTATGCCGATAAGAAGCTGCAGGTCGGACCACGCTTGTTCTATATAGATTCGTCAAAAAACAGAGTTAGTGAGGTGAAAATCAATAAGCTTCATGGCATGATGGCAGGCTATGCTGTCGGCCAGCTGCTTAATACTGACAGCCAGATTCGTTTGGACGGTTACCTGAAAATGAACGGCTGGGAGGATGATTATATGGGCGGAGGCCGTTCTGATACGCATTATATGATCGGCTGGTTGAAATATGCCTATAACGCAAGAGGGCAAAAATTCCTGCACAAGAGCTTTTATGTGAAATTGGATTCTAAAGATGTGATTTCGGAAATTATTTACTGCGAGCATGACGTTCATTAAGCAAAGTAAATGACAAAGCAAATTTTGCTGAAACATCTTTTGACAGGAGGTGGCGTAATGAAGCGGAAGCTGTTTAAGAGCATGTGGCTGGCAATGCTTCTGGTGGCGTTTGCCGGTTACGGCACAGAGCAAAATGCCGTATTACCGCAGATGGATTTGCCTAAGGCAGAGGCTGCTGCCAAAGCAGCGCCGGCCTATGAGCAGGAATATGCAAAGGTTGTAGACAGCGTTTATGAATTTATTGCTGACGGTACGAGTGATAACCTGCCGGGGCAGGGACGAACAGGCATCTGTGAGGTGCGGGATTTCGCCAAGCGGGAGGCGGCCCTGCAGCAGCTTGGCTACACGCTGCAGGATATCAGCGGCGACGGTGTTCCGGAGCTGCTTATCGGTTGGATTAGCCAAAAACGCGGCGCGGGGCATTACGGTAAGGAGATTTATGCGATTTACACCTTTGCGGACGGCAGCGTGAAATACGTTGCGGAGGGCTGGAGCCGTAGCAGCCTGCAGCTTATGGCAAATGACAATCTGGTGACACGAGGCGGCACCGGCATTTCGCATCAGGTGCTTGCTGTGGAGCATTTGCAGCCTGACGGCAACCTCGGATGCTATGAGCTTTATTTTACCTGGCCGAATGATGACGGCCTTGGCGTTTACCGTAACATGAACTGTAGAAGTGAGGCAGATGCTGCGCAGGAAACAGATATGACTGTGGAAGAGTTCAATGAAATGAGGTCTGAATACGCTAATCACAGTGTTGAAATTGAATTCTTGCCGTTGAAGGACTTCAAAAAGCAGGGCTTTAAGGGCCTGATGAGGCAGTATCTTTCTGCAGGAAGGTGAATAAAAGGGCTGATGTGATGAGCCTGAAATATGATGGCAGGCGGAATTTAACCGGCTGCCGTTTTTGTATACAAAAACCCCACCGTTGGAACATCATCAGACTACTTTTTCCTTTTAAGT
>OQVH01000034.1_pt1 | contig 81335 bp, 90 predicted proteins | sample 1691641 | NCBI WGS metagenome assembly OQVH01 (sample SAMN03418286, study PRJEB22391) | human gut metagenome | biome: human-gut; feature: organic feature; material: feces | host: Homo sapiens | place: Italy | collected 2013-04
AAATTTACTTACCCCCAGTGTAACTGGGGGTTTTATCATGCCTATTCGGCGCCAAAAAAAGTAGCCTGCTACCTGATATAGATAGTAGGCTACTTTTACCATTTTCGCAAATCATTCAAAAAGTATATATCAAATTCAAAACAAGTATAAATCAGATTATTCAAGACTTTTGTTTTACATCTATTAACGATGATTCATTTATATAAACAAAAAACAACCTGCCGTCCGAGATGGACAGCAGGCCGTTTCTTTTACCAGTCAAGCAAATATTGGTATTGATTCTTGTCGCTTTTGTTCATACTTGACACTGTTCTTCCTTGGGTATCGAGCTTTTTCTTCTTCTGCTCTGCTTTTACAGTGGAAGGCTTGATACCAGCTTCCTTTAGTTTGCGTGCATTTTCTCCTGTCGGATTCTCGATATACTCATCAACAAGCTGTTGTTTTTTGCTACTTGCCTTTTTCTTTTCGGAAGACAATATTGATTGAATTAAATAAGAATCGCTTTCATCTGTAGATTGGAATCCCATTCCACGAAGTAATCGCTGATATGGTGTCGTGTATTCTTGGTTTGTACGTCCGCGCTTACCAACAGATTCTCCTTGTGTAGCCATCAATAAGTTCCCTAGTCCAGGCGATATATTACGCACCTGTTTTATCCAACCATCCCCACCATACGCGCTTTTAGTGACATTAAACAACGTACTAGCAGCAGGTCCAAACAAGCTATTCAGGTCATCTGGAACTGCATCACCGATACCAACTCGACTCGTAATATCAATGTTTGCGAAAGCACCAATACCGTACATACCTATCTTGGCAATAGGCTTGAGTGATGGATATTTTTCAGCAAGTTCAATTAAGCTCTTCTTGGCTTCTTTTTCCGGATCATCACCGGTAATTCCCATAATTAGCAATCCCAGAATGTTTGCAAATGGAATCTGGAACAAACCAGCCATGGCAAAATAGGTACCCCAGAAAATAGTCTTTTGCTTTTTAGTGGTTTCCTTGCCAAAAAATGGAAGAAAGTCTTTCATTGCTTCTAACTGTTTAATAGGATACTTCTTGAATTGCAATAATATCTGCGAAGCTATCGAACCACGCCGAAAAATTCCAGGTGCATCATGGACTCCATAATCGAAGTTTGATTTACGGTTTACGTCTTTCGCGTATCTAATAGCCTCTTCATGACTCATGCTACGTTTGCGGGCAGCTTCATAAGCCGCTAAAGTTACGCCACGGCGAACAATCCCCTCTGACTCTTTAAAAAGAATCATTCCCCGGTTAGCCCATTTCCCAGCAGAGAATTTCCCATACCCAGCTCCACTATCAAGTCCAATATCATTCAATACATTAGTTTGACGGAGTATCTTTAAGTCGTGCAAACTATATTTCCGGTGTGCTCCCTTTAACAACGCCTTCCATAAGGTTGATATGTTGCCAGTATACGCAGCCGCATTGGCAACCTGTAAAATGTTTAACATCGCAGAAGACACATTAAGGAATCCTAGTTTGGCAATGGAAATTTTATTGGTAATGGAATTTGCAAGGGATACCGCGGCTCGATCTCCGAAGCGTGCGTTGACCCATTTACCGATAGCAGGTGTGGCGTTCAGCAAATCATTTAACTGCTTTTCAAGCGTAGATGGATTACCATTAATATCATTAATATATTCTTTAATATAATTGGGCAATCCGTGATACTCATTATCAAACCTACCAAAAAGGCGTTCAAACAAAGAAATCGCTTGAGGTTTGAATTTACTTTCCATAGCTACATATCGCGATGTGCTGTTGAAATAATGTCGCAATACCCATTCTATTTCTTGTTCATAGCCATCCGCCCCCGTCCGTTGCATGAAGTTACCAAAGAAACGATGACGCCCTTTTTTCTTGACAATCCCGTCCAGCATTTCTTTGGCTTCATACAATGTCAAACTATGTTTGTCGGCTATTTTTTTTGCCATCCGGTAGAAATCCTTATCGCCAACCGTGGTAGCATATTGGCTTTCATCTAACCCGACTTCTCCAAAATCAAAGACTTTAGGGGCGATTGTTATTTTCCAATCTCCCTCGTTATTTTTTTTGAGCATCTCTTCGTTTTCAGCTTGCCATTTAATGGCATTTTTTGTAGCTTCACGAATAGTACGCCCACTAGAAACTACGGTAGATTTACCGTGACTATCTACACACCTTACCATATATTCATGGAAGAAATGGGGAATATAGCCTTTGCGGTTATGAATGTCCGGTACCCCTTCACGAGTAATTACTTTCCAATGCTTCTTCCCGTCCATGGGGCCTTCTTTCGTTGGAGCCTTTTCCAAGATTTGGATGTTATCGTCATTTTCTAATGATTTCAATTCATACTCATTGACTAAATAATGAGACTGCCAATTTCCATGCTCCTTATAAGAAACGAGGGTACTGCCATCATCTTGCTTCGTTTCGCGAAGTATTTCAACGAACTTATTGTTCCTCAACTCATCCAACTTATGGCCAGCAAAATGTCCTGTTTTTGTCTTGGCTTGTTTTCTAGTTTCGTTGAGTTGGTTATAAGCCTTGCGGAAGAGATTGCGAATTGCCAAATAACTGTCAATGACTTTTTCGTTATATCCTTGTTTATGAAGTTCCTCACGTGTATATTCCTTGCCTTCCATATCACCGGACCATAATAACTCTTGCAAGGTAGCTTTATCTTTCTTGCTTAAATCTAATGCGGAATCCAAATGTCGCTGGTAATCAGCCCGTAATTTAGTAAGAAGGTTCATGGCATCGTCCGCCATTTTAAAGAACGGTTTGAAATATTTCTTCTTTTCTGCAATTCTTGACGGAGATTGCAACAAGGTTCGATGAACGCCGATGTCGTTTTCCGATTCTTGTTTCTGAGATATTTCAATATGGCTCATGAAGCGTTTTTTGGCCTCATTGCCTATTTTCTGTTCTTGTTGTCGAATAGAATAATGGATTGGATCCTCTTTTTTTAACTTGCCTAAATCTGTTTCGTCTGCTATAATATTAGACAAATTAAAGGAATCGACCACCAGTGGACCATTAGGCGTCCGGGCTGAGGTATTTATACCAGTAAGCCAGTGGTCGGTTCTTTTTTTGTTTATGTAAATACAATCGCCACGCATTAACCTATCGATATACCATGTATTGTTTGGGTGATTATTGCCTTTTCCGATTGTTTTTCCATAAACACTTTTTATAATGTTACCCACAATTTTATTTCCGTCTCTCGTCTTCTGTTCCATAACAAACGGGATCATAATAGTTGCCCCATCATTATCTTTTAAATCAACGACTACAATTTTTGAAGATATATCTTCAACACCTTTGTTGTCAACAGCTTTTAAAATAAACATAGGGTCTGCAATCCTGCGAGGTATTTCTTTTAGTACTTCTGGAGAAATTTCGAGCCCGTGTTTCCAATGCAATACTTTATCTAATACGCGTGGGGAAATATACACTGGCAACATTTTTTCACCAATCAAATTTAAAACTAGAGGAGTATCCATCACCCGCACATACTCATCATACGACAACTTGTGATTCATAAAGTCGTCTATTTTTTTTGCAAAGGACTGCATATCCTCTTTTAATTTTCTTTTTGCGTACATCGAGTAACTTCTGGGCTGACTACCATCGCTGTTTTCTGGTCGTTCCCACACTCTGCCCAACTCAATTTTCTGGAACACGTCGTGTACGTTCTCTGTACGAGTGAATATTATCTTCATCTTTGCGGCAAAATCCTTAATCTTCTGGAAGAGTTTGCCCCACGCCGTGCCGCGGCCATGTTTACGAGCTTCCACCCATTCGGCATATTTGTTGGCACGGTCTTCGGCGTTCGGGATAGATTTAGTAATGGCCGCCTTTTCTTCATTCGTCAATACAGCTTGTTCGGCAACGTGATAAGCTTCATGAAACACTGTACCTTGCCGGCTACCCTGTGCCAAAGCTATATACGCATCTTTTCCGTGTGTCTTTGCAAAACCTTCTACCACTACATTGTCATTTCCGTCAATGGAGTGGTCTTTTTTTGCTCTGGACAACTCATCCTCTGTCAAAACTATTTGATTCTTAACGTCTACAACGATGTGTGAGCCGTTTGGCATGGTAAATGTAATGCGGTCGCCGTATTCTTTGATATCTTTCGCCGTAGGAAATGCTTCTTTAATGCCAGCCTTTAATTCTTCTTTGGACTGAATAATGGCCTCGCCAGCCTTACGGGCGGAATATTGAGTATCTTCCGACATACTTCCGATACGATCCGGCATGGTTCTGTTTTCGAGTGAGTCGAACAAGTCATTGATATTGTTGGCCATTAATTCAATCGGCCCTCGTGCTTCTGTATTGGCAATTTCACGAGTACTTTCGTCGGTGTATTTATCGATAACGTAGATCTTTGTCCCGACGCTTGTTCCAGCTCTTTCAAATGTTACGCTTGGCAGTTTTATTTCGGCCATGATAACAGCATCTGGAACGCCTCTATCTTCCTTACGTTTTGCTTCCTGGTCGCCATACATCCATTTGTCAAAATGTTTCTGGCAAGAAGGACCATCCGGAACTATTGCAATGATTCGACCGCCGTCTTTCAAATGTCGGTAGGCTTTTGCAAGATGTTCAATGGCCGTCTTCCCGCCTTTGCCGAACGGCGGATTCATAACGATCCCGTCGAATTTGTTGTGCAGGTCAAGGTTTTCAAAGTAGTTTTCAACAACTTTAGCATTGGAAACATTACGCATGAGTTTGGGACTCAAGTCATGCGACGGTTCGACAACGGTATTATAGGTGTCGTTCGGCATCCACCTAGCGATAGCGCCGTCACCGGCAGACGGTTCAAGCAAACTGTCACCTGGTTTGCTGTCGAGCCATTCAACCATTTTAAGCCCTAGCGGTTCCGGAGTCGCAAAGAAATCTATCCCTTCACGGGCTTTTGTCCGCGCGTTTCGTTTCTGCTTGCCAAAGTATACGCCTTTAGCACGGTCAAAGTCTGTCGTTTCATGCTGATTCTTATAGTCGATAGCTTTGCCACCAGTGCCTTCGGTTGCACTTCCAGGAAGGTATTTGTGCCATTCGTCGCCTTCTTGAGATTCTTCAAAGGCTTGTACATATGACGCTTTTAATTCACGAGCCATATCACCCAACGCAAGATTTTCGACGGTTGCCGCGCGTTCTGCTAGTTTAGTAGCAAATGCAGCCTGTTCCATATATGTACCTGTGTTTAGATACCGGAACATAGCATTTGATTTATTCCCTACACGGTAAATACGCCCTTCCTGTTGGATAGCTTCACTAGGTTTTGTAGGAAGTCCTAAATTAATCAATACACGTTGGTGCTTCCCGGTTGTATCATGCAAGGATACGCCCGCTTGACCTGCATCAGACTGTATAAGAATTACTTTAGTTTTGCTTTTATCATCATTGAAAGATTTTTTATTGGCTTCACGTTGTTTCTTGCTAAGCGTACCATTATACAACACAAGACTATCGCCAAATGCGGTTGTAAGAGCATTGATTGGAGATTCAAGGCCGTTTAAGTCGAGCCTCATTAAATCTGGCCGTTCTTGGCTAAACTTATCGTATTGTTCAAGGACCTTCCCCGCCAACTCATGGTCTGCTGCACGTTCTAGCTGGCTTCTTAATTCGGAACTCATGACAAAGGGATTGTTGGCACCGCCCTTATTGTAGTTGTGAAAAACAACTACTCTCTTTCCAGACTTCAAATATTCTTTGATGAGTGGCACCGCCTGTTTAGCTTTGATTGCTTCAAGAAGATACAACTTCTTAAACCCTTTAAACTGGTTGTTCAGGAATTCATATAAGTCTCTATATTCAGGCTTGTTTCTAAACCATTCAAAGGCCTCATCAATCGTTTTTCCAACTCCGGCATCAATGCGAATAAAGCCACGATCGTAGTCATATTCAGATGATAACATACGTCCGTGTATAGCCCCTGATTCAACGAGTTTGTGATTGAACTGCCGTTCCAAAAGGTCGGTATCTACTTCGGAGCCAGGGCGTTCCAAGCGATTGTAACGCATTTGATAGCCAAAATTTTCCATGTAGAACGTCTCTTTGCCATTAGCATTGTTATAGCCCTGTTCTTCCATAGGTCCATAATCGCTATAGTTGAAGAGATATCCGTTCGCATAGTCGAGATTAGCAACATGTTCAAAGGGCGTAGCTGACAGGAACACGACTTTAGATTGATTACGCTTAGCAAATTCAGCTTTATCTTCGGTTTCAAAGGCCTTTAGTTTTCCTCTAAGGCCTTGTACTTGTTCCTGCAATTCACGAGCTTCATCCTCAAGACTGCTTATCTTTTTATCGATTTCAGCATCCGGTAACTTCCCTTTACGGAGAACGTCACTTCGTTCTTTATCTAGTTTATCGATATTATCATGGATTGACTTTATTTTGGCAGTTAACTTCGTAATCGGCTCATCTAGTTCGGGGTGTTTATCGTGATGATACCGCTGGAATCCATCTTCATGCCCCGTAATTGCACGTACTAAGTTAAGCGCTTGTGTCGGTGTAGCCTTGGATCCACCCATTAATTTTTGACTTTCGTCTGTGATTACTAAATCAAATTCACGATTTACAAGTACATGGTTATCTCCAATATTTGCATATGTAGCCGTAACAGGGCCTTTGCCTGCATCTTGTTTATTTTCGAGTCGCGTTAACTTAATACCAAAAGATCTTTCTGCATCCCCCTCCCATTGATTTAACACGCCGTCACTAGGAGCAATGATAAGGATATTTGTTTTGCCTGCATCCATAAATCGTTTGACAATACCTAGCCCCGTATAAGTTTTGCCTGTTCCGGTGCCATTAGTAAACATCATACCATTATGGTTTTTAAAACGATCTTCTGCAAGCATCACGTCTTCAGCCTGTTCTGGAAAAAGCATAGGCAATGCTTTTTTTATGCTATCAAGAGTGCTGTCACGTTGCTCTTTTTGTACCTTTTCTATCGGGTTTTCATGCTTGGGTCTGTTTTCAACAGCTCTAACAGATTCGTCATTTCCTTTTGATTCATCGTCGGGCAATCCCTCAAAGCTATCTCTAACGCTTCTTGATAGCTCAACACTTCTGGAGCGTCGATCCGAGGATTTTTCAGTTTGTACTGTGCGATTGCTAGTCTCTCCGCTAACAGCGGTGCCACGATTTGAAACGCCGACATCGCCATTTTTTCGTTCTTCGGGTTCTTTTCCTGTCGATGTAAAATCTCGTCCGCCGCTGCGCACGGGTCCTCCGCTTTGAACACTACCTTGCCCCAATACGTTTTCACTGGCCCCTTCGCCAGATCGTGAAGCCAACTTATCGGTGCTGCTATTAACATTGTTCGTCGCTCCTTTCAATTCTTCAACACTAGGATAGTTTATAACTGCATTATACACCGCGTCAAAGTATCTTGCATTACGTGCGCCTAATGTCCCGATAAATTCACGACGCAAAAGGACTTTGTCAGTCATTCCATGGTCATACATTGATCCGACATACTTAACCGCCGCCGTAAACCGCTTTTCGTCAAGGCTGGCATTTTTAGGCATCGATTGTAACGAAGTCCAAACCGAACGCAAAAACGGTTCGCCTTGTGGCATGGTTTCCTTCATAGCCCTTGCCCAACTAGCAAATGTATTCAGTCCGCGTTGTACATGAATGGCTCCTAGCTTAACCATGTGGTACATGAGCGTTGGATTAAACATAGGATTAGAGCTAATTTTAGAAAGTTCAGCAAGAATGGCTTTCTTTTCAGCTTCCAATGCCGCGTCGCTATCATCTAACAAATGGAACGTCTTGTTTATTGTTTCATTGTCCTTCGGAGTCGTGGCCTTTTTAGGTGTTTCCTGTGTTTCTCTAGGGTTTGGTTTTTTATTCTGTTTGACTGTTTCTTTTGTCGTTTTATTTGCAGGACTAGGACTATCAAAGAATCCCTTTTTAGAAGGTGTGTTTTTTGGCTTGTCGTGTTTTTTAATACCAAATGCGGCCATAACGGCTTCTTCGGCATCAGCCACACTTCCAAATCGAGCATCTTCTCTAGCAAGCTCGCTTGTATTATTTTTAGCGGCGTCTTTTACTTTCTCTTGTGCATCGTCCTTAGCACTTACAACCGCTTCCTTCTGAGCTTTCTTTTCTTTGCGTTTCTTGGACGCTTCTACACTCATTTGATTAGCGACAGCCATTGCGTCATTAACCATGCTGTTTACCTGAGTCCGTTCGTCATTGCTTAACTGCTTGTCAGTCTTGACGAGTTCCATGTCATCGAACGTGCCGTATGTAGCATGGCCAGCATCCATCAAGACACGTTTCAGTTTATCCTGTGTCTGCTTCGGAGTCAGCTCTTTATTCTGTAACTTGTTGGAAATATCGTCAATGACCTTTCTGAACGGATCAGTATGAGATGACTGTACTTTTGGCGTTTCCTGTTCAGACTTTTTACTTTGCTCTTTTTTTGCCTTTAATTCACGGATGTGTTCTCTTAAAGCCCCTGATGTAATTTCATCGTTAGCCTCTATAAGATCAATATGTATCTGATGATGTTCATCGTCATTCCTGTCTACCTTATTTGCTGTTTCGGCATCATGGAATTCTTTTTTTAGTTCATCTAGTTGTTTTTCAGCTTCCTTATATGTGATTTTTCCTGACTTTGCGTCGTCACGAGTTGTATTTACACGGTCATTTAAATCCTTGTAATAGGCTAATTTTTCCCGTTCTTCGCTTGTAATGGTATCGGCTGAATGATTTATTTCTTCTTGTACGTCACCTTCGGTACTTTTTTCGGAAACGGTACTTTGCGCGTCTTTACTTTCAGCTTGCTGACGTTCGGCGTTCCGGCTGTTATCTTCGTTGCCTTTTTCATTTGTATCGACTTCCTTTCTTGAAGTAACCATCTTGGCATTTTCTGGTTTAATGTGTTTGAATTTATCTTTTAGAGATTGTCCGTTGGCTTGCTCGTAAAGATTTGCAACCGCCTGTTCGGCTCCATCATAAAGCAGATTCATAGCAGGGTTATCCTTAAAGTTCATGTTCCACTCGTTAAGTGCTGATTCCCCGCCAGCGCTTTTTATTGCACCATCTATGCGTTTTGCAAACTCGTTCCGAACTTGATTATGGATAATAGCTCTCGCTTCTGCTTCTGTTTTAGCATTCTCAAAGGCCCTATGGAGCTGATTTACGTCAAATTTCATCGTCCACGGTCCATCCTTGCCAACGGCCGTACTCCATGTAGTAATTTCCCCGTTTTTTAGACCGCCTCTCCACTGATTGCCGTCTTCTTTATAAACTGCTTTGAAAGATTCTGGCTTTTCTTTTTTGGTCGGAATATCGTTTTGTTCATTCTGTCTTTGTGTGGAGACGTCACTATCCGTAGGACTCTGTACAAGTTCCTGCTTGTTGTTGGGAGAAGGCGTAGCAGTCGTTTTTATGGTCGTTTTGGCGGCTTCTCTTGCCTGTGCCTGGGACTGCTGCAACTGGTCAGCCAATGAAGCCTGCTGTTCTTCTGTTCCGTTTCTGAACGTATCCATATATTGTTTGAATTGCGGATGATTGCGGTCAAACGTAGACAGAATACGGCCCAACTGGGCGTGTGGTGCTTCCGTCTGATTCTTTGGTGTAACTTTGTCGGCGGCTTTTGTTGTAGGCGTTGCATTATCGGCAATTGCCTGTTTAACGGCATCACCAATTTCTTTCTTATAATTGACCTTAATGTAGTTTCTGTTTTCTGGAGTGTCTACGAATTTCGGCTGTCCATTAGCATCGTTCGTAAACATGCCGTCCAACGTATTCACTTCATCAATGTCTTGAGAGCTATCCAGAACATTTTTAGCTACATCCGGAACAACGTCATCGGCGGTTACTTTATTTTCTCCGTTAAGTTTGGCCTGATCTTCCTGTGCTGCTTTCCGTGCTGCCTGCGCTTCCTGATCAATTTCAGCGTTTGTACGCTCCATAGAATCGTCATTCATAATGTCGTTCATAGCAGCATTGCTATCAGCCTGAATTTGATTCATTTCGCTATCAAACTGACTTTGCATTCTTTCAATATCGTTGTCTGATGAGTTATTAGAAACGGTCGCATTGCCAGAAATAGGGCCTCCATTATTAGAAAAATGTACATGGCCGCCAGTTGCATTAGCGCTAGGGTGTTCGTATTCATCAAGCGGAGTCAGTCCCAATTCCTGCCCGCGTTGCATGAGCCATTCACGAGCATCTTTATTCTGTTCAAGAAAATCGGATGCAGTGTCAAAGGCATTGCCGGTATTATGGTACGAGGCGTTCGGGTCCCCGTCTCTTTTCATCGATGTAATAGAAAGTCGCTGTCCGAATTGTTTATAGAAGTCATGCGCAAGAATTTGTAATTTGTTGATTGTATCCTGGGTTTCACCTTCTACGTTTGGAGCATCAGCTTCACTGATATCATAGTAGGGATTTCCATTTTCATCGAGAACGTTACCGTCATAGCCGCCACTAGAATTTCCAACGTCACCCATATTGTCATAGTTATTTTTAACCATGTCCCGATACTGTTCAGCTTCTGGGCCAGAACCATTGTAAGCACGAACGCCTGCCCATACGTCACCGTTTTCACCGGCAATTTTAGCTTTAAGGATAGCCATACCGACCATGGCGTTTTGATACGGGTCTGTTTTCCAATCCGGATATTGTTTGTCGAGTCCTAAATCTTCAACGGTTTCGTCCTGTGCCTGCATAATGCCATATACTCCATCATGAGGTTCGGGCATCCCGATTGCATTAACATCATCGCCTCCACTTTCGCGGGCTGCAATGGCCAGGCCCAACCGCGGGTCTACGTCAGAATCATTAGCCGCTTGAATGACTGCATTAACCATCGAATTACCGGTATTAGCATTCATGCTGCTGCGTGTAACAGGCTGTTTTTGTGCAGCCGTTTCTTTTTGAGCTTTAATGACACTGTTATAAGCGTTGTTGACTTCTTCTGGAGTGCCATTTCGGATAACACCAACAAGCCAGTCATAGTTTTCCTGGCCAATCTGGTCTACCGTATTATTGTTCAAGAAATTATAAATTTCTTCTTTCTGAGTGAATGCATCAAAATCAGCCATAGACTGATCTATAGAGTCCTGCGCATTATCATTTTGACTTTCTGCATTATCAGATGCAAGTCTAGCAATAGCTGAAACGTTAGGGTCTTTACTGTTAGAAATATATTCGGCAGCTGCTTGCTTCGTATTAAATACAGGGTTGCCACTTTCATCGGTCGTAATATTAGGTCTAGAAGACATAGACGCAGCAATATGTCCCGGTGTACTCATGCCAATACCACCAATAGCCCCCGCTAAAAAACTGTCTCGCTGATCATCCGTCCATGCATATGGATTGAACGGGTTCCCCCAAGGCTTGTCTTCTGCATTGTTTTGAATAACCTGCTGTATATTTTCCTGCATCCCTTCGTTGGCTGCACCCAACGCTACGCCAGGAATCGATCTAGGGATAGCCATTCCAAGACGTTTAGCAGCGCTTTCGGTTACACTTGGTCGGAAAACTTTCGCGCCAGCACCTTTCATCAAGGCATATTCAACCGGGCTTGTAACAAGTCCTAATGCCATATTTTCAGCCATTACAGGAGCGCCTTTAAGCATTGCTTGACCATAACTAAGGCCCTCATCCTGCAAATCTTTTACGGTATTCCCATATTCACCAGCCGATTCAAGAAGGTTCTTACCAATGGCACCTTTAACCATATCCGGTGCAATTTCTTTAAACGCCGCCGATCCAGCTACTTTCCCCAGTCCGACGCGACTAAGAGCCTTTCCCATAACACCAGCACCGCGGCCAACAATACTTGCGGGGACTGCTTCGGCCGCTGGCACCATTGCAACGGTCGAGCCAAACCCCTGACCTAACCAAAACGCAGCTTGGTTAGGATTTGTCAAAATATTATCGCCATATTGTGAGTCCCATTCGTCACGTACTGGTTTCCAATAATTTTCATAGGCGTCGACTGCGTTTTGTACGCTGTCAATCCCAACGAGCGAAAGTGGAGAGCCCATGGCGTTCGCCGCGCCTTCTGCAAAGCCCATCCCAAAGGCGGTACCGTGTGGATATTCTTGAGCATTCTTTTTAAATCGTTGTTGTGTGGTTTCTCCCCACACATCCCACGGTTTAACATACCCGCCATTATACGTCGGGTATTGTGCAAGTGCCTCTGCACGACCTGGAGCTATAAAGTTAGCAGCAGCATTGGCCCACGAAGTAAGGTTAGGAAGAAACGAGTCTCCCGACTGTTGGCCAGACGAATCCGCGGCTGCGGACTGTTCTTTGTAGTAATCCAGATTTTTATCGCTTTCTAAGTCACCGCCATTCACCATGCGGACGAACTTATCATAATATGGCATTGACTGTCACACTCCTTTTAAGGATTTAAGAAAGGTATTGAATAGCCTGACTTTCTAAGGTCTTGAATAACAGACGGTGCGTCGGCCGAATTTGCTGCATAGAGTGCTTTCGCGATTTCAACGTCGGAAAGATTATTCTGCCCGTTAGCCTTGTCCATTATCATATCAGTTGCAAAGCTGTATAAGTCATTGTAGTTACTCAAGTCATAGTTCGGATTAACCGACCTCGATATAAGATTTTTGGAATTAATATAGTCACTGTTCGACTTCCAGCTATTATCTTCATCTTTTTCATGTTCCTTTTCCCAATAATTAACGAATTTATAGGCGTTTGCTACTGCGTCTTTATCTGTGTTTCCACCAGACGACGATCCGCCGCTACGACCGGATGGTCTTTGGCTTGCTTTGAAGTTATCTTCCCATTCCTTAAACTTACGTTCTTTTTCTTTTTCGCTTGACTGCCACCTCATACGATTATTTTGAAGTGTGCTGTTAACCTTTCCTTGCAATATAATTCTGTCGTTAGCGTATTGATTGGTAACTGCCATTTGTCGTCGTTTTATCTGGTCGCCTATGTCGGCCATTTCTTTCTTTACGCCGGTAGCGTAGAAATCACGTCCTCCAGGAGTATTCGAGAGCAGGTAAGAGGCAATATTAGGATCGTACTGTTGCATAGCCTGGGCATAAATAGAAGCGTCCGAATAGTTACCTTGATTGATTGCATTCCAATACTGGGCGGCTATTTGACCGGCTCTATATTGGTTGTAGTCATTTTCTTGTGCCTGCCATTGTGGTCGATAACGTTCCAACGTCGAGTTTACGACCTCGATAGGCATATCATGTTGAATTGCCCAGTGTGTAAAGTCGGATTCATTCTTTTGCGCATCAATGTGCGGCGGAATGTTTCCGTTAAGACTGGTTCTTAAACTGCCTTCCGTTGGTGCCAGCGGGCGCGTATTATATCTTGCAATGTTGTTTAAATACCCTTTCATTTCCGTTTTCTTTTTGGGATCTGTTTCGGCGTCTACAATTTGCTTAGCAGCAACATATTCCGGGTTTTCACTTCTAAGCAGATATGCCGGAGTGTTGTCCAACTGGCTAGACAATTCCTGTTTTTTCGTCGGATCGGTTTCTTTGTTGTACTTATCCAGCAAGTCTTTGTAGTCCGGATTATCTATTTGTGTTTCGCCTGGGAACAACTGATTCATGAGTTTCTGCGGGTCGTTCGGGAATAATCCGCTTTTATTATCGCCATTATTTGCCGCCTGTTCGACGCTAGAAGGCGTTTTATTTTGCTGTTGGTCCTGAGTGTCGCCTTGTATCTGTTGATTAGTCTGAGCGTCATTCACGGCCTTTATGGGCTGTTCATTGTTATCTTTGATTGGCGCATCCGGTTCTTTGATTGGTGTATCGTCTACCGGCTTTATAGGCACGTTGTCCTGAATTGCCGACGTTGTATCAATGGGCAATGCGTCGGCTACATTACCATCGCTTTTTAAATACGGATTTTTATATTTCCAAGCGTTATCGAGATTTGACTGGCCAAAAGATAAATTACCGTTAATAGGCTGGCCAAGCTGGCCTGTTATGGCAGGAATGTTCTGCTTGCTTACTGGCGGTATATCAACGTTGGCCGTGGGTAATACGCCCATGCTCTGCGCTACCGTAGCCTGTGGATTATTACTTTTAGCGGTATCACTCGCGGCCATTTGTTGCAAGGTATTAAAGTCTAATAATCCTTTACCGTTGCCGGCCTTGCTCTGATTATTAAGATAGTCAGCGAATGAGATATTGCCCATGAGGTTCCCATCTGCATCCGTAGCCGTCGGATAATATTTGCCCAGATTGTTATCAGCATACATGGACGGTAAAAACGTAGGCGATTGATAATTTACGGCTCCTGTATCGGCATTGTAATTTAATCGCCCAGGAACATTTTGCAGGTTAGTAAGATAGTCGGCTGCTACCTGGTTCGGATTTGCACCAAAACCGCTATAGGCGTTACCAATTGCGGCCGTCTTACCGTCTGCCATCATGGGAGTCGAGTTAGTATCATACAAAGGTACATCGTCCGGCATGGATACGGGATTCTGCTGTCTAAACAACATCTGATCCGCTTGTTTCTGCTTATTGTTTAAATAATTCTGACCAATAGCGTTGCCAATTAACATGCCAAGCGCATACTTCGGGTCATCCCAGGCATATTTTGCAAAGTTAACCTGTGGCAACGTCTGCGTATTATATGGACGAGTGTATTGCCGTGTAGCATTAGCAGCAATATAGTCCGGAGATTTAGCCATTTATATTATTCCCCCTCTACCCAATTATCGGTACTACCGCCTTTAGCGATAAATCCATCGGCATAATAATTGTTGTCACCGGTAAGCTGCAAATCATATACTTTTCGCTCTCCGGAATAAACCATATTAACGACGCGGCCCTTACCTTTAAGCGTCGTACCAAGAGTCATATTGCCGATTTCTTTCCAGCCGTCGTCAGTAAGCAACGGTTGCGTCAATGTTGCGCTAACATAATTCGTGTTCACGCCGTCCTTACATACGAGGTTCCAAACATCGTTGTATTTAGGCGTAAGAGTTTGTTTGACCGTCTCAACCGTTTCGGTCCCGTCTTCATGCGGACAAAGTACGGCATCGCCAACTTTAACGTCTGTAATTTCTTTTTCGGTTCCATCTTCCATACGGATTTTGGTTTCGGGCGCAAAACAGAAAATAGTTGCATTGCTTGCAAGGCCTGTAAGAATCCCGCCAAACAAACCGCCGCCGCTTGTGCTTTGTGTCTGCTTTGTCGTTCCCTTTCCTGCTAGGCTAGATAATGCCCCGGTCGTTGCACCATTAAGTCCCAAGGATGCATTCCACAAGTTAATTGCCGGCTGTTGTGCTCCTTCCTGCGCAGCTGCGGCCGTTGCAATCGGCTGCCCGGATGCATCGATATTTTGACCGTAAATGTTAGCTAACTGGGATAAGGTATTGTTCCAATTTTGAGCCATAGCATCACTAGCACTATCGCTAATCCCTTTCATCCCTGTATTCATCACGGAGCTATTAACGACGCCTCTAGCCCCCATATCCTGCAAAAGATTGCCCATGGAGTTATTAACGCCGCTCTTAATAGAGTTTTCCATCGCCGTTTGATAGGTGGCTGGAATCTGACCTTGTGCCAAACCTCTAAGGCCATTTTGTCCCCACTGGATTTGACTAAGAGCGTTTTTCATGAGCTGATTATAATCAACCTGTGTATCGCCCAGGGAGTTATACAACATATTGCCGGCAACGTCATTGAGCTTTTTTGCGTTCGGCATGACGTACTTAGAGTATTCTAAGGCCTGTTGCTGCATAGCTTTTTCTTCCGCTGTCGGTGTATAAGTTTGCGTATTGGAGCTTGATCCGCCTTTTTTGCCCATTCAATCACGACCTTTCATTAGCGTTTTTCCATGGCTTATACTGCCTTCGGAGTTCGTTCGTCACATAATAATCAATGGTACCGTCGTCATTTTCCTTCGGTGTACAAACAACTTCACGACCGTTTTTATCTGAACAGATATACCGGTGTACACCATTCGTTTCAAAGTCCTGCTCAATCTTCCATCCCCAATAGCGGATATATGCCTTAATCGGCAGTATACACACCGTAATAATGCGGTCGTACCCAAACTGCAAGGCTACACATTCCAGTGCATCACGCCAGAATTTAGCGTCATTGCACAGGTTCCAACATAGAATGGCATGATCTTCATCTAAGCCCTTCCATTGGCAAAACCCGCGTTCCGGTATATACCACGTTGTAAATCCAGGCAAAAACATAAATTCATCGTTAGTTTTACGTTCATACTCTTTTATCCATGCTAATAACTCTTTTCGTTCCATATTATTACTCCTCAAAGGTCCGCTACGTCGACAATGATATGGTCCACGGTAAATCGATCATTAGATTTAACTATTATGTCCATACAGTCGGTAGAGTGGTTACAGCGGAACACATGCCTATCGGCCGTAGATACCGGCACGGATAACTGTCCTTCGGTCAATGTCGCCGTGCCTGCATAATCTGCTGTGAATTTTGTATCGACTCGTTTCATAAGTATCTGATTGGCACTAATAACGGCTTTGGGATGAAGGATATATGAAATAGGCTCTCCATCGTCGTCAAGATACTGGCTGGACCATGAGTATAACTTACCCTCACTAGCTACGATGATATCGTCCGTCGTTTCAACGATACTATTTACAGGAACATTGAATAGTAATGTAGTAGCACTTCCAAGCAAGTAATTATAGGCAACAAAGTATCTGTAATTGCTTGTCGGACGGATTAATATCATGCAATGCCGCTGTAAGTGGAAAAAGCGAGGTTCGTACATGTTTTCTGTTATCAGGCCATTAAATTTATCACCAATATCGGACGTTTGAATATTTCCGTATTCCATGACCGCCGATAAGGTCTTTAATCCCCTGATAGACTGAAATATAACTGAATTGCCTATATTAACCGCGCATCGAGTACCAGCAATATCTGTATTGTTAGCAATTTCTGTTACTTGCCAATTACTAGGCTCTGCATCCCCGGATAACTGGTATATCTTGCCATTTGATTTGATGAATATGATGTCGGTCGCAAGTGGTACAATGGCAACTATGGTACCGCTGTCACCGTAACCAACTTCCAACCATTGGTTTTTATCAGCTCTATTAGTGTCTTCTTCCCAATCTGTACCGTCTCCAATACCGGATAAATAAAAACCGTCGGTGCCTTCCATTGATACGGCTATACGGGCAAATCGCTGAAATACTAAATTACACGTCGGGCTGGATGATACCGTTTGCAACGTACCGTTTTGAGTGTAGTCGTAGTATTGCAATTTACCGCCACTAGCAATCCATACTTTATCCATAAATTTAGCGCACGTCGGTTCATAACTTCCGGTCAATTCTCCAATATATTCCGGCTCTTGACCTATTATATATCGGTAAGCCCTGTTCTTATTCGTAAAACACAAGAGAAGGTTCGTATCTACGTCGTACCACATATCGCGGATACCTTCATCGTCGCTCATAGTATAAAGCAGGCCCAGTCCAGCCCGCCCCGTCAGCCGCTTACTGTCTCGCGCATAAATAAAATTTTGCGCTTCTTGTAATTCAGACAGGTCAATCTGTTCCGGAGCCTGCGATATATTAATGCCACCGACGAGTGAAGAAAACGTGATAGACTGTGAGTTGTGCTTGTTTAGTCGTCTCATTTTCTTCCCTCCGTCTTTTATTTTGCGATATATCCTATAAGCAACGTACCCGCAATGACTGCCCATGTATCGCGTTGCCGTTTCAAACGCGCGTCTTTTTTAGTCATTTCGTTGATTTGCTCTGTCAATCTCGTCAAAGATTCTTTTTGCCTGTTCAAGCTTTCGTTGGCTTGATTCAATGAGCTGTCTGCTGTCGTTAATGACTGCTTTGTTTTCGTCAACTGTTCTCTGGCTATCGTCAATTGCTCTTGTAACGACGTCGAGTTGTTGTCTAGCTTGTCTAATTTGCTCTGTAGCTGTATTAATGTTGTCTCTTGCTCGCTGATTATCGTCTTCAACTGATTGTACTGTGTTAACGACATTTCTATTTTCTCGTTCTGCGCTATGGTTGTAGTATCGGTACACAAGCCAACCGCCGGCAATAACAACGCACAAGAGAACACAAGCAACGACAATATTCTTTTTGTTTTGTGCAAACTTATCAGCCTCCCTTTTTAACTGCGACAGATAAAACACTGGATCACCTCCTAGTTTTCCGAAAACAAGTAATCAGCATACATCCAGTTACCATCAACCAAGCGGCCGCCAATCGGTAACTGGTCCGTGTCCTGCCAGACAAAAGCACGGATATCATCGGTTCCGCCCCATTCGGCGTTCCATACGGAGCAATCCAACGTCCGCCAGTCAATCGGCCCGCCACCGCGCCCGCCGCTATCAGTGACAGCGCGTTCAAGCCAACTGTAAGACGCATATACGCCTGTTTGAAGTCCTATATTCTGAATCCATGCACGACATTGAGCTGTAGCGTTATCCCCTGAAAAAACGTAGCCATTACGCTCTTTCCAGCCGTCAGCGTCTTCGAGGTCATAGAATACAGGAAGTTCCAATAATACGCCGCTGTCTGCGATGATTGCGGCGCATTTTCGCGCGTGTTCGGCTGTCGTTACAGGGAACAGGCTATAATCGTAGTGGTATGCGCCAACTAGTAATCCGTACTCATGAGCCATTTGAACGTTGTGGCGGAACTCTCCGTCCTCATGCCCATTCCCCCAAGAGCAACGTACATAGACGAATTTACAGCCTGCATCTACCGCAGACTGCCAAAAGTCCGCGTCTAAATAGCCGTTATTTTCCGATACGTCAAACCCTCGAATCATCTTTCCACCTCCCGTTTTGTACTCTGTGTTGTAACCGGCATTGCATATCGTGCGGAATTAAAACGCGAGTCCATGCCGTACTTTGTCCAGGCAGCTTTGGCCAGCCCGACAACCGTAGCAATACCGCCGGCAACCGCAGTTACTCCGCTCCAACAACTGGTCAATTCAAAATGGGTACCGCGTAATGCGTTGGACCAATACCCAAACAGCCAACTGAATAATACCAAACAAAGGAAAATCATCATGATGACTGACATGATAACAACTAATTGGAGCCAGTGTTTTTGCCCCCATTCGCCTAAATCTATAATTTTATTCTTCATTCTGATTCACCCTCTTTCATCTTGAGGACGTTATTGTATACGGCTGTCATGACTCCGTTTTTACCTAACTCGTGATAGCAATCGTACATGTTGCAGAAATTTTGCTTTTCATCAAGGGAGCATCCCCGTTTTTTAAACCGCTCATACGACATTAACATGTCATTTCTCAACAAAGCTTGTACGCCTTTGTGTAATGTTAATGTTGATCGGTACAAGCCGAAGAAATAAGCGGAGACACTTGAAATAGCCGCAATGACTATTGTCGTTACTATTTGTTCAACCATAAATACCCCCTCGAAAGGAACTTTGAAATATGAAATTACCTAATGGATACGGAACTTGCTATAAACTATCTGGGAATCGGAGGAGGCCGTTTGTCGTGAAAAAGACGATAGACGGAAGACAAAAGATACTGGGCTACTTCGATACGTTTGCTCATGGCATCGCCTACCTTTCTTCTGTCAATGAATCGCCATTAATCGACGATAGTATTACCTTCGCTGAACTGTTTCTACGTTGGAAACAGTTGAAATATAGTCGGTTATCCGTATCCAGTTGCAAGAGCTATGACAATGCCTTTAGACACTGCCACAAGCTGCATAAACTGCCTTTTCGTAGTATCCGATATGGTCATTTGCAAGACGTTATCGACGACATACAGGCAGGATACTGCACACAAAAGAAGTGTCGCGGACTATTAGAACAACTATACCGTCACGCAATCAAGTACGATATCGTTAGCACCGACTACGCAAGATATATTGAGCTAAAACCACACATTAAGAAATACAAGAAAAAGCCATTCACGGTCAGACAAAGAAATAAGCTTTGGCGTGCCGTAGATGATAATCCGGATGTCATTGATGTACTCATCCTTATTTATACAGGCCTTCGAATTGGAGAATATTTGCGACTCACGCCACACGATGTGAAGTGGCGCAGCCACTACTTTATCGTCCAACAATCTAAAACAGCATCAGGCACCGGACGCGCTGTACCCATTCATAAAAACATTTATAAATGGTTTGTATCTCGTAAAGAACAAGACTACATCTGTCAGCACGAAAACGGGACTCCATATACCTATGATTCATTTAGACGACGGTTTGACTCCGTTATGAAGTCTTTCGGGATGCACCACACACCACACGAGTGTCGACATACTCTAGCCTCAATGCTTGATAGCGTCGGAGCTAACGACACGGCCATAAAGAAAATACTGGGTCATGCCTGCCGCGGTGTAACAAAACACGACTACACACATAAAACAATTCGTGAGTTGCGGAAGGCTATTGACGCGGTTTAACCGTTGGGGAGTTGGCTAGTCATTATCCGCGCGTTTCATGCGACTCTGGCATGCCTTCCGGTGAACCTTCTAGGGAACTATTCAAAACCGTTGACTGCCGGGACCAATACGGGCCACGCTCGTTGCCTAACGCGTGGGGGAAGATTGGCAATGATGAATATCACAATAACATCTCTCCGTCAAAGGCCGCATACGCCTGGCAACGTACTATGTAGCCGTTGGGGAGTTGCCGTCTCATCAGCACGAAATTCCATTTTGGATGTGGGCCGTATCTTTTAGATATAACTCTGGCACCTATCAAATACCTCAACAAACTAACGGCAATGCAGTTGAATACGCTAACGGAAAAACTAATCAACAACAGCTCGTAACCGCAACTGGTGGTAACGGCTATCACTATAATGTTTCTCCGTGTAAATCAGTATATGTGTGGTATCGGATTAGCTGATTCTTTTCCAAACATATACAGCCTTACAAGGAGATATGTTTGTATGGTAATTATCATTGCCAGTTGGCTTGGTTATTCCGCACGTATCACCGTATCTTCCGCCAGCAGTTGTGAATGTTGTATTACTCCATTGAATAACTCCGCTTAGCAGATAACCGCCGTTAGAGCCACTAACACCTGTTTCATTATTTTTGTTCCAAATGGAATTGTAATGTTCGTGCGAGGCTAACTCCCCAACGGTTAATTGATGCTCAAATTCACCGTACTTTTGACCGGCCTTAAATTCTTTCGTCCACGTTGTACTTCCATGCTGTTCTGTAGCCTTCCCTTGCGCCACCAATGTATAGCCTGGTGTCAGTGCTTCCCAGGTCCCGCCAAACAATTCGCTTGGGTCCGTAGGGTCATCGGAGAAATAATAGCTACCAACAGGGTGTGCCTGCAATAGAATATTTTCTATTATGCTGGCCATATTCTTGATTATGTCGTCGACGTTTTGCGTCAAATCAATTGTATTTTTACCCAAATATTTATTTCACCTCTGTTCTTAACGTGTTCTTTATTGCAGAACAAATAACAACGGTCAATCTCGTAAAATACGTAATTTACTCGTGTTATTTATTTGTTCTTTACGATAATAATCCATAAAACGGCTTAACCATGCCATTTATCACGTCATATAGGCTGATAGTTCAGCTTCATTTTTGCAATTATTAATTGCGTCACGGATTTTCATGAACCACTCGTAAGCCGCTATCTGCTGCTTTCTAGCCTCGTTCCCGGCTGCTATGAGCTGTTCTTTTGTTACGTCGATGAAGGCAAGGCTATTAGACGAATCGCGCACCTTATACTTACCTTTATCAGTAATAAGTGTTAAGGCCGTCTGCCATTCACGCTGGCTCTTTTCGTCCGTGCTAAATCGCAGATCGTCCACTACAACATCAGCTTCTTTTTTAGCGATGTATTTATTGTACTGAATTGACAAGGCTTTTTCTTTTAATTCGCTTAGTGTAGGCGGTACATATTCACGCCTTGCTTTTGCTTCGATGTAGGCCGTAACATTGTCGATATAGCCTTCATACATAGCATCAGGATAGTCTTTAAATTCATCATCTACACAACATTGTTTCTGCGTGTCATCATAGATGATTTTATTCGGGACATTGGTAATTCCGCTATCCACTTTGAAATTATCAGCGGTGTCGCTGTACTGTTCACCTTCTTTGATGATAAGTACAGCGTTATCAATGATTTGAAAAACTCTCATTTTTTCTCCTTTCAAGTTCTCTACCAATGAGTTGGCCTCACACGGACATGGAGCAAGCGCCTCGACAGATAGTCATACTCATACGGCTTGGACCGTTATCGGCGGGTCCGACTTTCTGGGTGGACATAGTGGCAATAATGGTAAATGGGGTAATACTACTACAAGCCAAAATAGTCATTCGCATTCAATCAATATTTCTGCAACTGGCGGCAATGGTTATCACGAGAATAGACCGCCGTATGTTGTCGTTAACCGCTGGAAACGCACGGCATAACTACCAATGAATTGGCAATTCACGGACATGGAGCCAGTATATCTAGCACCAGTTTAGTCGGTACGTTAGGGGCATATACATGGGACCACTTAGCTAGTGGTATTGTGTCGGCCCAAGATATGAATGGTAGTGTTAACCCAAGCGGACATTACGGGTACTACAAATATACTGTTAATGCTTCACATGGGCATTCAATTAGTCTTTCGAATACGGGCGGAAACGATCGTCATGAAAATCGTCAGCCGTATCTTGTTATTAATAGGTGGAAACGAAATGGTTAAGCTGTTCTTCTCCATCTATTTACAACGGCGTATGGAGGCCTATTTTCATGATTTCCGTTACCGCCTGTGTTGCTAATAGTAATGGTGTGCGAGTGGTCGCCATTCCAACTAGTGGTTTGATTATTCCAATAGTTAGCACCGCCAGCACCAGCATTTTCGTCCTTACCGTCAACAATAACGCGCAAGGTGTGATTATGACCGCCATTCGTACTTGAACTTGCACCATGTGAATGCGAAGGCATTTCATTGGTAGTGAGTTTGTGTTTAGCTTCACCGCCTGTAGCGCCAAGAGAATAACTATACGAACCGCTACTATCAGAATATGAACCACTAGATACAAGAACGCGACCACCGTCCATGAGCGACCATGTTGTTCCCGGCCATAACTTATTCGGGTCGCTACTCGTAGTAGACTCCCATATAGAGCCTACAGGGTACACAATGTCAATTACCTCTTTAACGCTTCTTTGCTGTACCTTTTTCCACGTTCCATCGGCTGCTAAGTAGTAATCTGTTTGCGTTCCTGAGGCAGGTGCCGGTACTAGCCCTTGTTTTCCGGCTGCGTTTGAAGTTGCTCCTTTAAAATTGGTAATAGATTTAACACCACTCCCAACGGCATTATCCACATATCCTGTTGACGGCAATAATTCCCACTTAACCGGAGATAAGTTTGTCAGCAAGTACATATTATTATTATCGTCAGTCCGAACACATGTCATACCTACTTGCAGATTTTCGGTAGGGAACACTGTACCACTGAAATTACTGGCTACAGACTGTATGTTTTTATCCGCCTTGCCTAGGTACACGTTACACGCATCAGTATCGTATAACTGGCTGTATTCCTGCATATTGTCACCATCCTTTTGCTACCCATGATATGACGCCAGTTGTTAACTTATCGTCCGTATCATGTAATTCAACTTCAAAATATCGTCCGCCGTCATCTGACTTGTCCGTTGATATAATGCGAGGTACAAGTGATGTAGTACTGCTGCCACCTTTTACCGTAACCTGTACTTCCGGCGGATTATAGTAATGTTTGTTGTAATATACTTTTGTTGCTCTGGTCGCGTCTTTAATCTGTATTTGTCCACGATCGTCGGTATCATCAATATCTACATGAGGTGCAACGTCATATAAGAGCGGCTGCGAATGTGTCGCGTTGCTTACCACTCGTAAGCGTAGCATTGCTTTCTCGTACTCATAATCGCCAACGTTAAAATCGGTAAATTCTTCATACAGCGGCGGCGTGTCTGACATAGCCAAGAAATCAGCCGCTTCTTTCGCCGAACTAACGACCTGCAAAGCCTCTATATAAGCGTTACTAGCCCTTAAATAAGCATCGTATACGGCAATATCTTCGGCTGGATTCTTCCCGGCATCCTTTGAAAGAGAATCACCTACGACAACTAAATCGCTTAATACACGCGAAAATACAGCGTCTCTATTGAAAGATTCTTCTACCGATAACGCCTCTTTTAGCTTATGTTCCGTCTGAACGAGTAATTTATCTGCGATGATTAATCGTTCATCTTGTTGGTTGTATATATCACGATTTATCTTATCCAAGGTTTTCAATTCCTCTCGCAAGGTTTTTATGGTATCCCAAACCTTGTACCAACCATCGTTAATAGATAGCTGTTCATGGTTTACCGTATCCATGCGCTTTGATATCGCATCCATCGCCTGTATCTGTTCACGCATATACTTTCGCATATAACGGGCAATCTCATCAGATACCCGGACCGATTCATATAAGACATGTTCAAGTGTCTGTCTTTGTCCTTCAATTACAGATATAGACTCCGCCTGTTTAACTTTTGATACCTTGCGTAAAAAATCCATAAAATATAGCGCGTCATATAACTGTTTTTGGGCCGTTTTCCGTATAACGTCAGTAGCACGTATATTTTCAGAAATATTAATGAGAAAGAGTACATTATCCCAATATATTTCCGTTACATGGAGCATTTCACTTCGGATAATACTTAGAATATTCTTCTCATCATCAGTCAGTGTCACCGTTTGCTCTTTGTACTTTGGTTTGGCATGACTCATATACCTGTCTATGGCTTTTATCGTTTCAGGAAAAGAGCGGGCTAGGTTATTTATAAGGAGCGGCGTAACCGTTAGCGATTCTTTCTTTCTGGGATACAATCGTTTCCGCTGATGATCCAATACCGTTATTTTTTCTCTGATCATCCGGAACCAATTAAAGAAGGCGACATGACTATCAACAATCAAAACAACTTCACAAGGATTTATGTACACGGCCTTTATCGGTCGTTCCATTATTTGCAAATCCTCTTTAGTTTGCTTTCGGGAAACGCTGCTTTGGTTTTCAAACATCAACACCGATTCATCAGAGGCGCGTAGCCACTCTAAATCACGGCTATATTCGTCTGTAACGCCAGTTACATCCAGCCTTAGAGTGTTTATATGTTTGGCGCTCTTTTCTGCGATACGGAGCGAATAGCGGTTGTTTTTGGTGTATGCTGTGCGATTGCTGTCACTAATACCAAACGATTCCTTCTTTGTCCCTGATGTATAATCCGATTTATTGATATCCCGAACCTTGACGCCTTCTAGCATATGCAGATTGAAATTGACGTTATCCCAATATGTTTCACGGAAGATAATTCTGTCTTTCAAGCTATGATAAAGACGATTAGAGCGTGTATCGGCTATCTTAGTCGTTTCAATTGGTATGGCTTCAAAATCCCAATGATACAATTCATTTACTGGCGTCGTTATTTCCGATACAGGCTTTTCATACTCATTGGCCCGATAATAGTGCAGCCATATATCAAGTATAAATCTAGGCATACCGTGTCGACGGCCATATTCTTCGACGATGTAGGCGTATTCATTGCCCTTCACACTGAAAAATGTCTTGCCAAACTTATCCAACACTCGACGGCAACGTTCGTCGTCTAGCGGAAATGCTACATCGTCAATTTTGTACAGCGTGAATGTTTTGGCAAGGTCTACCATAAGCGCTTACGACAAAGTGAACTGGAATGTCGTCGTCATCGTGTCATCCGCCGCCTTGTTGATAACGTCAAATACGACACGATCCAAGAAGGTGCCACCGCTGGCAGCATTGCAAATACCGGCTTCGGTAATAGCGCCCGTAGCTTCTCCGGCTGCGAAGGTCGTCGTGAGTGTGAATACTTTCGTACCCTGGCTATGGGAATAGCTGGCTGCTTTTCGCTTAATTTCGGTCGTGAGTCCTGACTGTGAAGAAGATACCGCTGTTGTGCCGGTGCCGACTGCCGTATATCCCATGAGGGCCGGTCGTGTAGGATTTGCAATAGCAGCGCAGATAAAATCAAAGCCGTCGTTCAAAATAAGATTATCTTTTCGGCGTGTTTCAACGTCGCCGTTCGCGTGCCGAATAACTAATTCCAGCGCACCTTTAATTTTCATATCGTCTTTGTTCATTATGTCTACTCCTTTGGATTCAAAAATAAACGGTCAAATGAGTTGCTACATGGCGGGATAAATGCTTTCGCGTACTTACTCGTATCCATGTTGAACTCACGGATAAAAAATAACCGTGTCGTATCCGTCTGGGATACACCAAAATACAGCCAATCATGATTTAGTTTAGGAACGGATACCGTGAGTGTCTTTTTGCTTACACTGTCTTTTAAATAAAATTGGTTTGATCGAGCGTCATAGCCAATGTATAAGGTAATATCCCTAAATATACCGTCAGCCCATAAATGTTGAGCTTCATAAGAATTGACTGTAAAAGACATTTCTCCGACTGAAATATAGTCACTCTTATTAGGTTTAGAGCCGCGCAGCTCAAGAATGATGCAATCGTTCAGCAGCGAATTGTTTTTAAACCAAAAGCCCATAGAAAAGCTGGCGTTAATATCGCATGAATAGGCTAGTGACGTTGTATCGGTAATAAGTACACCATCGCCCCATTTAACCGGAGAAAATTGCGTATTACGTTCTTCTATGATAGTGCCATTAGTCGGCTTTGTTGTTCCGTCGATAATAGCGTTAAAAACGTCATCGTTTTTGCCTGTATAACGTGCTATCTGCTTTTGCAGCTCAACTCCGTCCAGGTCACCTAAAATTCCACATACAAGGACGTGTTCGGCCTCGTAAGAATTGACAGCGAAGGTCATGTCACGGACTCGTAACGTCTGTTCTGTAACGGCATTAAGTTTGCAGTCAATCCAGTTACGGGCCTTGATTTTCTGCGGTAAATTGATTTGCATGAGATATTCGCCGTTAAATGACGTTTTTTCGAGTCTCAAGCCTTGCATTTGAGCGTTGTAATACATGTTAGTCTTGATACCGCTATAACCGACGTCCAATTGGTTATAATCAATGATGACGTTCTTATTGATTTCTTTGTCGGCGGTCATGAGATACCATGTAGCATCCTGTGAATAGTTTCCATGGTCATCAACCGCCTTAATCATGTAATAGTAGTCGCCTTGATTAGGTCGGATATACCGATACTTGTTGACCTTGCTCCGGAAAATCTCCGTACCTTGTTCCCAGTCCCGTGTTTGACCTACTTTTACGATATACTTGATATTGTATATGCTTAGCGCATCCCAATAAAAATATAGGTTTGCGCCATTTTTTTCGGCCCAAAACCCGGTTACGTTCGGAACGTAGCAGGAAAGATATGTACGCTCACCTTCCCCGAATTGGTCGTAGTAAGCGATGTATATATCTTTGATATTGGGATATGGATACAGATATACATTGTCGACCGTTTGATATTTAACGCCGTAGATATATAGATTGGCACCGATACAGTTTGAGGGAATTTCAAGGAAGGTAATGAGCGTGCCTTCATTGTTTTTAGTGAATGATACGTCAGCCGGCGCGTTAGGTCGTACCTTGTTATACGACAAAGTACGTCCATTAGATACCTTGCCCTCTTTACTGACAGCGAACAGATATATCTTGCCACTAGCCGTAGGAGGAATAACCAAACTAGACGTTGCCGTCGTGCGCTCTAGTAAGCCGTTAGCATTACCTACATTGGCGTTTGTGCGCAGTTCATAGTACGCCAGATCGTCATTTTCTATGGAATCCCAATTCATGACGCCGCCTAGTCGGTCAAACGTCAAAGTGAAGTTGCGTGGCATTTGAAAATCGCCTTTGTTCGAGGCGTCCACATCGTCAGCCGTAAAGCCATTAGCTACATTGACCTGTTCATTGACTGATTTTAGGTACTTTCTAAGCAATGATATGAGTTGCCTACCGTCGCCTTGTATCGCGGTCGGAAGGTCCGGCATAGACAATACTTGTTTCTTATAATCCGCCATAATATCAACTCATTCCCGCGCTTATTGCCTGTTGTAAGGCATTAACAATATTCGTGTCCTGCGTGATATCGTACTCATTTTCATTGAGTGCGATAAGCACGGCAGACTTAACAATAACATCGTTTATTGCATCATGCGTAAACGGCAGCGCTTTCGATGCATCGTCAATCAAATTAGGTGTCGCAAAATACCTAAAGCGTACATCCTTTACGGACGGATCAGTTATTTTTACGGCTCCGCTTGTCATAGATAAGGGATACGTACCACATGCATTCATATAGTTTCGGGGAATAGAATCGCCGTCACGCACGGTTGTTTCCTGCACGAGTACAGGCCATTTTGCAGCTATGAGAAGGCTTGATACCTGCTGTATTGCCGTGTTGATGAATTGTATGCACCTTTCGCGGCTATACTCATCACTGATATCATGCGTTTCCTGCTGGATTCTCGTTACTGCGGTATCTACGTTCATGCCCTCACCCCCTTAACATATGAACGGCATACGTTTTTCAACGTTGGCGTATTTTCGCATTGGTACGACATGGGAAAGAATGTCTTCTACGGCCTGTTGCATCGTATCTCCGTCCGGCTGCTGTGTCAGCACCATAACAACTAGCTTGCACATCGCATCAAGAAAGACGCGCGGTAATTCGATTTTGCTGTCCTCTAGGCTATCAACACTAAGAAAAGCTGCATTATATAACATGTCTACGTCTTTTACGCCCGTATACAGCTTATTTTGCAGTATCTTGTATTCGTCCCACCGCGGAGGCCGGATAGCGTCGCACGTATGCAGATCATGGCCGTGACCATCAACGATCCTTACCAACGTTAAGAAATCATCTGGCAAGTCTACTCCGGTATAGCGCATGTCGATGTGCGCTTTAGGCTCTATAGCTATCGTTTCGTCGTCCGGGTCCGGCTTGATGCTGTCGTTATATTCGTCGATAACCTTATTCATTGCGTCCTGGCGATAGTGCTGTATCTTCTCTAAAAAATCGCTATTGATATAGTATTGATTGATATACCGTAATACCTCATTAATGGCCTGCAACACGTCATAATCACTGTATTTTACTTCGTTGTTATCGCCTGCCTTATACCTTACGAGTCGCTTGAGTTCGGCTGCTGTAATCATAACAGCACCGCCCCGGTTCCCCGCCATACGGTACGCTTATGATTGACTTTAAATGCGCTGTGTACCTCAAAAAACTTCTTCATGCATTTCATGTAAGTACGCATATCGCCTTCTTTTTGTGCGCGTTTGGCGGTTATTAACCATGGATCAAACATCCAAAATTCAGGCGGTATATATCCCATTAGCTGCATTCGTTCGTTTTTGTCACCAAACCACCCGCCGTTATCTGCTTCATTGGCCTTCCGTGCCGCGTCGATTTCGTTAGATACGTTAACAGTGTTTCGCAACACGATCTTACCGTCGTCTTTATACAGTCGTTGGTTTGTTATCATCCAATCACCACCTTATAAAAAAGGGGATACTACGAGTACCCCCTTATAAGATTACTTAAAACTATCGCTGAATATCGACGATTGCACATGATGCTTTCGGCTGTGTTCCCTGTAAGCCGACGCGCGTTTCAATGACGAATTTTTCATATGTGCCGTCCTTACCAAGATTATTGACTTCGTGCGGACGAGACAGGTAACGCATGTCCCAGAACTGCATATCGAGGATATCGATACGTTCGTCCGGATACAGGCGGTGAATATTGGCATTGACTACACCGAACGCGCCCTGGTACGTAGTTGCGACCATAGCCGCTTTTTTCTCACCGGACTTACGGTAGGTCGTAGTCTGTGCCAATACAAGGTCTGAGAAGTGACGGAACTTAGAAGACGACATATACGCTTCAGACGGGTTACCTCCACGCTTAAAGGCCATTTCCATCGCATCATTGATGTCATCCAGAGTAAAATCTGCATTGCCTCCACAAGAGATAATGTTGTTAGCAACTATCTGCACCGACGTGCCTGCTGCGGTAGGCTTAACCTGTTTATCGGTAATATTTTCGACAGCGCCTTTCTGCGTGTCAAACAACGTCAGTTTTTTACGGTCTGTACCGTCTACGCGGACATAGTAATACATACCTTTCTTGAGGCCCGTAGGCATGGTTTTGGCAACAAAATAGACGATATCACCAGTATCAAGGTTCGGATTCTTATCGCAAGTAATAGTACCGTCTGTAGAGCTTACGGTTACGTCGATAGTATTCATTGACATAAAAAACGGTACACCACCGGAAAGGGGCGCAACGTCTTTTGCCCCATCCACCTTCTTTTCACCGTTGACGAGCATGTATTCAATGTCCTGGGCCTGATATTTGTAGGCGTCGAATTTAGCGTCGTCAAGATCAGTGCCGTGTTCATTGTTATATGCTTTGGTTACTTCGTTCTGTATGTCCGATACAAGGCCGCTGTTCTGGAAGTTCTGAACATTATTGCTCATACCTTCAATGGAACCGACCGGTTCAAATTCATACTTTTCGTATTCAAGGTGTGCGTTCGTCTGAGGCGGGCGCAGGCCTTTAGTCATCCAAGAAAAAGACGTTTCTGTTGCCGGTTTGGTGTTACCAAACTTGCTGTAAAATAACGTAGATTCAGGGCTGATATTGGTCAAAATCGGACTGAGGTCTTCAGCATGGCCAATCGCATCATAAGTAAAGGACTGGTTTACCGATTTATTAAGGTCACGAATTACATCTGGCATTTGCATCTCTCCTTTTTATTTGCCGCTGTGCCAGTACTGTGCCATAGCTGCGCGGCGTTCACGTTCTGTCATATTTCTAAGCTGTGTAAAATCAAACGGTTTTGGCTGAGACTTCGCTCCGTTTCCGGGCTGTTCAACCTTCGGCACCGGTACTTTCTTCGGTGTCTTCGTTAAGTCGTTCTTTTTGGCGTAGTACGCGGTGCGACACTGGTTATAATAACCTTCCAGCACCTTGCACTGCGCCTGGTTAATATTGCCGGCGTTAAGCGCATTGATAGCGTCCGACACTGCCGCGGCGTCCTTATACGGCATGGACTGGTAATATGTACCCATCATCTGATTAATCTCGTCAAAATTAGGCTCTTCCGCCTGAATTTTGCGAGTGTAATCTACAATGCTGGCATATATTGCCTTCTGTTCGTTCTGCGCCGCCTGCGTCTGCATCTGCTGTTGCTGAATAGCGTTGATTAACTGACCTTTAAAATAATCTTTCGCGGTGTGATACTGTGCGACCTTATTTTTCAGGTCTTCATCGTCCGAATATTCAGCGGTGTCGATGTCATCCTGCGTCAATCCATAGGCCTGCATTGCTTGATTAGTTGCGGCCTGGTCGATTTGCGCGAACATCTGCTTCTGCTGCTCCAACTGCTGTTGTTGCTGCTGCGCGGCAAACGCCTGCTGTTGCTGCTGTAACTGCTGTTGGCGTTGCATCTGCTCCTGTCGATATTGTGCATACTGTACTTGGTACTGAGCCGGAATACGCGATTCATCGACATGATTGTTTTGAATTGCGCTATTAAGCTCATCCAACGTGTACGGTTCGGTATGCAGTAAAGGCTGTGCCTGTGGTTCCTGCTGGCTGGTCTGCTGCTCCGGAGTAGTGCTTTCTTCCTGTTTCTGTTCCGCTTCCGGTTGCTGCTGTTCGGCATCGTCGTTGCCGCTTTCTTCTTCCGGTGTTTCACTGGCCTGCGGCGTATTGCTTACGATACGTTTTCGGCCTGTCTGCGGATCAGTTACAAGGTATACAGCTCCGGTGTCATTAGACTGAGGTTGCTCGTGCGTTTCTGCCGCCGGTGTATCTGTTGTTGACTCCTGGGCGGGGACCGCGACGGTTTCATTGGTTGCTGCACTGGCTTCTTCTCCTTCGGCAAACAACTGAAGATTAAATTCAAAATTGGTCACGTCGTCTATTCTCCTTTCCGTCGTGCGCCTTTAGCTTGCACGATAATGCCATTCATATATTGGTAAAATCTAATCGCCGCTTGATATGAGGCTTGTATATCTTGCGGTGTCTTACTGGCTGCTAATTCTTCTAGTGCCTTTTGTTTCTCGACTTCCATCCAGTCATTTAGAAATTCTTGTAGGTCTTCTGCTCTTCTGCCGTCCGTAAGCACTCGTGCGAGGTATCTGTCTCTATTACCCGTTACGCGTGCTTGCGTCAGCTCGTCATGTCTGGCCATTGTTCATCCCTTGCTGTAACTGCTGCAATTGCTCCGGTATCGGCCCTTGTGGCTGATTAGGAACCTGTAATGAGTCGTCATGAGCGACCTTATTAATCAAGTCGTCAATCGTTGCATTACCGGCTGTCCGACTGTTAATAATCCCGACTTGCGTATTAAGCGGCAAATCGTTCATGTTGGCTCGTACCGACGGGATACTTGCGACGGCAACCTTGCCTTCGTAGTCCGCCTGTTTGATGATGAGTTGTTTTTGCAGGTCTGCCTGTTCTTTGGCCGCTTCCTGCGCCTGCTGCTGTTGTGCCGCCTGTTGCTGTATCTGCTGTGCTTCCGGGCTGTCAGGATCAAGCAAGATACCTTGCGTGTTCTTGAGTCCCATTTCCTCCAGTAATGCGGTGCCGGCTGCATAATAGCTTTTTGGCGTTGCAACTCCGGCCTGGCTAAGCGTCGGATATACATTAGATAACAACATCATGTAAGACTGGATACGCGCCTCTTTGGTTCCTGCTCCATTGCCGACGTTGATTACAAGGTCGTAGTCGATATCAAGGTCATTGCTTGATATCGAGACTTCTGAATCCTTAAATCGGAACGTCTGTACATCCTCGCCGTACTTACGATTAAGCAATATCAAGAACCGGATCATGGGAACAATCCAGTTTTCGGCAAATAATCGTGCGATAAGTCGTATACGCTTATCTGCCTGGCCTAATATTGCAGTAATCCCGGTCGCGGTGCTGTTAAGGCTGTTGGAGTCAAGGCCTTGATTGTACTTGGTGCTGCCTGTACGGTTTTGCAACTCGCTTTCTGCGTAGTTGACTAGATCCATAGACAGCGGAGACAGATTAGCCGGAGGCGGATTGGCAATCGCTGCGCTTGGGTCGCCGTTAATAGGCACGTATTCATCGCCATTCATGAGCGCATCAATATCAGTAACCTTGGAATAATCGATAAATTTCTGCTGGTCGTTATTTTTGGCGACATTGATGATGATTTGACGGATAAGAGCGGTCTTGAGGTCTTGCAGCCCCTCTACTTGCTCTGCTAATGCATGGTCTGCGAATATTTTGCGACTTTCCCGAACGCTTCCCAGGGCAAAAAACGGAGCCAGGTCAAACTCATTGACTTGGATAGACAGCGGTACATTACCGACACAATGCACGATAAGATGCTCGTATACGCCGTCGTTGTTGTAGTCGACGTCTACATAGCACTCGTACAACTCAACGTCCTTGGACGCCTTGTCATGATCAGTTGGCTTCATACCACCTTGATTACGTGCCGGATTGACGTACTCATCGGCATTGGTGTACCTTGTATCGCCTGCGTCATCCAGTGCCTTATCGACGTTTTGATAGGTCCCGTCTAACTCTTTGCGCTTGAGGTAGTCTCCCTTCACAATTTTCCGATGAGCGACAAATTTGCAGCTTTGAAGGTTACTGCCCTCCGGCGTGAATCTAAGCTCCGTCGGCGGTACATACTCAACTACCGGATGATTAGACGTCACCTTAACATGGTCGAATTGCACCTCGTACAGATCAGGCGCGTCTTTCAAGGGCTTTATGCTCTTGATTTCAATTTCACCGGATAATGACGCCTGCGTAAGCATCATAGCCTGTTGCATATCGTTTACGTCGTACATCAGCTTGTATCGTGTACGGTTCTCTTCCCGCTTCCACCATATCTTGGTAACTCCTAAATTGGTCGATAACGCTTCATCCACTACGTCAGATACCATGGAGGTGTAGTTATTCTTACGCATGAGCTGGTACTCAATGAGCTGCTGTATCTTGGTCGCTGTGTCGTCGTTCTGTATCGTGCTACCCGCGATAGTTACCGGAGACTCGTTTCCCGTAAATACCTCTACAAGCGACGGTTTCATCCACTCGATGACGTTGGCCAAGTCCATGCTCACGAATTTACTCTTACGTGACAGGTTAGGCAGTTTTTCCTTGTAGAGTTTCTGTTCCCCGTATCGGAGACGCTGCCGGTGTATCAATTTAGGCTCTACAGTACCCTCATAATACTTATTGGCTACGTCTATGCCGTCACATACACTTGCCATAATCTTCTCGATTTCCGCATCCTTGAGTGTGTCCAATGATACGGGACGTTCTTCTGGCTCCGCTTGCTGTAAGAGCCAGTCAGTTACACTAATCTGCGGTGCATCCCGCCCAAATAAGGATGACTGCTCCTGTGCATTAGACAGGCCGCTGTTAATATCGTCCATTACATCACCTCGTAACTGTGCAAATAACAATAATGGTGCCAGAACGCGGACTCGAACCGCGATAGTGCCGCTTATGAGGCGGAGTCTCTACCATTGAGATATTCCGGCATGACAAGTGGACGCCTGGGGACCGTCTGGGAAACGGTCGCTAACCCCCAAAACGTCCACCGCCAGAAAGGAGGTGTAACTATGAATACGCGGGGTCGCAAAGGGGCGCCGTTGCTGCGTTGCCCCGCGTGAAATTACATGAATCCTGCACGATGCATCTTGCCTCGTGTCATCTTGCGCCACTTGTCCACTCCATTGTCCTTGTCGCGGTATAACTTAGCACACATATAGGCCAGACAGTCCATAAGGTGCGAATACTCATTTTTCTCCGGCTCATCCAGTGTCCTGCCTGCGACTACCTTACGATGATAACCGCCCGTAAATGCCTCGATAAGCATCTGACACCGTGGGTCTAATAACAATAATGGCTTGCCATCAGGCGTCAACGTCGTCAAAAAGTAACGTATTGCCTCGCTGCGTCCGGTCTGTGACAATTCGCCCGGATCTACCCGGATACCGTAGTTGTCATACAGTAGCTGGTTGGCAGTACTCTCATCGCTCTGTGCGCGTTGATTGCCTGCCGGGTCGCCTATGTCGGTACAGTCATAGCCGTTGTAGTACGTAGCCATTTCAGCCGATACAGCACGACCATGAGCCAACATGCCACAATCCCATGATTGCAGCTCTGTAAGTATGAGTAACTGCCCTTTGGCCGTCGTCTGACCGATTACAGTTGCCGGAGTTAATCCGTAGTCCCATCCGCGTATAAGCGGACGTCCTGGGACTGGTTTCAATTCCTCATTGGCAACGTGGAAATTATAATTAAATTCCGGATAATATTTAGGCTCTGCACTGACAGTCCAGTTGATTTCGTATTCTCGTTCCCAACCTTCTGTAGTCGTACCTTTCTTTTCGTTGGTGCGCCATTCTTCCGACCGCTTCGACGGGTCCGCGCTGTAATGTATCCTTGCTACGTACACGCCGTTACGACGGTACTCATGTACGCCTTGCATTACGTCGTGTGGCTCCTGCTCTTCTTCCGGCTCATCCTCGTTGAGTTGGCCGGTAACTAGCTGGCAGAAAAACCCAGGATTGGCCGATGAGTCGATGAAGATACGCCCACCGCCCTCAATCGTCGGTCGTAAACTATTCCATGTTGCTTGTGCGAAGTCCCAGAAGGCCATTTCGGTGCAATATACGACGGATGCAGTGTACTGACGTAATTGGTCAGCACCTTCAGCGACCGCGCGGAACTCGACACCATTAGACAGCTTAATGTAGTCATAGCCCATCTTAGATCGTGTCTTACGCTCTACCTTCGGCCATGGGTACCCGGCAGGCAGATGCTCATACAGGAATAATAAGCGGCTATCTCCCAATAGGTACGCGCTGTCATCGTATTTCTTGGACTGGACGAATATAGAAAGATTTTTGCCGAACATTGCGAAGTGCAGCAGATTAGCCAAACATCTCCAGGTCATCATCATTCGACGTGATTTCGGGAACGCGGCGACCTGCTCACCGTGTATTATCTTGTCTACTCGTGCGAGATAGTCCAGCTTGGGGAAGTGTTCGACAGCACCGCGTTTTGCTTCGTTGACCGTGAAGCAGCAATTATCGATAAATTCCGTCGGATTTTGCGACCATACCTGCAACTGCATCAACATAGCCAGCTCTTGACGTTCTTTTTCATTTTTATTTGCTGTTTTTGCCGCTTTCATACAATCAACCCCGCGTCAATCCAATCAATATTGAATAATTAAACAAAAAGCAGAACAATTTATCACTTGTCCTGCTGTAATTTGTCCTGTAATTCTTTAATCCTGGCTGTCAGTGCGTCACCTGTAAGTGCCTCAATCTGTACCGGTCCACCATCTGCACCCGTTACTGCGTTTTCCACGCGATCCTTGAAATGCTGCGGATCAAGATTCTTAAGCTTAAATATAATGGCCGTCGTGTTTGGTGCTGCTTTTTCTTCCGTGACAGTCACTTCTTTGCCTGTAGCCACCTCGTTTCCGTCCTCATCGTACTTGTATTGGTACTTAGTCGTTACCTTGCCAGCTATTACGCCACCCTCAGAACTCCTGTCAAGCTGCTCAAAGGCTCGTGCAATCTCCGCAGACTTGTTACTTTTTAACGCCGCCGAAAGTCCCGAATCAGTCTTTTTCCACTCCTGTAACGTGCTGTAGGCAATTCCCATGATTTCCTTGGCTATTCTTTCCTCGCTGTAGCCTTCAATTGCCCTGTGATACCGTATTCGTGCTAGTCCGGCAGGCGATAACCAATACAGCTTTTCAGCACTAGGACGCTGTTTTTTACGCTTCACCCCATCCAATCACCCGCTCTCATTTAATTCCTAATACAGGTCCTAACAACATCTCCGCTATGGGACTCATTTTGCCGTCTAACGCCTTGGCAAGTCGTTTATCTTCTTTTGCCCATCGCATCAAGGTGTTATAGTCTACACCAATTTCCTTCGCAATCCGTTCCTTACTGTAGCCCTTAAATGATCGGCAATACTCAATACTCATAAGTCCCGCGGTAGATAGCCAATGTGCTTTCTTAACCCATTCTTTCATTTTTGCCATACACTAGCTCCCCCTTACCCAGCCGTAAATGTCATTCCTGGAATGTGTCCCAACATCCAGTCGATATATACCTCATCTGTGCTATGCCTGCGCTCCACATGATATCCCAGTTTTTTGAGGTCCAACATAATTTCATCAACCACGATGAAATCATATGTCCCCGGAAGCTTAATCAGCACAGCAGACTGCCCACTCAATGCGCTTGACTTAATTTCATTGCGTATTTTGTGGATCAGTGTCTTCTTGCTTTCATTGGACATGTCCATTGCCTCCATAAAACATTCCGTCTTATTTTCGTTTTCCATAGTCAGCCCCTCCCTTGTATCATTATTAATCCCAGATAATTTGCCATTGGTTGCGGCGGAGCGCGTACTTATAACCATTTCCGCGCCACTCGCCGCCCATTTCTTATATTAATTATCTCATTTTATGGGCATACTTATTCCGCGAATAAGCGTAATGTGGTGACAGTAAACAGTAAGTCGCCAAATAAGCGCCCGCTCTTTTGAGTGGGCGCTTTTAGTTTATCGATATTTTATTTTTTGGTAGCCATTTCCGGCAGCAGATAACTAGCTACTACCATTGCCATTGCCATATTATTAATGGCCTGTGGCAGCTCTTCTTTGGTACAAAAGGTTTCCAACAAGTCAAACTCAACTCTTATATCAGCGCTATTAATCATAGGTTTTATTTCATCAGGGATACCTTGAAATCCATATAACCGCGCCTCGTTAAACACATATATTCCGTCCGACACACTATATTTGCCATTAGATATTTTGGAAACAAGCACCATTATGTGATCGTTCCTGATGTCTAAGTATGGCAAACATATCATTTCATACATATCGTCGGCTTTGGTTACCGTGTTATTCATAAGCCAGTTGCTATACATTGTAACAATGTCGCTTTCTTTTCCGGTTTTTACGCCTTTTTTGTATTTGGTGTATAAAAATACCTTACATAAAAATCTAAGTACTAAATACCCAACAATAACTTTTACTAGCCAACTGTTTAATATCTCAATCAATATACCAATCCAATATTCCATGATTTCCTCCTATTCTATAACCCTTATAAGTCCTAACTGGCACGCTGCGCATTTTGCGAATACACGCGCCTCGTTGACCGTTGTATAGTAACAGTCCTTAGTCAATCCATGCCTTGTGATGATATCCTTGTAATCACGACGGCGGTATTTCTCTTTCACGGCTACTGCCAGGCCTTCTAATTCTTCATACGTTGCGTCAATCACCTTCAGCCACCGTTCCGGATAGTCTATAATGGTTCCGTCCATCAAGACTATCTTTTTTATTTCCTGGCCCGACAAGTCGCAGGCCTTCCGGCGTGTTACCGCGTACCTGATTTCCCTTTCCCGATAAAATTTATCGTCAACACATCGCGTCATTGCGTCGGATGATTGACGTTGCAGATTATGCATGATAATCACCAGCTATCGTGACTACTCGTGTAATGCCGGCGTTCTTGATTCTGCGCTGACACTGTTTGCACGGCTCCGGACTGGGCAATTCTTCTTCTGTTTCTACATCGTAGCCCCATAAGTATAAGGTCGCACCCGTCATTGCTCGTCTACTGGCTGATATAATTGCATTTTCCTCTGCATGTACGGCCACACAACGTTCAATCATTTGACCGTGCGGCACTTGATGCAGGCGGCGGTAACATTTTCCGGTATCGCAGCAATTACGCTCCCCTCTAGGACTGCCGTTATAACCGGTGCTAACGATCTCATCGTCATTAACGATAACGGCCCCGTATGTACGTCTCAAGCACGTTGACCGCTGCGCTACGGCCTTAGCAATGTCTAAGTAATATTGGTCCTTCGTCGGTCGCTCTCTATTTGCCATTCCTCTTCCCCCATTTCCGCCCCCTGATAGAGCCAAAAATATGCTGCTCAATGTCTCTCGCTGCGTCCTTCTTTCTCCGCCAGGGATATTTCTTAGCTTCCCGTTTCATTTTAATCCGATCAGCTGCTAACTCTTCCGGCGTCATGTGACTAATTGTCACATCACCTGGCTTATAATAATTTTCCAACTACAATCACGCTCCATACAATTTACTCAATTCTATATAGCAAGTCCAAAATTCTACAACCGGAACTCTCATCATAATAGTCATCTTTATAGCTGGCAAACATGCAAGAAAAACAGTCTCGTCCATGCCGATTGCAGGCCGCTAATTTTAACTTTTTTAACTCTGATACTAACCCGTCTAATGACGTTAATACATTGTTTTTGTAGTCCATGGCCATTTCTGTAATATCTTCGGCGTACCATTCATCTGGCTTCTGTTTGCATCTCCTATCAATAGAATCAATGGCATCTTGTTTGTTTTTTGCTATTACTTCGTGCGCGTTACCGACACACCCGTCTACTATTTCATGTACAAGATATACACGGGAGTTATTTCGTCGCATTGCGTCGAAGTTAAGAAAGTCCAGTGCTAATCCCATATTTTTCACTCCTTCCAAAATGTGCATACCGCTTGTTTTGCCAACTCCATAACACACTCTTTCGAGCCATTACAGGTTAAGTGTGCCGGGCATGATTTGCAGTTTGGCCACATCTGCTTACTGGTCTTTTCCGTCTTTTCACACATATAGTCACTCATTTCATCAATAGCCGTAAGTACGTTATTTTTTAAATCGTATTGTTCTACTTTTGGTGCAGTCCCGCCGGTAAAAAGCATGTCAGGCTTATACGACCAAACATTCCAACTGTTTGGCTCGCCACCGTCGTCAATATATAACCGGTACTTGATATGTCTCAAGACGTCGAAGGCCAGCTTACTGTCGGCGTCATGCTGATACTTGGTTTTTGGCATCGCCACTGACAGCGCATCATTCATGTATGTATAAGCAACGTCTTTACGATATTGGTAGTCCTCGTCCGTTTCATCGTCGGCTATTTTCTCCGTCAGCGACTTCCCTTCAAGTGACAAGTCATCAATTAAGCTATCGCACTGCCCAATATGTAACCTACCCCATTGTTCAAGTGCTTTTTCAATAAGTTGCAGCTGCTCTTCTGTCAATATAAGTTGGTATCTTGTCTCTGATTCTTTCATGATTATCCCCCCTTAATAGCCCCATCTAATCAAGATATTGTCGTCGTTCATTGCCACTTTATACCCTAACTCATCGAGCGTATGAGCCAATGCACGATCTACGTTATCATCTCCCGTAAGGTCAATGGCCACGTACTGCTTCCCGTGCCTGTACGCCTTTTCAATTAATTTATCGATATGTCTTGCGCTGATATCCATGTATTCACTTCCCTAATCTATTAAAATAACGGTGCCGTCTTGGTCCATAAAACTATAATGCAATAATTCATAGTTGTTATCATTAAGCTTTTCTTCATCGTATTGGGTCCCTATTACCGTCATAGAATCACACCCGAAGAGATCATTTAAACAATAACGCAATCCCTTCGGCCGTATGTCATAGAAATAAAAACGATCGTCTTGCTCATCAAATTTAATTTTAAAAAAATAAGTTGGGACATCTTCTTCAACAACTTTTACTATATCGCCCTCATAAATCAGTTGCCCGTCACTATCTTCTAATACAGTTGCCCGCATAATATCGACTTCATCAAACCGGGCTGAAATCACTTCATCACCGGCGCGGCCTTTAATGCGTTTTTTGCGTAAGTCCAGCTCCGATACCTGGATCATTACTTCTTTTTCTTTGTGCCAGGCTCGATATTTTATGTTTTTAGGATTCATGGTTATCTCTCCTTTTATTCTTCTAATTCATCGACACTGTATACATTGCTGTTTGCTGCTGGCAACTTTTCTTTAATTTGCTCAATCACAATCTGTTTGGCCTCGTTGTCCGATTCAGCATCAATATCTATTGACGTAACGATCACAACTCTATAGGATTTGATTTCTTTATCCATGGTTATTGCTCCTTTTCCTTAATCATCCCAGACGTCTTCAATGTCATATTCATATAAGCCGGTCAGGCCGCCGAATTCTTCTGATGCTTTTTCCCATGCATCGTCCTCCGACTCCGCGTATATGTCAATAATTACATTCGCTACGATACGATACTGCTTTAATTCTTTTTCCATGGTTATCTACTCCTTTTTATTAATATCGATGAGTCGATTTTCCGTTTTCATCCAACTCGTAAATATCATCAAGCCCTTCGCTATGGTCTATTTGGTCGCAAAACCGATACATTATACAGTCGTTGCAAACCCTAACCTTATTGCCATTACCATCCATGGGACCATATTTATCGCAAAACCTTATGAGCGTATTGGCACACTTGATTAACTCCTCTTTGTCGAATTTATCCATGGTTATCACTCCTTTTGTTCTACATTCTCTTGACTGCTTCTATTACTAACTTCTTTGCCTTTTCTTTATCTTCCGTTTCACACCTATCAACAATCTTATTGACCAACTTAATTAGCTGTACAAGTGCCGATCCTGTTTTACCGTTTATGCCACCAATGCACCCCAACCGTCTAAAATCCGCCAATAGTATTACGACATCATCGTCATTAGCCGGTATCTTGCCAATAGCCGTTGATAACGACCTGACCTGCTTATAGATTCCTTCTGGCGACATGTCTTCCCGTTCTTTTTTATGTTTATTTTCTAAATACAGCTCTAGCCGATCGAGTATATTAAAGGCATAATGTTGCACAATTCCAAAGACAATAAGGAAAATTATCATCAGAAATGTAGTTATTGTTGTTATCTCCAACATATCCCCCACCGTCACTGCTATTCCCCCAATCCATTATCTTCACTCCAAATGTTTACCAACTTATTGTATATTTCCTTTATTTTTTCTTCGGTTCCTGTAAGTTTCAGTATATTCCCAGATACCATGTAAAATCTTAACTTATGTTCTCCCCCAGTGCTTTCTAACAATTCAATACTCTCTATATATTCCGGTCGAATTATCTGCGTGTCTGTTTCAATTATCATGGTTATTCCTCCTTATCGACTTTATATTTGGGGAGTTCACTCAAATTATCTCCGTTCGTTGCCTTGTTACAAAAATCATATATGGCGCAATGGTCGCATTCTACGTAACCGTCGCATTCTCTTTGTTGGGTACAATAGTTCTCACAATAATCGATGATAGTGTTTACCGCCTGTCTTACCTCGTAGAATTCTCGGTCTTCCAAATCGTACTGATACTCCTCGAGTACATTAATAAGCCCCTTTCTCACCGTCTTCCCGTGCTGGTCGTTGCCAATGTATAAGATATCCCCGCACCCGATTTTGAAGGGGGATCCAGCTTTTAACTCGTATACCAATGCTTCCACGATATAAAGCTCGTTCGTGGCGTTTTTGTTTACATTGTTTTTTTCCATTTTTTGCCTCCTTATGTGATACTTTCGCCTTCTATCATTTAAGAGATCTTAACCTATCTTCTAAGACATAGCTCGCCATTTCGAAAATACAATCGCCTGCGCAGTCATCCAGTTCGACGTTTGCCGGACAACCGGCGCAACCTGCCTGTTCCTCGCAAAAACCATGTCTAAGCATATATAACAGTCTAGTACCATCCATCAACATATCAGGATTAATCATTCCTCTTTCCTGGCGATATTTTTTCACCTCAAAGTCCAGCCTTGTTTTTTCCTTCATTAGTTCCCCTAACTGGAAACCAAGCTCATAAAATTCCCGACTATGTTCCATGCCTTTCTTCATATCAGTTATCTTTGTCGCTACCTTCTCAATTTGTTTTTTAATATCGGCTAACTCTTTTTCTTTTTTACACAGGTCGTATGGTTTCATTTTTTTCTCCTCGTAACATTGAATCAATCTGTTCCAATTCGTGGCTTACTTTAACCACTGACAACGCCAGGCGATCAAGCGGTTCTCTTAAGCTTGTCATGTCTACGCCAGCCATTTCTAGTTGCATAGCAAGGGACATTCCATCGACACGATCATAGTCAATCTCACGGTACATAATATGATTACCGTTTTCGTACTGTTCTATGGTTTTATCTCCTATTTTCTTAATTACTGTTTTTCCAATCTCTTCGCCATGCCTAAATACGCTCATTGTATAACGATCTTGATTTATGGTTACTTTGATTTCCATTTCAAACTTTCTGACCTCCTTCTGTAACAGGGATAGATACTTCCGTCGGAAGGAAAAATCACTCAACTTGTTTCAAGTCCATCATTAAATACTTTGCGCCTGCTTCCAACACAGCAAGGGATTCACATATTTTCCTAGTATCTATGCCATATCTTTCCATTTGTGTCGCAAGGATTTTACTACCATCCTCATCAAATCTAAGGCCTCGTTGTATACCATGACCATTGCCATCTTTGTAGTAGACTAAAAACCCAAATTCTCCTCGCAAAATGGAGACCGTTCCAATTTCGTGTAGACCCTTATAGGCTACAATTCTATATACATCCGACTCTATGGTTACTCTAATCTTTGTTTGTTCCATTTTTATTTCTCCTATTTCTGTTCCTGGTGCTGCGCTTTTACTGCCATTCGTCCCGCTTCCGTAACCGGAACCGACGCTTCCGTCGGCAGATAGATGACCTGATTCTTAGTTTCCTTTATGGCCTCTACCCACTTTTGTTCCATCGCTTCCGGATAGTCACGGACAGACTCGCCTAAAATTCTATTGGCCTCTGCTTGCTTTTTGGCGGCTTCTAATTCAGCCTCCGCTTCCTGGACCTTAATCTGACGATCTTGCGTAGCTTTAGCAAGTGCCGCTTCGCCCTGTTTTCCCTGCTGCCATACCAAATAGTTAGGGTAGCCATAAGCAATGCCAGCGCCTACACCACCGAACAACATAACAACAACTAATAAACTGGATACTCGTTCAAACATGATATAGTTCCTCCTTATAACAACTCACGAAACATACTTTCAAATATAGTGACGGGAATGCTGTTTCCCGCTTGGCGGTACAGTGTCCGCCTAGAATTAACCGCCGCGGCCGCTGCGAAATCATCGTCACTGTATCCTTGCAGCCGCCAGCACTCGCGTTCTGTCAAGTACCGGTATTTCCCGTTACCGATTGGTAAGCATCCGCTTCCAGGTGCGCGGTCCGGACGTTCCGTTATCGTGTAACAGTAGTCCTTAATAATTGGCAACCGTCTTACACCTTTCTTGTTTCCGATTGCCCGAAGCATAGACGGGGCTTTTACTCTGTAATAGTCGTCTACTGGACCGGCTTCCAGAAATTCTTTGATTGGCCGCATATTCCGTTTTTTAAGCCTTAAAAAGTCGAACGGCATACTTCCTAGCATGGATACCGTAAAAACTCGTTCACGGCGTTGTGGAAGGCCAAAATCAATAGCATTTAAAATCTCGTATGAGCTGGTGTATCCTAACCGGTCCAAGGCCAATACATATTGTTGGTAATTCCGGACCATGTATTTTGATAACACGTTTTTCACATTTTCCCAAATTATGATCCTTGGACGCCACACGCCCATGTTCTGAACGATGTTGACCGTTTCCCACATCAGCGAAGAACGTGTTTCGCTGCCTGGATCGGCACCTTTTTGTTTTCCTGCGATAGAAAAATCTTGGCACGGTGAACCGTGAATCAGGATATCGGGCTTTAAATCCCAACCACGAACGTCCTGGGCCTTATAATCAAGGTCGTTTCGGAACATCGCGTTATACGACCGGACCGCCTTTTCATCTATCTCGACGTAATCGATTGATTTAACCGGCACACCTAGATTTCTCAATGCTATCCGTGGACTTCCAATCCCCCCGAATAGCTCTAAGATTTTAATCATTTTTGTATTCCTCAATCTTCCGCAATGTATTGATAATGTATTCTTCACTTTGATATCGGCAGTTATACTCCCTGATTGGCTCATTACAAGACCCATATACTCCCTTTTTATTGCTTTTTACTACTGATAGTTCGTACTCAACATCTCCTGATAAGGCTATATATCTAATGATTTTCGCGCCATACCCATTGTCGAAAGATACGAAAAATCTTTCATAATCTCTAGTACCCATGGAAAAGGCATTTTCGTCTGAAACGTACGGACCAATGCGGACTCGTTCTTTGTATAATGGGATATCTTCATCTTGCGTCGTGCGATTAGAGCCGGTGTATTCAATCCTGGCCTCCAAAACTCGTAAATACTTATGCATCGCTTTTATTTGATTGGCCATTAGATAATACTCTACGGTATTCATAATGTCTTTGTTGTTATCTAAATGACGAATTAGCTTCATGAGTCTTTCACTCAACTGATTTCGCTCTTCTTTTAGTTTAAAAACATAGTAATCTCCCATTTTTACTACCTCCAAATTTCACTTTTTATTCTCCTCATTAACGTTATATTCTTCGCCGTCCCGAATTATGAAGAATCCTGGTTTGTGTTGGGGATATTTTTCAAGCCAAGCAAAGAAGGCTGCTTCTATTTTTTTGTTCAAATCGTCCATTTCCTTATTGCTGACTGATTCTAAATACCCATCACTCCACTCACCAAAATCCTCATCAGCTTGGTCCTGTAAACCATAAAGCATGTTTTCTGCGACGTCTATTTCCGGCACAAACTGTTCAACTTGACCGACAAAAAATATAGTCTCCCCCCGTTCTTTCGCTTCTTCAGTAGCTGTCTTAATTGCCTCTTTTTTGCTGTCAAGAAAAACAAATTCATAAATTTCACCATTAAATGAATACGCCCATTCACCTGTTTTTTTTAGCATTTCAATCGCCTCTCCCTATAGATTCAAGATCATATTTTTCAGCGTTTTCGACAAACCAAAAACACGTTCTATACTCCGGATTATTATCAACCCATTTCCAAAACTCGATCCCCATCGCTTTAGCAAGTTTATCCATTGCTTCCGGATAAACAGCAACGCCTTCGCGTAATAACTTGCGACTCAAATCTTCAGTAAAATCTCGATACGGGGCTTGTCTATATACCATGCCAACCCAAAACGATTCCACTCCATGTAGTACCGCGTCTATGCGGGCCGCGCGAATGGCCTGTTCTTTACTGCTAAAAAATACATTGCTGTATTCTTCGCCGTATATGGAATAAGTCCATTCTCCATTCGAGCTAATCATCCTTATTTTCACCTTCTTCTAATTTGTCGAGTTCCCCAGACAATACAAGTGCTGTTGCCTCACAGACAATGGTCATTTGGTATATCCACAATTCGTCCCAATCAACGTCTCCATTCTTTCTACGCTGACCGGCCGTTTTCTGCCGTGTAGCCTTGCATAATTTCAGTACGGCTTCTTTGAGTGCCGGAATATTCGCTTTTTGGCCACCCATCATGAGGAACGACCACATAGTGCTTTTGACCTGGTTCTTCATCTTGTCCTTTTTCATCGTTTATTCTCTCTTTTACAGTTCCTTTCACCGACCTCATAACTCTTCAAATTTTTTCTTTAACATTTCTAAATCTTCTTCCAGTCTTTTTAATAACATCGCTTTGAGGTCCTTTTTTGTATCTGTCAAAAGATTTGAAGAATAATCTTTGTTATGACAATCAATAATTTTAATCTCACTGCATTTGTCATTTTCCAGCACTTTAATGACCGCATTCGTGTCTTCAATATCGTCCCACAACTCAATGCCGGCTTCACATCTTTCTAGTTCGTCTTGTGTCACTTATCGCACCTCCTTAAATCTCTCAAACTGCCCACTTTCCACTCTTTTTACGAGTTTGGGGTGCAGCCAATACGCCGGAAAATCAAGGTCAGTGATTTCACCTAGCGTGATTTCTACTCGCGGATTATCATGGTCAATGCCTACTATCATCGAGCCATCAACATCAGCAATAAATCCGTCATCCTCTACTATTCCGGCCTTTTCCAGTATGTCGGCGGTCGCCTGGATCAATCCGAATAAGTCAGGCCAGCCGCGCCGGTCCGGCATATAATACCGGGCCGTCATGCACACCGCGCAGTCAATTGGGATACGTGGCCGTTGTGGCTTTAACTGCCATAATGCGCTTTCTTCGTATTCCCTATACTGTTTTGATTGTATAAGGCCGTGTTTTGTCCGCTGCATGGAGTTTTTCTTGGTTATTGGCCGGCCTTTTATAATGTACGTCTTCATCATGTCTCACGACCTACGCTTCAATTTCAATAGCTTATATGCCCTGTATAACATCACAATACGAGTCGTTTTGAGGTCTTCACCATGGGCATATAACCACATCCATAGATTTGCACCCAGCTCTTTTTGTCTGCATGTTTTTTCTCTAAACGACCAACGTTTACTCTTCAGCATCGCTACTACCTCCATAGATATCTACGCTTTGAACGAGTTGATCTAAACGGAGTAACTCGCCTCTCAAAATAACTATTTTGTTATGTATGGCCGTTCTAGTTGCAGCCATTGGGACAACTCCATATGCATAGTCCCTATCCATGCCTGCAAATACATTCCGTTCAACGGACTTCATTAATCCGGTCGTCATTGTTAACTGATCGATAATATCAAGCGATTGATTTGTATCCATAGTAATTCTCCTTTATTTCCCAGTGCTTCCGAATCCGCCCGTTCCTCGCTTTGTTTCGGTAAGCTCGTCGACTTCTTCAAACTCAATATCAACGTTCTTTTCAATCAATCCCTGCATGAACCTATCGCCTTTTTGAATACCCTCAAGGTCATAACCAACATTATCAAACAATCCTTGTACTTCGCCTCTATATGAAGCATCAATGATACCCACACAATTAGATAATCGCAACTTACTTTTAGCTCCGTAACTACTTCTCATAAACAGCTTCATGTGATATCCCGCTGGAATTTCAAACGCCAACCCGGTGGGTATTTTTTGACCTTTAGCACCACCACAAATCAAAAACGACGTTGGTGCATAAAAATCAAAGCAGGCGTTACCATCGGTAATTAGTGGCAGCTTAATATCTTCGCTTGGATATGTTCCCAATACTTTTTTTACTTTAATCTTCATAGTGTCTCCTATTTCTTTCTAATGCTTTGTTTTTAGCCTTGTGGGCGATTTTAGGCCGCGTTCCATGACATTGTATAGCTCGCGGTTTGCAAGCCCTGTCATCGGCGCATACAGGCACTAATTTGCCGTCTGCTGTTACAACGTAATGACAATAACCATAAATCTTCTTGTGACAGTAATAGCAACTTTTCAAATACCGTCACCTCTTAAAACGGAATATCTTCCTCAACGACCTCGCTCCCCATATTGTTAAAGTCTCCGTTATTGTTTCTCATCGGCCGTACAACCTTCGCAATCCGATTAACGATGACGTTATAGGCAACCTTATTATTTCCGTCCTTAGAAACGTATTCTTGTTGATCTAATCGACCAGTTACTTCGACACGATCCCCAGAATGTAACTCCTGAACAATTGCTTCCGCCTGTTCTTTAAATGCCGTGCAGCGCCACCACTGGGATACCCATTCATTTCCCTGTCCGCCTGGCTTCTTTTTATTGTCAGCTACGGAAAAATAAACGATAGGCGTTCCTTTTCTTGTGACGCGACTTTCTGGGTCCTTGCCAATGTTTCCAACGATCGTGATTGTGTTCATGTTGTTTGCTCCTTTTAATTTTTATTGCCGCCGTAAATGTCTACGGGACCGTTTATCCTTTCATATTCGTCTAATGCAGGATATTCAACCCCACATTCGACGTTCAAACACTTCATAAATTCCCAAATCGGTACTTCTCCGTGTGTTAAGACATACACCTTGTCTTTGTAATACCCGAATAAGTCCGTGATTCTCTTTTTTCTCCACCCGTATACGCTGTACATCGTCCAGAAAATAACGATTGCGACTCCGGCTACCATGTCCCGTGTATGGGCCATTAAGACTCTGTCTTTCGTCGGCCCAGTAATAATCCGCTGCATCTTTTCCGCGATTTTCTCGTTATCAAATCGATTAAAGCCATATTTTTCTAACTCATCTCGCCAGTCATAAATGAATCCTTCTTGAAATTCATCTAAGTGCGACCACATGTCGTTCATTTTTGCAAAACGGTTCCGGCCAAACCCGTATTTATCGTGCAAGCAATTGAATAACAACGTTGTCGCCCAGTCCGTTCCGCTTTCTGCTCCTGCTTCCCGTCTGATCTGTTGCCGTTTCTCCTGCTGCTTATCAAGCGCACTCGTAACCCAATTCAATCATTTCACTTCCTTATTACCACAATATCAACTAGTCCCGTTTCAGGCTGATAAGAAAACTTACATTTATCCGTTCCCATCATCATCGCGGAACGCTGTCCTTCCCTAAATACATCTGCATTTCTGATGATCGTTGCGTTGTCCATGTCTGGAAATACACGATGTACGAATTCAATCAGATCTCTAGGAAGGTCGCTTATATCCGGCGGTTTCTTTTCTTTTTCTCGATTTTTCGAGTTGCTCCATCGCTCCTGAATTTTGTCTATCTTGTCTTTTATTCGTTGCCGGCCTTCTTCATTGATCGGCGGCGTTGGCAGGGCCTTGTATTCCTGCACCGCGTTGACTTCCTGTTTTACAATCTGGCGTATCAACGGCACGCTTGGTATTTTTTCTGGCGACGCCTCAATCGCCTTTTCAATGGCCCGCATAACCACCCTGTCCGGATACTTACCAAGTTGCGCCAACATAGACGCGATAAACAACTTGGCATTGTCTGCATCCAGCTTCCATCCATCAGCGGGATAACTTCCCCGCAATATCATTAGGATTTGTTTCGCTGTTTCCGCTGTCATAGGCTTTACACAACCTTTCTAACTCTGCATCTTCTAACCGTTGCCGTTCAGCCCTGCTCATTCGTTTGGGCTGCTGCTGATTGTTATAGTTATTACGCTCCCAGTTACGGACCGTTGCTTTCCAATTCTTCATGTGGGTCTTCCCAACATACCACCCATTACTTTCGTAGTGGTCATAGAAGTATTCCGGATCAATACCGTTTTGACGTTCTTCACAATACGCACGAATTTCTTCCACGGTTGGCTTTACAAAGCGCTTGGTCCGTTTTTCTTTTGCAGGTTCATCAGCGTACACTTCACGTACACTCGATGTACGCTGCACCGTACACTCAGTGTTCTCACATACACATACACATTCACTTTCATTACTTTCTTTTTCTTTGTTACTTTCTTTTTCTTTAATTGTGTCTAAAAAGTCCTTTACGGTTTGATTAATTTCATCGCTATCCTTCAAGTGTTCTTTAATCACGCTTAACAGTACTTTATCCTTTACGCCATTTGCTGATTTAACGAGGCAATCAAAGATAGGCTTACCCCCTTTTACGGTAGAGTATTTTAAAAAATTCTTAATCGCTATTTCACATCCGCTTCGCGCTATCACTTTGTAGTTGTTTTCAAAACGATCAAGAAGGCCTCTGACAGCATCTTCACTGTATCCCAGTTCAAAGGCTGCTATCTTTGGTGGAAGTTCGTATATCCCACATGGTTCAGAATGTGGATTTGTAAGAAGATACAACATGAAATATTTATCTTCTGGCGTCCAGTAAATTACTTTTTCGTCCGTCCAAAATCCAGTACTAACTATCCTCTTTACTTTCATTACCTTTATCCATCTCCTTCTTGTACATGGCGGTTCGACAATCAATCGCCGTATACCACTCGCATATATCAGCCGCGATCAATGCGTTATTTTGCAATTCATCAACCGTCATAATTCCTTCGGAAACAACATTTTTCATGGTTTGCACAATAAAGCGAAGGTCGCCAGGCTTTAATTCTGTTGGGAATCTATTTCTCAAAATTCCACGAATATAGAGAATCTTATTTAACTCCGGGTCTGTCTTCTTTCTAATTTCATATAAAATGTTGTTCTCAATCTTGTTAAATGATATTTCCGCGCTTTCATCCGTATCTATGAAATTCTTTTCAACAGAATCTTTAACTCCATCGAGTACGGTTTGTGTGCCGTATTTCTTTAATAGTCGATGCAATGTTCGCTTTCCACTTTCGTTTGGAGTATATCCGGTTATTGACGTGAAGAAGTCGGCAGCATAATCTACGGTTTCAGTCTCAAGATTTTTTAATTCATCGTTCCACTGCTTAATCATTTCTAGTTGTTCGCGTCGTTCGTTCAATTCGTCTAGTTGTCTCTTCTGCTTAATTACTACGCTTTTGTCGTCCAACATTATGTTACTTTTGCCTAAATTACAGTCGGAGCAAGCGGTAACAAGGTTTGTTATTTCATTTGTTCCACCTTTAGACACCGGAACAATGTGGTCAACATGTAGCACAACGTCAGGAGCTGATTTTCCGCAGTATACGCATTTAAAGCTATCGCGCTTAAAAACTTCAAACCGAAGTCTTTTCGACAAATCCTTTCTTTTAGTCATTGTCTCTACCTCTTATCTTTATAAATAGTTCTCTCATCTGCTTTGCCTTTGGTCCGTGTGCCATTTCATGACAAGCCCGACATAAGCAGATCAGATTAATTAACACACTTGTACCGCAATGAGATCGAAAAATAATATGATGACATTCGACCGCCGGCGCCCCGCAGACTTCACATAGTCCATCAGCCCGTTCATAGGCAATTATTTTGTTTTTTCTGAACAGTGCGTCGTCTTGACGTTTTCTTTTATTCACGCGGGACTCCATTCTTCAATTAGACTTTCAATGTATTCCGGTGCTTTGGTCGTTATTCCCAGTTGCTTGCATTCGTCAAGCAAGCAATCTATAAGTCTGCTCATTTCCGCCGTATTGTACGTGCTGCTGCCGTAGTAACATTGAGTCAAGGTGTAACCTGGCGTTCGTCTGCACGGCCCTACGACGATACATATCTGCCCAGTATGTCCGGCTTCCCAGTTGCGCTGCCAGGTATCTACGGCGTCGTCCCGAACCGGAATCGCCTGGAACGGCTGCGAGTCTTGAATAGCCTCTCTATACACCTCTTCTTTTGAAATGTATTGGCCGTCCTTACTCAATGCTTCGGCAATCTCTTGGCAGATAGCCCAACATAACGCGTTTGCGTCTAATGAGCGTTTACGGCCAGGCCGCTTTATTTCAATTTCATACTCAACGTCATTCTTGAGTCTGTTGATATCTTCGGTTTTGGGTGCCGGCATGAGTAGCTGATAACCACTCATGCCTTTCATTACCTGCACACCTTTGCAGCGGAATTTCATCAACCAACACCGTCCATCAAAGCGGCATCGTCTTTTTCCTGCATGGCAGCTACCATTTTATCGACGCTTTCATAGAAGGCCTTCGCTTCCGGAAGAGTTAACTCAGAAAATCTTTCTTTTTTATACTTTTCTTTTACGAGTGGGATAATAAACGGAACTGCTCCATTTTTTCTCGCCCAGGCAGTTACAAGTTGGTAGTATTCCCTAACGGTTTGAGGAACACCAGCAGGAACGACGCTATCCTTTTTTTCTTTCTCCTCTTTTTTCCCTTCTTCAGAATACTTGTTATTCAGCGTATCAGGGTCCTTTGAATCGTCTATGCAGAACAGTCCATTTAAGGCATATTTTCTTGCGTAAGACGATGATGAGCCAGTAACCTGACTATCATCCATCCCCTTTCTGGACTGTGGTTCACGAGCAAGCGCAGATACGGATACATGTTCACCGTTTTCATTATCAATCAACGTTGCCGTCGCTTTTATATAGTATCTTTCCCCAATCAAAACAACGTCATCACTAATCAATAAGGTTACACCACTCTCTTTCAAAAGAGGCTTAACGCCTTCCACTATATCTTCACAGGACCGGTATGAATATTTCCCAAAACTGTTGTACTGTGATTTTGGAGCCCGGAGCTTAACTTGGACGTCAACAAGTTTTTCATAGATAGAAGCCATGCCTTACACCTCCTTTACTTCGGTAACTTCAAATTCAAAACCAATTCTTTCCAGCTTATCTTGTAATTGTTCAAGATCGTATTCACCTAGAACTCCGAAGAAATTTACGGTTACCGTATATTGTGGGATTTCTCTGGCGGTGGCTGATTTCGTAGCTGGTGGTAATACAGTTGTTTCTTTTGTTTCCGGCAACGAGTTCTCTTCGTCTTCGGCGCTATTCCAGTTAATTTCATATTCATGTTTCACCGTATCAATCGATAAAATCTTGTCTTCATTTTGTTCTTGCTGTTTCTGGACCTCTTGCGCTCTCATTGCAGCAGCAACTTCAATTTCCTTCTGTCTTTTCACATCCGACTCAATGAAATCTTTAATTTCGTTGAAACTGATATTTTCCACCATACCAATATATTTGTTTGCATTAATTGGCGTAGAAAGCTTTTCGGCTTCATTGGTCATAGTAATGAAGGTCTTTACCATAACCTTCTTTTCTTCCATCATTTTTACTTTTTCTTCTTCGGCGGTTTGTTCTGCCATCAATCGACTTACTTCACTATCGATAGCTTTGGTCGTATCCGACCATTTTGCCGTTTTGTTGTACCAGCGTTTATCCGGAACAAACTTAGCAATGTATTCTGCTTTTAACTTTGCCGCCGAAGCCTTTTTGCTAAACTCTGTATTTACCATCCTGTCGATAGCTTCGATTCTAGCCGTTTCATATCGATCCAATTGTTTTCGGAGCGGCTTTTCGACGTCTTCAATAATCATTCCCAGCTCGTCACATTGGTTTTTGAATAAGTGAGTGGGCATGCTTAATAGCTGTTTGCCTTCCCGTTCAAATCGTTTAAGGCTGGTCCGTAATGACACAACCTCGCGTAACGCCCGTTGACTATCTTCAACATTTTCATCTGTCACGACCATATTGGTGTATTTTTCTGTAACCGACTTCAAGTAGTTCTTGACGTCTTCCATGTTCCATCCAAGTTCAACCGGCTTATTTGTTATTTTGGGAACTACCGGAATTAATTCATCGTTAAATTCACTATTATTAGTTACGTTTTTCATCATTTATGCTCCTTTCGCCATTTCAGCACGTTCGAGAAGGTTATATAATTCATCCTGATCTTCAATATCTATTTTGTCTTCAACTTCCCAAATAGAGTGTTCAAACGCTCCAACAAGGCTATTAAAGTCAATATAGTAGGTGTCTGTCCCTTCGACGATTTTTTCTCCAATTGTTTTTAGTGTTCCTATTCCAAGCCTGTTCGCAATAGAAACAAGTTCTTCGCCAATTCTTTGACGCTCAATGGCTCTAGCAACGTCAGCCCAAAACCTTTCGTTCCAATCCATTGACTATCCCTTCTTTCTGCTCTACAATAAAACTAATCAATGTTTTTTGTTTGGCTGTCTCCTGTTGGCGCAGGCGGCAGCCTTTTTACTTTATTACGATTTTCTGCCCAGGATAGATAACGGCATCAATGCCAATATCGTTATCGGCCATCAGTTGACAGATCGTATCGCGGATATCTTCGCCGCGACGATCGGCAATCGGCCTGGCCAGGGACCAAACTGTTTCTCCTTCTTCTACAACATGTACAGTCGGTGCCGTTGGTTTTTCTTTTAATTGGTTTTCACAGTATCCCCACGCTACTCCAGCCAAAGCGGATACAGAAACAAGTATTGCCCATTTTTTTAAGGTCATATTCTTGTCGCCTCACTTAATGCGCCGCTAAGGACGCCACATATACGCGCTAGTTTTTCTTTCAAGGCTTTGTTCTCTTCGGACAAGGCCTTGTTTTCGTTTTCAAGCTCTGACCACTCTAGCGGGCCGTGCGCAGGCTCTTCATACTGGCAAAGAGCCTGTACTTCCGCTGCACGGTAGAAGCACCCAGGAATTTCATACAGGCGATGCAACCGCCCATCTCCTTCCATCCGCTGAATGGTTGAGCGGCTGCACCCGAACAGTTTTTGAAGTTCTTCTGCCGAGTACAGCATTTTCATTGTGTTCACCTCCCTAAATATCGATTAATGAAGAACAACTGCCCTTTGCCGGTAACCTTCGGCGTCTTTGTAATCCGAATCGTACCGTCAGGATTATTAATTGTAGTTTCCTTGACTTCAAAGAGGCCGTGTTCCATCGCTCTTTGAGTCGGCATATTCCGTGAACTGCCGCTTTTCATGAGAAATCCTTCATTGCGAAGTTGTCGGAATAGTCGGTGTTGTCCTGTGTCGTAGCCGTTTTGCTTCAACAGCTTAGCCAGGTCACCAATTAATATGCTAGTGTGACTAGCGCTAACTGCCCCGGCGAACAATACCTTCGGCCGATCATCTTTAATTTGTTGTTCGGCAGCCACTCTTGCGGCCCGTTCTTCTTTTAGCTCTGTCGCCAACCGGATGAGTGTGTCAGGATTCAACAACGCTTCTTCCAGCCTTTCCGGCGTAAGATATCCGCCGTGCTTTCTGATTGCCGGTAAAACCTCACTGGTTACCCAGTGTTTGAATTTCTTTGCTGTCGGGAGTTTAGAGCTGAATACCAAACTGTATATTCCAGACTCGTTGATGACTGTTTTGTTAGGATTGCCAATACCGTCGCGAATCGCTACGGTATTCTTATCTTCTCCGTCAACGTGTTTTGCAAGGGCGTCTCGGGTGTTTGAATAGCCAAGCGACGTTGCAACATCATTACCAACAAACCAAGGTTCATTGTTGATACTGACAGTTCTTATCTGCCCAAACTCTGGGCTGCTGAATATTTTTAAATCGTTCATCTTCTTTTCTCCCTTCTGTTTGTTTTTCTATATGAAATATGTATTTCGAAAAGAAATATTCAGGGCGCAAAAATAGCATCTAGTGTCTGGTTAAGCGCCTTTGCAATAGCCTTTGCCATTTCTACATCTGGATTCCTATCTCCAGATTCATAAAGAGAAACGGCCGTCTGACTTATGCCTAAAATTCGGCCTAACTCAACCTGCGTTAATTCTCGCTTTTCCCTGAAATATTTTATTTTGTTTTTCGGTTTCACTTTTTCGTTCCCCCCTTTCTTGCTACACTATTATTATATTTCATAATGAAATTTTTGTCAATCATTATTTCATAAGGAAATTTGAAATATCATCGTTTTTGAAATATAATTATTTCATAGGGAAATATTTCCATGTGAAATAAAAAGGACGGTGACACCATGAGAATCGGAGACAGAATGAAACAGCTTAGAGAAGAAAAAGACCTGATGCAACAAGAAGTTTGTAGTGCTTTAGGACTTGAACAAAGCACCCTGGCCAACTATGAAAACAATCGTAGGGTGCCGAAAACCGACATATTAATTTCGATTGCCAATTATTATGGCGTTTCACTTGACTACCTCGTCGGAAGAACCAATAATCGCTTTGACAATTCAAAACGTCATCCAAAGGACTTAAATAAATTCCTTGAACAAGCCGAAATTGTATTTGATGGAGATACGTACAATTTGAGCGACGATGAACGTCAAATGGTTATGAAGTCCCTAGAAGTCGCTTTCTACGCGGCTAAGCAAGCTAACAAGCGCAAAAAAAGCGACACAACTGATAAATAGAGGTGTCGCCTATGGTTAGGAAAAATATAAAATTGCGAGTCAAAAACCTCGTGAGGAAAATGGGAACGGCTGGCCCCCTTCAAATTGCGGATGCGCTGAAAATACCGATCGTGTACGCTAAACTGCCGGACGGTATAAGAGGCTATCTTACAAGGCCGCTTAGAAGGAAAATAATCGTACTTAACGACGAATTGGATGAACGGGAAGTCCCTATTGTCGTTGCGCACGAATTAGGTCATGCGCTTATGCATGGTGCGGCAGGCACTTTTCATGCAGACACGGTTAACTATTGTTGCGCCCGTAGTGAATATGAGGCCAATTTATTTGCCCTGTATCTGCTATCGTACTGTTATGACGTCGATGAACGTCTATTGCAGTCAGCCCCCAGGAATCGCGATGTAATGACGTATAAAGAAGCTCATTTATTGTTATGTAGATGTATTGAAAGATAGGATGGTGTTATTTATGAATTTTATATTATGGGCCGTATTCTTTGCTCTTATTGGTCTTGGCAAATACTCCATAGGAGAAATAAAAAGAAACAATAAGGCTAAAGGTATTACACTTCTTATTATCACTATCGTTCTTATGATTGCTTGGTTTATTTTAAAGGGGCACCAATCATCTCACCGAATGTAGGCTAATACAAAACCAATTATCCTTTATCTTCATCCACGGCCAGCGTATTGTCAGGAGGTAACTATGAATATAGACTACAACTTCACTTACCGCCAAAAAGACAAGGGCTGGCAAGTCATATTGTCTTATAAAGACGGTAGCAAATGGAGACAAAAAAGCAAACAGGGACTAAAGACAAAGCAGCAGGCAAAAGCCATGGGCGAGGAACTTTTGTCCGACCTTAAAAGAACATTTGTTCCTTCTTCAAACGCTATGAAGGGAACAACACTTAGACAATTTTTGCCCGTATTTCTAAAGGCAAAAGCTGGCGATGTTTCTTCGTCAACGCTTATTGAGTATCGTGATGTGTGTAAGTTTTTTCCGGAAATTGCAGATATTCCAATGGACGAAATTACCACTCAAAACGTCGCACGCATTTTAACAAGAAGAAAAACAGAAGGTTATTCAGTCGCAACACAACGACTTAGACTTACTATATTAAAGGCTGTATTATCTAGTGCAGCCAATACTTATGGCATTATCCGTGAAAATCCGGTAAAACGGATTAAACTTGATAAGCGGCAACGAAAAAAACTCCGCACCCTTTCGAGCGAGGAGTTTAGGACATTACTACAAAGCCCAACTGCAATTGGGTATGAATACTACAAAACGATCGTAATGACAGCTTATTATACCGGTATGCGCTATGGCGAGATTTTAGGCTTATCATGGGATAATATAGACTTTGACAAAAAAGAAATAACTATTGAAAAACAGTTAAAAAGGTATCCTCACGATCATAAAATTACCTATAAACTAGGTCCACTGAAAACACCTGGATCGTATCGGACTATTCCAATACCGGATGTATTAATTGAAAGCTTAATTAAACGGAAAAAGCAAAGCACCGATAACTTAGTTTTCTCCGTCGTAAGCTCCAATACAATGGCTATAAACCGATGGATCAATAAATCTATTCCAGGACGATCTATACATGCATTCAGACACACTTACGCAACAAATCTACTTGCGCACGGTGTTGATGTACAAACGGTAGCGGCACTATGTGGCGATACCGTAAAAACAATCATCAACAACTATATCGACTATACAAATGAAATGCGAAAGAAGGCTGCGCACGATATTAATAGGATTTTTTGACGAATTTTTGACGAACAAGGTTTTATCACTGAAAAAAGCTTATTATTAAGCCCTTTTCAAGTGTCTGTGATACAATGTTACTATTATATATCAAGTGCCGGGAAAAAGAAACACTTTTTTTCATTTCATTTCAATGAGGGTCGGCCAATATTTTTTAGGCATGAAATTACGGCGCAGGGCCTCATTTTTCCGCGAAGGAATGGCAATCGTGCGGTAATAATTCTGCCAAGCCCGTTCAATGGCCAGCTCATCATCTGACAATTCCGGTTCCGCCTGTACGTCAGGAATCGTCACCATGACGGGCTTTTCCCGGTCGTAATAGACACCAAACCCCCGGCCCGTATCGTGGAGAACCCAGCGTTCGCCCGGAAGGCGGCGGATAAAGTGCGGTGCCATGACCGGAATGACGCAGCACGTCGGCTTCAGCCGGCAGTAAAGCATGCCGTCGGACAATTCCTGAAAGCGGGCCAGTCCCAAGAGTTTATGGCGCTCGTTACCCGTCTTCCGTGCCCACTCGCAGACCGTCCAAATATCGGCCTCGCTGCGGTGATTGAGAAATGTCCCTTTATAATAAAAAGCCTTCCGCAAATAGCCCAGTAAGATCATCCCACCTTTTTTCGGTTCCGACAAAAAGGCATAGTAGAAATAATGACAGGCCTTGGGGCCGCATTGCCGCAAAAGGCCGTCCAGGATGCGCCGTGCCTTGCCGTCGTCAGTCGTAACAAAGCGTGACTCGGAAAAAAGTGAGGCCTCCTCGGCTTCCAAACAGATATCCTCGATCTGCTCCACGCCGTCATGCCAGCCGTCAAAGACGGCCGACAGGTACCCGAAAAAACTTCCATCGTAAGTATATATCATAGCATTGCCTCTAAAATAAACTCATGGGCTCGTAAGCAGACGGCTGCTTCTGTCCCGATAAGAGCATCCTTCGGACATAGGCCGGATCCGTCGAAAGACCGTAGTATTTCCCCTTGCAGGTAATAAAATAGCGGGCCCTTTTTAACACGACGCCTAAGCGCTTCAGACTGTCATAAGACAGGAAGGCCTGACGGCGGGCAGCGCAGATACGGCGGGCTGACACGACGCCGATGCCGGGCACGCGAAGCAAATCATGGTACGAAGCCCGGTTGACTTCAAGGGGGAAAACTTCCGGATGGCGCAGGGCCCAACAAGCTTTCGGATCGAGATCCAAATCGAAGTTTGGAACCTCATCGGTCAAAATTTCTTCGACGTTAAACTGGTAAAACCGCATCAGCCAGTCGGCCTGATACAGTCGATGTTCCCGAAGAAGGGGCGGCTCTGCAATAGCCGGCAGATTGGAACCCGTCACGGCCGGCACATAGGCCGAATAATAGACGCGCTTCATATCGACCTTGTCATACAAGGCCTGGCTGAGGCGCAGGATTGTCCGGTCGCTGTCCGGCGTCGCCCCGACGATGAGCTGTGTCGTCTGACCGGCCGGCACAAAGGACGGTACCTTCTTGTACCGTTTCTTTTCATCACGCCACTGATCAATGCCTTCACGGATATGACCCATGGGAACGAGGATATTCTCTTTGGTCTTCTGCGGTGCCAAGAGTTTTAAGCTCGACGAGGACGGCAGTTCGATATTGACACTCAAGCGATCGACGTAACGGCCTAGTTCTCGAATCAAAGCCTCACTCGTACCGGGAATTCCCTTCATATGGATGTAGCCATTAAATTTCTTCTCTTCCCGCAAGATCCGCGCCGTCCGAATCAACAGCTCCGTCGTATAGTCCGGCGAGCGATAGACACCGGAGCTGAGGAACAGCCCTTCAATATAGTTGCGCCGGTAAAAGGCAATGGTCACATCGGCGATTTCTTCCGGCGTCAAAATAGCCCTTTTCGCGTCGCGGCTCGCAGCATTGACACAGTAGGCACAGTTGTAGATGCAGTGATTAGTCATGAGGATCTTTAAGAGGGATACACACCGTCCGTCTGACGACCAGGTGTGACAAATGCCGCAGGCCGCCGCATTTCCGATGCCGCCGGCCTTATTTGCTCTGTGGCTGCCGCTCGATGAGCAGGACACGTCATATTTCGCAGCATCGCTTAAAATATGTAATTTTTCTTCGATTCGTTCCCAATCCACAACCCTCTCGCCTCCTCGTGCAGCTGCAGCTCTATGGGTTTAAAAGAGACTGCCCGACGAAAGCATGGGCTTTCTCAAGCAGTCCCCTTGTCCATTATAAATTCAAACCTTCACGCAGTTTTTCAAATATCTTCTGTTCGTCTTCCGTCAAATCACGGCCCAAGTCGATGTGCAGCTCTTCGCCGTTGCTGCGGGCTTTATCCTGTTCGTGCTTGTCACCGCTTTTGGCACTGTCGTCACGAATGATCATCGTACCACCTCCTATCGTATTTTATATATTATACCACATCGACGGGTCATCCTAAAAGACAAATGACGCCATTTATCGAAAAAATGTTCGCATTAGTGAAAGAAAAAACTGCCCACCATGAAACAGACAGTTTCTTGAGTCAAAAATCGACTCAGAAGCCCTTTTTCATGATGGACAGCTCATTGATTAATCCTTAGATCAAGGTTTTCGGATCGGGATACTGTTCGATGCTTTCTGCCATTTTATCGGCTAATTCATCCATCAGGCATTCCTGATCGTCACGCATAGACGACTTCAGATCCATCGTCGGTTCGAGGAGTTCGCAGCACTTAAATTCGTTTTCTACGTAATCGGCCATAGTCTTATACGCAGCCGATGCCCAGCTGTGGCAGGCAACGATTCCGATAGTGCGTTTCTGGAACATGAGAGTCTTCAAGTCGTGGAGGAAGTTTTCCATGGGCAGGAAGAGGTTCAAGTTATACGTCGGTGCAGCCAGGATCAAGTGGCTGTATTCCCAAGCCTTAGCCGTAACGAAAGAAGGATGGACTTTGGCAACGTCGTACATGCGAATATCACGGACGCCGCGGCGGCTCAATTTATTAGCCAGGACGCAGGCAGCTCGTTCCGTATTACCGTAAATAGAAGAAAATGCGATGACGACACCTTTCTTTTCCGGTACGTACTGTGCCCAATGCAGGTGTTTGTCGACGATATACTTAACCGTTTCCGGCGTACGGAAGACGAAACCGTGGAGCGGGCAAATGATATCGATGGGTAGCTTAGACGCTTTTTTAAGGACGTTCATGACCTGCGGGCCATATTTTCCGACGATATTGACATAGTAGCGGCGAGCTTCATCGAGGTAATTTTCTTCAAAATCAGCCTGGTCAGCGAAGACGTTGCCGACGGTACCGAAGTGGCCGAAGGCATCGGCACTGAACAGGACGTGATCCGTTACATCATACGTCATGATGACTTCCGGCCAGTGAACCATGGGGGCTTTGATGAACTGCAGGGTGTGCTTGCCCAATTTCAGCTGATCGCCTTCGTTAACGGTCATGTAGCGATCCGGCATAGGATGGCGGAAGAACTGTTCAAAAAGCTTAAACGTAGACGGCTGGCCGACGATCTTGGCTTCCGGGTATTTTTCCAAGAGAGCCAAAGCCGAGCTGGCGTGGTCCGGTTCCATGTGCTGGAGAACAAAGTAGTCCAGTTTGCGGCCTTTGAGCAAGTATTCTACGTCTTCAAGAAATTCGTCACGGCACGATTTATCCATAGCATCGATGAGGCACGTCTTTTCATCATCGATGAAATAGGTATTATACGTAACACCCTGAGGAAGGGGGAAGATCCGTTCAAACAATTCCGTACGGAAATCGTTGCATCCCACCCAATAGATACCGTTTTTAATTTCTTCTACACAATGCATATATGTATAACCTCCTTAAATAGTAGCAGCACAGCTATGCTGTAATGTCAATTATCACGTTCCTATCATACCATCTTTTCGATAAATAGGAAATACTTTAAATGAAAAAACTTACCAAAAGATATCTATTCTTTATTAGTTCTGTCCGAGGTTTGGGCAGAATCGCTGTCAGAAGTCGATTCACGTTCGCCGGACTGACGGCTCTTCGAGGTATCGGAGCGAGTATCACTATCCGATTCTTTTTCATCGCTCTGAGATTCGCTGCGGCTCTTCTGTTCCGATTCAGAGGCATCACTGCGCTGCCGCTCCCGCGTCGTACTCCGGCTCGGTACTGGTGCTGAATCACCGATTGATTCAGCGTCCGATACGACACTGTTGATAAGCTGTTCCAGTACGTCCCGTTCAGCCTGGGACAAATCGTTATTTCCGCTGAGCATATCCCGCGCCTGCTGAGCTAAGCTCTGAGCCTGCGAACGAGCCGAACTGCCGCTGACAGCCCCATTGCGGTACTGCTGTTTCAAACTGCGCAGTTCATTTGAAATTTCATTGGCCTTGCTGCGAATACGGGCCGCTGCCAATTCACCACTGCGCTGTTTCCGAGCGTCCGCTTCCTGCATCTTTCGATCTTCTTCACGATTTTCCAACAGTTCTTCCTGCTGCTGTTCGGCCACTTTATCAAGCGATGCTGTCGTAACATGAGTGCCGACGTAGTATTCATAACCCATGTACCCCAAAATGACGATGGGAACACAGAGAAGCATCATTTCAAACCGGCGCATCTGGGCTGCCCGCTTCCAGCTGATGACGCTTTTGCGGCGATGTTCCATAATAAGGACGATGATTAAAATCAGTCCGATTAAGAACAAGGCCATATAAATGAAGAGTTTATGCCAAACCGTCGCCTGCAGGCTTATCGTAGACGGCTGGGAATCCGACAGCTGCCACAAATAGGTACTGGCCTGATCATCGGCTTTGGTGCTGTTGCTGGTAACCTGCGTCCCCGACGGGAAGGAAACCATATATTCCAAGTCGACACCGTTTTCCGGCATGGCCGCGCCCAGACGAAGGTTTTGAATGCTGTTGGCATCGAAATTATAATTGATATAATACGTCGAAGCAAACAGGCCGTCATGGGTCTTATGGACGATATGGTCGACGGAACTGCGGTTGGCGCCGTCATTGGTAATGGTCTTCATGGCCCGAAAACCTTCACCGTTATCATTACTATAATCCATGATGGTATAATTGCGCTTTTGGAACTCATCGGCATCGGCCTTCAAGCTCTGCTGCCCTTCTGCCGTAGCCGACACTTTCAAAACATCCTGCGTTTCACTGCCATCGTCATGAATGATGGTCTGCGCCCGAAATCCTGATAAGAGGAAAAATGCAGCCAACAGCATAACGGTCATAGCCAGTTTGGCAATCTTTGAATACCCTTTCATAAACTCCTCGCTTTCTGTCACTCTTCTTTTGGCGGTACCATCCCGGAATCGACGAGATGCGGCCTATCAAACAGAGAACGTCCGGCCTTATCCGCCCGAGCTTTATCCATAGCAGCCGCGTTACTGAGCTGCTCTAACGGAACGCCGTTGACAAAAATCCCTTCGATGACGCCTTCTCCCCGCTTGATGCGGATACTGGCGATGATACTGTCATCGGTGCGAAGGCTGTAGATACCGTCGGCCATTTCCGGAGACAGGCGGTAGCGGTCAAATCCAACTTGAAACTGAACGCGGCCATCTGCATAAGAAACGACCTCAGCCCGCATGTAATCGCTGCCGGAATCGGGTTTAGAGTCCGACGCCCCTTCCACTTTCATGAGTCCCGACGCATCGCGCGAGATGGCGACGTAAATTTGCTGACCGACTTCAGGCGGCGTTTCATCGAGCCACTGCGTCGTATCTTCCGGGAATACAACGCGAACATAATCGGTCCCAAAGGTAGAGATTTCCAGCCGCGGCACAGCACGCCACTGGTAAGGAATCCCGTCGACAGAAATATTATGCCAGCGCCAGCCGACATAAGCCAGTGCGGCAAATTGAATCAATACGACTAACCCGAAGACAATCCAGCGATGACGGCCTTCCGGCGAAAAAGAAAGATGTATGCCCTGCAAAGGCGGTGAAAATTTCATTCCGACTTGCCTCCTTGATGGGACCATGGCGACTGGGTAAAGTGTTTTTTGCGTTTCGGTTCCGGTTTCATATGACTCCACGGCGACTCCGTAACTGCCGTAGATTTTTCTTTGGTCTTTTCCTGGGAAACGGCCATCTGCTGCGGCACGGCTTCCGTCGTTTCACGAATAACCTGACGAGGCGGCACGAAGTCATTCCCCGTGCTTTCAGTCGGTACGGACAGGGTGAATACCATCGGGGAATCCGTCGTATTTTCCGGTACGGAACCGGCCTTGGACGAATTCGTATCAGACGAAGCCTCAATACCTGATTCGCCCAGCCCGAGTTCAGCCGGAGACGGAATACGGATATCCTTCATCCATTCTTCGACCGTTTCATCCGTTTCGTTTTCCTCAGGAGAATACCACACCGGCATTTCTTCTTCTGGAGCCTGTTCTTCTGTAGCTGACGCATCATCATTTCGGACGCGTGCCGCCGAATGGCGAAGTCTTGCTCTTCGTGAAGCTCTCTGTGCCGCTGATTTTTTGTCTTTCTGCATCCGCCTGAACTGGAATACGATTAAGGCCAAGACGATAATGGCCAAAATCGGCGCCAGCGGCGAAAAATGCGTCCCGAAAACGAAGGTCAGGACTACGCTGACCAAAATGACGATGCCGAATTTAAGATGAGCCTGGTGATCGGGCTTAAATCCCTGAGCCGTTTCATAGACACCGAGAACAACGATGTACAAGGATGAAAGAATGAGGGGAATGGACGAATAAAGGGCCGATCGAACGAGAATCGTCTCAAAAGCCAGGATGACGGGAATCACCAAATACAAAGCCGGGCTCCACAACCGCTTCTTCACGGTTTTCGCCATCATGCCTGCCATGAATACAAAGAGGAGGACCGTAACCAAATCGGTCGTCCAATGAAAATTCTGGACCTGAGCAATCCCATCCCAGGCAAAGGGCAGGCAGGAAATGAGGAGCGAACCGACAGCGGCAAACCGCCCGAACCAACGGAAGGGCACGCCCCAAGGCCGGTGGATGTCGATGGAATAACCTACCAGCATGATTGTAACGGCCAAGCTGCCCAAAAGGAGGAATGGAATGTATTCCGTCGTCTGTGCTGCCAGTCCAAAAGCAATGAAGACGGTAATCGTCATGACCCATGAGAAAACAGACAGCCGCCGTTCATCCCGAAGGCCGATCAAGGTGTTATAGAAAGGCACTGCCAAAAGCAGAAGAATCCACAAGAGGCCCATTCCGCCAAAGGTATTCACCGGGCCGCCGGAAGCCGTCCAATAGAGGAGGGACAAGTCGTAAACGACGAGAGCCGCAACAGAGCATAAAAAATAGACGACAGGCAGACAAAGCACGGCACAAGTAATGACATATGACGCCGCATCCCAACCGATATAAAAAGTCTGTTCAGCCATGGCTAATACAACAAAAATGCCCAAACAATGGATGAGAGCAATCCCTTCAGCTGCCGCCGAGCCCTGCCGTTTCTGAAACATGGCCAGGCCTACACCGGCCTGAGTCACGAGCAGCAGCACACCGGCCAAGGTCATGCGGGCCGGGACCGACACGTAGTACCATAATTGGGAAAGGCCCCAAATGACGGCCATGACAACGGCTGCAAATCCCAGTGCCGATAAAAACGCATATAAAGGCAGGGTCGTCAAAAGAGAATTTCTTTGTTCATCCCTGCCGTAAGATTTCCGTATTTTTTCACAGGCTTCTTCTGTAATCCATCCTTTAGAAACCCAGTCCGTGACCTTGTGGTCCAGCCATTCATTGGTATTCCGTCTCATACTTGCCTCCCAGGCGCCATCCCGGAACGAGGCACTCCGGGACCCTTCGTAATGTGATATTTCAGGCATTCCTAAAAAAGCACACCTGTCTATTCAGTATATCATAAAATGACTCTTTTCCCTATGGCATCCGTCAAATTTTTACATATTCCCAAAAGAATACCTTCCCCTCATCCGTTATAACCAAACCAATCCGCAAAAAGCCATGACGGCACGAAAAAAGGGTCTCCAGGGATAATCCCTGCGAGACCCTTTAACCAGCCTGCGGCAGAACAAGGCCATGAAGGCATTGCGTCACCGTTATTTTACGATCAATACGGGGCAGACCGAATGCGTGACGACATAACTGCTGACCGAACCCATGAATAAGCCCTTCAGCGGTCCCAGGCCGCGGCTGCCCATGACAATCAAATCGGCATTGTACTTCTTCGCTACCGACAAGACAGCAGGCCCCGGCGAGCCGACTTCAAAGACGCTCTTGACTTCGATGTTTTGAGGAATCGCCTTGGCAAACTCATCAAGGATCCCCTTCCCTTCTTCTTCCATGTCCAGGGCAACCTGTTCGGTTACGTAGCCACTGGCATTGGGAATCTGGTCAAAATTCGAGATGACCGAGACGATGTTGGCAACATAGACCAGCGTAATCATAGCGCCCAAAGATGATGCAATGACGACGGCATGTTCCAAAGCTCGTTTCGAGTTGACCGAACCGTCGGTCGGAACGATGATGTTATTATATTGCTTCATATGAATCCCTCCTTATAATGCCTTATCGTTAAGTATATATTCGTCACTCCCTCGGCCGATTCCTGCCTGGCAAAAAAATTATTTAGAAAAAAACGCTTTATTTTTAAAAGCTCAGCTCGAATTCAGCCTAAATGACAGTGTAAAATGTAAAAATAGAGTATAAACTTTCATTTTCTTATGATATAATGTTAATTATAGCATACATAAATTTACTTTTTTGTAACGATTAAGAAAGGTGGTTTTTATGACACACGAACTCGTAAGCGCGACCTTACCCGTATGGAGCATCATTCCTTTTGCCGGGATGCTCCTATCCATCGCCATCGTTCCCCTCGTTCGACCGGAATGGTGGGAAAAACACATGCTTGGCGTAGCTTTTGCCTGGTCTTTATTATTCCTTATTCCCTTTGCAGTTGCTTATGGCATCGGTGAGTCATGGTTCCGCCTTCTGGAATCGGTCCTCCTCGACTACATACCCTTCATCGTTCTTCTCCTGGGTCTGTTCGTCGTTGCCGGCGGCATCGCCGTCCGTGGGACTTTAGCCGGAACGACGAAGGTCAACTGTCTTCTCTTATTCATCGGCACGGCTCTCGCCAGCTGGATCGGCACGACCGGTGCTGCCATGCTGCTCATCCGTCCTATGATCCGTGCTAACGCTTGGCGCAAGAATAAAGTCCACCTCATGGTCTTCTTTATCTTCCTGGTAGCCAATATGGGCGGCTGCCTGACCCCCCTCGGCGATCCCCCGCTCTTCATGGGCTTCCAGCGCGGCGTTCCCTTTACGTGGACCTTCCATCTCCTGCCGATTCTTCTCTTGAACCTGGTCATCATGTTTGCCATCTTTGCCCTGATGGATAAGCATTTTTATAATAAGGAAATAAAAGAAGGCCGCTCGCCTCATGACGCCATTGCTGCCGGCAGCAAAGAACCGATTCGTCTTGAAGGGGCTCATAACCTGATTTTTATCGCTATGATCATCATCGGCGTATTAGCCAACGGCCTCCTGCCGGAAATGCATCCGTTCTTTGCCAACGGTGCCGGCATCCATATTTACGACGAAATCGTCTTCCCCTATGCAACCTTAGCTGAAATCATCATCATCTTAGTCGCTGCATTCCTCTCGATTAAGACGACAAAAAAATCGACGCGAGACCTCAACGAATTTACGTATGCTCCTATTATCGAAGTCGCAAAACTCTTTATCGGCATCTTTGTCACTATGATTCCTGCCTTGATTCTGCTCAAAGCCCACGGGGCTGAACTGGGAATGAACAATCCCTGGCAGATGTTCTGGGCTACCGGCGCCTTGTCGTCCTTCCTGGACAATACGCCGACGTATTTGGTATTCCTGCAAACTGCCGGGGCGCTTGGCGCCACGGAAGGCATCACGACCTCCGTCGGTACGGTTTCTCAAATCATGTTGGAAGCCATCTCAGCCGGTGCCGTTTTCATGGGTGCCAATACTTATATCGGCAATGCACCGAACTTCATGGTTAAATCCATTGCCGAAGAAAATAAGATCAAAATGCCGAGCTTCTTCGGGTACATGGGCTGGTCCATTGCCATCCTCATCCCGGTATTCATCATCAACACCTTCGTATTCTTCTTATAATTAAGAATACAAAAAAGCAGGACTGTTTCTCAGTCCTGCTTTTTGCATCTCTTGAGTGCCTTCAAAAACTCTGACAACAAACAAAAGGCGCCGCACACTGTGCGACGCCTTTTTTGGTGATCCATCCGAGATTCGAACTCGGGACACCCTGATTAAAAGTCAGGTGCTCTACCAGCTGAGCTAATGAATCATGGCTGGCAGGGGTAGCTGGATTCGAACCAGCGCATAGCGGAGTCAAAGTCCGGTGCCTTACCACTTGGCTATACCCCTATGGGGCGAGTATAGGGATTCGAACCCTAGCATAACGGAGCCACAATCCGCCGTGTTAACCACTTCACCATACCCGCCATATAAGATTATCTGCCGTAACGGCGCTGAATCAGCGTCGTCAACGTAGATAATCTTACCATGAGTCAAAGACAAAGTCAAGTATTTTTTACATTTAATCACAAAAGAATACAGACCTGAAATGCATAGCTATAAACCAAGCCGATTAACGGTCAGCCTTTCCATACAGAAGGTCCTTTACGAAATTCGGCAGGACAAAGGCGCTCTGCTGAATCCCTTCATTGTAATAACGCGTCGGGAAGGTACGCTTTCGATTCGGCGTCCACTGCAGGGGATCGTATTTTTTAGACCCCAGCGTAAAGCAGTGCACCCCCGACGGATAGAGGGGAATGAAGGCCGTATATAAACGGGCGACAGGGAAAATATCAGATACGCAGTCGAATACATCTTTCACCAATTTGCCGTGCATGAAAGGCGATTCCGTCTGCTGAACAAAAATCCCGTCGTCCTTCAAAGCTTTAAAGGTATCCTTATAAAAATCGTAGGTGAAAAGGCCTTCTCCGGGGCCGACAGGATCAGAGCAGTCGACGATGATGACGTCATAGTAATTTTCGGCTTGCCGCATGAAGGCAATGCCGTCGCCGACAGTTACGGTCAGTTTTGGGTTTTCTTCCAGCATGGCCTTGGAAATTTCAGGAAAATACTGTTTAGACAATTCGATGACCTTGCCGTCTATATCGACCATAGCCACCGATTCGACTTCAGGGTGGCGGACGGCTTCCCTGGCTGATCCGCCGTCACCACCGCCAATGATGAGGACCCGTTTCGGATTGGGGTGAAGAAACAAGGGAATGTGCACGATACTTTCATGATACATGAATTCATCTTTAACAGACGTCTGGAATACGCCGTCTAAGACCAGCATGCGGCCAAATTCCTTCGAATCGGCGACGACGATGTCCTGAAAGTCGGAATGACCGCGATAAAGGATTTCTGAGGCTTCCGTCGTCAGATCCAGGTAAGGGGACTGATGTTCCGTTATAAATTTTTTCATATTGTACTCCTTGATAATATCCTGAGTTTATCATATTCTGATAGTGACTTCATTTTAGCATATTTAGGCTCATTTGTCGCAGCGCATTTCATGGTTTCCAAAATGATATCGATTTCTTATTAATAAGTAAAATCCTTTGTATCACCCCCTTACAGAATAAAGGGATTATGGTACAATATAAAGTAGACTTTTTATATATAGTCTTTATAATAAATAAAATTTTTAAAGAAAGAGTCGGTTTATAAACCGATAGGGTGACAAAACATGAAGAATCTCTTACACATCGGCATTGACATCGGTTCGACGACAGTAAAAATCGCTGTTCTCAACCATGCCAAACAATGCCTGCACGCATGCTATGTCCGCCACTATACGGATATACGCCAAAAAGTTTGGGATTTACTCCAAAACGCCTATGAAATCTTTGGCGACCGTCAGATCACCATGGCTATCACCGGGTCCGGCGGCATTGCCCTGGCCGACTACCTGCACATCCCTTTTCTGCAGGAAGTCATTGCCGGCACCAAAGCCGTTCGAACATACTATCCTCAGTCCGATGTCATCATCGAACTGGGTGGTGAAGATGCCAAAATCACCTACCTTACCGGCGGCAATGAGCACCGTATGAACGGCAACTGCGCCGGCGGGACGGGGGCTTTCATCGATCAGATGGCAACCCTCCTCGACACTGAAGCCAGCGGCTTGAATGAACTGGCCAAGAAGTCCGATACAATCTATCCCATTGCAGCCCGCTGCGGCGTCTTTGCCAAGACCGATATCCAAGCCCTCTTAAATGAAGGCGCCAGCAAAGAAAATGTCGCGGCTTCGGTCTTTCAGTCCATCGTTTTCCAGACCATCACCGGCCTTGCCTGCGGCCGTCCCATCAAGGGCACGGTCTGCTTCCTCGGTGGTCCCTTGACCTACTTGTCGCAGCTTCGCGAACAATTCGCCAAGACATTGCACTTGACACCGGATAAGGTCATTGCCCCGGAAAACGCCCAAGTCTACGTCGCCATCGGTGCCGCCCTGGGGAGTATGGATACCAAGCCGGTCTCCTTCATGAATCTCATGGGGCAGCTTAAGAACGTCGATGAATCGACACTGGCCAAGTCAGACCGGGTCGCCCCCCTCTTTGACAGCCAAGCTGAACTCGACGAATTCCAAGAACGCCATCGTCAGCATACCGTTCCTCACGGCGATATGGACAGCTACAGCGGCCCCTGCTATCTCGGCATCGACGCCGGTTCGACCACCATCAAAGCCGTCGTCTTGAGCGAAGACATGAAAATCCTCTATTCTCACTATCAGAATAATGAAGGAAGTCCTTTGGCAGCTGCTAAAAAGATTGTCGCCGACGTCTACTCCCGCCTTCCGAAGGGCGCCTTCATCGCCAAGGCCGGCATTACCGGCTACGGCGAAGCCCTGCTCAAAGAAGCGCTGCACCTCGATCTTGGCGAAGTCGAAACGATTGCCCACTATCAGGCCGCATCCCATTTCTGCCCGGACGTCGATTTTCTCCTCGACATCGGCGGACAGGATATGAAGTGCAGCCGCATCAAAGACGGCCACATCGAAGACATTCTGCTCAACGAAGCCTGCTCGTCGGGCTGCGGCTCCTTCCTCGACACCTTTGCCAAATCGCTGAAGATGTCCATTCAGGAATTTTCTCAGGCAGCCCTCCTGGCCAAGAGTCCCATCGACCTCGGTTCCCGCTGCACGGTATTCATGAATTCCAAAGTCAAACAAGCGCAAAAAGAAGGCGCTACCTTAGCCGATATTTCTGCCGGCCTGTCTTACTCGGTCATAAAAAATGCCCTTTATAAAGTTATCAAAGTCAAAGACCCTGCAAAACTTGGCAAGCACATCGTCGTCCAAGGCGGTACTTTTTATAACGACGCTGTCCTCCGGGCTTTTGAAAAGCTCCTGGGCCGCCAAGTCATCCGTCCGTCGATTTCAGGACTCATGGGTGCCTTCGGCATGGGAATCATCTGCCGCACAGCCTATCATCAGGACCACGTCGTATCGACCATCGTTGACGAAAAAGCCCTGCAGGAATTAAACATCACGACATCGATCCGCCACTGCGGCCTCTGCACCAACAACTGCCTGCTCACGGTCAACACCTTCAACGACGGCCGTTCCTTTATTACGGGCAACCGCTGTGAACGAGGTGCTGCCGGCTCGACAGCGGCCCGCAAGAAGCCCCTGCCGAACATGTATAAGATAAAATACAACCTCCTCTTCGGCTATAAACCCCTTACCGACGCTCCCCGCGGCACGATCGGCATCCCCCGAGTCCTCAACATGTATGAAGACTATCCCTTCTGGTTTACTTTCTTCACAAAACTCGGCTATTCCGTCGTCTTGTCCGATCCTTCTTCCAAAGGGCTCTTTGAAAAAGCCATGGATACGATTCCATCCGATTCGGCCTGCTACCCGGCCAAGCTCGTCCACGGGCACATCGAAAACCTCCTTCAAAAAGGGGTCGACCGAATCTTCTATCCCTGCATCCAAAACGGTCCTCAAGAAGGAAGCAAGGACAACACCTTCAACTGCCCCATGGTCATGAGCTACCCGGAAGTCATCCGCAACAACATGGGCGAACGGCTGGCCGAAACGAATACGCCTTACCTCTGCCCCTTCCTGCCCTTACACGACAAGAAGCGCATTGCCAAACGCCTCATTGAAGAATTGAAGGCTTGGAATCTCCCGGACCGCGAAATCAAGCAAGCCGCTATGGCTGCCTGGGAAGAAGAAGAAGCTTATAAACAGAAGATTTACAGCCTGACCCAAAAGATTTTAGATGACCTCAAAAAGAACGACCAGCGGGCCATCGTTCTTTGCGGTCGCCCGTACCACGTCGACCCGGAAATCAACCACGGCATACCGGAACTGATCAACAGCCTGGGCCTGGCCGTCCTTACAGAAGACGGCGTCGCCTCCTTGTCGACCTTTGACGGCAATCTCCGCGTCGTCGACCAGTGGTCGTACCACTCCCGCCTCTATCGGGCAGCCCAGTACGTTACCCAGCATCCGAACCTCGAACTGGTAGAGCTCAATTCCTTCGGCTGCGGCCTCGACGCCATCGTCGCCGACCAGGTACAGGATATCCTGACCCACGGCCACAAGATCCACACCCTGCTGAAAATCGACGAAGGCTCGAACCTCGGTGCCATCCGCATCCGCCTGCGCTCCTTGCTGTTCGTCATGAATCATCGGCCGAAAGAAGATTACACCCTCGAACCGTATTCCTATGAAAAGACGATCTTCACCAAAGAAGACGCCAAAAAGAACGTCATCCTGGCCCCGTCTATGACACCGATCCATTTTCCCATGCTCATGTCAGCCTTCGAACACGAAGGCTATCACGTCGAACTCCTGCCCCACCAGAACCAGGAAGCCATCGATACCGGTCTGGCCTATATCCACAATGACGCTTGCTATCCGGCTATCATGAGTTTGGGCCAAATCCTCACGGCCTTAAAGTCGGGAAAATACGATTTAAACCATACGACGGTCATGATTTCCCAGACCGGCGGCTGCTGCAGGGCCACCAATTACATCGGCATGATTCGAAAAGCTTTGAACGATGCCAATATGTCCCAGGTTGCCATTTTATCCCTCAATATGAAGGGCATGAACAAGCAGCCCGGTTTCCAGCCGGGGCTCGGCTTCTGGCACCGCCTCATCATGGGTATGATTTACGGCGACGCCCTGCAGCAAGTCTTGTACCGCACGCGGCCTTATGAAAAGGTCAAGGGTACGGCCGAAGCCTTGTTCCATAAGTGGCAGGAAAAATGCACACAGCAGCTCAAGAAAGCCGACTTTAAATCCTTCAAGCGCAACCTTCGCGACCTCATCAATGAATTCGACAATATCGAAATGAGTGACGAAAAGAAACCGCGCATTGGCTTGGTCGGCGAAATCTACGTCAAGTTCCACCCCATTGCCAACAACCACATCGTCCGCATGATTGAAGAAGAAGGCGGTGAAATCATCGTCTCCGGCCTGGCCGACTTCTTCCTCTACGGTCTGCTCGACGACCAGTTCCGCCATAAGTACCTTTCCGGAAGCTGGAAAGACGCCTTATTCAGCAAGACCGGCGTCCGCCTCCTCGAATGGTACCGCAAACCATACGAACAGGCCGTTGCCAAGAGCCGCCACTTCGATCCCATTACATCGATTTACGACATTGCCGACGAAGCCAAGAAATTCTTGTCCCTCGGCCATGAAGCCGGTGAAGGATGGTTCCTCACGGGGGATATGATCGACCTCATCCATCGCGGGGCCAAGAACATCGTCTGCCTCCAGCCCTGGGCCTGCCTGCCCAATCACGTTACGGGCAAGGGCATGATCAAGACCTTGAAAGCGGCCTTCCCTGAAACGAACATCGTCGCCATCGACTACGACCCCAGTGCCAGCTCGGTCAACCAGACGAACCGTCTGAAGTTAATGCTGACCACGACTTTTGAAGGCATCCGGGAAACAGTCCAGGAAGACACCAAACCGGTCCTTCCCTTCATGAGCGGCGTCCGCATCAACAGTTCCCTTGAAAAATAAATAACGCCATCACAAATAACGCCATCACAAATAACGCCTTTCCATGATACACCGTCATGGAAAGGCGTTTCGTTGTCTTTCAGAATATATAACTCAGACCGTCTTATGTTTCATAGCCTGATAGAGTTTTTCAGCCGTAATGGGAAGGTCGCGGACCCATACGCCGGTTGCATTATAAACGGCGTGAGCAATGGCCGGGGACGGCGAGTCGATGACCAGTTCGCCGATGGACTTAGCGCCGAAAGGACCGTTCGGTTCATAGCTCGGTTCAAATTCGACGTTGACGGGACCGACGTCGAGACGCGTCGGCAGGCGATACTGCATGAAAGAATTATTCTGCAGCCGTCCCGTCGGCGTATACTGAACGTTTTCCGTGAGAGCCATGCCGATAGCCTGGACGATGCCTCCTTCGGCCTGGACGCGGGCCAGGCTGGGGTTGATGACCGTACCGCAGTCAATGACGGCATCGTATTTCAAGAGAGTGATGTTCCCCGTTTCGGGATCGACATCGATCGTCGCAGCACCGGCCATATACGGCGGCGGACTGGTCGGCGAATAGCACGATTCCGTCGCCTCGAGGGCAATGCCGTTCATGAACATGGCCCCGTTGCCGAGATCGCGGACGGTAATCGACTTACCGGTCTGAAGGCAGGTAATGGCCTTGCCGTCAAATTCCAGGTCATCCAAATCCGTATCGGACAGCCCCAATTTAATGGCCGCTAATTCTTTCATCCGATGAATCAAGCTTTCACAGGTCTTGACGACGGCATTACCCGTCAGATACGTCGTAGACGAGGCATAAGAGCCGCTGTCATAGGGAGACGTATCGGTATCGACGCCGTCAGTGACGATGTCGTCGACAGAACACATGAGGCATTCGGCAGCAATCTGGGCGAGGATGGTATCACAACCGGTTCCCATATCGGTAGCCCCAACGTGGAGCGTATAGAAGCCGTCATCATTGACTTTGATCGTAACCGAGGCCACGTCGACGTTGGAGACACTGGAACCCTGCATAGCGATAGCCAAACCGACGGATTGGATATGACCGTTGGGCAGGACTTTTCGCGGCGACGCATCGTCCCAACCGGACATGGAAACGACGCGTTCCAGACATTTATCGAGGGTACAGCTGAGGGCCGTTTCATTAAAATAGGCCGGCAGGACCTGATTTTGGCGGACCATATTCTTAAACCGCAGTTCCACCGGACTCATATGAAGAGCTTCGGCCAATTCGTTGACGGCTGTCTCCAGCGCAAAGAGGCCTTGTGTCGCCCCATAGCCGCGGTAAGCCCCGGCAGCGATGGTATTGGTATAGACACAGGTATAGCTGAATTGAAAGGCTTCAGCGGCATTATACAAAGGAATCGACTTGTGTCCCGATAAAGTAACCGTCGTCGGCGTATGTTCACCATACGCGCCGGCGTTCCATAAAGAATCGAGGAGAATGCCCCGGATATGGCCGTCTTTCGACGCTCCGAGAACGACGCGGATCTGCGATTCATGACGCGGCGTCGATACGGTCAGCGATTCTTCCCGACTGTAGACCATATAGGCCGGTTTGCCTGTCAGCCAGGCAATGAAAGCCGGATAGACTTCCATGACGACGGTCTGTTTCGAACCGAAGCCTCCGCCGATACGCGGTTTGATGACCCGAACCTTGGATTTGGGGATTTCAAGGGCATGGGAAACGACGCGGCGCACATGGAAAGGTACCTGCGTCGAGCTGACGATGGTCAGCCGTCCGAATGCGTCTTTATAAGCATAGGCTCGGAAGGTTTCCATGGCTGCCTGCTGATTCTGACGAGTGTGATACGTCCGGTCGATGACGACGTCTGACGAAGCCAGGACGGCATCGATATCGCCGTGACGGTCGCAGGCTTTAGCGACGAGGTTGCGCTGGTTGTCGCCGCCGACGTCGACTAACGGCTTCCAATCGTCTTCGGGGTGGACGACGATATCGTTGTCCAAGGCCTTCGTAAAGTCGAGGAGCGGTTCCTGGACTTCATATTCGACGCGGATGGCCCGCAGCGCCTTATCGACTGCCGCTTGATTCGTCCCTGCCACGAGGGCTACGGCATCGCCGACAAAACGGATCTGTTTATCCAAAATAAGCCGGTCGTAAGGACTCGGTTCCGGATAGGTCTGGCCGGCAATGGTAAATCGCGACTTAGGTACGTCATCGGCCGTTACGATACAAACGATGCCCGGAATTTTCTCAGCGGCACTCTTATTGACCTTTTTAACGATGGCTCTGGCATGGGGGCTCCGCAGCACCTTTACGATGAGGCAGTCTTTGGGCATGATGTCTTCCGTATAGACAGGCTGCCCCGTAACCAAGGCTTGGGAATCCTTCTTGGCTACGACCTTATTGATCGATTTAAATTCCATCATGACCGGACCTCCTTCCCCTTGGCCTTAAAATACTCTTTAATAGCCCTCATATGACTCATATATCCCGTACAGCGGCAGAGGTTACCCGATAAAAATTCCTTGATTTCGTCTTCCGTCGGCGAATCGAAGCGGCGAGCCATGGCCAGGACGTTCATGACGAAGCCCGGGTTGCAGAAGCCGCACTGGTCGGCACCTTGAAGTCCCATATAGTAGGCAAATTCCTTGGCTTCCTCTTGGAGGCCTTCAAGGGTCGTAACTTGACAGCCATCGATGCGGACAGCTAGTACGGCGCAGGACAAGACCGGCACATCATTGACCCAAACGGTACAGAGGCCGCAGTTTGTCGTTTCACAGCCGCATTTTACACTATAACATCCCCGGCTGCGGAGAAAATCATAAAGCATCATCCCCGGCTCGATATCGGCCGAGGATTTTTTTCCATTAAGCCAATAGGTAATCATCATCAGACATCATCTCCCATCGTTTGAGCCAACAGGCGCCGGCATAAGATGACAGCCATATCATGGCGATATTCGGAAGAACCGCGTTGGTTAGTTTCATACGTCACTTTTTCGGCAAATTCCCGACCGGCCTTTTCACAGCCAAGGGCCTTAACCGTATCCACAGGGAGTGTCATGACCTCGGCTCGTCCCGGACGGGCACCGATGGAACAGCGCACCTCTTTTCCGTCGACGTGAACAGCGGCAGCGATGATGGGAAAATCCGTCGCATTGAGGCGAAGAGACGCATAGGCCGTCTGGCCGCTCTTTTTAGGCACGATGATATGGCTTACGATATCCTTCCCGGGCCCGGTCTTTCCAAAATCAGACAGCGGAACGCGTCCGCCCTTATACAATTCAACGTCGGCATCAAGCGCCAAGAGCAGGGTCCAAATATCGGAAAAGCCGAAGCGGCCGCTGATACTGCCGCCAATGGTCGCCAAGTTGCGGAACTGAGTCCCTACGATATGGCGTGTCGCTTCTTTTACAGCTCCATGGGTATAGGTCAACAGTCCTTCATGACTGCCAAAGGCTCCGAGAGTGACCATGGCTCCGATTTTAAAAGAGTCATCCTGTTCTTCTATCGCATCGAGGCCAAGACCTGACAAGTCGATGGCCTGAGCAATGCGCCGTTGGGGCGACAGGCGGAGCCAGCAGCATCCGCCGAGGACAACGGCCCCGCGGCCTTGATTCAATTCCCACGCTTCTTCGAGGGACGCCGCCTTCGTATACTGCACAATATTCATAAAAAGACCTCCTTAATCGGGGAGAAATTAACAAAACCCTTATAAGCGAAACAGTCGCTCCGTATTGGCCTTTGCCTGAACCGTCAAGGCTTCGACAGAAACATCCATATACTTAGCCAAGGTGCTGGCAACATAGGTAATATTATTGGGAACATTCGTCCGTGGCAAGTGAAACCCGCGAGGCGTCAGATAAGGCGCATCCGTCTCGAGAAGTACCCTATCCAGGGGCAAAATGGACACGGCCTCGCGCAGTGCATCGGCTCGCCGTTCATCACAGATCCAGCCGGTAATGCCGATATAAAAGCCCATATCGAGCATACGGGCCAGTGTTTCTTTATCACCGGTATAGCAGTGGACAACGGACTTCGGACAGACCCCTTCATGGCCTTTAAAACAGGCTAAAAAATCGTCTCCGGCATCGCGTTCATGAAGAAACATCGGTTTATCCAGTTCTTCTGCCAGGGCAATCAGTTTCTTAAAAAAGTAGAGCTGGTTTTCTTTTTTAGAGAACATGCGGTCATAGTCGAGACCGGTTTCACCGACAGCGACGATTTTCGGATTGGTCGTGACGATGCGCCGGATTTCCTCGACATCGGCCTCCGTCGCGGCATCGGCCACATGAGGATGAATGCCGGCCGTACCAAATACCTGATGAGTTCGGACAAAGTCATCGACCAGTCTGTTTTCCCGATCTTCGGAGCCGGTCAGGATACAGCAGATACCGTCGGCTTCAGCATCGGCAATGATTTTCTCCGGATCCGGAAAAGACCTCGTAAATAAATTAAGCCCAATATCGTAATAGGTTATATCCATTCCAATACACCTCGTAATAATTTGTCATCTTTATTGTACCAGAAAACAGTCGCCTTGCGTAGCCTCTGGGACCGCTCCATAATGGACAAAAAAAGAGCACTCAGGAAAAATCCTAAGTGCTCTTTATCCAGTAATCTGGCGGAGTGAGAGAGATTCGAACTCTCGCAGGCCTTGCGACCTCTAACGATTTAGCAAACCGTCCTCTTCAGCCTCTTGAGTATCACTCCATGCGTCAACTGACTATATTAGTTTACTACAACCAGGAGTGATTGTCAAGGCTATGTTTTATGAAAAGCTATTTTTCTAAAATACGTTCTACCGATTCTACTTTAGCATCCATCATGTTCGTATAACCCGGGCGGATATCGGCTTTCAAGATGACCTCTGTCCGAATTCCCTGATCCGTCAAATACTGCGTCGCCTTTTTGACAACAGCCATGACGTCATCCCATTCGCCTTCAATTTCGGTAAACATCGAGTTCGTCCGATTTGAAAGACCTGACGCACGAATGATTTTAACGATTTCAGCAACATACGGTGCAAATTCATCACCGGTACCACACGGTGCAATGCAAAGGGCAACTAATGTATTCATATTTTATACCTCCTCAATCGTAAAAGGATTTTGTGCAATATCTTCAGGTGTCGCAACATAGAGCTCATCGATAAAGGCAGCTTGGAAAGAGCCGGTACCCTTTACGTAGGCAGCCGCCCGTTTACCGGCCAGATTGTAAATGGCAGCACCGGTAATGGCTGCTATAAAAGGACTGGCCACTGCCGCATAGACGGCCATGACGCCGCCAAGAGAGCAACCCGTGCCCGTAATAGAAGGCATCATATCCGAACCGCCTTTTGAAAGGACGACCTGACGGCCATCGGTGATTAAATCAGCTTCACCGGAAACGGCAACGGCACCGCCCGTCCATTTTGCCAAGGCCACAGCAGCTGATTTTGCCTCGTAAACGGCATCTGTCGAATCGACGCCGCGTACGTCCGACGTATGCGAACCGCCTTCTAAGCCCCATAAACCGGCTAAAGCGATGATTTCTGAAGCATTGCCGCGAATGATGGTCGGCTTATACGGCTTAAATTTCAGCAATAAGTCCGTACGCATCTTCCCCATTCCGATAGCCACGGGATCAAGAACCCAGGGCTTTCCGTCATCATGAAGGGCTGCTGCCGTCAGCGGCAGTGTATCTTCATATATGGGGAATAACGTGCCTACGTTGATGTACATCGCCGCCCCAATCTTCGCCATGGCAACGCCTTCGTCCGGTAAGTAGACCATGGCGGCCGAGCCGCCGACAGCGAGCTGCGCATTGGCAACGAAGTTGATCGTCACCGTGTTGGTAATCGACGGAGTCAACGGGTTCGACGTTTTCGCCAATTGGGCCGCTTTGGCGACGGCCGCAGATATTTCAGATTGAGTCATGTTATTACCACCTTTGTGATTTGCTATGTCTATTATAGCTTTTATGGGCAGTAAAGTGAAGGCATTCAAAGAAGAACCTGTAAGGCTGAAATCACACCGTAAACCAGAAATTTTAGCGCTTGAAGGGGATAGTTAAGGAGTATTTATTTTTGAACGGTTCAAAAAATTCTTAGCCATAATAAGTTAATTCGACGAAAGATTGGCGGTATAAAGAGAAGAGGCATAGGTTGAAGGGCTTCTTTCGGGACGTTTTCGACATCCGTCTGATAATACTTGATAATGTTGAATACTTGGGACTAGTGGCCTCCGGCTTCCTGTCAGGGAAAACCCGATAGATCTGGTTACGACAGTCTCGTCGCTTCCGGCATCCGTCTGATAATGCTCGATATGTCTGAGGGCTTCTGACTAGTAGCTTTCTGTCTTCCTGTCAGGGAAAATCCTAATTGAACTGAAAGCGGCAGTCCTGTCGCCCTTGGCATCCGTCTTAAGAACTGCCTCATAGGCAAGATTTCATCAGCCTTGTCGCCTGCGGCATCCATTCTGGGATTTATCTGCTACGAGACTCCCCCACCCACTCCGAAGTCAAGCTTCGGAGTAAGCGACTCACAAAGGTTTATGCGTCCCTTCGGTCCTTTAAACCTTGTTCTCTGCTTAAAAAAAGAAGCACTTCATTATCGAAGTGCTTCTCTCTCTATTAATCAGCGGCTTCCTATCCTCCCAGGGGGCCTCCCCCCAAGTACTTTCGGCGTTTGCGGCCTTAACTGCTGTGTTCGGCATGGGAACAGGTGGATCCCCGCAGCTATCGCCACTGAATTTGTTTCAGGATTCGTATCCTGACAACTGCATAAAAATGTTTGTCTTAACGACTCTGTAGTCAAGTCCTCGGTCTATTAGTACCGGTCCGCTCCATACATCGCTGTACTTCCACTTCCGGCCTATCAACCACATCGTCTTTGTGGGACCTTACTTGTTTTCACAATGAGAAACCTCATCTTTAGGCTGGTTTCACGCTTAGATGCTTTCAGCGTTTATCCGTCCCCGACGTAGCTACCCAGCTGCACGGCTGGCGCCATGACTGGTACACCATTGGTCGGTCCACTCCGGTCCTCTCGTACTAGGAGCAGCCCCTTTCAAGTTTCTTCCGCCCGCGATGGATAGGGACCGAACTGTCTCACGACGTTCTGAACCCAGCTCGCGTACCACTTTAATGGGCGAACAGCCCAACCCTTGGGACCTACTTCAGCCCCAGGATGTGATGAGCCGACATCGAGGTGCCAAACCTCCCCGTCGA
>OQVH01000035.1_pt1 | contig 81186 bp, 73 predicted proteins | sample 1691641 | NCBI WGS metagenome assembly OQVH01 (sample SAMN03418286, study PRJEB22391) | human gut metagenome | biome: human-gut; feature: organic feature; material: feces | host: Homo sapiens | place: Italy | collected 2013-04
GCAAAGGTACAACATTTTTTTGAGCTATGCAATACGGAGTTGAGCGGATACTTACGTTAATGTTGAGTGGGCGCTGCGCAGTGCCTGATTCTTGAACACGAATCTCTCGAATCGAACGAATTTTTCTCCTCGCGGAGTTTTTGTTTTCCCACAGATTACACAGATTTTCACAGATTTTTGACTCCTCGCGGAGTCTTTGCTGTGAGCCTTAGTGAGTACCGTTGCTTGCAACGAAGAGAATCTGTGCAAATCTGTGAGATCTGTGGGAGACTCTTTCTGAATCACATTGCAAAGATACAATATTTCATTTTCCCAACTCACCGATGCTCATTGTTGCTCACCGATACTCACCGATTATCACTGATAAATATCAGGGTTCTCCCAAATGGAAGAAAATATAGGATACTTGCAGAGGATTGAACTCCTTGCAGCTCTTGTTGTATCCACTCTTCTGCAACTGCTCGTAGAGCTGGGTGCATCTTACTATCCATCTCATCAGATGGGCTCTTGCCACGTCCGGGTCGGAATCCGGAAAATAGAGCAGGGCTAACTCCTGCTTGGTGTAACTTCGTAAATCCATTTTCTTATAATGTTGAATTTTCCCACAGATCTCACAGATTTTCACAGATTTTTACTCCTCGCGGAGTTTTTGCTGTGAGCCTTAGTGAGAGTACCTGTTGCTTGCAACAAGATTATCTGTGTAAATCTGTGAGATCTGTGGGAGACTAAGAATAATGTTGAATGTTATCTATTAGGGTTATGCTTCGTAAATATGATACTTAGCCATCGTAACCATGATACTTAGCGGTCGTAACCAAGATACTTAATCCTCCACGGTATCGTTAGGATCGATGAAGGCATCGTTGTTGATTTCGCTACCTTCCTTCTCTATCACAGCCCAGCCGTTGCCGTTCTTCTTGTGAATCTTCTTGAATCCAAGACGCTTCATCACGTTACCGATGTTCTGGTTGTTCAGGTTCTGGCGAAGGGCAGGGTTCACACCTATCCTCTCCAGTATCTCAGCACTGTAGCGGAACTTGATAAACTGTAGCGGCGTATCTGGCTCCGGCACCCGGTAGTAACGGAGTATCTGCTCCTCGGCATAGTTGGCTACCATGAAGAGGCGGTTGTGACTGCGCATCAGCTCGATGTCATCCCTCGTCAACCAGTATGTCCACTCCAGGGGCTCGCCCTTAGGATGGCTCATCACCTCCTGACCCAGTGCCACAGCCTCGGCAAACACGTGGTCGTAGTCTATCGGGTGCTCTATCGGACTCTCGATGCTCTTTACCAGCCAAGGACAGTAGCGGCGGTTCTCCTCGTCGGTGATGAACTGCTGGTTGTTGGTGGTGCCGCAGAGCGATCCGCGGTGGGGCATCTCCGAACGGTACTTGTCGTAAGGTCGGCGGATGGAGAATGTCACCTTGGTCATGTTGCTCTTGAAGGCGCTCAGGTTCTTGCCGAATACCATCTCAAACTCGTCGAGACAGAGCAGAGCCTTGCTGCTGAAAGCCTCCATGAAGTCCTTGTCGGTATAGGCGCCCGTCGAGTCGTTGAGGAAGTACTGGCGCAACTGTGGGGGCAACAGCATGTGGAAGAACGTGGTCTTGAAGATGCCGCCCTTGCCCACGAAGATGAGTATCATCTGGTTCACCACCTTCAGCGTTACCCACGCCACCACCATCGCTACCAGCCACTTCTTGAAGAAATAGCGGAAGAGGTTCTGCGTATGCTCGTTGTCGGGCAGGTTCTCCACCTCGATGCGGTCGGCGAGCTGGTCGATGTAGTCGGGATCCTCTCCCTTCTTCCATTTCGGCAGACTGCGCAGGTAATCGTCCAAGGGGTCGAAGGGCTCGCTGAAGTCGCTGTTAATGATGTTGTGCAAGGTCTTCTCTGAGAGATGCAGTCCCGACTCGTCCATCTCGCTCCAGATGGAGTTCTCGATATTGTCGTCGATGCGTACCCAGTCAGGATACTTGCCGTTTAAAACGAAGCGGCTCTCCACCTCGTAAAATCCCGTCAGCACGTTTCGGCGGAACAGATAGTGGGTGAGTAGCCACTGCTTGATGCCCCTTACCGATGGCTTGGCGCTGCGCCCCTCGCCATGGCGATAGAAATGCCAGATACCAAACTTGTTCAGATGCTTGTAGCGAGACTTGATGACGGAAGCCGTATCTTCGTAGCTGGTACCAAACTCACGGTCGGCGTAAGTCTGAACTTCTTCCTGCGGGATGCCATAGTAGATGCAGATGTCGGCAAAGTGCCATACATACTCGTTGTGATGCTCAGGCTCGAACCGATAGCCCCACAGGTCGAGCAGTTCCTTGATATGGGAAGCTGCCTCCCCGATAGTAGGCGCATCCTTGTCGCCTGACTTCGTCTCCTCTTTCACCTTGCTGCTTCGCTTACCTCCCTTGGCGTTTCGCCTGGCAGAATACTTCGCCTGCAATGCTTTCTTCGTGTAGAGGGGGTTCAGATCCTTCGGCCCCAAGGCAAAAGGTTCGGCATCCCAACGGAAATAGGCATCCGGGTCGTAGGCAAGACCGGCGCATCGGGTAATGTCTACGCACTGCTTGTCGGGAGCGATACCCAGGAGCTGGGTGTAGTAAGCCATCGCCTTCTGCAGCACGGCATCGAAGAGTTCGAGCACGCTGATGTCGTCGTCATCTACAGGATGGTAGGCACAGAATACTCTGAATCCCCTGCCGCTCACGGTGATATACTCTACCATCGTATGATTGTCGCCTCTCACCAGTTGGATAAGCTGCTCCATATCTTCCTTCTTCACATGGTCGAAGTCGAGCTGGAGCATGTAGGTAGGTTTGAGGAAGTCGGCAAGTTGTCTGCCGTAGCCGTTCATGAGTGCCGAAACCGTGATGGCAGGCATCTCTGGCTTGTACTGGTCGGCAAACTGCTTGCTGATGGCGAGGCGCTTGCGGTAAGTCTCGGTCATCATTCGAAGCTCAGGGCTAGAGGTAATCACGCTCTTGAGATACATCCAGTCGGCGAGTGGATGGCTCTCAGAAGATTTGATACAAGGGAAGTACGATGGCATCGTGGCTGTCCCATTCATGCTGTTGTTAGGGTCTTTTTTCATTTTTTAAAATTATCAGTTGTTAATATACTAATCTGTTGTTTGCAACGTTCTCTGAGTAAGAGTTAGGGTGAACACTTGGCGATGAAGTCGGTGAAGGGTGAACCCTGATGCCAACCTTTAGCGTTAATAATGTGTTAAAAACACTATATAACCCATTATAATAGAGACTCTTATATTTCTAGCATGCGCTGTATATACAAAGTTCTTTTTATTAGGGTTCACCCCTGAGCCGAAAAGGTGAATGCTTGGGGCAAGTGTTCACCCCGCTGTTCACCAATCGGTAACCTAAGATTGCTTCAGCCCTCGTTCTTGAAAGCTGCTGCGAATTTAAGAAAAAAAGTTGAGACCGCCAAGAATCCTGTACCTACATATATAGGTACAAAAAGGCGATGATTTTATAATTGCTTAACAAAAGATATTCAAATTTTTTAAATATATTAAGAAATGACACGATTTACAAAAACCAAAAAGGCACTGCGCGCTTTGACGGATACCATCCTCGGCGGCAGTAGCAATGTGGTACGCACCTTAAAGGTGGCTGGCCACATGAATGAGAATTCAGTCAAGCATGTCTAAGAGGGTTATGCCAGTCATACCCAGTCCTACTGCCTGCTTCGTTCTTCGCTGAAGAAGCAACACTGCACCAAAGACCAGGTGATGCAGATAATGGACTATCTTGACAACATGGAAGAGGAGTATCACAAGTCCTATCCCGACGATCCCTGCCCGATGGACGGCGGCTATAAGGCGAGCTTCGAAAGGTTTGTGATAGAATCCTTGAGAGCAGAGTGAGGAATGTTGAATTTTCCCGCGCGGATCTCACGGATCTTTAGAAACTTACGATTTTTCCGTTCTTAAGCAACATATTCGTGTAATTCGTGCAATTCGTGTTCAGTAACCCCAATAAGCAATTCGCGTGCAGGTTGATTTTTGAACACGAATCTCTCGAATCTCAGTAAGCATGATACAATATAACTTTTTTCAAAAACTGATAGGTGTAACTACTTGTAATATAGTGGGGACGCTGTATTGGTGGTATACATATAAAGTATTTAATGATTGAATAATAAATTAAGTATATGAAAATAGTATTAAGTACTGACAGTATGATTTCAGCAGTGCGCCTAAAAGGTGCGATATTGCGAGCTGTAAAGGGTGAGAATTCCGATATTTCTATCGAAACCTGGAGCTATGTCAGGACAAGTGATAATTTTGATGTCATATATCATAATAAGGAACAGTATGTAAATGATCCTACAAAGAATGTTCTTTTTAAAGTGGTGCAAGATGGCAATGATGTATTATTAACTGTTGCATGGTGGAAGAGAAACCCTGACCCTTCATGGGAAATAAGAAGTCTTCATGTTGGGCGTTTGGTTGAGCTTTTGTTGACTTATTTCAAAAATAAGTTTATCAGTTTTAAAATTGTGGATTTTAATTAGAAAGATTATGGTTTCAATCACCCGTGAAGATGGAGAGGTCAGCAATGAACTTTTATCAGGAATTACTGATAATTTAAAGTTCTTCATCGAAAATATAACTTGCGTAAGAGAAACATTTGGTTTTAGTCAGACTACATTATCAACGCAATTAAATAAAACGCGTAAAGAATTAGCTGAGTTTATAAACCATAATAAAATCAGTGAGAAAGAGGACGAAATAGTTATCCCTAACACTAAGCGTAAAAGCTATCGTAATCTGGAAAGAAGTGTTAGAAGAGCAGAACAAGCTTTTAACTTGATTCCTCCTAGCTATTTAGTTTCATTGGTTTCTTTATTTGATTCTTTTTATGCTGGTCTTGTAAGATGTATTTATAATTTATGTCCTGAAAAATTGCAAGATAGTGATATGTCCTTTAAATATAGAGACTTGAAAGATTTGGATTCTGTTAGAGAGGTAAAGCAGATTATAGTAGAAAATAAAATAGAAAATCTCTTAAGAGGTTCTCATGAGGAGCAATTCAAATGGCTAGCTTCTGCAATAGGAGTTTCTACATTAATGCAGTTTCAAGGATGGAGCGAATTTATCGAGATTACAGAGCGTAGAAATTTATTTGTGCATGCAAATGGAAAAGTTTCAGCTCAATATATAAACATTTGTAAAAAACACAAATCTATTGATGGTAATATTTCTATAGGTTCTACCTTAGAAGTAAGCAAAGAATATTTTGAGAATGCATTTAAAAATTTATATAAGATAAGCATAATGCTTTCTTATATGTTATCTTGTAATGTATACTTGGCGAAATTTACTGATGATCAGAATTCGGTTGATAAACATTTAATATCTCGCATATTTGAACTTATATCAGATGAATTGTATGACGTTGCAATAGATGTGTCGATATTTGCATTAGGCGTGAAGTTTAAGCATTCTATATACGACAAGTGTTTCTTTACATTAAACTTAGCTCAGGCTTATAAATGGGCAGATAATCAAGAAAAATGTATAGAAGTGCTCAGAAATGAAGATTGTTCAGCATGGAGAGATGAATTCTTGCTTCCAAAATATGTACTAGAAGATGATTACGAAAGTGCATATAATCTGATGGCAAAGGTGGGTGACAACAATGGAGTTCTAACAGCTACAGCTTATAGAGATTGGCCTATCTTTAAAGAAATAAGAAAGGAAACAAAATTCTCAGATTTGTTCCATGAGATATTTGGAGAACAATTAAGAGAAAATGTTAATGTTGGTAACGAAAAAATGATTAATGAAGAAAATGTTGCCAATAAAGAAGTTCAATAAGTAATTCAATTATGATACAACCAAAGATTTCAGTAGTGACGTTATGCTATAATGTCGTCTTTGCAAATGGGATGTAGCCTTTCCGTAATAGTTCATGCCCCGGCGGTCCCATCCCGCAAAATATGGCGAAGACCGCTTTGGTCCGCCAACCTTAGAGCGTAGCGGTTCTGAGCACCGGAGGGCGGTTACATCCCCGTTTCCTGAGGAAGAGGGGCTTGGGGAGAAAGTGGAGCTCTCCTTGCAGGAGAGACGGAGAGGTAGAAAAAAGCCTTCTTTAACGGTAAGGAAGGACGGGTAGGTTTTCGAAAATCTTATCATGTCCCTAATCTCATGTAATTATAACTCGAACAAAAAGGAGAATGTCAAGGCTGCCTAATTGGCAGCTCTGGCAATACCAATTAATAACATGTTTATTTTTAAAATGTTGGATGTGCTAACTGCTGAAATTCAGTAGTTACGTTCTAACGGTAATTTACAGTTCATTTAAAAGACATAAAATGATTTTCAACAGAGTTAAACTGTTAATGCTGTTGTTGATAACAACGATGGCTGCAAATGCAGAGGAGAACTTGAAGGAGTCTCCTTTCTCTGCGAGTTTAGAATTGTCCACAAAATATATGTGGCGTGGTATTGAATATGGAACAGCCCCTACGGTATTTCCGATGATTGGCTATAATACGCATGGATTCAATGCATTCGCTATGGGCGGTTATGCCATTGATGGTAGTCATCAGGAAGTTGATTTAGGTGTATCTTATACTGCCAGTGAGTTTACTGTTGGTGTTTCAGATTACTATTATCCTTCTTCCGTTGGTGAAAAAGACCAGTACTTCAAGTTGAGCAATCGCGAGACAGGACATTGGGTAGAGGCATACGCCACATGGGCAGGAACAAAGGTTCCTTTGTGGGTTACGGTATCAACTTATATCTTTGGAGCAGACAAAAATGCAGATGGAAAGCAGATGTATTCTTCGTATGCAGAGGTTGGTTACACCCACTCCTTTACGGAAGATAATAATATAGCTTTATGTGTAGGAGCCAATTTGAACAAGGGCTTTTATACTAATAACCAAAGTGGATTCAATGTGATTAATATCAATGCCAAGTATAGCACGGCATTCAAGTTTGGTAACTTCAAGTTACCTATCAGTGCCAGCTATGTACTGAATCCTTACAATAATAAATCATACTTTACGATGTCACTTTATTTCGGACTTTAATGAAAACAGCGGTTATTTTATCGGCCAGGAAGGATAAGGATACAGAAATACCTTATCCTTTGAAACCTTATTACGAGAATTCTTGTTTGATAGATAGAACCATCGAGGCTTTGACGGCCCTCAACTATGACAATATTCTCTTAGTAGTAGGGGGGCAAGCTCAACTGTATCAGCGATACGCATCAGAGACAGTTCGTCTGGTATTGAATCCAGACTTTAAGTTTACTTCTTCGATGGGTTCGCTTGCTATGGCAGCACCTTATATCAAAGATGATTTCTTGTTGGTAGAGGGCGATACGTTCTATGAGTATAAGGTCCTGAAAGAACTTTCTGAGACAAAAAACGAAAATTGCTTTGCCATTACGGAAGAGTCTGGTAGTGGGGACGAGGCTTTTGTTGAAACTCGCAGTGGATATATCACTAAGATAAGCAAGGATCGTCATCAAATATGTAATTTCGAGGGTGAGCTATTGGGTATCGTTAAGATTTCCAAGCACTCTTTTGACCGAATGATGAACAAGTGGAAAAACAGCAATAATCCTTATCTTAACTATGAGTACTTGCTGTTTGATTCTACTGATGTGTTGGATAGACCTTATATAAAGTTTACCAATTTGATATGGGGAGATGTAGATTGTGAAGAAGATTTCAATAAGCTTCGCAACTATATCTATCCTAAGCTTCGCAGAAAAGAAAATCCGTTTGATTACGAAAACTTGATTTCATACCTAAAGGTTATTTTCCCGAACGAACAGATTGAGAATGAGGTGAAGATAAGCCAGATAGGAGGTATGTCTAATAAGAACTTTAAGGTTACTAAGGGCGTATATGAATATGTACTTCGTGTACCTGGCATTGGTGCAGAAGGTATGGTGATGCGTAGTAATGAGGAACAAAACTCCTTGCAAGCTTGCAAGATGGGTATCAACCCTCCAATCAGATACTTCAATTCTGAGACGGGTATCAAACTTGCAGACTTTGTAAAGAACGCAGAGACATTGAATAGGGCGACCATTCAGCGACCATCAAACATGAAGAAAATAGCTAATATCTTCAGAACTTTACATCATTCTCATGTTCGCTTTGGTAATGAGTTTAATGTATTCAAGGAAATATTGAACTATGAGTATTTGCTGGTTAAAGCAGACGGTAAAATGTATGAAGGCTATGAACCCATAAGAAAAAAGGTTTTTCAACTAGAAGATTATCTGAACCAATTAGGGGTATCAGTAAAGCCTTGTCATAATGATCTCGTAGCCGAGAATTTCTTGAAGGCAGAGGATGGAACTATCTATCTGATAGACTGGGAATATTCAGGAATGAACGATCCTATGTGGGATATTGCTGCCTTATTCTTGGAAAGTAATTTTACAGATGAAAGCAAGGATTATTTTCTCAGCCATTATTTCGATGGCAATGAACCTAAGAATGCTAGAAAGAAGATATTGGTATATCAGATATTGATGGATTATCTGTGGACCGTGTGGACTTGCATCAAAGAAGCACAGGGAGATGATTTCGGTACTTATGGTATGGATAGATATAAACGAGCAATAGAAAACTTAAAGAAAATAGATTTATAGAAATGGAAAGAGAGAATTTGAAAGGTAGAATTGATTGGATTACAACATTGATTCCTTTTGTCATAGTATTGGCAATGATGTTGGTGTTTATGTTGATTCCTTCTCAGTCGAAATTATTTGTTGATACCCTGCGTGGTTTCTTTGGTGATACTATTGGTATCTATTATGTCATCCTAGGATTAGGATGTGTGTTGTTATCATTATATTTGGCTTTCAAGGACAAATATGGTCAGATTAAGTTGGGTAACATCGATAAGCCTGTTTATAGCAACTTTGCTTGGGGTACGATGATATTCACTTCAACCATGGCTGCTGATATCATGTTTTATTCATTGATAGAGTGGGCTTTGTATGGTGCTGAACCTCATGTGGCAGAACTCGGAAAGATGCAGCTTTGGGCGCCGACATTCCCTTTGTTCCATTGGGGACCATTAGCGTGGGGATTCTATGTGGTACTTGCTATCAGTTTTGCTTTTATGATGCATGTGCGCAAACGAGAGAGACAACGTTTCTCAGAGGCAGTACGTCCTTTGATTGGTGACAGAGTGGATGGACCTTGGGGCAAGGTAATAGATATTGTAGCTGTCTTCGCAATGGTTTGTGCAACGGCTACTACGTTCTCTTTAGCAACTCCTCTTTTGGCTTCAGCCTTGGCTTCTGTGTTTGGCATTTCAACCAGCGTTACGCTTACTATAGGTATTCTGCTTTTGATATGTGCAGTCTATACTATCACAGTATTGTTGGGTATGAATGGTATTTCCAAATTGGCATCGTTCTGTTCATATATGTTCTTTGCCATCTTGTTTTATTTCTTGTTCTTGGGTGGAGAAACAAGGTATATTGTAGAGACGGGATTCCAGTCTTTAGGCAACATGGTTCAGAACTTCATTGGACTCTCAACCTATATGGATCCGTTGCGAGAGAATAACTTCCCACAGACATGGACTATTTACTACTGGGCATATTGGTTGGTTTGGTGTATTGCAACTCCATTTTTTATAGCTCTTATCAGTAAGGGAAGAACTATCAAGAACCTTGTCTTTGGTACATTTGGTTGGGGACTGGCAGGAACTTACATGTCATTTATCATTTTAGGAAACTATGGATTGGCTCAACAGCTGAAGCATGGACTTGATGTGACAGGCTATATATCAAATGGAGGTGAGATGTATCAAGCAATATTGAAGATATTTGGTACATTACCTTTACCAGAGGTGGCATTGATACTATTGGTTATCACGATGATTGCTTTCTACAGTACTACATTGGATGGTATTACGTATGTGGCATCTTCTTATAGCTATAATAAAATCTCTGCTGATGAAGAGCCAAGCAGAAAGATTAGAGCGGTATGGAGTATTATGCTCATCTTGTTCCCTATCGGATTGCTATTTGCTGAGAATACGCTTTACAGTTTGCAGTCTGTGACAATCATTGCAGCATTCCCAGTGGGTATTCTTTTGATACTGATAGTTTGGAGTTTCTTTAAAGATGTGAAGAATTATTTGAACGAAAAATAATATTTAGATATGAACGCTATAATATTGGCAGCAGGCATGGGAACACGCCTGCGCCCTTTGACAAATGACCGACCAAAATGTTTGGTCGAAGTAAATGGTATCCCTATGGTGGAACGCCAGATACAATTCTTGAAAGAGAAAGGTATTGATGATATTACTCTGATTTCAGGATATAAGGCTGAAGCCTTGGATTTCTTGAAAGAAAAGTATGGTGTAGATATTGTCTTTAATGACAGATACGATTCTTGTAACAACATCAATTCCTTGTATATCGTTAGGGATAGATTTCATGACACATATGTGATGGAAGGCGATGTTTATATGGATAAGAATGTTTTGCTATCCGAAGTTTCCCAATCTACGTATTTTGCCAAGAAGAAAAAATACGAGAATGAATGGGGATTGGAAGTAGATGAAAACAACAAACTTGTGAAGATAAACATCGGTGCAGGTGATGGATATCTGATGAGTGGCATTTCATTTTGGAAGGCTGATGATTGCAAGAAGATTATCAAACACATGGAAGATGTTTATGCTAATAAGGATTACACCAATCTTTACTGGGATGATATGGTATTGGATATTTATCCAGAATTGGAAATACATGTGAAGGAGATTGATGGTATTTATGAAATTGATACTCCTGAGGAGTTGAAGGAAGTTGAAAAAGTTTTGTGTAAAATTTAATTAATTATTTATGAATAAGAAAACAATTATTATAAATGGAAAGCCATTTACGTATAATGACGAGTTAGATGATATTTGTTATAGTACGATAGGAGCTATTTCTGTTGAAGATGCTCGGGAATTAATTTTAACTACAACAGATTTGTTTAACAGAATAGGCCTTGATTTTTATTTAGCTTATGGAACTTTATTAGGTGCTATAAGAGACAAAGGTTTGATTAAGGGTGATGAAGATGTTGATGTTTATGTGTCTGATGAAAAGAAACTTTGGAACAATTTACCTTTTCTTTATAACAATAATTTTAAATTGTGTAGATATGAAAAAGGCAATTTGTATTCTTTTAAAGTAAGCTCTAATGCATATATTGATGTTTACATTTTACGTCCTTGCAGTATATCTCTATGGAAGCCTTGGTGTCTACAATTATCTGGAATGGTTACACCTAAAAAATACTTTAGAGATGAGCAAACTATTGATTTTTTGGGTCTACAATGTAAGTGTGTAAAGAATCCAGAAAGGTTGTTGGCATTTTGGTATGGTAATACTTGGCAAACTCCTATAAGAGGTCATAAATTTTATTATGAGATAAAAATTGCCTATTATTGGCATAAATTTTTGATTTATTCTAAAGGAGTTATAAAAAAAATAATAGGTTATAAAAAGTAGATAGTAATCATTTCAATTACATGATGAATAAAAAATTAGTAAAATCTACTGCTATTTATGCAATATCGGATGGTATTTCTAAAGGCCTCTCATTTATAACATTGCCTTTTGTCTCTTTTTATTTGATTCCTGCGGAATTAGGTGTTGCAGCAAATTTTGATGTACTTCAAAATATTCTTTGTTTATTAGCTTGGCAGGCAGTTGTGTATTCATTGCCTTATTTTTACTACGATAGAACCCGGCAAGAATTTGCAAAATTGGTAACAAGTCTCATTGTGACAATAGTATTATCATGCATATTTTTAGCAGGAGTTATATTTCTTACTTTTGGCTATATACAAAAGTATATTCATTTAAGTTTGACTTTGCAGTTCCTATCTGTTGTGACGGCATTCTCGTTTTTAATAACAAATATAGGACTAGTCCTCTATCGAATAGAGGAAAAGGCTAAATGTTTTATGGTTTTGCAAATCTTGCAAACGATATTAAATTTAAGTTTACTTATATTGTTGGTTATTGGGTTAAAAATGGGAGCTTTGGGTAAGATATTGACAACGGCATGTACGTTTTTAGTATTTTCAGTTGTTCATCTTTTTTTGCTATGGAAAAGAGGATACCTGGGGCCTAAAATATCGTTGGATTCTATGAGAGAACTTTTGCATTTTGGTATACCTCTTCTTCCTCACTCTTTGTCCTTTTGGCTAAAAAGTGGAATGGATAAAGTCTTGTTGACAACATATTGCGGACTGACGATAAACGGCTTGTATTCAATGGCAATGAGTTTTGGTGCCGCTTATTCTATCTTCTTTACCGCTTTTAAAGGCGCATATGTGCCTTATTTACAAAAGCGGTTAAATGCAATGAATGATATCAATAGAGATAGTGAAAAACGAAGTATAGTTATATTGTCATATCGAATTATGGTATGTTTTTCTATTTTGTCTATTCTAGCAATTTTGGTATGTTGGTTAGCTATGAAGTTTTTATTGAGTGATAAATATTTGCCATCATTTCAATTCGTACCTTGGATAATTCTCTCTCAAACGATCTTTTCTATTTACGGACTTGTTGTTGAATTTCCTTATACAGTAAAGAAAACTTTTGGTTTAGGGATAATTACATTCTTGGGTAGCTTAGTTCAGTTTCTTTTATCCTATACTTTAATTAGTAATTATGGAAGTAATGGTATAAAAATAAGCTTGATAATAGGTAATACAATTATTGCTATAGCAGTGTGGTGGTATAGTAACAAGGTCTTTCCGATGCCGTGGTTTTTAAAAAAATAGTAGCAATGAATCATATTATAAATCATTCCTTATTGTTATCCATAATCTGTTATGGATTAATCTGTTGTTCTGGAGGCTTATTCTTTTTCGTAGAATATCCTTCTTTATGTATTCCAAGTTGGTGTTTGTTGTGTTTTCTGTTTTGGGGGCAGTCTAAGAATCATTATAATGAAGCTTTTATATATAATATAAGACTTATGTTATTTATCGTTTTTTGGTTTTTGGCATGTTCGTATGTATTTCATAGCTCTCCTACAGATAATGCTTTATTTAGTATCATTTTCTTTGCTTTTGGTTCTGCATTTTTTAATAGCGTTATAGGATGGAATGTTTTTAGAAATAGGTTATTACATTGTGCTAATGTTATATTAGGTATAAGTTTAGTAGTTCATTTTTTGCATTCTTTTGGTATCATAGGTGCATCACCTTATTATTTTAGAACAGGTGAAGATTATGTCATGTCATTATTGATTTTCCATACAGAATGGGGAGAGATTTCTACTCCTATAGGTAGTATTTATCGCTTTTCTTCTGTTTTTTGGGAAGCTGGGCAGGCTCAGATTGTTGTGTTTTTTATTTTAATGCTGTTTACTGATGATTTAAAAAATCATTTATTTAATTTAAAATATATATTGAAAAAATATGGAATTTTGATTGTTGCGATTCTATTAACAGGTTCAACTACTGGATATTTGGTGTTTATGATTTATGGAATATGGCTTATACTTTTTTCATCTGCTTCCCAAAAAACGAAAATATTATTGCCATTTTTTCTTTTAGTAGCCATTGCATTTGCTTTTCTTGTTTTTTCAAGTTCTGTTGTTCAAGAAAAAATATCCCAATCATCTTCCTATTCAGAGGTGAATTCATTTACAATTCGAATGGCTGATAATCTAGCTTGCTTAAGAGCTGCAAAAGAAAATCCAATTGTTGGATTAGGGTATAATACACCAATATTATTTACTACATTGTCAAACTATGGGTCTTTGACAAGTTCTAATGGAATTCTAAGAGCTATGTCTGCTTTTGGAATATTAGTAATATCCTTTGTTTTATATATCATGGGTAAACGAATTAGACAGATGAATTTTGGAATACCAACGATTTTACTTCTAAGTTGTTTAATTTTTGCCCAATGTAACGAATATATTATGTTTTTTCCATATTTATTTATTTATTTATTTAAATTTAAAGATTATGAGTAGCCCCCTTTTTTCAATAGTTACTGTCTGTTATAATTGCGAATCCAGTATAGAAAAAACAATGAAATCTGTTCTTGGTCAAGAATTCAAGGATTATGAATATATTATTGTTGATGGTGCTTCAAAGGACAAGACTGTAGATGTAATTAAGCGCTATTTACCTCAGTTTGAAGGTAGAATGCGTTATGTTAGTGAACCAGACAAGGGCATATATGATGCTTTTACCAAAGGTGTTAATATGGCTACAGGTACTTATGTTTGGATTGTCAATAGTGATGACTATATTGAACCTGGTGCTTTAGTGCAATTAGCTGATATCATTACAAGGCAGGACAAAGATGATTTGCCAATAATTAGTTGCGCAATGAACTTTGTTGACGATAATGGTCATGTGATAGTAAAATGTAAGTCTGAAGCATCTAATCTCATGAAAGCTTATGAAAAAGATGATATTGGCGTGACTCATCCTGCAACATTGGTTCCCAAAAGCATATATGATAAATTTGGTGCTTTTGATATTAGATATAAGCTATCTGGTGATGTTGATTGGTTTCATCGAGTTTGTGCTGCTGGCTGTAAATTTAAGTTTTTTAGTAATATCATCACCAATATGACGGATGGTGGCATTTCTTCTCAATTTACCTGGAAAAGATATAAGATAAGCTTAAAGGACCGAAAATTGTTTCTATCTAAATTCTATGATGGAAGGTATTCTAAACTTAAGCATTTTTTGTATTGGCAGTTTGCTATATCCAAATTACTAGTGAAAGGTTATATTAAAAAAATGTTGAAATAATGATGGTTGAAAATGAACTTATAAGTGTATTGGTGCCATTATACAATGTAGCACCATATCTTTCGACTTGCATTGATAGTATTATAAATCAAACTTATTCGAATCTAGAGATTTTATTAGTTGATGATGGAAGTACTGATGAAAGTGGAAGTATTTGTGACAGTTATGCTGCCAAGGATAAGCGTATAAGAGTTATACACAAAAAAAATGAAGGTCAGGCTGTTGCTAGAAATTTGTGTATAGAAAAGGCATCTGGCGAATACCTTCTTTTTGTAGATAGCGATGATATCATAACTCCGGATCATGTAGAAACGCTATATAATCTTGTAAAAAAATACAAATGTAAGGTATCTTTGGCAATTCTTCAAACATTCAAGGAAGGCGAACCTATTAAAGTTGTTCCTTCTAAGTATGAAGAAGAACTGCTTTCTCCAGCTAAAGCCGTGGAATATATGAACTATCAGGTGAAATTTGATACATGGCCTGTATGTAAATTATATCATAAGTCTATATTTGAATCTGGTATCCGTTATCCTGTTGGAAAAATCTTTGAGGATTTTGCAATTACTTATCTTCTTCTTTTCCAGAGTGATAAGGTGGCATATTGTAATAAAGTAATTTATTACTATCTTTTGCGCTCAAACAGTACTGAAGGAGCTAGCTTTAGCGAAAAGAAAATGGATGGAGCTTTAGAAGTTTTGGATTCATTTAATAGACATATGGATTTGATAAGACCAATAATGAAATCATATCAATGTAGAATGGTTAGTTTTGCTTGTCATCTCTTGCTGAAAATGCCAAAGAATTATAGTAAGCGCTATATCATTAAGGACTTGTTGTATAAAAATCGAAGAACAGTTTTGTTGGATAATCAAGCACGTCCAAAAGCTAGATTGGCATGCTTAATTTCATATTTTGGCTTTTCTGCATTAAAATTTGTTTTTAAATTCGTAGATAGAAGAAAATAATATGAAGAAAGTTACAGTTATCACACTTCAGAACGTAAGAAATTATGGTTCTGTTCTTCAGGCTGTGGCGACACAGAAGGTGTTTGAAGATTTAGGATGCCAGGTTGATTTTATTAACTATGTAAAGGATGGTCTTCTTTCTTCAAAATTTCAACGAATTAAACTATGGGTAGAAAAAAGAAATATCTTTCAAAAGGTTATATATGGAATTTTGTTATATCCTACTTTTGTAAGAGAGGATAGAATGTTTCCACGTTTCTTAAATAAATATTTGAACCAGCAAGATAAAGTTTATGGAACAGAAGAAAGTTTCAAAAAAATCAAAATTGATTCTGATATTTATTGTACGGGTAGTGATCAAGTATGGAACTCTGGATGGAATGGTGGTATATTGAAGCCGCTTTTTCTTAGCTTTGTTCCTGATAACGTAAAGAAAATAGCGTATTCTGCCAGTTTTGGTAAACCACAACTTGATGATTGGGAGAAAGAAGAAACTCGTTTGTTGCTTCAACGTTATTCTGCAATTTCTGTAAGAGAAAAAAGTGCAGTCAATATCTGTGAAGATTTAGGTTTACCTTCTGTAACACATGTCTTAGATCCTACATTGCAAGTTAACAAGGACTTTTGGATGTCGTTGCTGACAGAATCGCAGCGTGTAAGAACAGATAAAGGTAAATATGTGTTAGTTTACCAATTGAACTCTAATCGCGAATTTGATCGATATGCAAAGGAATTTGCAAAAAGAAAAGGTTGGAAATTGGTACGTTTCTGTTTGAGATATGACCAAATTGTGAGACCAGGTAAGTCTATTCTTATACCCGAAGTAACTGATTTTATCAGTTTAATTGCCAATGCTGGTTGTGTTATTACCGATTCATTTCATGGAACTGCATTTTGCTGTAACTTGAATACTCCAATGATATGTATTTATCCGAATGAGTTTAGTAGTAGATTGGCAAGTTTGCTTCAACTTACAGGGTTAGAACAAAGGCATTTGAAGGAATATAATGATTTCTCTTATGTAGAGAAGACTAATGTAGACTTTGATCGTGTAAATTCCATTTTAAATCAAGAAAGAGCTAAAGGAGTTGCTTTCTTAAAAAATGCACTTGAGAAATGAATGATATAACCGAGAAATGTACAGGATGTAGAGCTTGCGAACAATTGTGTTCACAAAAAGCTATCTCTATGATTGAAGATGATGAGGGGTTTATGGTTGCTTCTATTGATCAATCTAAGTGTATTGACTGTGGATTGTGTCAGAAACGATGTCCTCAAAATATTGCCATTAAGAAATCTGTTGCTTGTCAAGCTTTAGCTGTTCGTTTGAAAGATGATAAGCTATTGTTCAAAAGTGCCTCTGGTGGTGCTTTTATGGGTATTGCTAAGGCTTGGATAGAAAATGGAGGAGTTGTTTATGGTGTAACATATGATTCTGAATGGAATGCTTGTCACGTTTGTGCCAATACTTTGAATGAGTTAAAGAAAATCCAGAGTAGTAAGTATGTTCAAGCAAATACACAGCATTCTTATAGTGATATAAAAGCAAAGCTAATGCAAGGTAAGAAAGTCCTTTTTTCAGGAACAGCATGTCAAGTTGGAGGTCTGAAGTCCTTTTTGAAGAAAGATTACGATAACCTTCTTACTATGGATTTGGTTTGCCATGGTGTAAATAGCCCCTTATTATTTAAAAAATACATAGTATGGCTTGAAAAACAAAAGAACTTTAAAATTAAAGAATATAATTTTAGGTCTAAGTTAGCTGGGTGGGCATTGAATTTTTCTATTAAAACTGATAGTAAGGAAAAAATGCATTTTTGCGATGTTGACCCTTATTATTATAGATTTTTAGAAGGTGTAACATATCGTGAATGCTGTTATGAGTGCAAATATTGTACCCCTGGTAGAGTGGGAGATATTACGATAGGTGATTATTGGGGAATAGAAAACGAACATCCTGATTTTTACGATGTACGTGGTGTCTCATGTATGCTTATAAATACAGATAAAGGTTTGGAGGTCTGGAAGAATTTCTCTAGTAATTTCTATTATAAAGAAACAACTTTTGAGAAAATATCAAAGCATAATAGTAATCTTCTAAAACCTACTAAGCGTAAAGATATGGTACGTGATACAATTTATCACGGTATAAAAGATTCTGATACGTGGTTTGAAGATTCTTTTGCTAAGACTTTTCAACCATCTTTTAAAGCAAAAATGAAGGATTTAATACCTGCTTGTTTAAAACTATATATTAAAAAGCATCTGAAATAAAAAAATATGATTAAAGTAGCAGTTATTGGTGGTCCTATCTTGTCTGGCGGTAAGAAGAATCTCATTATGGAGTACTTCCGCCATATAGATAAGACCCAAGTACAGATGGATATCGTATGCAACGATGACTCTAATGCCATTCCACAGGAGGAGATTGAAGCATTGGGCGGTCGTGTGTTTATCGTTCCATCTTTCAAGAAACTCAAGGGGCATACTGATGCCTTGTATGAACTCTTCAAGAAAGAAAAGTATGATGTGGTTCATGCTTACAACAGTATGATGAATTTCTTCCCAATGTATGCAGCCAAGAAAGCTGGCGTAAAGGTTCGTATCTCAGAATCTTTATCAATGGCTGCTCCTGGTGAGTGGAAAACATACGTAAAGTATATGCTTCGTCCGCTTTCTCATCTCTATGCCACTCATTACATGGCATGTGGAGAGGATTGTGGTATCTTCCAGTTCGGTAAGAAGGCTTTTGATGAAGGAAAGATAGCAATCTTCAAGACGGCTATCAATACAGAGTTTAATTCTTATCAGCCAGAACTCCGTAACGAGACTCGTAAGAAGTTTGGTTGGGAGGATAAGGTGGTATATGGCTTTATCGGAAGATTTGAGCATCAGAAGAATCCTCTGTTCCTGATAGATGTGATGAGTGAAATCTATAAACGTCAGAAAAAAGCCCAGTTTGTTATCATTGGTGCTGGCATCCTGGAGGAGAAAATGAAAGAGCGAATCAAGGAAACTGGTATTGAACCTGCCATGTCCTGGCTTGGAAGAAGAGAGGATATCCAGCAGTTCTATAACGCTTTCGATGCCTTTCTGTTGCCTTCCCGCTATGAGGGATTGCCTGTTGTGGGATTGGAAAGCCAAAGTTGTGGTTTGCCTATGTTCTTTTCAACGGCTGTAACTCCAGAAGCTAGTGCTTGTGAACTAGGACATTTTATCAATTTGGATGATGGTGCAGCAGCGTGGGCAGAGAAGATTATCCCTATTGTTGAGAAGAATATTCCTGTTCGCAGAAGTCATGCCAAGGAAGTGGCTGATGCTGGATTTGATTCAAAGACTGAAGCCGAAAAGATGCTTCAATATTACTTGAATGCATTAAAGGGTTAGAGTTCTTTCTGACCGGTTATACGAAAATATATGGAGAGAAAAAAGGCAAGAGACTTCGCAAACACATCTTGGATGCGTTCGGATAAGTTCTTCTTTATGTCTTTGTTTTGCTTCATATTTGATAAACGCAATATCTTTCAAAATATTGTGTTCACGTGCAATTTGTAAATAACATTAAATTTTTATAAGTTATGATTCCATTTAATAAACCCTATTTCTCTGGAAGAGAATTGAAGTATTTGGAGGAAGTTTGTCATTCAACAACCATGAGTGGCAATGGTGATTTTACTAAGAAGTGTCATACCTTCTTTGAGCAGAAGTATGGCTTCAAGAAATGTCTTCTTGCAACATCTGGTACTGATGCCTTGGAGATGTGCGCTATGCTTTGCAATTTGAAGCCTGGCGATGAGGTAATTGTACCTTCTTATACATTTGTATCTACAGCATTGGCTTTCCTTCGTGAAGGTGCAAAGGTTGTATTTGCAGACAGTTCTGCAGAAAATCCTAATATGGAGGTTGAGCAGATTGAGCCATTGATCAATGAGAAGACCAAGGTGATTGCTGTGGTTCACTATGCAGGTGTTGCTTGTGACATGGATGCTATTATGGCTCTTGCAGAGAAGCATAATTTGCTGGTTGTTGAGGATGCGGCTCATTGTATTGATTCATTCTATAAAGGCCGTCCATTGGGTAGTATCGGTCATTTGGGTGCATTCTCTTTCCATGAGACCAAGAACATCAGTAGTGGTGAAGGTGGTATGTGCGTCATCAATGACGAGCGTTTTGTTCGTCGTGCCGAGATTATCTGGGAGAAGGGTACCAACCGTGCCGAGTTCTATCGTGGAATGGTCAACAAGTATGGTTGGGTAGATATGGGTTCTTCTTTCTTGCCATCTGAGTTCAATGCTGCATATCTTTGGGCTCAGCTGGAGCAGCTTGATGATATTCAGGGTAAGCGCAAGCATATCTGGAACCGTTATTTCGAGGGCTTGAATGGTAAGATTGGCAATGAAGTGAAGTTGCCTTATATCCCTGAGTATGCTACCAACAATGCTCACATGTTCTATCTGCTCTGTCCAAGTTTGGAGTATCGTACTGCTTTGATGAAATTCTTGAAGGAGAATGATGTGCAGACCACATTCCATTACCTGCCATTGCATAGCAGCAAGTATTATGAGGATAAGCATGATGGCCGAGAGTTGCCAAATTGTGACAGATATGGCGATACCTTGGTAAGATTGCCATTGTTCTATGAATTGACAGATTGGGAAATTGATAAGATTGTGAAGTTGATTGTGGAGTTTACGAATAAATAATTTAATTGAGGCAATACTCAAAATAGAGTTTGCCTCTTTCTAAAATCAAATATTTATGGCCAAAAGTATTGAACAAAAATTTAATGATGCAATGTGTCTTTTTTCACAATATCGTTCAGATAGAGATATAGACAAATTGAATCAGGCACGGAGTGAAATTATAGATGTTGTAAGTTTCGATGAGTCAAATGCTAATGCTCAACAATTGCTTCATGATATCGATTTTGCCTTAAATCATTAAAGCGAAAATAATATACTTTAAAGTTGGGGTTAAAATAATAATCAATAAATATGAAAGGAATCGTATTAGCTGGTGGTAGCGGTACACGTTTGTATCCTATCACAAAGGGTATCAGCAAGCAGCTGATTCCTATCTTTGATAAACCGATGATATATTATCCTATCTCGGTATTGATGTTGGCTGGTATCCGTGAGATACTGATTATCTCAACTCCATTCGACTTGCCTGGATTCAAGCGATTGCTTGGTGATGGTAGCCAACTGGGTGTGAAATTTGAGTATGCTGAGCAGCCTTCACCAGATGGTTTGGCACAGGCTTTCATAATCGGTGAGAAGTTCATCGGTAATGATTCTGCTTGCCTTGTTTTGGGAGATAACATCTTCTATGGTGCTGGTTTGAACCAGATGTTGCATCAGGCAGTAGTAGATGCAGAGCAGAACAACAAAGCTACTGTATTTGGTTATCGAGTAAGTGATCCTGAGCGATATGGTGTGGCAGAGTTTGATGAGCAAGGCAATTGCCTGAGCATTGAAGAGAAGCCTCAGCACCCAAAGAGCAATTATGCTGTAGTTGGCTTATACTTCTATCCTAACAAGGTGGTGGAAGTAGCTAAGCATATCAAGCCATCTGCTCGTGGTGAGTTGGAAATCACAACAGTAAACCTGGAGTTCCTGAAGGATAAGCAGCTGAAGGTACAGGCCATGGCAAGAGGATTCGCCTGGCTTGATACCGGAACCCATGATTCCCTTTCTGAGGCTTCAACCTTTATCGAAGTCTTGGAGAAACGCCAGGGCTTGAAGGTTGCTTGCTTGGAAGGTATTGCTTATCGCCAAGGATGGATAGATAGTGATACGTTGCGTGAGAATGCTCAGCCAATGCTGAAGAATGACTATGGCAAATATCTCCTTTCCATTCTTGAAGAGAATGAAACTTCTTTGATAAAGAATCTTGAATATTAAACTTTTTTCAAATCCCTCCGTCTCCCTTTCCAAAGGGAGCTCCACTTTCTCCCCAAGCCCCTCTTCCTCAGGAAGCGGGGATGTAACCGCACACTTTTGGCGTGCTCGGAACCGCTACGCTCTAAAGTTAGCGGACCGTCAGAGGTCTCGCCAGTTTTTGCGGGATGGGACCGCAAGGTTGAGGGATTCCTAAAAAATAAATTAGTAAGTATGCATAATATATTACTCACAGGCGGTGCTGGTTTCATCGGCTCACACGTAGTAAGACTTTTCGTGAACAAATATCCTGAGTATCACATCATCAACCTCGACAAGTTGACATATGCAGGTAATCTGGCTAACCTCAAGGACATCGAGGACAAGCCTAACTATACTTTCGTTAAGGGTGATATATGTGATTTCGACCTGATGTTGAAGCTGATGCAGGACTACAAGGTGGATGGCATCATCCATCTCGCTGCCGAGAGCCATGTAGATAGAAGTATCAAGGATCCATTCACTTTCGCTCAGACCAACGTGATGGGTACCCTGTCTCTGCTCCAGGCGGCAAAGATTTACTGGGAGAGTCTTCCTGAGGGATACGAGGGCAAGCGCTTCTACCACATCTCTACTGATGAGGTTTACGGTGCCTTGCAGATGACTCATCCTGAGGGTATTCCTGCTCCTTTCACTACCAAGGCATCCAGCGATAAGAACCACGAGGCTTACGGCGAGGAGTTCTTCGTAGAGACAACCAAGTACAATCCTCACTCTCCATATTCTGCATCCAAGGCAAGCTCAGACCACTTCGTCCGTGCTTTCCACGATACATACGGTATGCCTACCATCGTGACCAACTGCTCTAACAACTACGGTCCATACCAGTTCCCTGAGAAGTTGATTCCGCTGTTCATCAACAACATCCGTCATCGCAAGCCATTGCCTGTATATGGTAAGGGTGAGAACGTGCGCGACTGGTTGTATGTAGTAGATCATGCCCGTGCCATCGATATGATTTTCCACAAGGGTAAGATTGCCGAGACTTACAACATCGGCGGTTTCAACGAGTGGAAGAACATCGATATCATCAAGGTGGTAATCAAGACTGTTGATAGATTGCTCGGTCGTCCTGAGGGTGCTGACTTGGATTTGATTACTTATGTAACAGACAGAAAGGGTCACGATATGCGTTATGCTATTGACTCTAGAAAGTTGCAAAAGGAACTCGGCTGGGAGCCATCTCTCCAGTTTGAAGAGGGTATCGAAGAAACGGTGAAATGGTATCTTGAGAACCAGGAATGGATGGATAACGTAACATCGGGTGATTATCAGAAGTATTATGAAGAAATGTACAAGAAGTGATAACTTGTGAATGATGGTATGGCACAATCATCAGCTATTTTTTTATTTTTAAGGTACAGTCTTGGAGACAAGGTTGACCTAAGTATGGTTGTCGCCAATATGGATTGGCGACAATTATATAGCTTTGCTGCAAAACAAACAATTATTGGAATCTGTTTTGATGGCATAAAGCGATTGAGTGAGGAATATCCTGAGGAGTTAAAGAAAAATCCGATAGAAAAGGACTTGCTGATGACTTGGATGGGAGTGTCGCAACAAATTCGCCGACAGAACATGAAGGTGAATGGAGTTGCAGCAAAACTCTATTCTATGCTCAGAGAGGATGGACTTAGGTGCCGCATTCTGAAAGGACAAGGGAATGCCTTGATGTATCCAAATGCGTATTCTCGTAATCCTGGGGATATTGATGTATGGGTGAATGCAAGCCGTGAACAGATAACGGAATATGCCAAGAAGCATTTCGAACTTGGGGATGATATAAGGTATCAACATATAGAAACTTCTGTAGATGGAGTACCAGTAGAGCTGCATTTCTTCCCTTGCACAATGAATAATCCTCTTTATCATGCTAGATTGCAGAAATGGTTTCGAAGGAATGCGGATCTGCAATGTTCGCATATTGTGGGGCTGCCCGATGGGGCAGGGGATATTGCTATACCAACGACGGCATTCAATGTGATTTATCAGCTGACGCATCTGTATCACCATTTCTTTGATGAAGGAATTGGAATGAGGCAAATCATTGACAATTTTCTTGTAGTCAATGATTTCTCAAAAAATGTATTTTTGAATAATGATCTTTCGAATCACCCCGTCAATTATTCGAATCACCCCGTCCCTCTTTCCAAAGAGGGCTCCACTTTCTCCCCAAGCCCCTCTTCCTCAGGAAGCGGGGATGTAACCGCCCTACTCGGTGCTCGGAACCGCTACGCTCTAAGGATGGCGGACCATCAAAGGTCTCGCCAGATTGTGCGGGATGGGACCGCCGGGATGCTATTGGGGATATAGCTTCTGATGCTTCTGTCAGTTCTGCTTTCACTACAGATTCTTCTGCCTCTACTGCTTTGGATGTGGTGCAGAGAGAATTGAAATATCTTGGATTGTGGAAGTTCGCAGGGGCGGTAATGTTTGTGCTTCATGAGGTGCTTGGATTGTCTGAGGATAAAATGATTGTGCCGGTGGATGAGAAGCGAGGGAGGTTGCTGTTGGCAGAGATTCTGGATGGTGGTAACTTCGGTAGGCATTTCTCTAAGTATGGTGGGTTTACGCATCAGAGTATGGGGAAGAAGTATTTCCTGAAAATATGGAGAAATATGCATTTCGTAAGATATTATCCTGCTGAGGCTCTAAGTGAGCCAATCTTTAGAACTTGGCATTTCTTTTGGAGAATGAAGAACAAGAAATAATAGATTTCAAAAACTGCGGTATTCCAATATAAGTGAGATAAATTCTATCACCCAGAGGTTGATGGGGTATCTTTTCGAAAACCTACCCGTCCTTCCTTACCCTTAAAGAAGGAGTTTTTTCTACCTCTCCGTCTCTCCTGCAAGGAGAGCTCCACCTCTAACCAAGCCTTCCTCCTCAGAAGGAAGGATGTAACCGCCCTCCGGTGCTCAGAACCGCTACGCTCTAAGGTTGGCGGACCATCAAAAGTCTTCGCCATGTTATGCGGGATGGGACCGCCGGGGGAGAAGAGAGTTTTGAGTTTAAAGTTTATAGTTTACAATTTATGGTTTACAACTTATATTCGGGGGATTTTGTTGATTTATTGTGAATTTCTTGGTGTTTTAGAATATGTTTATTGGCATAGCCCTATCAATGGGCTATGCTAATGAGTTTACTACCCAACCTTTTGCTCGGCATCTGTGTATCAGGTGGAATAGATTATCTCTTTATTATCGTTAAATATAGCCAGGAATTTTGGCGTTTTCAAAATTAATAGGTAATTTTGTAGATATAAAATTTAATAGTCATGGCAAAAATAAATATTTATTGTGATGAGAGCTGCCATTTAGAACATGATGGGATTAAGCCGATGCTTTTAGGGTGTGTGTGGTGTGAAGAGCAAAAGAAAGATGCTATCTTTAAGAGACTTCGTGCCATTAAGGTGAAGTATGGACTTAAACCTACTTGTGAACTAAAGTGGAATGCTGTCTCTCAAGCCAAATTGGCATATTATCAAGAAGTAATGGATTTCTTCTTCGATAATTCTGATTTGCATTTTAGGGTGTTGGTTGTACCAGATAAATCCGTTCTACATCATGAGCAATATGGGCAAACACATGACCAGTTTTATTATAAAATGTACTTTGACTTGTTAAAGACAATCTTGACTCCATCGAATGAGTATTGTATTTATCTAGACATAAAAGATACTAATGGTGGAAGAAAGGTGGAAAAGCTGAAGGATGTGCTAGCTAACAATGCTTATGACTATAATAAAAAAATGATTCGAAAGATACAACAAGTTCGATCTCATGAGGTGGAACTCATAGAACTTGCTGATTTCTTGATAGGTGCTGTCGCTTATGCGCATAGAGGTTTAAATACTAGTGCTGCAAAGTTAGAACTTGTGGAACAAATGAAGCGGCGTTCAAAATATTCTCTGCTGAAGTCAACATTGGTGAAAGAGGATAAGGTTAATATCTTTGTGTGGAAGGGAAGGCAGGTGTAATATGGCTGTAAGTATCAATGATGTGCCCGACAAATTATTCCTGTCTGATTATGGCGGGAATTATTCTACTTATATAGATGCTGTATATTCTGTATTTGAGAAAGATTTTATAAGGCGTAAAGCGTATTTCGGAAGTTGGCCTTTACAAATGAAAGTGCACCCTGAGTTTCAAGATAGGGCCTATACTTTTTATCACATGACACATAAGGGAAATGTGGAAAATGAAAGAGTTCCTGATTTACGAAGATGTGAAAGAATGCCATGGGCAAAGCCTACTGTTGAAATTTTACCTCAGAAGGGTGAGGTGAAATGCTGGGAGCAAACTAGAAGCGGAAAGCATCGTGTATGCATTTGGCTGGAGGTAGATGATGGCGACAACTATTTTGTTGTCTTAGATGTTAGAAAGACCTTTGTGTTGTTATGGACTGCTTTTTATGCCGATTATCCTCATCAAGTGAGGAAGAAAGCAAAGGAATATGAAGAATGGTTAAGGCTATCAGGAAGAGTTTTAACACCTGATGAACTTATAAAAAATATAATGCAAAGGATAAATGATTAAAGCAAAGGTCGTATAGCAACCTGCTATACGACCTCGTAACTCCTTTAACAACTTGGTTAATGAGCTGCTGCAAAGTTACGGGTATTTTTTTTCTTAAACAAATTTATCCCTTTGATTTTTACATATTTAAGACCAATTAACGAATAATTTACAATATTTATATGATATTTGTAGGCATTTTTGGCTTACAAACGTTGCATGCTGTATCTTTTTAGTTGATGCATTACTGCAGCGAGGCAATCACGGAATAATTTGTTCTATATCATAACGCTTAAATTTCAAAGGTGCACTTTCTATGTCTGTAATCATGGCATTCTCAAAAAGAATCTATTGAAGAAATAATCTCTTTTGAATGAAAGAAATAAAGTTATTTAATTACCAAGAGGATATGAAGGAACGGATTGAGAAGGCGTTGCGCCTTCATCGGTCCGTGATGGCACAAATGCCAACGGGTACGGGAAAAACGGTTCTACTCGCTTCGGTCGTAGAATCGTTTTTGAGGGAACATTCCAATTGCAATGTTTGGATTGTTGCCCATAGAAGGGAGTTGGTTTCTCAGATTCGAGAAACTATTGAAAGAGTTTTTTTCGAATCACCCCGTCCCTCTTTCCAAAGAGGGCTCCACTTTCTCCCCAAGCCCCTCTTCCTCAGGAAGCGGGGATGTAACCGCCCTACTCGGTGCTCGGAACCGCTACGCTCTAAGGATGGCGGACCATCAAAGGTCTCGCCAGATTGTGCGGGATGGGACCGCCTGGGTGCTACTTGCTTGTGGTCTGCTGATGGGCTTGGTGCAACTTCTGCCTCTTCTGATAATCCTAATTCTGACATGATGCCTATCAAGGCTGTGTCGATACAATGGTTGTCGAAACACTATGACGAGATAGAGGAAGAACCGGGGATGATTGTGATTGACGAGGCGCACCATGCGCTTGCCAAGACCTATAAGGAGATGTGGGAGAGATTCCCGAATGCTAAGTTCCTGGGACTGACGGCTACTCCTTGCCGATTGAATGGTAAGGGATTTACGGATTTGTTTGATGTCTTGGTGCAGTCGTGGAGTGTTCCTGAGTTTATCAGCAAGGGAAGATTGGCGACATACGATTTTGTGAGCATCAAATCGGATGGTGTGACGCAACGGCTCATCGACTCCTTGCAGAAGCGAGGGGCAGATGGTGACTACCAGAACAAGGAAATGGATATGTTGCTGAATAAGAAGCCGAGTATCGAAAGGCTCTATCGGAGTTTGGAGGAATTTGGTAAAGACAGAAAGGGCATCGTGTATGCTATTAATATCAGTCATGCTAATGCTATTGCCGAGTTCTACAGAGAACACGGCATAGCGGCTGTTGCTATTGATAGTAAAACGCCAAGTTCTTTACGAAAAGAACTTATTGAAAGATTCAAAGCTTCTTCTAATACTTCTCAAAATCTTCCTTTTTCGAATCACCCTGTCAATTCTTCTAAAATCACCCCGTCCCTCTTTACCATTAAAGAAGGAGATTTTTCGAAAACCCACCCGTCCTCCCTTACCCTTAAAGGAGGCTCCACCGCTTTCCCCAAGCCCCTTTCCCCTCAGGGGACAGGGGATGTAACCGCTCCTCCTCGTCGCTCGGAACCGCTACGCTCTAAGGTTGGCGGGGCATCAAAGCCCTCGCCAGATTGTGCGGGATGGGACCGCCTTACTGATACTTGTTTGCGAGCTGGTGATAAAGTTGGCGATAGACTTGGTGATACTTGCTTGCGGGCTGCTGATGGAGTTGCTGATGGACTTGCTGCTACTTGCTTGCGACCTGCTGATGGGCTTGCTCCTATACAAGTATTGGTGAATGTGGATATCTTCTCGGAGGGATTTGACTGCCCGGATGTGGAGTTTGTACAGTTGGCACGACCTACATTGTCGCTTGCCAAGTATCTGCAGATGGTGGGACGAGGATTGCGAGTGGCTAAGGGAAAGAAGAACTGCGTAATTATAGATAATGTGGGACTATATCGGGTGTTCGGGTTGCCTTCGCAAGTATGGAACTGGAATGCTATGTTCGAGGGAAAGCTGAAAATTGGCAAGAGAAAGGAGACTCCGAAGGATAGAGAGTTTTTCCTGATGAAGGAGGAACAAGACGATATTCAGATTCATCCAGACTCAGAAATGATGATGGTGATGAGCCATGAAGAATTGCTCCAAACGATACAGTATCGTGAGTTTGTGGACAGTAGAGGGGAGTTTGCCATCATCAAGCTTCCTGATGGAAAGATGACGGTAGTGAACCGGCAGGGAGAACAAGTCTTGGAGCCAGGCGATTACTATGACATGAAACTGTTGGATGGCAACATCCTGTTCTACCGACATCGCAGAAAGGAGGTCTGCTATTATGACCTGTTGTCTGGAGCTATTATTGACGATGGTCCCAATGTTTACGATGTTCCAAAGGTGGTTACGCTAGAAGGTTGGGAGTTCATCAAATATGGAGATGTTTATATGTCTCGCACCTACGAACATTTCTCTTGGCCATATTGCCCTTCCAAATATGACCTGTTCAATTTTGGGGATTACCTGATATATCGTTATAATTATTTAGTAGATAGTGGTTGCCAGGAATGGTACTATTATGAAGGAGGCAATGGCTTGATGATGAAGGCTACTATAGATAGTAATCGAGTATGTTTCTTGCGTGGTGATTATGAACATGTGTATTGGATGTGTGCCACTCTTCGTTGTGGTTGTATCGTGGTTATGGACAGCAAGCAGGACTACTACCTGGTGGATTCATATTTGAAGAAGACCTATATTGGATGCAATAACCCAAAGAATGAAAATGAAGATCTTCATATTGTAATGCCTCGCCTTGGCAAGAAATACTATGATGAGATGATGTTACAGGAGAAGAAAAAGGAAGCAAGCGAGATGATTCTTTTGCATGAAAAGTCTGTAGCAGGACATGTGGAATTATATCAGGCTGGAAAGAAATGGGGCATAAAAGTGGATGGCAGAGTTGTCGTGCCACCCCTTTATCGCAGCATAGCGCAACCTGTTGGTGCCTATTGTGCCTTTGAAGAGATTCCAAGATATTGGGGTATTATGACCTTAAAAGGCAAGGTGATAGTTGATGCCAAATATGAGAAGGTCGAGATTCGTGATGGAGGGATCGCCGTGGTAACTGATATCACGGGGAAAACACAGACCATCCATCTGAAATGATCTATTATAGGGGCGTCAGTCTGAGAATATTAACAAAAAAGAGTGTGTCATGAATTTATGATACACTCTTTTTTTTATTCTGTTTAATTACATCTTCTTTATCCGTTTGCGATATTTCCGAAGAAATCGAATGAGGCATCCCAATCCTTCCAGACTGGCTCTCTGCCCAATTCCTTCAATCTCGCATTGATTACCTTGGCGGTACGCTCATCGCTTACGGTGAACTGCTCCAGTGCCTGAGGATAGGTATGATAACCACCAGGATTTACCTTTGATTCTGCCGACATGGTGGTGACACCCAGTGTTGCCATGTTGTCACGGATGTAGGCTGGCTCACGGGTAGAGTAGGAGATATCTACATCGTGGTCGAAGATACGCATGGCGAAAGTTGCCTGGGCCAACTGCTTATCGGTCATGAAGCAGTTTGGCTGGAAACCTTCGTTCTGTGCAGGGCGCATACGAGGGAAATTCACGCTGTACTTGGTCTTCCAGTAATGCTTCTGCAGGTAGCGCAGGTGATGAGCCATCATCACTACATCCGTGCGCCATTCCTTCTCCAAGCCGATGAGCACACCCATACCGATGGAATGGACGCCTGCCATACCCATGCGGTCGAAACCATCGCAGCGCCACTCAAACTTGCTCTTCATGCCACGTGGGTGGTAGAGCTTGTAGTGCTCGTGGTTGTAGGTTTCCTGGAAACAGATGACGCCGTTCATACCATGGTCGGCGAGGGTTTTGTAATCCTCTGTAGAGAGCGGCATCACCTCAATCTTCACGTTAGAGAAATACTTCTTGGCGATGTCGATTGCTTTGGCAAGATAAGGGGTGCCAGCCTTGGCTGGGTTCTCGCCCGTAACGAGAAGGATGTTCTCGAATGGAGCCAGCTGCTTGATGGCCTTGTACTCGTTCTCAATCTGCTCTGGGGTGAGGATGGTACGAGCCATCGGATTCTCACGATGGAAACCGCAATACACGCAGGAGTTAGAGCATGAATTGGTGATGTAGAGAGGAATGAACATCGACATGGTCTTGCCGAAGCGCTCCTCGGTATATTTGCGGGAAAGACGCGCCATTACCTCCAAGTATGGCTCGGCTGCAGGTGAAATCAGCGCCATGAAGTCGTTCACATCGCAATGGTCCTTGGCAAGGGCACGACGCACATCATTATCGGTCATTCGAGCAATGCGCTCCGTGGTCTCCTCCCAACTGATATTCTTTAATTCGTCTGAAAACATTTTCTTACTTTTTAAACTTTCTCAAATCGTGTGTCAACTTGGCTGCACAGAAGTTTGGACCACACATGGTGCAGTACTCACCATCTGTATGACCTGCCTCCTCGAAATACTTCAAGGCGAGCTCTGGGTCGAGAGAGAGGTGGAACTGATCTCTCCAGCGGAACTCGAAGCGGGCCTTGGAGAGGGCGTTGTCGCGGATGGTTGCACCTGGATGACCCTTTGCCAAATCGGCTGCATGAGCGGCAATCTTATAGGTTACCACACCTGTGCGCACATCTTCCTTGTTAGGCAAGGCGAGGTGCTCCTTAGGTGTTACATAGCAGAGCATGGCGGTGCCGAGCCATGCTATCTGGGCGCCACCGATGGCTGATGTGATGTGGTCGTAACCTGGAGCGATATCGGTAACCAATGGGCCGAGGGTGTAGAATGGTGCCTCGTGACAGTGGTCGAGCTGGCGCTCCATGTTCTCCTTGATCTTCTGCAATGGCACGTGACCAGGACCCTCGATGAATGCCTGCACGTTCTTGTCCCAGGCACGGGTAACAAGCTCGCCCATGGTATCCAACTCGGCAAACTGGGCTGCATCGTTGGCATCGGCTATACAGCCTGGGCGCAGACCATCGCCCAAAGAAAGGGCTACGTCGTACTGTGCCACGATGTCGCAGATGTCGTCGAAGTGCTCATAGAGGAAGCTCTCCTGGTCGTGATAGAGACACCACTTGCTCATGATACTACCGCCACGGCTCACGATTCCGCAGAGACGGCTATCGGCGAGATGCACGTTGTGACGACGGATGCCGGCATGGATGGTGAAGTAGTCAACACCCTGCTCGCACTGCTCGATGAGGGTATCACGGAATACCTCCCAGTTCAGATCCTCTACCTTGCCGTTTACCTTCTCCAAAGCCTGGTAGATAGGCACGGTTCCTACTGGCACAGGGCAGTTGCGTACAATCCATTCACGGGTTTCGTGGATGTTGTCACCGGTAGAGAGGTCCATCAAGGTATCGCCTCCCCACTTGCAAGACCATACAGCCTTATCCACCTCTTCCTCGATGCTGGAGGTAGTGGCAGAATTACCGATGTTGGTATTGATCTTCACGAGGAAGTTGCGGCCGATGATCATCGGTTCGCTCTCCGGGTGGTTGATGTTGGCAGGAAGAACGGCACGTCCGCGTGCAATCTCATCACGTACATACTCAGGAGTGATATGGGTATCGATGCCCAACTCCTGGCAGTTCATGTTCTCGCGGATAGCCACGTACTCCATCTCTGGAGTGATGATGCCAGCCTTGGCGTAAGCCATCTGGGTGATGTGCTTGCCAGCCTGTGCACGGCGAGGCAACTGGATGTGCTCGAAGCGGAGGTGGTCGAGGCTATGGTCAGCAAGGCGCTGCTTGCCATACTCGCTGGTAACCTCCTTGAGCTGCTCGGTATCGTTGCGGTCGAGAATCCACTGCTCGCGCATTCTTGGCAAGCCTTTCTTCAAATCTACCTGATAGTTAGGGTCGCTGTAAGGACCGCTGGTATCGTAGATGTAAACCGGAGCGTTTGGCTCAGTATGAGGAATGCCGCGCTCATCCTTCACAACAGTAGGAGTGAGGTTAACCTTGGTCATTCCAACCTTGATCTGTGGGAAGAGTTTTCCCTGCATATACGCCTTTTCTCTCTGGGCGTAAGCTTTCTTATCGTTTGGCATAATTTTTTTAAGGTAAAAAGGTAAAAGGGTAAAAAGGTAAAAAGAGCGTTCTTGCTTCTTTGCCTTCATCCTTCATGCCTTTTATTATCTATATTATAATTAATCGTTGAGGAATGCGGTGAGAGGAGAACTTGCCTCAGCACAATCGCTGATGGCTCCGAGACCTGCCTCGTAAGCACGGCGACCGCATACTACTGCTTCCTTGAATGCCTTAGCCATCTCTACAGGATCACCGGCAACGGCGATAGCGGTGTTAACCAGACAAGCGCTGGCACCCATCTCCATGGCTTCGGCAGCGTGGCTAGGTGCACCGATACCTGCATCTACTACAACTGGAACAGTAGCCTGCTCGATGATGATCTGCAGGAAGTCCTTCATTCTCAATCCCTTGTTAGTACCGATAGGTGCAGCAAGTGGCATCACGGTAGCAGCACCAGCCTCTTCGAGGTGCTTGCAGAGGGTAGGGTCTGCCTGGCAATATGGCAATACCACGAAACCGAGTTTTACCAGTTTCTCGGTAGCCTTCAGCGTCTCGACAGAGTCTGGAAGAAGATAGCGAGGGTCTGGGTGGATTTCGAGCTTGAGCCAGTTGGTTCCAAAAGCCTCGCGAGCCATCTGTGCTGCGAAGACAGCCTCCTCGGCGTTGCGCACGCCACTGGTGTTTGGAAGGAGCTGGATATTTGGGTTCTGCACTATATGAGAGAGCAGGTCGTCCTGCTTGTCTTCGAGTTCGATACGTTTCATTGCAACAGTAACCATTTCTGTTTCTGATGCTTTGATGGCTTCAGCCATGAGGGCATTGTTGTTAAACTTTCCTGTGCCCAAGAAGAGGCGTGAGTTAAACTCTCTGCCTGCGATTACTAATTTTTCCATTGTTTTATTATAGAGTTGTTATTTTTGTTTTCATTTCTGTAGGAAAAGTACTTTTGGGTGATTCTTTTCCGCAGTATTCTGGGACCGTTATCCTCCACAGAACGCTTTTACGATAACGATGTCTGCTCCTTCTGCGATGATTGTGTTTTCCCATTCATCACGAGGCACCATTTCGTTACTGATAGCTACTGCAACTCCTGTAGCTGGCAAATCGAGTTCCTGGGCTAACTCCCTGATGGTTTTAGCCTGTGTCTCGGTCTCTTTGTTGTTGATAGTTACTTTCATATTCTGTTCGTTTTATATGATGAATAATCCGTTTGTTTACGCTTTTCTATCGCCCGAAAGCGATGATAAGCAAATATGTAATCAAACACGGTGAACTTCCAGATGAAAGCCTTAAGAGAAAGAATAAAGCGCTATCAAATATCCCTGCGACAGCATTACCTGTATCAGGTTCTATGGGTATCATCTCAGCCGAATCTTTCAGCACCCCGTGATAATCGCTTGCAAAAGTAATGATAATATCGGAAAAGCAATAGAATTTCAAAAATATTTATGCTAAATTAACGCAGAATGCACCTTTCGCTTTACTGGTGTTTCTTTCTGCAATCCGGGCATTCGCCTTTGATGACAAAGGAAATAGAGTGGGGATAAAAGCCTTCGGGCAGCTCGAAACTTGGAATATGGATATTCTCCATACAGAAGGAACGCTGGCAAGATTTGCAGTAGAAATGAATATGCCCGTCGTGATGATCGCAAGCCCCTTTTTCTTCGCAGAGTTCGTAGCAGAGTACGCCTCGCCCATCTTCGAAGGCATGTACCACATCATGTTCCAGAAAGAGGGTAAGGGTACGGAAGATGCTCGACTTATCCATCGAAACCATCTTTCGTTCCAGATTGCTCAGACTCTGCGGGTTCTGTTCGCCCATCAGGGTCTTCATTACGAGTATGCGGTTGGCGGTTGGCCGAATGCCTTTCGATTCCAGCCTGCTGATCATATCTTGTGAGTTCATCGTTTCTTCTTTTTTAAATCTTTACTAACCGGTTGCAAAGATACAAAAAAAGCGTGTAAGTATGGTAACTTACACGCTTTTTCTTTATTTAAACGTAATTACTTTTTGCTTTCAATCTAGTTTATGCCGCAGCATGAAGGGATTGGAACCCTTATACGCAAGCACAACCACGGCTTCTGTTCAAAGCCTCACCATACATTTCCATTGCGGTCATGTAATTTGCAAGAATAGCCTTCAAGACCTTCTTGATGTTTGCATACATTGTTTTCATAATCGTTATCCTTTTTTAAAAAATTAATACTTGGCATTTCTGCCATTTTCTTTTTCCTTTTGTTCATGAACGGTGGTCAATTTTACTTGCCCATCTCCATGTTGTTGTTTACATTTACAGCCTTGGCAATCATAGCTGCCACAACTGTAAGAATCATTACTGTCGTCATCATAATTTGTTTCCTTTCTTTCTTTGTGGAGCCTCCATGTGAGGTCTCCTGTTTTACATTATCCTTTTACAATCTCACTGTTTTCTGGTGCAAAGGTAATGCCTTTTTCTTGAATATCTGTCACAAAGACATGACAAAATGATGAAAAAGGGGCTTTTTTTGATACACGTCAACTAAACAGCAATGGCGGCTTGATATACGTCAAGCCGCCATGCTGTCATATTGAGAAATGTGTCATATTTCTTATGTTTCTTCGGATTTCTGATGCTAGATCAGTTCCAGAATCTTGTCGAGAATCTTTTCTACGGTTGAAGAATCGGTTGCTTCATCGAGTTTCTGGTTGATTTTCTCTTCCAGTTTCTTGCTTACCTTGTCGGCAGCCTGATCCATGGCCTGGTTTGCCTTGTCTTCCAGTTTTTTCTGAACAGAAGCGCCCAGTCCGTCTTCTTCTGAACCATCGCTGTTATTATCGCTTACCGAAGGGGATTCATCGGTTGATGAGCTGGTGGTTTCTTCTATCTGCAGATTGTCGGCACCTTCCAGCGCCTTCACCATATCATCAGCATTCATCGTGTAAACGCTGCCAAGGATTCCGAAGCTTACGGTGTGCTGCTTGCCATTAAACTCAACGGTTCCCTTAGAGTATACGATATAGTTGTGGTATTCGAAGAGCTGGTTCATCACTTCATCAATAGCGCTTCCTGCCATCATTTTGGCAATGGAACGGATGCTTTGGGTGAAGAAGTTGTTATCACTGGTTTCTGTAGCCTTGTCGATAGCCTTGGCTGCCTCAGTCTTTACCTTTTCTTTGTGGGCATCAGGTCCTGGATTGGTTATTGCGAAAACCAGGAAGAGAAGTACGATAAGCCCTAAGATGATTTTCCAGAGGGTCTTGCTCGATTTTTTCTTTTCCGGTTCCTGTCTGTAGCCCTGGTTCATTGCTGCGCCGTGCTGAAAGCCTTGCTGGTAAGCTTCCTGCTGTGCCTGCTGGAAACCCTGCTGGTTTGCAGCCTGAAAGTTTGCTGCTTCTGTCCCGTTGTTGCCGGCTGCATCTGCTGATGTTCCTTCTGCATTTTCTTTGTTGGCTGTATTAGCCTTGATAGCTTCTACAGTTTCAAGAACAGTCTTCAGTTCTGCTATTTTCCAAGCTGGAGTCCAGTCTTTCATGCCTTGTGCCCAAACAAGGGTTTCGGGTGTAATAGCCTTCTGGACGAGTTGCTCCAGGCTGAATGGACCCGCTTGCTGTCCGTTATTCTCAATGATAAAATATTCCATCATGTATTCTTTTATATAATATTTTTCTTAAAAGCCAATAAGGAGTTTCTTTCACTCTTCATTGCTTATTAGTGTGTAGCTTTCCACCAACCGGTTTTCTCTCTGCCCTTGATAGCTACGCTGTGCTGGCTAGGGTCGGAGATAGAAAGACCGCAATAATTTTTCACTTTAAAGGTTGTACCTCTATAACTCATTAACCCTGTATAAGCCTGTTCGGTATGAGCAGCAGCTTTGATAGTGAGTTTCATCTGTGAAGTATATTTGTCTTTCAGATAGCCGCTCGGAACAAGACTGTCTATGTATACACTCATATCGTAGAAGAGGTTGGGAGAGAAACCATCCAAAGGCTGTATGGAATCGAGCGGAACGGATGATGAGAGGGTATATTTGCTGTTGATTTCCTTCATCACTTGGGCTAGATTGTCCATCTGTCTGCAGTCGATGGCCGCCATGTTGCAGAATGGATCGCTACTATTCTTGTAGAAATTGACAACTCCGTTGACAAATCCTGAGTAGTTGGGTGCAGAACTGTTGAGGTAACTCCATATGGTTTTGTATGGAACGCCGGCTCCCATTACTTCGCTACTTGAACTGATCATGAAATTAGTGACGTCTTTCAGTTCGTATGCAGTCTCTACATTGCCCATATAGCATGCATCGAAGAGAATGTATTGCATCTTGGTGCCGCTGAGTTTGATTCCTTCGGCAAGGGTAGGAACGTCGAGAGCGTTTTCTTCTAAACTTACGCTTCCGAAGAAACGGGTGATAGGTTTGTTGGGATCGGGACCATACTGTATTCCGCTGAAATTGCCGGTAGCGGTAGGGTAGCTGGTGCTTCCTTTCTGAGCAAAACCGGCATTAGGTCTTGCCATATAAGGATAGTTTACCCAATCGCTTTTGTAGGTCCATCCGCAGCCATGAGCTCCGATGATGAGCGAATAATTCAGGGCTTCAGCACGGCGTTTCACCTCATTCAGAATCTCTGCAAATCCTTCTGCTGTAGTATATGTAGCTTCATCGTATGTTTTCAAAGTGTCGCGAATTACGGTTTTCGTATTGCCGTCATATTGAAGATCTATAAGATAGCTCTTCCTGTAATTCTGGCTCATGAAGACTATTACACGCGAATTATTCAAGCCTTTCTTGGCAACAATACCTTCGCAGATACTGTCAACGTTGTTTTCCAAAAAACTTGTGAGACCGGAAGTGTTGGTTCCACCCGTCCAAGGATAGAAGACGAAGATAGTCTGCTTATTGACGCTTTCTACATCAATAGCTTCATCGCCACAACTGGTGAAAGTTGCTGCTAGAGATAGCGTACATATAAATAAGGTGAAAAGCTTCTTGATCATGTTTCTCTTGAAAATATGAAATGTTAAGTGTGAAATGCTAAGTTCTTACACTTAACATTCCGCACTTAACATGATAAATATTAAACTATTATTTCTTCTTTAGTTCCTCGATGGTTGCCTTGAGGGCAGCAATCTTCTCAACAGAGTCGCTTTCCTTCTTGCGCTCCAGGGCTACTACCTTCTCAGGTGCGTGAGCTACGAAGTTCTCATTGCTGAGCTTCTTGCGTACGCCCATCAGGAAGCCTTCCAAGTGCTTGAGCTGAGCCTCTGCCTTCTCAATCTCGGCAGCTACGTCGATCAGGTCGCCCAATGGTACGGCAAACTCGTCGGTACCTACCATGAAGCTTGACGCATCGGCACTCTTCTCAGCGATGACCTCAATCTTATCAAGGTTCGCCATCTTCAGCGTTACGTCGTTGTAAGCCTCGAAATCGTTCTTGCCTACTACCTGGAGAGACAACTGTTCCTTCTGGGCAATGTTCTTCTGGTTGCGAACGGTACGAACACCGGCGATAATCTGCTTCACAGCCTCAATGTCGGCTGCCAACTTCTGCTCCTCGGTTGTAGGTGCAGGAATATCCAGCTTCTCGCGCATGATGCTCTCGCCATCCTTGCGGTCGTAGATGTGCTGCCACAATTCCTCGGTGATGAATGGCATGAATGGATGCAACATCTTCAGAAGGGCATCGAAGAAGCGGAGGGTAGCGTCGTAGCTCTTCTGGTCGATAGGCTGGCCGTAAGCTGGCTTCACCATCTCCAGGTACCAGGATGAGAACTCATCCCAGAACAGCTTATATACAGTCATCAATGCCTCAGAGATACGGTAGTCCTTAAACTGCTTCTGCATCTCCTCGTTCACCTCCTTGAGCTTGGCATCAAACCACTTCACGGCGATTTCTGCACTCTTAGGCTGCTCGATATCTGCAGTTTCCCAACCCTTCACGAGGCGGAAGGCATTCCAGATCTTATTGTTGAAGTTACGTCCCTGCTCGCAGAGGCTCTCGTCGAAGAGAATGTCGTTGCCTGCTGGAGCACTGAGCATCATACCCATACGAACACCATCGGCACCAAACTTGTCAATCAGAACCAGTGGGTCTGGTGAGTTACCGAGACTCTTGCTCATCTTGCGGCCGAGCTTATCGCGAACGATACCTGTGAAATATACGTGCTTGAATGGCATCTTGCCACGATACTCGTAGCCAGCCATGATCATACGTGCTACCCAGAAGAAGATGATATCCGGACCAGTTACGAGGTCGGAAGTAGGGTAGTAGTAGTTGATCTCCTCATTGTCAGGATGCTCGATACCATCAAACAGAGAGATAGGCCACAACCATGAAGAGAACCAGGTGTCGAGGCAGTCGCTCTCCTGCTCAAGATCCTCAGCCTTGATGTTGGCATTCTTCTCCTGAGCGAGTTTCAGAGCCTCCTCTGCTGTCTCAGCTACCACGAAATCCTTCTTGCCGGCATTGTCGAAGTAGTAGGCAGGGATGCGGTGACCCCACCAGAGCTGGCGGCTGATACACCAGTCCTTGATGTTCTCCAACCAGTGGCGATAGGTATTCTTGTACTTCTTAGGATAGAACTCAATATCATCGTCCATTACTGGAGGAAGGGCGATGTCGGCAAAGTGCTGCATCTTGAGGAACCACTGTGTAGAGAGCTTTGGCTCGATAGGCACATTGGTACGCTCAGAGAAGCCCACCTTATTATTATAGTCCTCAATCTTCTCCATCAGACCGGCGTTCTGAAGGTCGATGGAAATCTGCTTGCGCACATCCATGCGGTCCATACCTACATAGAGACCTGCTGCCTCGCTGATGGTACCATTGTCGTTGAAGATATCGATGGTTTCCAAACCGTGCTTCAAACCGAGGGCGTGGTCGTTGATATCGTGAGCTGGAGTTACCTTCAAGCAACCAGTACCGAACTCGATATCTACATATGTATCCTCGATGACAGGAATCTCGCGGTTTACGAGAGGCACGATAACGTGCTTACCCTTCAGCCAGGTATTCTTCTTATCCTCTGGGTTGATACACATGGCAGAGTCGCCCATGATGGTCTCAGGACGGGTGGTTGCTACTACTGCATAGTATCCCTTCTCATCCTTGTGCATCACGTTCTCCTCATCCACCTGCTGGCAGTCCTGTTCTACTACATAATACTTCAAGTGGTAGAGCTTAGAGTGCTCGTCCTTGTAGATAACCTCCTCGTCAGAGAGTGCAGTCTGAGCCTTAGGGTCCCAGTTAACCATGCGCACGCCACGATAGATGAGTCCCTTCTGGTAAAGGTCGCAGAATACGTGGATGACGGCACGAGAGCGGGTCTCGTCCATGGTGAATGCTGTGCGGTCCCAATCGCAGCTGGCACCGAGTTTGCGGAGCTGTTTGAGGATGATGCCACCATGCTCGTGAGTCCAGTCCCAAGCGTGCTTGAGGAACTCCTCGCGGGTAAGGTCGGTCTTCTTGATGCCCTGCTGAGCGAGGCGGTTTACAACCTTTGCCTCGGTAGCGATACTGGCATGGTCGGTACCTGGTACCCAACATGCGTTCTTGCCCTCCATGCGAGCACGGCGAACGAGAATATCCTGGATAGTATTGTTGAGCATGTGTCCCATGTGGAGCACACCCGTTACGTTTGGTGGTGGGATAACCACTGTATAAGGTTCACGACCATCTGGCTTAGAACTGAAAAGCTTGTTGTCGAGCCAGTACTGATACCATTTACTTTCCACTGCTTGTGGATCGTATTTACTTGCTAATTCCATTGTTTATATCTAATTTTTATTCTTTTTCTTTCTTTTTCTTTAAAAAACGGTGCAAAGATACTAATTTTTGGGCGAAAAATACTATCTTTGCATCAAAATTATTAATTTTTGCACAAAACGATGGTTAGTAATACAGGAAAAGGACATACGAAAGAAGAAAAACTGGCGGCGTTCAGCCGCTTGCTGGATGTGCAGGACCGTTTGCGCCTGCAGTGTCCATGGGATAAAAAGCAGACATTCGAGAGTCTTCGTCCGAATACGATCGAGGAGACTTTCGAGCTTTGTGACGCCTTGATGAAGCGCGATTACAAGGATATCAAGAAGGAGTTGGGCGATGTGTTGGAGCACGTGATGTTCTATAGCATCATCGGCAGAGAAGACGGCGAGTTCGATATTTGCGATGTTTGCAATCAGGAGGCAGATAAATTGATGTTCCGCCATCCTTTCATTAACTGGAAGGAGGAAGGAAATTGGACGGTTTCGAATCCTGATATGTATATCAACGATGAAGGACAGGTTGTCTATAAGGAGTCAGATGCAGGGAATGGAGAAGCAGGAACTGCCAGTTCGGAAGAAACCTTAGCTCTTGGCGCCAGCAAGCCGAAAACTGCTACTTCTGTTGAGAAAACCTGGGAACAGATCAAGCAGCAGGAGAAGGATGGAAATGAGCGGGTGTTGAGCGGTGTCCCTAATTCTCTTCCGTCTCTTATCAAGGCTTATCGCATTCAGGACAAGGCTAGAAATGTAGGCTTCGACTGGAACGAAAAAGAAGATGTGTGGGACAAAGTGCAGGAGGAACTGGAAGAACTCAAGGTGGAACTGGCTAAAGGCGACAAAGAGAATTCTACTCGGGAATTGGGCGATTTCATCTTCTCAGTAATCAATGCAGCACGTCTCTATAAACTCAATCCGGATAATGCGCTGGAGAAAACCAACCAGAAATTTATCCGCCGTTTCAACTACGTAGAAGATCATAGCTTAAAGCAAGGTAAAAACTTGAAAGATATGAGTTTAGAAGAAATGGATAAACTATGGGATGAAGCAAAACTTCAGGAGAAAAAGGATGATAAATAACGGTGAATCAGATAATCTTATCAACTCATCAATATAATAATAAAAACTAAAGTGTTATGAAAAAATTAGTTTATGTAACAATAGCTTTGGTGGCGCTTTTCGCAGCCAACAGTTGTAAGAACAAAAATAATGTTCCTGTTATCAGTGCAGCAGATTCGGTAGAGGTAGAGGATGCAATGAACGATTCTACCATCTATGGTGTATGCGGTGAGGGAACCTCTATGCATAGCCTGGAGCTGATTTCTGATGAAGGTGACACCCTTTCGGTGTTTATTGACGATGAGAATCCTGATGTTGTTCAGGGAGGATTGCTGGCTGGCGACCGTATTGCTCTTATCGGTTATAAGGCAGAGGATGGAGAGATGATGGCCCAGAAGATTATCAACCTGACATCCCTCTTGGGTAAATGGACTTCTCTGGATAAGAATTTTGATATCTTGGAAGGTGGAGAGGTGAAGAACAATGTGAAGGCTGAAACTAATCCTTGGACTAGCTGGAAGATACTCAATGGTAAACTTTTGCTGAATAAGGATACTTTTGCCATTGACAAATTGGGTTCTGACAGTCTTATGTTGGAGAATACTCAGGGTATCTTTGTTTTCAAGCGCCAAGAGTAAGATCATCATGTTGAACCTGTAAATTATGATTTAGTTTTGGAACCATTTAAAGTACATATATTGGGGTGTGGCAGTGCTTTGCCCACCCTTCAGCATAGTGCCTCGGCCCAGATTATTGAGATGCGTGGCAAATGCTTTATGATGGATTGTGGCGAGGGTGCCCAGATGCAGTTCCGTCGCACTCATGTTCACTTTGCTAAGATAAATGCTATCTTTATTTCGCATCTTCATGGTGATCATTGCTTTGGCTTGCTAGGACTTCTTTCTACCTTAGGTATGCTGGGCAGAACGGCTAAGTTAAAAGTTTATGCACCAGAAAGTTACGGAGATTTGTTTAAGCATCAGATCGATTTTTTCATGCAGGGAATGGAATATCAAATCGAATTTGTTCCTGTAGATACCGAGAAGTCGCAAGTAGTATATGAAGATCATTCTGTAACCGTAGAAACCGTTCCTCTGCAGCATCGTGTGCCTTGTTGTGGATACATCTTCAGAGAGAAACCGACATTGCCTCATATCCGTCGTGATATGATAGATTATTACGAGATTCCTGTAAGCCAGATTAACAACATCAAGAATGGAGCTGACTGGACAACGAAGGAGGGGGATGTAATACCTAATGCCAGATTGGTAATGCCTGCCGCTACTCCCCGCAGTTATGCTTATTGCAGTGATACCCGGTTTGTTCCGGGGTTGGCAGAAAAGGTAAAGGGGGTTACGGTGCTTTATCATGAGAGCACCTATACTTCGGAGAATGAGGACAGGGCTAAACTCTATTATCACAGTACGGCTCGACAGGCTGCAACTATAGCCAGAAATGCGGGGGTAGGCAAACTTCTTCTGGGACATTATAGTGCAAGATATAATAATGAAGAGGTATTGTTGAATGAAGCTAAAGAGGTGTTTACGGAAAGTTATCTTACTCAGGAAGGTAAAGTGTTCTCTATAGAATAATATAGAAACAGGGCTTGAATGTACCGGGAAACAAGGTGCAGAATAGCCTTTGATCTATATAAAAATATAAAAAAGTGCCTTGCGCCAAAAAAAGTTCATTTTTGATGCAAGGTTTTCTCTTTATATCGTTTAATCTTTAAAAAGGATTTGAAATTGGAATCGGAAAAGGAACTCTTAGACGACATCAATAGCGGCAGTCGGGCAGCCATGCACAGATTGTACGAACGCTATGTGGGGTATGCCATGGCCGTAGCGCTGAGGTATATCCCTATGCGCGATGATGCTGAAGATGTAGTGCAAGATAGTTTTATAAAAGTCTTTTCTGGCATTTCAAAGTTTGAATATCGGGGTGAGGGCGCTCTTCAGGCTTGGCTCTTGCGGATAGTGACAAATGAAGCTGTCAACTTTGTAAGGCAGCAAAAGCGCTTCACTATCGTGGACGAAGTTCCCGATGATATTGAGGATGAAGAGTCTGAAGTAGAAAGAGTTCCGCCTGCAGAACTGACAAGAATGATAGGAGAATTGCCTGATGGGTACAGACTGGTTCTTAACATGTTTGTTTTTGAACAGAAAAGCCATAAAGAAATTGCACAGCTGTTAGGCATCAAAGAAAGCAGTTCTGCTTCACAATATTTGCGGGCGAAAAAGCTGTTGGGCAAAAAGGTGAAAGATTATCTGAGCCAGGCAGATTGTAGTGATAATAAAGAGTTGAATCATATAAATGAGAAAAGTAATGAGTAACGATTGGACAAATAAACTTCGAGATCAGTTGGCTGACTACCAAGAGCCTGTCAGCCACGACTTGTGGGCTGAGATAGAACAATCGCTTGCTCAGTCTAAAAAGGTTGGTGATGAGGAAACTGATGTAAAGAAGAGACCACAGACTCGTTATGTTGTCTTGAAAAGATGGTCAGTAGCTGCAGCGATTGCTTTATTGGGAGTAGGAGGCAGTTATGTTTATCTGCATGATGATGAATCGGGACAGGCTAACTTAGCTGTTCAGAGTTCTTTCTCTACAGCATCAGGTTCAAGCAGGACTTCTTCTGCTGTTCGTGCAGAAGCACAATCGGCAGGAAGTGAAAATGCTATCTTGCTTGCTGAAAACAATGCATCTGCACATCAGGTGAATCGCCATTCATCGGGGCGTCAATTGAACCATAGTAAATCTTCTGTCTCTTTCCAGGAGAGGACTGTTGCTGCTGATAATGAAGTAATGTTTGCAGCAGAGGTAGAAATGCCAGAACAGTCTGTTAATGCAGAGGTAAATGGTCGGGAATTATCTGTTTTGCAAAAGCAAAATGAGGATTCTGAAAGACAGATGGCCGTTTCTTCTAATCATGCAACCAAGCCGTTGGAAGCAGATGGTGGGCAGAAGCTTTATGCAGGCAGGGCGCAGGATGGTCATTTTGAACGCAGTTATAAGGACAAGTATGAACAGAACTGGACCATGAACCTGTATGCAGAGAATGTAAGTCTGGGCTCTGGCAGTGATGGAATGTCAAACGGCATGTATGCGTCTTCAGATCTTCTTGCTGGTGGTGGCTTTGCTGATCATGGCGTTTTCCTGGCTGCTGCTTCTCTTTTAAGATATGCAATACCGAAATATGTTGAAGCGAAACATCATGCTCCTTTGGCTATAGGTGCTCAGGTTGGTATCGGACTTGCGCCTCGTTTGTCTTTGAGTACCGGTGTCGTATATACGCGTGTTGCTTCTGATTTCAAATCTTATGGTGTTTCAGAATTTGATACACATCAGGTTTTGCATTATGTGGGTGTTCCACTTGGTTTAAACTATGAGGTTTGGAGCACGGGAGGTTTTCATGCGTACGTAATGGCGGGTGGAGAAGCCGATTTCAACGTAAAGAATGATACAAAGGTTTCTGGTCATAAAGAGGACGTGAAACGTGATGGCGTTCAGTTCTCGGGTAAGGCTTCGCTTGGTGCACAGTATGATGTTACACCACAAGTGGGCTTCTATATTGAGCCAGGTGCAAAATATTATTTTGATAATGGCAGCGAAATAGAAAATACGTTTAAAGATAAGAAGTGGAATTTTAATCTCCAGTTCGGACTCCGTATTAATCTGAAATAGTGTTTGAGTCCAATTATTAATAAACATATGTACGAACTACATTTCATTTTATAACATTACATACGAGAAAAGGAAAGGGCAGTCTGCGTGATGCATGGCTGCCCTTTATTGTTTCCTGTTTTCTTATTTCTTATTCAATAATTTTTCGCTCATATTGAGAGCGGCCTTTCTGCCGTCTCCCATGGCAAGGATTACTGTGGCTCCTCCTCGTACGATATCGCCGCCAGCGTAGATTTCTTCGATGGAACTCTGCATCTGGTCGTTTACGGCAATGGTGTTCTTCCGGCCGAGTTCCAAGCCTTCGATACTCTGTGGAACGAGTGGATTAGGACTTACTCCTACGGCAACAATTACCTGGTCGCACTCCAGCGTGATGGTCTCTCCTGTAGCTTCTGGACGACGACGGCCGCTGGCATCAGGTTCGCCAAGCTTCATCACATCGAGGACTACAGCCTTTACTGCGCCCTTATCGTCTGCCTCATATTCTTTAGGATTGTGCAATGTAAAGAAGTTGATTCCTTCTTCCTTGGCATGCTTCACCTCTTCGAGTCGGGCAGGCATTTCTGCCTCCGAACGGCGATATACCAAGGTTACGTCTGCTCCGAGTCGTTTTGCAGTACGGCAACTGTCCATAGCTGTATTTCCGCCGCCTACAACAACCACCTTCTTACCCAAGTTGATAGGGGTGTCGCTATGAGGATTGGCTGCATCCATCAGGTTTACACGGGTAAGATATTCGTTAGAAGACATGATGTTCAAGGCATTCTCTCCAGGAATATTCATGAAGTTGGGCAGACCCGCACCTGAGCCAACGAAGATTCCCTTGAATCCTTGTTCTTCCAGATCTTTTACGGAAATGGTCTTGCCAACGATGCAGTCTGTAATGAACTTTACGCCCATCTTCTGAAGATTCTTAATCTCTACATCTACGATAGCATTAGGCAAACGGAATTCAGGAATACCATATTTCAATACACCGCCAATCTCGTGTAATGCTTCAAAGACGGTAACGTCGAATCCCTTCTTTGCCATATCGCCTGCAAAACTCAATCCGGAAGGTCCTGAACCAACTACGGCTATCTTGATGCCATTAGGTTCATCGCACTTTGGTACAGAGATGTTTCCACTCTGGCGTTCGTAATCGGCAGCAAAACGCTCCAGGTATCCGATAGCTACAGCAGGCTCGTTCATCTTGAGATGTACACACTTGCTTTCACATTGCTTTTTCTGTGGACAAACTCGTCCGCAAACGGCAGGTAGGGCAGAGGTGTTCTTTAAAACCTTGGCTGCGGCAAGGAACTGGCCCCGCTCAATGTTCTTGATGAAGGAAGGAATGTTGATGCTTACCGGACAACCTTCCATACAGGTAGGCTTAGGACAGTCGAGACAGCGCTTGGCTTCGGTCAAAGCCATTTCCTTGGTTAAACCGATATTTACCTCTTCCGTACGGGTTGTGGCACGATAAAGAGGGTCAAGTTCTGGCATCTTTACGCGCTCTATAGCTGTACGTTCTTTTGCTTTCATCGAAGCGCGTAACTCCTTGCGCCAATCAGCGTTACGGTCGGTCAACTCTTCGATGCTCGCATCTGTAGGTTCTACGTCCATGGTTACATCCGTAGTTTCTTTCTTCTTTCCTGCGTCTACAGTTGCAAGGTGCTCTTCGAAGTGTTCCATCTCTTCGCGTTCAACATCCTTGAAAGTGCCCATGCGCTTGAACATCTCGTCCCAATCTACCAGAGCGCCGTCAAACTCAGGACCGTCGATGCAGACAAACTTGGTCTTGCCACCGATGGTCAGGCGGCAGGCACCGCACATACCGGTTCCATCCACCATGATGGTATTGAGCGAAACGTCTGTGGAAAGATTATATTTCTGGGTCAGGAGACAGCAGAACTTCATCATGATAGGAGGACCGATAGCGAAAACCTTATCGATATGCTCCTGATTGATAAACTTCTCGATTCCTACGGTTACAACACCCTTCTCGCCGTAACTTCCGTCATCGGTCATGATGATGAGTTCATCGCTAGATGCACGCACTTCATCTTCCATAATCACGAGGTCTTTGTTCCTACCCGCAATTACGGAAAGGACTCTGTTTCCTGCGGCTTTCAGTGCCTTGATGATAGGGAGCATAGGAGCTACGCCTACACCACCTCCGGCACAAATGACTGTGCCGAAGTTCTCGATATGTGTAGGATTTCCAAGTGGTCCCACCACATCGTGAATCTCATCGCCTTCATTCAATGCACAGAGTTTGGTAGATGAAAGACCTACCTTCTGCACAACCAGTGTGATGGTTCCTTTCTCAATGTCAGCATCAGCGATGGTCAGCGGCATGCGCTCGCTGTTGTTGTCTACACGGATGATAACAAAGTTACCTGCCTTTCGGCTCTTGGCTATAAGCGGTGCTTCTACATCGAAGCGGAATACTTTCTCTGAGTATTGTACTTTCTTGATAATCTTGTTCATGGGCTATTAAATTTCTTAATGCTGATATATTAATTTTTCTGGTTAGCTGTTTAGAGTTTGCTTCATGGTACATAAAAATGCAAAAGGATAACATCGGCTACCTTTGTGGCAGTCGAAGTTATCCTCGTACAATATATGTTATTTTTGTTTTTCGAATGTTTTGTATAATCGAGAAAAACTGAAAGTCTTACCGATACTTCAAATTAATCGAAATTTTTGTCATCAAGCATCTCGAAACCACAGTATGGAACCAATACCTTAGGTACGCGGATTCCTTCTGGGGTCTGATTGTTCTCCAAGATGGTTGCTACGATACGTGGCAAAGCAAGAGCTGAACCATTCAATGTGTGGCAAAGTTCAATCTTCTTGTCATCTGTATGGCGATAGCGGCAGTGGAGACGGTTAGCCTGGTAGCTCTCGAAGTTAGATACAGATGAAACTTCCAACCAGCGGCCCTGTGCAGCACTCCATGTTTCGAAGTCGTAGCAGATAGAAGAGGTGAAGCTCATATCACCACCGCAGAGACGGAGGATATGGTATGGCAATTCCAACTTCTTCAAAAGACCTTCAACATGGTCGAGCATCTCGTTCAAACTCTCGTAAGAGTGACCTGGCTTATCGATGCGAACAATCTCTACCTTGTCGAACTGGTGCAGGCGGTTCAAACCGCGAACGTCCTTACCATAGCTACCTGCTTCACGACGGAAACAAGCTGAGTAAGCACAACGCTTGATAGGGAGATCTTTCTCATCGAGAATAACATCGCGGAAGATGTTGGTTACAGGAACCTCAGCAGTAGGGATAAGGAAGAGATTATCCAGATTAGCATGATACATCTGACCTTCCTTGTCTGGCAACTGACCGGTACCACGACCAGAGTCCTCGTTTACTACGTAAGGAGGTTGAATCTCCAGATATCCGCTCTTGCGAGCCTCATCGAGGAAGAATGCCTCAAGTGCACGCTGGAAACGAGCCATCTTGCCGATATATACAGGGAAACCTGCGCCAGTAATCTTAACGCCGAGGTCGAAATCTACAAGATTATACTTCTTCAAGAGATCCCAATGGCAGAGAGCATCCTCGCCGAGGTTTGGCTTTTCGCCGCCTTCTTTCACAACAACGTTGTCGGCTGCGTCCTTACCTTCAGGAACCTGCTCGCAAGGGATGTTAGGAATTTCGAGCAACTGGTTGGTCATATCGTTCTGTGCTTTCTCCATGATCTCTTCAAGAGCCTTAGCGTCTGCCTTGAGCATAGCTACCTGAGCCTTTGCGCTCTCAGCTTCCTCTTTCTTACCTTCCTTCATAAGGGCACCAATCTGCTTAGCAAACTGGTTTGCCTGCTGCTTGTTGTTATCCAACTTCTGCTGAGCTTCACGACGAATCTTGTCGTACTCCAAAACTTTCTCTACGGCCTCACGAGCATTTGGAAAATGCTTCTTTTCGAGACCCTTAACTACACGTTCAGTTTCCTCACTGATAAGTTTAAGTGTAAGCATAAAATGTCTTTTAATTAAATAATTTACTATTTGTAGGCAAAAGTACAAAAAATATTTGTGATAGCGTAAAAAAATGCTGACTTTTTTACAGGGAAGGGTAGAATTAAAGTTTTTTTGTGGTTTTATAGGGTTAAGGAGCTTAGAAAGGGGGTGGTGTAATCCTTGCCTAAAAACTTATATAAACGAAGAAAGCCTGCTCTAGGTATGAGCAGGCTTCTATGTTGTTTGTTTGGAATAGTTTTTTCTAAAACTTTAAAAATTAAGCGTCAGCTTTTTTGGTCTTCTCAGCGTAAACCTCTGGAGAGAGAACAGAAACTGTACTCTTGTCCTTGCGGCCCTTGTGGAAGTAAACGATACCATCTGCCAAAGCATACAATGTATCATCCTTACCCTGAGCTACATTCTCACCTGGGAAGTGCTTGTTACCACGCTGGCGAACGATGATGTTACCTGCGATGATGCTCTGACCACCCCAGATCTTAACGCCTAATCTTTGTGAAGCTGATTCACGGCCGTTCTTAGAACTACCAACACCTTTCTTATGTGCCATTTTCTAATTCCTCCTAATTTTAAGCGATTACAGATTTGATTGATACTTCAGTGAACTGAGTACGATGACCGTTCTTCTTGCGATAGTCCTTGCGGCGCTTCATCTTGAAGACGATTACCTTGTCACCCTTTACGAGTGGGTTCACTACTTCTACTACTACTTTTGCACCCTCTACAGCTGGTGCACCGACAGTGATTGAGCCGTCTTTGTCAACGAGCAAAACCTTGTCGAACTCAACAGTCTGACCTGCCTCAACATCCTTGATGTGATGTACGAAGAGCTTCTTGCCCTCCTCAGCCTTGAACTGCTGACCGTTAATTTCTACAATTGCGTACATTAAATTAATTATATAAACGGGTTTCTTCGGGAGGCGTCCTGCATTGTGCCGGATCTTCTTTGAGCCCCTTCGAACTAAACTTTTCTGTAACATTTGCCCAATCCATGAGCATTCGGGGTGCAAAATTACAAATTATCTTTGATATGAACAAAATGTTGGGGAAATAAAGATTGTTTTTTAGAAAGATTTAACAGAAAAGCCTGTTTTTTATAAGAATACCGATTATTTGCTACCAGATAAGGGACTCGTGAATAGTATAATGTTCTTTATTGGGTTCAATAATATACTTCCTTAGGTTCAATGATATGTCTTCTCTGGTTCAAGGAGATGTCTTCTTAGGTTTAAGGATACGACTTCTTTGGTTCAAGAAGATACCTTCGTTAAAGTTATGACTAGTGTCAGCAGCTCTGCTGAGCCTAGTCAGCAGGTCTGCTCACTATAGTCGACAGGTCTGCTGACTGCAGTCAGCAAGTCTTCCGACTCAAGTGATATTACCTTTTAATTGTATACTTTCTTCTTGGGACAATATATGCTATATGCTATTTGATGGAGGAGGTGTATAAAAAGAAAAAAAGCGATGACCTTCACAGGCTACCGCTCCAAATCTTCAATAGGTATTAGTTTCCATTAAGGTAAAAAGATTGTTTTCAGGATAACTGGCTGCAAAGGTACATGATATTTTTCAAATCACCAAATATTTATTTGATTATTTTTGTTATAATTCTATTGTGTGGGCGCACAATGGCATAAATTAACTTATTTTAGTGAGAAAGGCTGCGTAATCGATTGCAATTCTGTTGTTTTTTTGTTTAGATATCTTCAAAAGTATAAAGAGACGAACTTTCGAGACGAGTAGTGAAGAAGAGAAAATAAAAACAGGTTGGCGCAGAAGTGCCAACCTGTTTATGGAAGATACTATTATCTTATTCTGTTTGTTTGAATCAGGAAAAAGAAGTGATTACTTCTGCTTCTTGATTTTCTCTACATAAGCATCAATGACAGCTACTGCTGTGATGTTTACAATATCCTGTACACTACTTTCTGAGTCAGTGAAGTGGATAGGCTTATTCAATCCCATCTGGATAGGGCCGATAATCTCAGCTTCAGGATTCAAACCCTGGAGAAGTTTGTATGCACCATTGGCGCTACTCAAGTTAGGGAACACCAAAGTGTTGACGTCTTTGCCCTTGAGGCGGGAGAATGGATACTTCTCATCGCGCAGATCCTTGTTGAGTGCATAGTTTACCTGCATTTCACCATCGATAGCGAGTTCAGGGAACTCCTTCTGCATCTCAGCAACGGCTTTCTTTACCTTAACAGGTGAGCCAATATTGTCTGTACCGAAGTTAGAGTAGCTTAACATGGCCATAACCGGCTCTTCGTTGAAGAACTTCACTGTACCTGCAGACAGCTTGGCAACATCAATCAGCACATCTTCGTCTGGGTGGCGGTTGATGAGCGTATCTGCGATATAATAAATACCCTTCTGGGTGTTAAGGATATGCATGGTACCGAAAGTCTTATATGGCTCACGAATTCCAATTACATCTTTTGCCACCTTAATAGTATTGCTGTACTTTGTGTAAAGACCAGTGATGAATGCGTCAGCATCACCCTGTTCTACCATTGACATACCGAAGTAGTTGCGCTCGTACATTTTATCATAAGCTTCCTCGAAGCTGTAGCCCTCGCGAGCACGCTTCTCTGCCAGATGCTTGGCAAACTTTGCACGGCGGCCCTGTTCGTTATCGGCACGCATATCTACAATCTCAATATTTGAAAGGTCAAGTTTCAAACGGCTAGCAACACGGTTCAGACGGTCTGGGTTACCCAACAGGATTGGCTGGCAGATACCCTCTTGCTTTGCCTGGACTGCAGCCTTCAGCATAGTTGGGTTGCCACCTTCTGCGAATACTACACGCTGTGGGTGAAGGCGCGCTGTATCGTGGAGTTTGCGGGTCAGTTTGGTCTCCTGACCAAGCAGCTGGCGCAAATCCTGCTTGTACTTCTCCCAGTCTGTGATAGGGGTGCGAGCCACACCACTTTCCATTGCAGCCTTAGCTACGGCAGCAGAAACTTCTGTAATCAAACGTGGATCTACAGGTTTCGGAATGAAGTATTTAGGACCGAATGTAAGGTCGTTAACGTGGTAAACATCGTTTACCACATCAGGAACCGGCTGCTTAGCCAAATCGGCAATTGCATGAACAGCAGCCATCTTCATTTCTTCGTTGATAGCACGGGCGTGAACATCGAGTGCACCACGGAAGATGTATGGGAAACCGATTACATTGTTAATCTGGTTAGGATAATCTGAACGGCCAGTTGACATCAATACGTCAGGGCGGCTGTCCATAGCGTCCTCGTAGCTGATCTCAGGTACTGGATTGGCAAGAGCGAAAACGATAGGGTTGTCTGCCATAGAGCGAATCATATCCTTGGAGAGCACGTTACCCTTGCTGAGGCCTACGAATACATCGGCGCCTTTCACAGCCTCTTCGAGTGTATGGACATCGCGGCGGTCTGTTGCAAAGAGCTTTTTCTGCTCTGTCAGATTTTCGCGGTCGCTGGTAATGACACCCTTAGAGTCGAGCATAACGATGTTCTTTACCTGTGCACCAAGTGCTACGTAGAGTTTTGTACAGCTGATAGCAGCTGCACCAGCACCATTTACGACAATCTTCACATCGGCAATGTTCTTGCCAGCTACCTCAAGAGCGTTCTTCAAACCTGCTGCAGAGATGATAGCAGTACCATGCTGGTCATCGTGCATTACAGGGATATCGAGAGTTCTTTTCAGGCGCTCCTCGATGTAGAAACATTGAGGTGCCTTGATGTCCTCCAAGTTGATTCCACCAAATGTAGGAGCGATTTTCTCTACGGTTTCACAGAACTTTTCTGGGTCTTTTTCATCGATTTCAATATCGAAGACATCCACACCGCCGTAAATCTTGAAAAGCAATCCCTTACCTTCCATCACTGGCTTTCCGCTCATGGCACCGATATCGCCAAGTCCGAGCACTGCTGTACCATTACTGATAACAGCAACCAGGTTACCCTTGTCAGTATACTTGTATGCATCGTCTGGGTTCTGCTGGATCTCAAGACATGGGAATGCCACGCCAGGAGAATAAGCAAGGCTCAGATCCGTTTGTGTGTGATAAGGTTTTGTTGGCTTAACCTCAATCTTGCCAGGACGACCAGTCTCGTGATAACTTAAAGCCGCCTCTTTTGTAATTTTTACCATAACGATATATTGGTTTAGAGTTTATTTTTCTTTCATATTCGTGGATTTTTCGCACGAAATTTAAAAGTTTGTGCAAAGGTACAAAAAAACTTAGTAAAAAAGAATGGTTTTTTGATTTTTTTTGTATCTTTGCACAAAAATAGTCTTCAAACAAGTAAAATGACAGAAATCAATCAATATAGACAAGAACTGAAAGACAGAATTATCTCTTATGCGATGCCTGAATTCTATAAGCGTGGTGTAAAAGCTGTTAAGATGGATGAAATCTCACAGGGACTTCATGTATCTAAGAGAACTGTGTACGAGATTTTTGGTGACAAAGAAGAATTGTTGCTTGCTGGTATGATGCGTCAACTAGAAGAAAATCGTTCGAAGTTAGAGAATTTCGCCAAGACCCAAGCGAAGAATGTGATAGATATTATCAGCTATGTCTATAAATTGCAGATGGAGCGCAATGGGATGGTGGGCGTTCTTTTTTATGAGGAGGTTCATAAGATGCCTCGTGTAGTGAAATTCTTCCAGGAAAATCATGCTCATGAACGGGAGGAGAGTGTACGTTTCTTTGAGGCTGGTGTAAAGGAGGGGCTTTTCCGTAAGGATGTAGACTTCAATGTTGTTATGGACGTAGGACATGTGATGATGGAGGAAATCATGCACCATCAGCTCTATCGTGTTCATTCGATGCAGGAGATATACGACAATTATATTTTGTGCCTGATTCGTGGATTCTGTACAGAGCGCGGCTTGGAGCAGCTTGACCGTGCTTTGAAAGAGTAGAGGCGTTGGCTTTAATATACAAAATGTACTTTTTGAGCGTATGTGTAATTATGCTTAAAAAAGAGAAAGAGGTTTCGGAGATGCTTTATATAGGCTCACGGAACCTCTTCTCCTTACTCCTTGTATAGCCAGTGGAGGAGCGGGTTTATAACTTTTGGATAGAAGCGGAACCAGCGAAACTTGGTAACAGGTTTGCCTCCGAAACCGAGAATGAATTCACGGTAGAGATTACTCTTAAGCGGAAGTCCTGCGTCCATAAAGTGGAGGTGTTGGGCATCCTGCTCCTGTGCATCAGAGAGTGCTTGCCAGATGGTCATTGTGTCCGGATGCAGATGGAGGTAAGTCTTTCTCTTGAATGCAGAAAACCAAAGAAAGGCATTGCCTTGGTTGTAGATGCAGGTATAGCCGCCAATCACTTTGTCCTTATAGGTGATGATGACGTTTCTGGCATTGCTACTTGTACTCAGTTTCTGAAAGAATGTTTCGTCAGGAACAAAACGGCGAAGTTTCAGCCGATAATAATTTTTGAGCAACTGGTGATAACGATGGATGTCTTCGGGTGAAGTTGCCTCTCTACAACTTATTCCCTTTTTCTTCATTTTTTCAATCATAGCAATTTGTTTGTCTGAGAGTCGCTCTTGGGGAAGTTTGCTGTGTAGGGAGTTATGTATCTCTTGCCAGGCAATAGGTACATAGCCCAATTTTCTGAATTCCCGGTAACCCAGCATCTTTTTGCTCATTCGGGAGAACTCGATGTAAAAGCAGAGTCGTTTGTGTAAGTGAATAGTTATGCTGCGGAGTAACAATGGGAAAATAGCATTCCGTTCAGCATCGGGTGCATAAAGTCCCTCTCCGTACGCGTGTGCGTGCGTATATAAATAAGGTGGGAATAATGATTTGCGGTGATAGAGGATGACGAGCATTTGTCCTACTACCTTGTTCTCCTGTGTGGCGACAGCCATAAAAGGGGTTATGCCGGGTGTTTTTTCAAGAATCTGAAAAAGCTCCAAGCTATGAAAAAAGTCGCCTTCCAATAAATGCGGCATTTCTTCCAGTTTACCATATATTTCTACATCATATTTTCTCACGAAGGCAAAAATAATAAATTTATCATAAAAAAGCAAGAAAAAGGGCTTCTCTATCGTTATTTTTTAGTATTTTTGCATAAAAAGTAAAACTTTAAACAAAATTACGTATGAAAATAGTGTTTATTGGGGCAGGTAATCTTGCTACCAATCTTGCGCTCGAAATATCGCAATCAGAACATCAGATTGTGCAAGTCTTCAGTAGAACTAGGGAGTCGGCCTCTCTATTGGCTGAGAAGGTGAATTGTGAGCCTGTCAATGAGATGAGTAAGGTGGTCTGTGATGCAGATTTGTACATAGTTTCAGTGAAGGATGATGCGCTTGAAATGCTTATTCCTGAACTATGCAAAGGAAGAGAAGATAAGATGTTTGTTCATACAGCTGGTTCCATGCCAATGGATGTTTTCAAAGATTATGCCCGTCATTATGGCGTATTTTATCCGATGCAGACATTTACGAAAGATAAAAAGGTTGCATTCGAAAATATTCCTATTTTCATTGAGGGGTGTGGTGCTTTCGAAACTTCTTTCCTGAAGAGGTTGGCAGAACAGATTTCTCGTAGTGTCTATGAATTGGATTCTGATAATCGTAAGTATCTGCACCTGTCAGCTGTTTTTGCTTGTAATTTTGCGAATCATTGCGTAGCTATAGGCCAGCAGATTCTCGAAAATCATCATATTCCTGGCAGTGTTCTCCGTCCTCTGGTTATGGAAACTATGGACAAGGCTTCTTCGCATTCGGCAGCTGAAGTGCAGACAGGACCGGCTATTCGTGATGATCGGAACGTAATGGAGAAACAAATGCAACTCCTTGAAAAACAGCCAGAACTACTGCAGATTTATGAAATGATGAGCAAAAGCATATTCAAGTTCAAGAGATAAAACTGTTATCGGTTTAAGTTTGCAGTTAGGATTTTTCAGTACAAAAAACAGAAACAATTATGATTAATTACGATTTAAATAAAATAAAAGCAATCATCTTTGATGTTGATGGAGTACTTTCAAGACAGACCATCACGCTTTCCAGTGCCGGCGAACCTTTGCGTACTGTTAATATCAAAGATGGCTATGCCATTCAGCTGGCTCAGAAGAAAGGTGTTCGTATCGTAATTCTGACAGGCGGTAATTCTCATGCCATACAGGTACGCTATGAAAATCTTGGTGTAGAGGATATCTTCATGGGGTGTTCTGTAAAGATAAAGACTTATGAGGAGTTCAAGCAGAAATATTCAATTACAGATGAGGAAATAATATATGTAGGTGATGATATTCCTGATTATGAGATAATGCATCGTTGCGGATGTCCATGTTGCCCAGCAGATGCATGCTCCGATATTAAAGAAATTTCTACTTATATCTCGGCTTGTAACGGAGGTGATGGCGTGGGACGTGACGTCGTAGAACAGGTATTGAGAGCCAAGGGTTTATGGCTTTCAGATGCTAAGGCGTTTGGCTGGTAGAATTTAGTTAATAGTTGAAAGTTGATAGTTTGTAGTAGAAAGTTTGCAACTGAATTTTAATCATAAAGTTCAAAGAAATAAGGTTTAAAATAGATGAATTATAAGATCATTTTGGCGAGTAATTCGCCTCGTCGCAAGGAACTTCTGGCAGGTTTGGATATTCCTTTTGAGGTGAAGGTGATTAGTGGTATTGATGAAAGTTATCCTGCTGACCTCGATGCTTATCAGGTGGCAGAATTCATTTGCAAGAAAAAGGCTGAGGCTTATCGTCCGCTTTTGAACGGAAATAATAGTGTTGAAGAGTTGGACGAGTCAGAAACTTTGATTCTTACAGCAGATACGGTTGTGATTGCGCCAACAGCTGGCGAACAGAATGACCAGGAAGGAAAGGGAGTCATTCTCGGGAAGCCTCGTGATGCTGAAGATGCTAGACGAATGCTGAAGATGTTGAGCGGAAAGACGCATCATGTAGTTACAGGTGTTTGTCTTACTACCCAGCATAAGCAGCGTTCCTTTTCAGTAACAACAGAAGTGACGTTCAAACCGCTTTCTGATGATGAAATCAGTTATTATATAAATCATTATCAGCCGTTTGACAAAGCTGGCGCCTATGGTATTCAGGAATGGATTGGTTACATAGGTTGTACGGGGTTGAAGGGGAGTTATTTTAATGTGATGGGGCTTCCGGTTCAGCGTATCTATGAGGAATTGAGGCAAATTTAGATTTTTTAAAATTAAATATTGTTCTATGTCGTAGATAATGAGTATCTTTGTGCGTTTTATGTAACTAACAAGGATTATGAGTGAAGAAATTTTAGCAAAAGCTCATGAGGTTTTGGACAATTATATGGAGAGCAATCATCACCGGCGCACTCCGGAGCGTTCCACTATCCTCGACACCATTTATTCTATGGGAGAGCATTTCTCGATAGAAGATTTGGGCAGAGAGCTACTGAAAAAGAATTTTCGCGTTAGCAGGGCTACGCTTTATAACACATTGCATCTGTTCCTGGAACTAAGGCTTGTGGTAAAGCACAGTCTGGCAGACGGCACCAAGTATGAGGCCAGTTATAGCGAGGACAATCATGTGCATCAGGTTTGCACGATTTGTGGCAAGGTAACCGAAATTGTAGCACCGCAGGTTACGGCAGCTGTGAAGGATATCAGGATGCAGCGCTTTCGTAAAGATGCTTATGCTCTTTACATCTATGGCGTATGCAGCGGCTGTCAAAGCAAGATGACTCGCAAACGCAAAAAAGAATAAGTATCAAGATAAAAAGATAAAAAATGAACACAGGTAAAGTAGATGTCCTGCTGGGTTTGCAGTGGGGCGATGAAGGTAAAGGTAAGGTGGTTGACGTGTTGACCCCTAAGTATGATGTCATTGCTCGTTTCCAGGGTGGTCCTAATGCTGGACATACATTGGAGTTTGAGGGCGAGAAGTATGTGCTTCGCTCTATCCCTTCTGGTATTTTCCAAGGTGGTAAGGTGAACATCATCGGCAATGGTGTGGTTTTGGCTCCAGACCTCTTTATGGGTGAGGCTAAGGATCTTGAGAAGAGCGGTCATGATTTGAAGAGCCGTCTTTACATCTCTAAGAAGGCACATCTCATCATGCCTACTCACCGTGTACTCGATGCTGCTATCGAGGCTTCTAAGGGAAAGAACAAGGTAGGTACTACTGGTAAGGGTATTGGTCCTACTTATACTGACAAGGTTAGCCGTACCGGTCTTCGCGTAGGCGATATCCTTGACAATTTCGAGGAGAAGTATGCTGCTCACAAGGCTGCTCATCTCAAAACCATCGCAAGTCTCGGTTATACCGACTTCGATATCACAGAGGTTGAGAAGACCTGGATGGAGGGCATCGAATACTTGAAGCAGTTTAAACTTATTGATAGCGAGGTAGAAATCAATAAGGTGCTCCGTTCTGGCAAGGATATCCTCTGCGAGGGTGCGCAGGGTACTATGCTCGATGTTGATTTCGGTTCTTATCCATTCGTTACTTCTTCTAATACTATCTGTGCAGGTGCCTGCATAGGTCTGGGTATCGGCCCTAACCGCATCGGCAATGTTTATGGTATCATGAAGGCTTACTGTACACGTGTTGGTGCAGGTCCATTCCCTACAGAGCTTTTCGATGAGACTGGTGACAAGATCCGTGACCTCGGTCATGAGTATGGTGCTGTTACCGGTCGTGAGCGTCGTTGTGGCTGGTGCGATCTTGTACAGCTCAAGTATTCTGTCATGGTGAATGGTGTTACCGAGCTTATCATGATGAAGAGCGACGTGCTCGATGGCTTCGATACCATCAAGGCATGCGTGGCATATAAGTTGAAGGATGGTTCTGTTACAACAGATTTCCCATACGAAATCGATGATGTAGAACCTGTTTACAAGGAGTTCAAGGGCTGGAAGACAGATATGACTAAGTTCACATCTGAAGATCAGTTCCCACAGGAGTTCAAGGATTATATTGCTTTCGTAGAAGAGTTTCTTGAGACTAAGATCGGTATCATTTCTATCGGTCCAGACCGTGCTCAGACTATTGTACGCAAGTAATTTATATAGTGTTTAATGTTTAGTGTTTAATGTTTACTTTGAGGGGTTTACATGGCGCTAGACATTAAACATTTAACATTCATATTAAACATTAATAAATGGCTCAGAAACCAAGTATACCAAAGGGCACGAGAGATTTTGGTCCTGTTGAGATGGCGAAACGCAACTATATCTTCAACACCATCAAGGAAGTGTATGCTCTTTATGGATTCCAGCAGATTGAAACCCCTGCCATGGAAACCCTTCAGACTTTGATGGGCAAGTATGGTGAAGAGGGTGATAAACTGCTTTTTAAGATATTGAATTCAGGCGACTATATGAATAAGGTGAGCGATGAGGATATTCATTCTCTTGGATCACTCAAATTAGCAGCGAAACTTTGTGAGAAGGGTCTTCGTTATGACCTGACAGTTCCTTTCGCACGTTACGTAGTGCAGCACCGCGAGGAGTTGCAGATGCCTTTCAAACGTTATCAGATTCAGCCAGTATGGCGTGCAGACCGCCCTCAGAAGGGACGTTACCGTGAGTTCTATCAGTGTGATGCCGATGTGGTTGGCTCTGATTCTCTCCTGAATGAGGTCGAGTTGATGCAGATTGTTGATACCGTGTTCACTAAGTTTGGTGTTCGTGTATGCATCAAGATTAATAACCGCAAGATTCTTACCGGTATTGCAGAGGTTATCGGCGAGGCTGAGAAGATTGTAGATATCACAGTGGCCATCGATAAGCTTGATAAAATCGGACTTGACAATGTAAACGAAGAGTTGCGTAATGACGGCATTTCTGAAGATGCCATTGAGAAGTTGCAGCCAATCATCTCATTGTCAGGAACTAATGATGAGAAACTTGAAGTGATAGCGAAGGTTCTCGAAGGTTCAGAAGTTGGTTTAAAGGGTGTAGAGGAAACCAAGTTTATCCTCGATACCTTGAAGACTCTTGGCTTGAACAACGAGATAGAACTGGATCTCACTCTGGCTCGTGGCTTGAACTATTATACGGGTGCAATCTTCGAGGTGAAGGCGCTTGATACTCCAATGGGAAGTATTACAGGTGGTGGTCGTTACGACAACCTTACCGGCATTTTCGGTTTGCCAGGTTTGAGCGGTGTTGGTATCAGTTTTGGTGCTGACCGTATTTATGATGTGTTAGGTGCGCTCGACCTTTATCCGAAGGAGGCTGTAAATGCTACTCAGGTACTGTTTATCAACTTCGGTGAAAAGGAGACAGCTTACTGCCTGCCTATAGTAAGTGCAGCTCGTGCAGCCGGTATCCGTACCGAAATCTTCCCTGATAAGGCGAAGATGAAGAAGCAGATGAGCTATGCCAATGCCAAGAATATTCCGTTTGTGGTGCTTGCAGGTGAGAATGAGATGGCTCAGGGCAAGGTTACGCTTAAGAATATGGAAACTGGCGAACAAACCTTGGTTACTGCCGAGGAATTGATAGCCAAAGTAAATAAATAATACTCTCTTTCTCGTCCTCTCGTGCTCGTATATGTGAATATGCAGTGCGGCAGGGCGAGAGCTTTTTATGTGTTAGCGTGTATGTCTAACTATAATTTTAGTAACTTCTAAAAACTACAGACAAATGAAAAAAATAAAAGCTATTTTATGTGTATTCATACTGGCGTTGCTGATGACATCCAGCACAAAGACAACAACGATTTTCGTAATAGGTGATTCTACTGCAGCCGAGAAAGGCGGTTTTAGAAATAATCCAGAGCGAGGATGGGGGATGGTATTGCAAGGCTTTTTTGATGACAAGGTGATTGTTGACAATCATGCTGTTAATGGTCGTTCTTCTTTGAGCTTTATCAATGAAGGAAGATGGAAAAAGGTTTTGGATAGAATAAAGCCAGGTGATTATGTGTTTATCCAGTTTGGGCATAACGATGAGAAGCCAATGCCTGACCGTCATACTGATCCGGGATCTACTTTTGATGCAAACCTTGCCAGATATGTAAATGAGACCCGTGCCAAGGGTGGTATTCCTGTACTGTTCAATGCGGTGGTTCGTCGCTGCTATTATTCTGCAGAATTGAAGAATGATGATGACGAGAAGCTTCGCAATAAAGTATATGATGGAAAGGAGCAGATTAATAGCGATACGCTTATCGACACCCACGGAGCTTATGTGATAGCTCCCCGCAATGTAGCAAAGCAGCTGAATGTTCCGTTTGTTGATGCTACCAAGATTACCCACGATATAGAAACGGGCATGGGTATTGAAGGCAGCCGCAAATTACATATGTGGTTTATGCCTGGCGAGAATCCGCAGGTTCCTAAGGGTAAGAAAGATAATACCCATTATAATGTATATGGTGCACGTGTGGTTGCCGGTGCGCTTGCTGATGCTGTAGCTGAGCAGGTGCCAGCGCTGAAGTCTCATGTCTGCCATTATGATTATGTAGTCTCTGCAGAAGGTCGAGGCAATTTCATGGATTTGCAGAAGGCTGTAGATGCGGTTCCTGTAGGCAAGAAGGCTGTTATCCGTATTTTGGGTGGTGAATGGAAGAAGCCAATCATCGCAAAAGGCAAGAAGATTAAGTTTGTAAAGTCATTTGGTGCTAAAATCAAATAGTAACAGGCTTTTTTAAAACTCCCGATATCTTTGAAATTACATGGCGATGTAGAAGTCTGTGCGTCGTGACATAGAACAAAATGCATCGCCATGTAGTAAACCAATACATAAAAGGAGTACTTTCACAAGCACTCCTTCTCATATTATACAAAAACATTATGAATTATTTCTATTAGCGAACAAGATTTTAATTTCTATCTTTGTCTCAATTATCTAAAAGTTTCAAACGTTCACCAGAATTGCTTTTGGCAAGGGGCAATTCCTACTCGTAGGATAACCTCAGTTCTGATGTTTATCATTTACGGTTGCAAAGGTACGAAGATTTTTATAATTGTGCAATACCTAAAAATGGGGGTTTTGATGAATACCTAGAAATGAGGAATAAAATGGGGGAGAATAGATATGAAAAAAGGAAGTCCTTATTGAAGAACTTCCTTTTTTATGAGGTGTCTAGCGGAGTCGAACCGCTCTACACGGTTTTGCAGACCGTTACCTAACCGCTCGGTTAAGACACCTTGTGTAGAATAATCATTTCTGATTTGCGAGTGCAAAGGTACTACTTTTTATTGGTTCTACCAAATTTTTATGCAACTTTTTTAATTAAAACAATCACTTTCTTTGTATCTTGCTCATAATGAACGGGTTCTGAAATGCTTTATTTTTTGTCTGGTTTCCTCGTTGCATGACAGTAAAAGTAGTTTTAGCAGCTCTTTTATGAGAGCTACTCTTGTTCTTTCCGTTGAGTAGCCTCTTTCTTTTTGTTCTTTTGGCATTTCTTAACGAATGGGCAACCTGAACATTGATAGTTTTTACACTCTCGTGCTTGTTTGATGGAGCGGTAGATACAAATGGCGGCATACGTGACGCATGCCGCCAATATGATTGCTATGATGATATACTGTATCATAAGCATAGGTAAATTAACATAATACTAACCTACTGCGTTATAACCATTGGTTGAGTTTTTGCGCATGATGTCGCGGATGTTCATCTCCTTGAAACCCTCTGCGCGTTTCTGCTCTTCAAGCTCTTTCTCTTCCTCGATGTCCTTTTCTGAACGAGTGAAAGTGAAAGCCTTGTACTTAAATTCTGCAATCGCCCAACCTACGAGGCCCACAGCGATCAATGCAACAAATCCAATTAATGCGTTCATTTCTCTTTATATTATAATAATGTATAAACTGAATTAATAATCATCGTCGGCTACGTCTTCTGCATCATCAAGACCGAGGTTCTCCGGGTCTTCGAAGGTAGTACGGTAGCTTTCCTCAGTAAGCTTGTCGTCATCGAATGCATCGTCATCCTCATCTGGATCGTTGTAGTGATCCTCGATTTCTGGTGCATCCTCGTCTTCATCCTCGTCTGGGTCGAGCAGGTCGTTGTTGCGTTTCAAATCATTCTCATCATCGAATCTCATGCGAACCTTTTCTACCTTTGGCTTCTCCTTGGCAAAGATAGCTTCTACCCAAGAACCTTTTGGTACCACGAGCACTTCGTAGTCATCGGCGAGCTTTTTCTCGTACAGACCTCCTGGCTTTTTCAGGCGGTCAGCAGGAAGAGTAGTTGTGCTGATGTCGAAATTACTTTCGATGATGTCCTGGATGCTCTGAGGCAGACTCTCCCAGCCACCACCAAAGTTGCGCTCCAAGAGTTCGATGAGCTTATTGGCGGTGATGTGACTTACATTTTCGTAAGTAAGATCAGTAACACGCATGATAGGGCGCTTTTTGATGGCATACTTTTCTTTCTTGTCGTTGATACGGAAAGTGCCAATCTTAAAGCCGCGTGCCATCAGTTTGTCAATCACTTCAGGACGGTCTACCGTCACTGGTTCCATTTCGAATGCGCTGCGGATCACTGCGATATACTTGTTCTGGTAATCCTTGAGGTCAGCATCCTTTTCTGCTGCTTCCCAAAGACGGAACACATCGTTCTCCTGCAATTCCCAAATGCTACTTTTAGTAACATTCTTCAGTGTTAATATTTTATCTTTATTCATCTTCAATTGTGTTTGTGTGTGCAAAAGTAAGTACTTCTTTTTATATATCCAAATTTTCTTGCTGTTTTTTTGTGTTTTTGGTCACTTTTTTATTTGGAATTCGATTTTTTTCATTACCTTTGCACGTACTATGAGTGAACCGTTAGCTGAAAGAATGAGACCTCACACGCTTGCTGACTATGTAGGACAGCAGCATTTGGTAGGTGAGGGGGCCGTGCTGCGCAAGATGATTGATGCAGGGCGCATATCCTCTTTTATCCTCTGGGGACCCCCTGGAGTGGGCAAGACTACCCTTGCTCAAATCGTGGCACAAACCATCAAGGTGCCGTTCTTCACCCTCTCCGCGGTGACCAGTGGCGTAAAGGATGTCCGCGAGGTGATAGAAAGAGCAAAGAGTGGTAGATTCTTTAATTCGGCTTCTCCTATATTGTTTATTGATGAAATTCACCGTTTCTCCAAGAGTCAGCAGGATTCGCTTTTGGGTGCGGTAGAGAAGGGTATTGTTACGCTGATAGGTGCTACCACCGAGAATCCTTCGTTCGAGGTGATTCGGCCGCTGTTGTCCAGATGTCAGCTCTATGTTCTCAAACCGCTCGAAAAGGCTGATCTTGAAGGGCTTCTGCATCGTGCCATTACGCAGGATGTAGAACTCAGAGAAAAGAATATTAAGTTGGAAGAGACGGGCGCGCTGCTGCGATATAGTGGTGGAGATGCCCGCAAACTGCTCAATATCCTGGAACTGGTGGTAGAATCTGCCGGATCTTCAGAGATTGTGATTACCGACAAGATGGTAGAAGAGCAGTTGCAGCAGAATCCGCTGGCTTACGATAAACAGGGTGAGATGCATTATGATATTATCTCAGCCTTTATCAAGAGTATTCGCGGAAGCGATCCCGATGCTGCGCTTTATTGGATGGCGAGGATGATAGAAGGAGGAGAAGACCCGCAGTTTATAGCCCGTAGGGTTGTGATTAGTGCCTCTGAGGATGTGGGACTTGCCAATCCGAATGCACTCCTGCTTGCCAATGCTGCCTTCGATACGGTGATGAAGATAGGGTGGCCCGAAGCGCGTATCGCCCTTGCTGAGGCTGTGGTGTATCTGGCCACGAGTCCGAAGAGCAACAGTGCTTATCTGGGCATTAATGATGCGCTGGCTACTGTACGGCAAACGGGTAATCTGCCTGTTCCGCTGCACATCCGCAATGCTCCTACCAAACTGATGAAAGATTTGGGCTATCATGACGGATATAAGTATCCTCACGATTATCCTGGACATTTCACAGAGCAGCAGTATCTGCCAGACAAATTGAAGGATGCCCGCTTCTGGCATGCGCAGCATTCGCCTTCCGAGGAGCGCCTCTACAACTGGATGGTTACCTGTTGGGGAGAAAGATTCAAGAATTAGTGATTTAGAATAGATATATGGATAATTAAAAATTGATATTTAGAACACTAACTGATACGAGAAAATGATGATACATGGCGATCCTGAATTCGTGCTCACGCTTCATAGCGTGATAGAATTCATTGGAACATTTGCTTTTGCCCTTTCGGGCATTCGTCTGGCTGCAAGTAAGCACTATGATTGGCTGGGCGGTTTTGTTTGTGGTGTGGCTGTAGCCATAGGTGGTGGAACCATACGAGATGTGATGCTTGGTGTGCGCCCGTTTTGGATGTTGAGCCCTATCTACCTGATTTGTACACTGTTTGCGCAGTTGGTAGTGATTGCTTGCCACCGCTATCTTAAGCGTCTTGACAATACCTGGTTTCTGTTTGATACCTTGGGCTTGGCGCTTTTCAATATTGCGGGCATCCAGAAGTCGCTCGAATGTGGTTTCTCCTTTTGGGTAGCCATCATCATGGGCTGTATCACGGGTGCTGCAGGCGGTGTTATCCGCGATGTGCTTCTTAATGAAGAGCCGGTCATCTTCCGAAAGGAGATTTATGCGATGGCTTGTGTCGCCGGTGGTTTGGCTTATTGGGGATTGAGCTATCTGGGTGTGAGCCTCTATATTACGGTGATTGTAGCTTTCTGTGTGGTCTGTGCCATCCGATTGCTGGCTGTAAGATACCATATTTCACTCCCGAAGCTGAGGGATGAAGAACAAACTGTAGAAAAATGAAATTGATAAATAACAGATAACAGATGAAAAGACTGAAAGCGATTTTGATGCTCGTTGTTGCAATGATGCTGATGTCGTCGGCAACAATGAAGGCTCAGAACAAACGAGAGTTTCGTGGAGCCTGGATACAGTGCGTTAACGGACAGTATCTGGGCAAGAGTACGCAGCAGATCCAGGCGATGCTTACCAGACAGCTTGATGAACTGCAGAAGGATGGCGTGAATGCGATAATCTTTCAGGTTCGAGCCGAGTGTGATGCTCTGTATAAGAGTGATTTAGAGCCTTGGAGCAAGTTTCTTACGGGAGTGCAGGGAAAGGCTCCTTCTCCTTATTGGGATCCGTTGCAGTGGATGATAGAGCAGTGTCATAATCGTGGCATGGAGCTTCATGCCTGGATTAATCCTTATCGTGCCAAGCATAGCGTAACTTCCTATGAGCAGGTTTCGCCGAAGAATATCGTGAAGAGGCGTCCTGATCTCTGTTTTCAGTATGGCAAGCTGACGCTGTTGAACCCTGGGTTGCAGGCTGCAGCCGACTATATTTGCGAGGTGGCTGTGGACATTGTAAGCCGATATGATGTTGATGGATTCCATATTGATGATTATTTCTATCCATATCCAGAGGCCGGACGACAGATTCCTGATCAGCAGCTCTTCCGCCAGCAGTCGCGCGGCATGCGAAACATAGGTGATTGGCGCCGTGATAACGTGAGCCGGTTTGTAAAGCAGCTCAGCGAATCCATTCATGCCGTTAAGCCTTGGGTTAAGTTTGGTGTTTCTCCATTCGGAATCTACCGCAACAAGCGTACCGATCCTAATGGTTCAGAAACTTTCGGCCTCCAGAATTATGATGATCTTTATGCAGATGTATTGCTTTGGGTGAATAATGGTTGGATAGACTATTGTGTGCCTCAGATTTATTGGGAGATTGGCAATCGTGCTGCCGATTACAAGACGCTCATAACCTGGTGGAATAAGCATGCTGGCAACCGCCCATTATATATAGGTGAAGATATAGAGCGTACAGCCAAGTTTGCTGATCCGGTCAATCCGCGCAGTCATCAGTTGCCTGCCAAGCACCGTTTGCATCAGCAGATGAATAATGTGAAGGGCACTGTGCTCTGGTATGCGCAGACTGCTGCCGATAATGTAGGTAATATCGGACATACACTCCGCAACAATTATTGGAAGTATCCAGCATTGCCACCCTCTATGCCTTTCCTTGATAATAAGGCGCCAAAGGGGGTAAAGGGTGTCAAGCTGATGTGGACCGAGAAAGGTCCGCTGCTGGTATGGAAGGCTCCTAAGGCTAGCAAGAAAAAGTGGGGCGATCAGGTGAACCGTTTTGCTATCTATCGTTTTGAGAAAGGAGCTAAGGTAAATCTCAATGATGTTTCTGCACTCCAGGCAGTAACTTATGATAATTTCTATCGCATCCCTTATGTGAGTGGCAAGAAATATGTGTATGTAGTAACTGCTCTTGACCGCGTAGGAAACGAAAGTAAAGGTAAGAAAAAGAAAATTTCTTTTTAGATTGGTTAGATGATATAAACGGAAAGACCGTTAAAAACAGAAAAACCGTTGTACTCGATAGGAGAGAGTGCAACGGTTTTTTATTTTGTTGGGATGGGGGAGCGGGTAGTCTTTTCATCCTGTATTTTTTTATTCTTTCAGCAGGTCGTTCAGGAAGTTATCCAGATCGTTGTCCAGATTCTCCATCAAGTCACCACCTACAATGATCGTATCATCGTCAGCAAGATAGAGCTCGCCAATATGCTCTTTATCCTCATCTTCGAGCACAAAGCTGTATGGCTTGAGAATGCCGAGATGATCTATGATATCAGCCTGTTTGCGCAATACATCGCGAAGCAGCTTTGCTACCTCGTCGTAGAAGTCTTCATCCTTGTTTTCTATCCATTGCTCAACAACGCAGCGGGTAATCTCGTTGTCATCGTCGTCAAAGGCCAGGAGTTCGCCACTGTCTTGCGAAACCCTTACGTGGATGTCGGTCATTTGAGAAGTCTCGTCGTCAGATTCTGGCGCTGGGAACTTTTGAGCCACTTTTCTGATAAAGCGCTCTACTTGCATGATTGTTTGCTCTAATGTTTCCATATCAATTCTTTAATAATCAATGCAAAGGTACATAAAAAATTGATATCACCAAAAGAAGTTGCTAAAAAAAAGCATTTTTGCTTTTAATTTGTTCTCAAACTGCCTGATTCCAGGGTATAGATAACGTTTACGCTTCTTTTTTTATATTTTCTTTTCGATTTTGTTTGCCATTTCTAAATAATGTAGTATCTTTGCACTTGAATTGCAAAAATGCAATCTCAACATTACAAATGAATAACAAAATAAAACATTCTGGCATCGTAGAAAGCGTAGAAGAAGGTTGTGTGTGCATTCGCATCGTACAGTCGTCAGCCTGCAGCGCTTGCAAGGTGGCTGCTCATTGTACTGCATCTGAATCGAAAGAGAAGATGATTGAGGTTTCTACCTCAGAGGCGTCTCTCTACCACAAAGGCGATAGCGTGGTGGTGACTGCTGATTCGGCTGTAGGCTTCAGAGCCAGTTTCTATGGCTATCTCTTGCCGCTGATACTGATGGTGATCGCTTTGGTCGGTGTACTAGCTACTCACTCAGAGGGAGCCGCAGCGCTCTCGGCATTGGGCATTCTCATTCCATACTATGTGGTGCTCTACTTATTCAGAAACAAACTTAAAAACAAGCTGAGCTTCTCTATAGAAACATAGGGTGCGTGATGTGCTCCTGTGGTTTCTGCGATGAGCCTTTATTTTAAAACAAAGAAAATAACAAAACAAAACACAAAAAATTATGAATTTTATTTTGATTGCTGTCTTGGTTCTCGGAGCAATCGCGCTGATTGCAGCGCTGGTTCTCTTCGGAGTATCTAAGAAGTTTGCCGTCGAAGAAGACCCTCGCTTGGGCCAGGTAGGAGAGATTCTGCCAGGTGCCAACTGTGGTGGTTGCGGTTTTGCCGGATGTTCTGGTATGGCCGCAGCTCTGGTGAAGGGTGCTGATGCCGGTTCTATCGATGGACTGATGTGTCCGGTAGGTGGTGCCGACGTGATGGGCAAGGTAGCCGACCTTTTAGGTATGGCAGTAGCCAATACCGAGCCAAAGGTGGCTGTGGTTCGTTGTAATGGTACTTGCGAGAATCGTCCTCGCATTGCCGAGTATGATGGTTTGCACACTTGTGCAGCTATGAATTCATGTGGCGCTGGCGAAACAGGCTGCGGGTTCGGCTGTCTGGGTTGTGGCGATTGCGTGGCTGCCTGCCAGTTTGGCGCAATCTCTATCAATCCTGAAACTGGCATTCCTGAGGTTGATGAAGAGAAGTGTACGGGTTGTGGTGCTTGCGCCAACGCTTGTCCACGTCATATCATCGAGCTCCGCAAGAAGGGTCCTAAGGGCCGTAGAGTTTACGTTCAGTGCGTAAACCACGACAAGGGTGCTGTTGCCAAGAAGGCTTGTAGCGTTGCTTGCATCGGATGCGGTAAATGTCAGAAGGTCTGCAAGTTTGATGCTATCACCATCGAAAACAATGTGGCTTATGTTGACTTCAATAAGTGCCGCATGTGTACCAAGTGTGTTGATGAATGCCCAACAGGTGCTCTCGTAAAAGTAAATTTCCCAGTTAAGAAAAAGGAGGAATAATCATGAATTTGAGAACTTTTAGAATTGGTGGAGTTCACCCAGAAGAGAATAAGATTACTGCCGAGATGGCTACTCAGGTAGCTCCTCTCCCTAAGCAGGCTATTTTCCCACTTGGTCAGCACATCGGTGCTCCTGCCAAGCCTGTAGTTGCCAAGGGCGACAAGGTGAAGGTGGGTACACTCATTGCTGAGGCTGGTGGCTTTGTGAGTGCTCCTATTTACAGTTCCGTATCAGGAACTGTGTTCAAGGTAGATACATCTATTGATGCTACCGGTTATCGCAAGCCTTGCATTATCATTAATGTAGAAGGCGATGAGTGGGAGGAGAGTATCGACCGCTCTGATAAACTCGAGACGCTTGAGGCTCATACTGAGCTTACTCCAGAGGAAATCGTAAACCGCATCAAGGAAGCGGGTGTCACTGGTATGGGTGGTGCCGGTTTTCCTACCTTCATCAAGCTTTGTCCTCCTCCAGGAGCCAAGGCTGAGTGCGTCATCATCAACGGTGTAGAGTGTGAGCCTTATATCACAGCCGACTATCGCCTGATGATGGAGCATGCCGATGAGATTCTCGTTGGTTTGAACCTCCTGATGAAGGCGGCTAAGGTAGAGAAGGGCTACATCGGTATCGAGGATAACAAGCCTGCTGCCATCAAACTCTTCGAGGAGAAGACAGCTAATGACGCTCGTATCGAGATTGTACCTCTGGCTAAGAAGTACCCTCAGGGAGGTGAGAAGCAGCTGGTGGATGCCGTTATCCGCCGTCAGGTTCCTGCTCCTCCAGCTATCCCTGTCAACGTTGGAGCAATTGTTCAGAATGTAGGTACTGCCTTCGCTGTTTATCAGGCAGTTATGAAGAATAAACCTCTCTTCGAGCGCTATACTACCGTAACCGGCAAGCAGGTGAAGAACCCGGGCAACTTCCTCGTGCGTATGGGAACTCCATTCTCTCAGATGATAGAGAATTGCGGCGGTTTGCCAGAGGGCGACAACAAGGTATTGGCTGGTGGTCCGATGATGGGTAAGGCTGTAATCAGCCTCGATGTACCGGTAACCAAGGGTACCAACTCAATCACCGTATTGACCGATGCTGATGCTCATCGCAAGAAGGCTCAGCCCTGTATCCGCTGTGCCAAGTGTGTGGATGCCTGCCCAATGGGCCTGGAGCCATACTTGCTAGCTACCTTGAGCGTAGTGAAGGATTATGAGCGCCTGGAGGCAGAGGAGATAACATCCTGCATTGCCTGCGGTTCATGCCAGTTCACCTGTCCTTCACATCGTCCTATCCTCGATAATATTATCAATGGTAAGGGTGCGGTAATGGGCATTATCAGAGCTCGCAACGCTAAGAAGTAAGCGTTCACGTCAAGAATGAATTTCATTTAAGAAAGAATTTAAAAGATAAAATGGGAAAATTAATCGTTTCATTATCGCCACATGCTCATGGAAATGAGAGCGTAGAGAAGAACATGTACGGAGTGATTATCGCTCTCGTGCCTGCCATCCTCGCATCTTTCTATTTCTTCGGCTTGGGTTCAGCAGTTGTTCTGCTCACCTCTGTGGCAGCCTGCGTCTTCTTTGAGTGGGCAATTACAAAATATCTCCTGAAGGAGGAGACCAGCTTGCTCGATGGTTCTGCCATCATCACCGGTCTCTTGCTCGGCATGAACTTGCCAAGTAACCTTCCTCTCTGGATCATCATCATCGGTGCCCTGTTTGCCATCGGTGTAGGTAAGATGAGCTTCGGCGGTTTGGGTAACAATCCTTTCAATCCCGCTTTGGTAGGCCGTTGCTTCCTGCTCGTCAGCTTCCCTGCCCAGATGACTTCATGGCCAGTGGCTGGACAGATGCTCAGCTATACCGATGCTACAACGGGTGCTACTCCGCTGGCTATCATGAAGACCGCCATCAAGACGGGCGATGCTTCTGTTCTCAACCAGTTGCCTGATGCGATGAGCATGCTCTTCGGTGCTACAGGCGATACTTTCGGTGCCGGTACTACCGGTGAGGTTTGTGCATTCGCCCTCTTGCTCGGTTTGGCTTACATGCTCTGGAAGAAGGTCATTACCTGGCATATTCCAGTCAGCATCATCGCTACCGTATTCGTTTTCAGTGGTTTGATGCATTTGGCTAATCCTGTTTATGCCAATCCTCTGGCTGTCGTCTTCAGTGGTGGTCTGATGCTCGGTGCCATCTTCATGGCTACTGATTATGTAACCTCTCCGATGACCCACAAGGGCATGCTCATCTACGGTGTATGCATCGGTCTGCTGACCGTCATCATCCGTAACTGGGGTAGCTATCCGGAAGGTATGTCGTTCGCCATTCTTATCATGAATGCGTTCACACCTCTTATTAACACATACATTAAACCAAAGCGCTTCGGTGAGAAGCCTGCTAAGAAATAAGGAGGACAGAGACATGCAGAAATTAGAATCATCATTAAAGAACATGGTTTTGGTGCTCGTAGGCGTAGCGCTCATCGTAGGTGCTGTTCTTGCATATATCAATCATCTTACATCTGGTCCTATCGCCGAGAAGGCTGCACAGAGTCTGGCTGCCGGTATCAAGAGCGTGATGGGTACTGAAGAACTCCAGGTGGCTGAGCCTGAAGAGGTGAAGCAGGAGTTTGGCGGTAAGGAATTCTCTTTCACCATACATAAGTGCTCAGACAAGAGCGGCAAGCAGCTGGGTGCTGCCGTAGAGAGTACAACCGGTGGTTTCGGTGGCGATCTGAAGGTGCTCGTAGGTTTCGATACCGAGGGCAAGATTATGGGTTATACCGTGCTTCAGGCTTCCGAGACTCCGGGTCTGGGCGCCAAGGCTGCTACCTGGTTCCAGAAGGACGGAAAGGGTAGCATTATCGGTAAGACTCCAAAGGATGGCGACCTCCACGTATCTAAGGACGATAAGAGTGGCAATGCAGTAGACGCCATCACCGCTTCTACCATTACCAGCCGCGCCTTCCTCAAGGCTATCAACCAGGCTTATGCCGTTTATGCCAAGAAGGATGTTGACGGCGAGAGCGGTGCATCTCAGAAAGCAGATGCAGAGAGTGGTGTATCTAAAGTTGAACATAACGAAAAGAAAGGATAAACCGATATGAGTAATGTTAAGATTTTGATGAACGGACTCATCAAGGAGAATCCAACCTTCGTGTTGCTTCTCGGTATGTGTCCTACTTTGGCTACAACAACCAGCGCCATCAACGGTCTCTCTATGGGATTGGCTACCATGGCGGTGCTGATTTGTACCAACTTTGTTATTTCCTGTATCAAGAAGATTACCCCGGATATGGTTCGCATCCCTGTTTTCATCGTAGTGATTGCAGCCTTCGTAACCATCCTTCAGATGTTGATGAGCGCTTATGCTCCCGACAGCATCAATCAGGCGCTGGGTATTTATATTCCGCTGATTGTAGTAAACTGTATCATCCTGGGTAGAGCAGAGAGCTTTGCTGCCAAGAATTCGCCTATTGCCAGCCTCTTCGATGGCATTGGTTGCGGTTTGGGTTTCACCCTCGGTTTGACCATCCTGGGTAGTGCCCGCGAGATACTCGGTGCAGGTAGTGTATTCGGTATCACTCTGTTGCCGGAGACTACCAACATACTGATGTTCATCCTGCCTCCTGGAGCTTTCCTCACCTTAGGTTACATCATTGCTATATTTAATAAGGTAAAGAAGTAAGCGTAGGCATCGCTTCAAATCAATGAAATAAAATAGAAATTATGGAATATTTATTGATATTTATCTCTGCGATATTCGTCAACAACATCGTCTTGTCGCAGTTTCTCGGTATCTGTCCATTCCTGGGCGTATCGAAGAAAGTTGATACAGCTATCGGTATGGGTGGTGCCATCGCTTTTGTCTTGACCCTGGCAACCATCATTACCTGGTGTGTTCAGAAGTATGTACTCGATCCGTTCGGATTGCAATATCTCCAGACCCTGGCGTTCATCCTCGTGATTGCAGCCTTGGTTCAGATGGTAGAGATTATCCTGAAGAAGGTTTCTCCTGCACTTTATCAGGCGCTCGGTATCTTCCTGCCTCTGATTACTACCAACTGTGCCGTGCTGGGTGTAGCCATCCTGGTTATCCAGAAGGATTACAATCTGCTTGAGAGCGTGGTTTACGCCTTCTCTACCGCTCTCGGCTTTGCCCTGGCTCTCATTGTCTTTGCCGGCATTCGCGAGCAGCAGGCTTTGGTCCGTATTCCTAAGGGCATGCAGGGCGTAGCTATCGTCATGGTAACTGCAGCGCTCCTCAGCCTCGCCTTCATGGGATTCTCGGGCGTAGATGGCGGTTTGAAATCGCTCTTCGGATTGGAGTAAAACTTTTACTGAAAGTTGATAAAATAATAATGGGAATTTGCGAATGGTATGAACCGATGCAAATTCCCATTTTTTGTACTTGATTTTTCTTACTCTCTTACTTGAGGTCTTGATTTTTCTTAACTCTCTGTCTTTATAAACTTGAAATTATAACTCTTTCTCTTTTCTTATCTTCTGTGTCCGAAACTTCCACCGCCATTGCTCTTGCTTGGTGTAGAAGAGCGAGGGGTGAATCCGCCGCCACGGTTGCCAGACCCGCTGCTGAATGAACGGCTCATGCTGCTGCGGTTGCCCCCGAAGATATTACTTCTTCCGCTTCCGAAGCTGCTGTTTCCGAAACCACGGCTGTTGTTTCCGAAACCACGGTTGTTGCTAGTGCTGCTGTTGCTGCTGCCGAAACCGCGGTTAGGGCGACTGTTGCTATTTCCGAAGCCCCGGTTGCTGCTGTTGCCGAAGCCTCCGTTGTTATTTCCGAAGCCTCCGTTCTGAGGGCGGCTGCTGTTTCCGAAGCCAGCGTTGTTGTTAGGGCGGCTTGCATTACCGAAACCACGATTTGGGTTCATCTGAGGTCTGTTCTCGCGGTTCAGATTTCCGAAAGATCTTCCTCTGCCGTAATCACCACGGTTGAATCCGTCTCTCATACCTACTCTAGGATGTCCTCCTGGGTGAGGGCCGCCAAATCTTCTTCCGTGATACCAGCTTCTGTTTCCGTTTACTCGCCAGCTATGACCTCCACGGTAAGATACGTAGAAGTGAGGGCAACCGAAGTAGAAATAGTCGCGGCGCGGATAGCGGGCGTAGATGCCGAAGTGCCAGTAGCCCGCATTCCAGTAGAGCGGACGGTAGAAATAGGTGGCATTGAGATATGTTCTATACTGCCAGTCGAGTAGGATATAGCTCAAATCCATATTGCGTTGGCGCCAGTAAGCACCATATAGGTCATCGTATGTATCTACACTCATCAGGTAGTCGAGATTCACCTCGTAAGCTGCCTCATACTGGTCTTCCGTAAGATTGAGCTCGTAAGCCATCTTGTCTGTCAGGAAGAGAGCCTGCTGTCTTGCCTGCTCATAACTCATTGCAGAAGCGGTAGTGAATGTCATCATGAACATGGCTACCAGAGCTATTATCATTCGTTTCATAATCGTATATCTTTAAATTGTTATACTTCATGTTTCTTTTTTTTGGTGCAAAGATACGATGTTTTTTGCTTCCACGGTCGGGATTTCCCCTAAAGGGGTGGGGGAAAATCCCTACTTCTTTATTTTGTGCCTGCGCAGTTCTATATATGATAAGGTATAGAACCGGTGAGGAACGTAAAGGTTTGCGTGAAGTTTTTCGCTGTTTTTGGAACAATCAAACGAAATATTTACTACCTTTGCACTCAGAAAAAAACAATCTGCTGAATAGATTGGAATTTAAAACGGAAAGTAAAATAATAAAGACAAAATAAACAAATCATGAAAGAGCTAAAAGCATTAAACAAGCGCACTGCTCCTAAGAGCGTCGCTCCAGAGAAAATCATTCAGTTTGGTGAAGGTAACTTCCTCCGTGCATTCGTAGATTGGATTGTATGGAATATGAACAAGAAGACCGACTTTAACGGTTCTGTCGTTGTAGTTCAGCCATTGGCAGGTGGTATGGTTGACTGGCTGAACGGGCAGGACTGCCTCTATCACGTAAACCTTCAGGGTAAGGAGAACGGCCAGGCTATCAACACATTGGATCGTATCGACGTTATCAGCCGTGCACTGAATCCATATTCTCAGAACCAGGCTTTCATGGCTTTGGCTGAGCAGCCAGAGATGCGTTTCATCATCTCTAACACTACAGAGGCTGGTATCGCATTCGATGACTCTTGCAAGTTTACAGATGCTCCTGCAGCTTCTTATCCAGGCAAGTTGGTTCAGCTCTTGTTCCACCGCTACAAGTTCTTCGAGGGCGACCCAACCAAGGGTATGATCCTGATGCCATGTGAGCTGATCTTCCTCAATGGTCACCACCTCAAGGAGTGTATCTATCAGTATATCGAGCTCTGGAAGGGCGATATGGGTGCTGATTACGAGGGCTTCAAGGAGTGGTTCACCAACCACTGCTACGTTTGCGCTACATTGGTAGACCGCATCGTTCCTGGTTTCCCACGCGATACCATCAAGGAGATTCAGCAGAAGGTTTGCTACAAGGACAACCTCGTAGTTAAGGCAGAAAGCTTCCACCTCTGGGTTATCGAGAAGGCAGAAAATATGACAGTAGAGCAGATGCAGGAGGAGTTCCCAGCTCATAAGGCAGGTCTCCACGTGCTTATCACAGATAATGAGAAGCCATACCACGAGCGTAAGGTTACCCTGCTGAATGGTCCTCACACCGTATTGAGCCCTGTTACATACCTCAGCGGTGTAAACATTGTTCGCGATGCCTGCGAGCACCCGGTATTGGGCAAGTACATCCACAAGGTACAGTTCGAGGAGTTGATGCAGACGCTGAACCTCCCAATGGATGAGCTGCAGAAGTTTGCTTCTGACGTATTGGAGCGTTTTGAGAATCCATTCGTAGATCATCAGGTAACCAGCATCATGCTCAACTCATTCCCTAAGTTTGAGACTCGCGACCTGCCTGGTGTCAAGATTTATCTTGAGCGTAAGGGCGAGTTGCCACAGGGTTTGGTATTCGGTCTCGCTGCTATCATCACTTACTATAAGGGTGGTGTTCGCGAGGATGGTGCTCCTATCCAGCCAAACGATGACCAGAAGATTATAGACAAGCTCACCGAGCTTTGGGCTACCGGCGATACCCAGAAGGTAGCTGAGGGCGTATTGGGCTTCGACTATATCTGGCACGAGGATTTGAACATGACAGTTCCTGGCCTTACCGAGTTGGTTAAGAAAGATCTTGACCTTATTCAGGAGAAGGGCATGCTGGAGGCTGTTAAGACTATCCTCTAATAAAAAATAATGTTCGTTCATAGGTTCTAATAACGATTAAGATTTGAAAAATAGTTATAAGGTTTTGTGTTAGTTGTTAGCTATAATCTTCTAGCTAATAGGTTAAAGGCGGGGAGCTTGTGAAAGCGCCTCGCCTTTTTGCTTATTGTCTGCTTTGTGATGTTTCAGAATCCTTAATGACCTTAATGACCTTGTCCTTAATGACCGGATGGTTGATGATGAGCGGCACTCTTTCTACCACTACCATGGAAGTGTCGAGGCCCAATGCCTTAGGCTCGTCAATACCTATCTTGCTGATAAGAGCGTAGATACTCATCAGCAGGTTCTGTTGGCGATTATCTGAACTCTCCGGGTAATATACGCGGTGAATGATGATGAATCGGAAATCGCCCGGAATTCCGTATTTGCGCAGCGAAGGATAGGTGCTTTGCAAATCTACCTTTCCGTCTGTTACCAGATCTTCCACTACTTGTCGCAGATAGAGACTCACCCTAGGCTCTATGCGGAAACCAATGTGCATGGTTACGCTGTAGAGGGTGTCGGGAATCAGGGTCTCGCAGTTGTACTCCAGCGTATCAGGTGTGTCAACAAACTCCATGTTGATAAGCCAGTAATGGTCTGCACGTTTCGGCTGCTTGTTGATGATGGAGTAGAGCAACTTGTCATCTACGGCACCTTCCTTGTTGGCGTGGTTCACATAAACCAGGTTGGAAGCGTACTTAGGGATGCTCTCGTCGGCCTTGATGTCGGAGATAATCTGATAATAATCATCCAGCGGTTTGGTGCTGATATAATGGCGGCGTATCTTCATGGCTTTCACCCACACGTACATCATCAGGAACAGGATTCCTCCAATGAGCATCGTACACCATCCACCTGCAAGAAACTTTGACAGATTGGCAGTCAGGAAGATGGCTTCGATGATGCAGTATGCGCCCATAAACAGCATCGTGAAAATCCGTGCCACTCCCTTGCTGTGCAGGTAGAAACCGAGCAGCAGGGTAGTCATCAGCATGGTGATGGTGATGGCGAGTCCGTAGGCTGCCTCCATGTGCGAGGAGTTGCGGAAGAGCAGGATGATGAGAACCACGCCGATGTACATGGCGAAGTTGATCATCGGGATATAGAGCTGCCCCTTAACATGGGTAGGATGCTTGATTCGCATGCGCGGCCAGAAGTGCAGGTTCATGGCTTCGCTCAATATGGAGAAGGTTCCGCTGATGAGTGCCTGGCTCGCAACGATTGCCGCACCCGTGGCCATGATGATAGCGAAGAACAGCATGCTCTGCGGCATGATGGCAAAGAACGGATTCACAGCCAGCGCCGTATCTGCATGATTCAGCACCCATGCTCCCTGTCCCAGATAGTTGAGAATGAGCATGGTCTTTACGAAGCCCCAGCTGATGGCGATGTTCTTTCTGCCGCAATGTCCCAGGTCGGAATAGAGAGCCTCAGCACCGGTAGTACAGAGAAATACGGCACCCAGAATCAGAAACCATTCAGGCGATTTCGCCAGCAGCATGGCAGCATAATAGGGGTTGAAAGCCTTCAGTATCAATGGGTAAGACGTGATGCTGAAAGCTCCCACCACGCCCAGCAGCAGGAACCATAGCAGCATAAATACGCCAAACGATTTGCCAATACTCTCTGTGCCAAACCGCTGCACGAAGAAGATGATGGTGATGATGGCAAGGGTGATGGGGATAACTGGCAGGTTGGGACTGATGCTTTCGAGTCCTTCGATGGCTGTGGTCACGGTGATGGCAGGGGTGATGATTCCGTCTGCCAGCAGGGTGCTTGCGCCAATGATGGCCAGTAGGTAAATCCACTTGCTCTTGAGTCGGCGCAGCAAGGCATAGAGGGCGAGGATGCCTCCCTCGCCATTGTTGTCGGCACGCAGCGCCACGCATACATATTTGATGGTGGTCTGGAGGGTGAGTGTCCAGATGATGCATGACAGTGCGCCCAGGATGGTGCTCTCGCTGATGCTTTCGCCCGTATGCAGGATAGCCTTCATCACATAGAGAGGTGATGTTCCGATGTCTCCGAATACAATGCCTAATGTAACGAGCAATCCCAGGAAGCCTACTCTGTGATGATTGCAGGCTACTGAACTTTCTGCTTTTTCTTTCATTTTTCTTCTCTTATTTAAATTAAATATTATCCTTTTTGGGACATGAAAATGTTCTTTGTGATTATAAATTTGCGTGCAAAGGTATAAACATAAGAGGTAAGATAGAATTTGTTTAACAAGATTTATCGGATTTAACCTTTATTCTTTGAAGATATGAAGAGACGAATAGAGGCGAATGCTGATAAGACTACTCCCGAGAAACTTCTGAACCTTGCGAAACTTGAATAATTAATAAAGGCAGGGAGCTTGTGAAAGCGCCTCGCCTTTTGCGTATGTTTTGTAAGTTTCTTTTCAAGTGACTGTTGTAAAGAAAAACAGTTATTCAATGATGTGGTTGATGACCATTCCTGCGATAGCCATTCCGAAGGTTGCGGTGATGTGGCAGAGCGAACCGTTGATCTGTGCCTTAGTAGAGCACCATTCGTGTTCTACCAGTTGCTGGTCGCCCGGAGCATCATATACGGCAGTATCGGTACCCCTCTCTCCGCTAATGAGTTTGGCTTTCGGGCATAGGCATCCGCCCGTGCCGCATGCTTTGTTCACCCCTTGGTTCTGCATCGGTTTTTCTTCACTGTATACGCACTGGAATTTTCGTCGTGGGAAGGTTTTGTTCTTCTTGAATTTCTTTCGCAGTGCTCTTGCCAGCGGGTCTCCATCCACCTTCCAGAATTCTGATTTTCTTACCATGAATGGGTCGGTGCGCAGGGCAGCTCCCATAGAAGATATAAAGGTGATTTCCTTAGGTAGGGCAGTGGCACGCAGAATGAGGTCAGCCTTATCCTTCAGCGAGTCGATGGCATCGATGATGAAGTCGTATTGCTCCATGTGGAATTCATCGGCAGTTTCTGCCTGATATATTTTCTGATAGGCTGTGATGTTGGCATCGGGGTTGATTTCGAGCAGTCGGTTGCGCAGCGCCTCTACCTTCACTTCGCCTATGGTTCGGCTTGTAGCCATCAGCTGGCGGTTGCAGTTGGTTACGCATACCCTGTCGCTGTCTACGATTGTGATGTTTCTCACGCCGCTTCTCAGGAGTCCTTCTGCGCACCATGATCCTACTCCTCCGATACCGAAGATGAGCACTCTTGCCTTCTGAATTTTCTCAAGATTATCCTTTCCCAGGAGCAGTTCGGTGCGTCGCTGCATTCCCCGCTCCATTGTCGTTATTTTATTCTCCATTTTATTGTTTGTAAAGAATTCTAATGTATATATCTGATGCAAAGTTAGTGAATTTTTATTTCATCCATGCTTAAGTTAAGAGTACTTGCCACAATATCAGCTGATACTCCAGCCTGTAGAAGTTTTTTGGCTGATTGCAATTTTTCCTCATTAGCTTTTTTTAATTGCTCCTCAGCTTCCTTTCTCTGCTCCTCAGCTTCCTTTCTCTGCTCCTCAGCTTCCTTTCTCTGCTTCTCAGCTTCCTTTAACTGACTAGAGGTTGCCTCCAACTGACTAGAGGTTGCCTCCAACTGACTAGAGGTTGCCTTAAGTTTCTCCTCTGTATCATCATTAGCCTTCGTCAAACGCTCCAACCTGCCGGCAAGCGTCTTCTCTACGCTCACCATATCCCAGAATTCATCATAACCCAGAAGTTCCTCCTCGGTATAGGCTGATTCTTCAATCTCTGATACGGCTTTGGCTATCTCCGGATTTGCCAGCAGTTCTGCCGGAACTTCCTTCGTTTTCTCATTAATTTCTGTCAGATACCTAAGCCATAAAACCTGCATTTTCTTCTCTGTAAACGTATGAGGCGTAAACTTCGGCAACTCTACAAATACCAGATGCAAACCATCAATTACTTTTTCGGTATGTTCCTCATGTACAAGATGGTAATAGTGGTAATAATCATCCAGTTCAGGCTCAAATACTTCATTAACCAAGTTGAGAGAATAAACTGGCTTCAGAAGAGAATAATCTTCTCCCCTGTTTAGCTGCTTTACATATGCCTTGGAAGCATTGAAGAGAACTCGCTGCTTAAACTCCGCAGACCAAACCATCTGCATTTCTACAATAAACTGACGTCCCTGGGCATCCTCGCATCTCACATCCACTATACTATATTTTCGTGTGGGTGTCTGGGGAACCATTTCAGGCGTAAGATATGTCACAGAAGTGATTTCCTCTTCCTCACTCTTAAAAGGAAGAAGGGCGTTAAGCAAACTTTTTACCAACTCGGGATGTTCGCCAAACACTTTTTTGAAGGTCAAATCGGCCTTAGGATCCAAATATTTCATAAGCCTTTCTTTTTTTTCTGCAAATATACGCCAATATTCCGAAACTTGCAAGCCTTTTCATATTTTTTTTGAATTTCTCTTCTTTACACAATAATCAAAGCCCGATAGGAGAGCGTTGCTGCTTCCTGTCGGGCTTGAATCAACTTAAAAAAATAAATACAATGAAATCCTTTCCGAAAATCGGCTAGATGTGGAAATCTACCAACTTCAGCCATCGCTTGACATCAAACGACGGACAGTCTTTGTGAACGTTTGGCAAATCGCGGTGGCCCAGTATCTCTGCATCAGGATAGGAGAGGCAGAGGCTCTCCAGAAGCGAATACAGAGCCTGATTCTGGGCT
>OQVH01000036.1_pt1 | contig 79800 bp, 95 predicted proteins | sample 1691641 | NCBI WGS metagenome assembly OQVH01 (sample SAMN03418286, study PRJEB22391) | human gut metagenome | biome: human-gut; feature: organic feature; material: feces | host: Homo sapiens | place: Italy | collected 2013-04
GTGTCTTAGTTGCTACTCCATTTGTAAAGGTAAACTCTTCGATAATTAAAACAATTGTTGTAGTTTTAACTTTTATTTTAAAATATCCCGAATCTAAATTACTATTTTGTTTAGCAATCGCAGTCACCACATCCGCTGCACTGTCTGGCAATTTCGATACATCACCGATCTTCTGATTTACAGAATACAACGCTGCCATACTGGCAATCTTATCCGGATCATTAACGATCTGGCTTACTACTGCTGCTGCAATGGCTTCAATGGCATCACTGTTTCCTTTTATTCCTTCCTCCATATGTGTCAGTCTTTCCGCTGATAATGGCGTACTGGTATCAGGCTTATTTTTCCAAAGCTGTTTTACATAAGCCGTAAAGCTGCTTAATTTCATGTTTCTATTCCTCCTTCAGTTGGATAAATATCTTTTGATGGATACAGGTCTGTATCTGGATGCAGGGTAAACAGATCCTCTCCAGGATAAAGCGTGGTTGCCGGATATAAGGTTGTCTGTGGATACAGGGTATAAATTTCAACCTCGATCTTTATCTTCCCGCCTGCAGTCACCGGGTTTGGCGTGATCGATACTGATTGGATATAAATACTGTCTGCCATTATTCAGCCACCACCTCTATACATTCCATCAAAATCTCTTCTGCTACTTTATAGGTGAAATAAAGGCGATAGGTCACACGTTTTTGCGGAGCTATCATGGCACGGATCACATCCCCATTGATCTCACATTCACCCTGGGCTTCGGTTTCATAGTTGCCTTTAAGTTCCCAGGTGGCATCCCGGATCGTGAAGGGAGCCTGATCTCTTGCGTGTATCCGAAGTCCAATGCTTTTATTTTCACCTACATAGAAATGGACCCGTTGCATCTTTTTCCTCCTTCCACTAACAGTTCCGTATAAATCTGCGGTGCTACAAGTTCAGCCTCCCATTCCGTTTCAAGAAGCTGTCCATAGTAAGGAACCGGCTCCACATGAGCACACAGCAATGCTGTATTGACTACAAACAACATCTTTGCTATATATGCCTGATTACCAGCCTCATCCTCTGCCAGGATCTCCACCACATATTCCCCGTCCGTATCAAAGGGGACCGGTACATTCCACCAGTCCCCTTCTGATCGGTTCAGCTCGACTTCACAGCCGTCTACACGGCCAAAAACACGTTTGACCATTATAGCCTCCTATTAGTCGGTAACCTCCACGCTGATCACATAGGTCTTGCCACAGTCTACTGGGTTTGGATTGATCGTTACAGACTTGATCACAGGCGCTGTTGTATCTACTGTTACGGTTCTGGTAACGGTTGTAGTCTTACCTGCAGAGTCTTTCGCAACAACTGTAATGGTATTTGTACCAGTAACCAGTGTCAGTGCCTTACTAAAGGTACCATCAGATCCGACTGTTACTGTTTCCGCAGTACCACTGTTCAGCTTGACTGTTACTGTAACAGGGCTGGAAGTTGCGTCATTGGTAGTACCGGTAACAGTAACCGCAGTCTTGTTGGTAACCAGTTTATCTGCCGGAGCTGTGATAGAAAGTGTAGGTGGTACAGTATCGATCTTGAATGTAACGGTCTTCTGTGTAGCCGCATTTCCATCAAAGTCAGATGCATCGATCTTAATTGTATGGCTGCCATCTGCCAGAGCTGTAGTTGGAGTATAAGTACACTCATATCCACCTGTAACAGCTGTTTTAGTAATGCTGTCACCTGTAACCTTGCTGCCACTGTCAATGGTAATACCAATAGTTGCAGGATTAACACCAGAATCCGCATCTGTTACTTTCCACTTAATAGTTGGCTTATTGTTGGTGATATAAGATCCTGCTGTTGGACTGGTAATGGTAATAGCCGGTGCAACTTTCTCTTTTACTTTTAATTTCAGACTGACTCCCAAGGTCGTATCTGAATCCGTCTTTGTCGTTGTATTTCCAGCCACATCCGTTGCCTTGACCGTTACCGGATAATAATGTCCGTCATTGATGGTATAACTGGACTTAGATGGAGCTGTGATCGTAGCTTCATATTTTCCTGTGCTGGAATTTAATGTTAATGTAGTTGTTACGCCATTAATGATGGCCTGTACTGTTTTTACTGCCATTATTTTATCTCCTTCTTTTTATCTGTTTTTTCTAACCCACGTACAACAACCGCTGCATTACTGAGCAGCGCCGCCTGATCCGGGCCGGTTACAATAAGATGATCAAAAATATAGAGCAACGTTGCCCGCTGCTCCTCTGATAAGTTATACATGTGCTTCCTTTCTGATCAGGCTTTTCAGCCTGTCAATTTCCTCCTGCTGGCTCTGCATAGCAGCTACCAGCAGGGGAATGTAATTGGTATACGGGATGGTAAAATATCTTCCACTATGTCCATACAGAGGAAGGTTTAACCCCTGTTTTCTGCATATCCTGCGGACATCCTGAGCAATAAAACCTATACCTTCATGGTCTGTCCGTTTCATATTGTAGGATACCGGCTGGAGCTGTTTGATGATCTGAAGTGCTGTTCCTGTATCTACTTTATGGATATTTTCCTTTAATCTTCGGTCTGAGTACTCATCTATTGTCCCAATGATCGTATTGGCTCTGAGCTTGTCACACCCAATGGTATTGGCGCCTATATCCGCCATGGACGCATAACAATCTACAGAAAAAGTATCCCTGCATGTAAATCTGGATGCAAGTACGGTTTCACCATAAATGGTAGCACCTGTAGCAGTGGTACCGATCTCTATATTTTTTGCAAGGACTTTACCATTCTGATCTACCGTAAACTGACCATCACCAACATTGATACTTCCCTTGAACAGACCTTCCACTACGGTCAGTTTCCCGTCTGCAGTCAAGGAAGAATAGGTGGACGTCCAGCTAAAGCGATTGCCTTTAATATCAATGCCGCCACTTTCAATGGATAATTGAGCCGATACTTCTCCCTTTTTAACCATCAGTTTTATGTTCTCTGCCGTCATCGTGATTTGAGAAGATAATTCTCCTTCTGCAGCAGACGCTCGTTTTACTTCTGCGGCGATCTGTTCTGCAGTGATCGTCAGTTTTGCCTCTGTCCGTTTTTCCAGATCTACCAGGTTTGCTGATACTTCATCTACATTTTTCTTTAAATATGCAGCCTTGCCTTTTAAGCGGATAATGTCCGCGTTGGTCCCCTGCTCTTCCTTTCGTATTTCTTCACCTGTTGCGCTATAGGTATCCTGTAAGGCATGGATCCCTTTCATCGTCCTCTTAATGATGTAAGAAACAATTGTCCCTTCTTCCGACTTGATCAAGCCGGCATCTCCCAGTTCTAAATATGGCAAGCCTTTTAGCAGATCACATTCGTAAGGAACATAAGGCCGGCTGCTCACCATTCCATAAATCCCCGCTGCGATCTGCTGTAATTCATCTGCGCCCTTGCCGTATAGCAGGAAATTACCTTCTACTACCAGACAATTACCGGTTCCATAGATCGCACCAATATCCTCTTCTTCCTGGCGGATCTGTACCGCTTCAATTGCTTTTACCGTGTAATCTTCAAAAACACAAGATTTATACAGATTTTGTGAAATTATTTCATCATAGACCTGCTCATTCATTTCACCTGGAACAAGAGGATATAATTCATCTGACGGATACAGATTTTCAGCTGGTGCCAAAATATAATTCGGTTGCAATGCAATATGCTGTAAAATCCCTTCCCGGTCAAAATGGCCAAACACACCATTCATCTGTTCACATGCAATCAAAGTATCCCGACCAGACAATTCTTCTACACTCATTGTCTTTTCAATCAAAATACTGTCATTTGGAAGATAAGATGGAACCTTTTCCGTCACACCAACGTACTGACATAAACTGGATCTGAATTCTTTCAATGTCATTGGAAACAAAAGATTGTTATACCACTGTGCCACATTTACATCAAATAGAGACATCTGGTCCAGACCCACAATATCCAGGTATTTTCTATCTGTTTCTTTTTCTGCGGATTTAATGATATATACTCCTAAAGGCATCCGATATCCATTAGGATATATATCATCACCTGGAAACAGGCCTGCTTCTGGCCATATTCCCTCCAGGATCTGATAAACTTTCATTCTGGCTTCTTTTACAACTTCCGTAACATTAAGAAGTGTAATTTTTAACTGTGATGCCTCGCAGCTTCCAAATTCCAGATTTTCATTACTGGACAATGCCTCATCCAGTTCCATTGTTTCCGCTTTTATGTTACTGCTTGAAAGATGCAGGTAAGGTTCTTCTTCTCCTTTGTGATAAAAGTCCAGGATCAGCTGTTTATCTGTACTGTCTGCCCGATACAGTTCTTTTAATCGTTCATCCACATTTAACATAAGCTGCCTCCCTAATATTCTGTCAACTGAATATCAAATGGCTCATAGACCATATCCAGTTTTCTTTCATTCACATGAGAGATCGTATATTCAATATCTGCGATATAAAATACTCCTGACTTATAATCCATTTCCTCATCGTTCCAATACGTGACAGATACCTTTCTTTCCCGCTCTCCTCCTGACACGATCCCCGCATCTATGATCGCTTTAACGACTATCTTTTCACCCAGATACAGTTTCCGGATCGGTACTGTCAGGCTCGTCTTATAATTCGGCGATGTCTGACGGTGGAGCAATGCCGTTGCATCACGGGATGCATCCAGTTCCAGTCTCTGATTGGGTGTACTTTTATATTTCTCCAGATACTTATTCGGAAGGACGGTATTTCCAAACTTTATAAGCCATCCTTTAAAAGCCATAGTCCTTTCTCCTTACATAAGCAGCGGATTTTTTCCCGTCTGCTTTCTTGCCAACCGGTTACGTTTTACCACATTTTCATACACTACCTTTCCATCCAGATTGATCATCAGCTGAATATCTCCACCCAGTCCAGCACCTGCCTCTTTCAAAGCTTCCAGCAATGCCTGCTTGATCGTAGACAATGGAGAGACAACTTCTGCTTCCCGGTTGTTGTCTCCAAGGATCGCCGCAAATTCTCCGGCCTGTCTTGGAACAACGGTTCCTGTAGCCAGTCTAGGAAGTTTCATCGATGAGACATTAAATCCAAAATGCTGACCACCGGCAAGGGGCACCCAGTCCGGTACATCAAAACTGATACCATTTAAACCTTCCACAATATGATTGATCGCAACTTCTACTGTGGAAATGATCCCGTTAAAAACACTCTTAAATATATCTTTTATACCATTTAAGGCCTTTTCCATATCTCCGGTAAATACGCCCTGTATAAACTCCAGGATGCCGTTTAAAGCGTCTGTTACACCTTGGGCTGCAGTGCTTACTACTGCAAGAAGCGCAGTAAAAAATCCTCCAACATTTTCAATGGCTGCACCAATAAGCGGGGCAAAACTCTGAACGATCCAGTTTAAAAGCGACTGCAGTACCTGGTTCCATAAGACGGTTAGGGTATCTGCAACGTTTCCGAATAATTCTACAAAACTTTTAATAAATGGCTGCAAATATTGGCTTTTGACTTCTGTAAATTTATCTGCCACTTTCTGAAGTGCCGGCAATATGTATGTTTCAAATGCTTCCAGAGCGCTTTTGTGGATTTCTGTAAGTCCCTCTGTAAATGCGTCAAACATAGGTGCTACATGCTCATCATATGTCTGGTTTATCTGATCAAACGCATCTGTAAACAGATCTTTAAGATCTCCCATTATCTGAGCAGCAACTCCCAGAAGCCCGTCAAATGCCTGTTTAAAACCGGCCGTATTATTTGTAAGAGGCGTCAGCAGGGCGTTTAAAAGATCCCGCCCAAGCTTGGCAAACACTTCTGTCAAACCCATGAAGGAGTTGGAAAAAAAGCCGATCAGATTTGCAGTAAATGTTTGCCCGTTTTCATCTGCAAAGACACTGAATACTTCTGCGAAAGCTGCGGAAAAATTTGCCACAATATCTGCTATGTCCCCGGTTATATCAAACATGTCTATGATATATTGCTTGATCCGTTCCTGAGCTTCTTCCAGATACTTTGCAGTGCCACCGACCAGGTTTGCTGCCAGCGTAATACCAACTGAAGCAACAGCCCCTGCGATTACGCCTAAATCATAGACCATTTTATTTCCCCAGGTACTTGCTGCAGCCTGGACTCGCGGATCTGAAAAAATATCAGACAGGCTTTCCTTAATACTCTGAAGCCCTTTCTGGATCGTAGCAAACCGGGAAGTAGTATCTCCTAATCCTACCTTAAATCCTTTGGTGAATAGACTAGACAGATCACTCCATTTCTTTTTTAATGCATCCAGGGCTTTTGACAGTGAACTGGATACTGCCACTGTTTCAAACATCTGGGACGGATCTGTTCCGGAACCACCGCCTCCGCCACCTGCATTATTTTGACTTAGGACATTTAATTTATCAAAAGCTGCCAGACTATTCTTTGCATCTTTTGCTGCGCTTCCTGTCTTTTTAAGACTTTTTGCATAATCTTCCTGGGTCTTCTTAGCTTTCACAAAGGTGGATTTCCCTGTTAATGCCGCTACCAGTTGCCCGATCCAGGCCAGTGCCTGGGCTATCGCATCAATCAATGCAGTGATTGCCGGTACCGCAACACTTAAAATGGGAGCAAAACCGGCTGCCAGGCTGTTCTTTAAATACAATAAAGAAGAGGACAGACCGGATAATGTCTGGTTTGCGCTTCCGGAATATCTTGCAAGGTTTTGAAAGCCTTCCTTTGTCGCGCTCATCACTGCCATTACCGCCTGCATGACAAAACGCATCATCATCATACGGCTGATTCGGCCTAAAAGCTGCATCCCTTTCCCTGAGTTCTTCGCCGCTTTACCAGCGCCATTTACAGAGTCCCTTAATTTATCCGCGGATGCTTTTGCTTTCTTCTGTCCGGCATCTGCACTTAAAAGGGATTTTTTATATTCATTCTCTGCCTGGATCACCTGCTGCAGTTGAACATAGGTCTGATCATAATCTGCATCTCCAAGTGATATTCCCTGCTGCTCCATTCCCAGTAGTTTACTTCTGAGTGCTTCCTTCTGTCCTTCAAAAGAGTCTGCGTCAAACTGAACCGGGATTTTAACAGGAGTGGTAAGGTTCTTTTTATAAGTGTTCAATTCGGACTGTGCCTGGTTTAAAGCTTTATAGGTACTGTCATACAAGGCATCACCAAAGCTTTTTCCCTGGCTTTCCAGGTCTTTGAGTTCTTTCTTTAAACGATCAATCTTCCCCTGCAGGGAGTCCGCCGGAAAAATAACTGCGTCTGGCGTTGGATTAGTCAGTTCCTGCTTATAATCTTTTAAAGCCTGCTTGACTTTTTCCAACTTCAGATAAGCCTCATCATATTTTTCGTCACCAAAGTACATCCCCTGGCTTTCCAGGTCTTTGAGTTCTTGCTTCAATTCGCTGATCTTCTGTGCAAATTCATTGGTTGCCTTTTCCGCTTCCTCTTCTCCGGATACATACTTATCAATAAATTCTATTGCCGCAGGATCATAACCATATGCTGAAGGATCGTCTACCTTTACCCGTCTGGCAGGTGTCGGCTCCTGTTCCTGGTATTCCCCACGATCTACTTTGATGGCATCCATCTGTTCCTGCAGGCTTTTGGTCTGTCTTTCTGCCTGTTTAGCTGACTCTGTTACCTGATCAATTCCCTCAGCTGCCTTGGAAGACTGGGCTGCTGCTGTTTCTGCCGCCTGGCCCACATTGTTAAATGCACTGGAAATATTGTCAGAAAGCCTGTCAACTGCTTTAGTGAGTCTGTCAAAAGCTTTTTCCAGTGTTCCGGTTCCTTTTTCCAGTCCAGAGGTATCAATTTTTGTATCAAATTTCAGACTGCCATCAGCCGCCATATCCTCACCTCTTTTCCAGGCATAAAAATAAGACGCTGTCACGCGCCTCAGCCTAATAACTTATTCCAATAGTCAATTTCTTCCTGTTCTTCTTTCGTATACCGTTTCTTAAGGTCACAGATTTTTTTATTGTTTCTGCGAAACTCTCTTTCCCATTTTTCCAGGTGCTTACCTTTTGCCATTTTCTGCCGGATCCCCAGTACGGTGGAAAAGATACCTTCCCGGATTTCCATGAAATATCCCACAAAGGTCCACCAGTGAACATGTGGAACAGATCGTACTTCACATCCGGCCACCTGGTTAATAGCCGGAAACAGGATCGGCTCATCCTGCTCCCAGTCCATCACCTTGACCGGCATTATATCCTCTTCATCTTCCTGGCCGCAGTCCAGGAACCAGAGCGCCTTTTTAGCTGACTCTTCATAAAGTTCACTTGGCATATCCGGCCAGTCTTCATACAGGATCTTACACATGACTATGTAAGCTTCTTCTACTGTAAGCTCCGGATCATTAAATGCCTGCATGATCACCAGGATATCTCTGTAGTCCGTTCGGATCTTCCATTCCTTTTCACCTACCATAAGAATGACAGGAAGCTGGCCTAACCGGATCATTTTGTGTAGCCGACTGTGTACTTCTGGATCCGCTTATTGCTTGCCTCTACTCCGGCTTTCATGTTTTTCTTGATGATCGGCATCAGACCGTTCATAACGGACTCAAACAGGAGCTTTCCGCCTTTTACTGGTGAAAATGGAGACTGGCCATTAAACAGTATGTCATAAACGTCTGCGTTAAAAATAGCATTAAAACAGTCTTTTACGCCCTGCTCTGCTTTCTTCCACTCAATGCTCGCATTTTCATCTGTTGGATCTACGGTACCGTCCTCCAAAAGCTTGACGTTGCCCTGAAGCTCATCTTTCACATGCCCCAGCTTCTCCATTTCATCCATGCAGCGCTGCCACATATTCAGATCAGAAGGATTAATCCGGATCACACGGTCCGGATCATCATTTATCATGTACTCCTTATAACCTTCATCAAATTTAAGGCTTTCCATATATAGTCTCCTTATTCACTGTCAGGTGTAAACGTCTTTGTTTCTAAGGCAAAAGTTCCCTTTACTCTGTTGCCTGTATGATGTACATTAAACGGGATCTGATAACCGGTGGTATCTCCGCCATAGCTTGACACTTCAATAATCACATCTTCGCGATATGCCACATAAGAGCCTGCTGCTCCAGATGCCGACTCCCAAAGGTGTACTTCAACAACGGTAGTTTTTAAGTCATCTAGGGTCTGACGTTCATCAATGATCCCCTGAAGCCGTTCAAACATAGGATCACCCACAACCGCATAAAACGGATCTGCTGTAGCCTGTGGCTGGTAGCTGTCCAATGTAACGGATGTTTCACCCAGAATATTGTTCTTGGTATCCACATTGGCATTCATTTCTACGTTGTATTCTTCCAGGTCTTTTCCTAAACGGACATAAGCTGTTTCCTTTGTGCCCGGAAGAGCAGAGTCAATAAAGTTACCCATGAATTTTCTTTTGATTTTCTGTCCTGCAATAGGTGCTTTATCTGCCATTTATTCTTCCTCACTTTCTACTTTGTACTGGGCGTAGATCTGCAGCTGATACATAACACCCTGGTCAACGGTATCTCCCATCAAACCCATGCTCATAGCATTAGCTGTGGTTGCTTTTAAAAACGTGGCCTCTTTCACTTCATCACCCACATTTACTTCTATTCCACTCTCTTCTGGAAGCTGCTCTAGCCAATAGGCCAGTTCCAAAAGGAAATTGCTGTTTGCCAGCCGGTTGTAATCTGTAAAGGACTGTCCCACTGCATACATAACAAAGTTATGCCTACGGATCTGATTACCCAGGATATCTTCTTTCACCAGGCTGTCACCATTGCTGGACAGGCCGTAATTAACCGGATCCGGTTCTGTAAAATCAATGTGAATATCATCACCGGTCAGAAACTCGGATATCTTGGGATATTCCGTTAGTTTCTGACGCATATATTCAATGATCGTCATATCCTGCCTCCTCTGCTAAGCACTGCCTGCGCCGCCTGAAGGATATCATCCTTATGATCTGCTTTCATACGTTCAAACCATTTCTTTCCGCGCATAGGAGCACCAGCATAAGTCAGCTCTTTTCCTGTTGGTACCTTGATCTCATTTTTCTTCGCCCAGGCACTTCCAGTTGTTGGTGACACATAAAGGATGCCTTCATACAGATAATGAGCAAAAGGACCGGGAGTATTGATCTGACCAGAACCGATTGTAGTGGCAGCCACCATCAGGTGTTTCAGCTCGCCGGCCTGACGCCTTGGCATATAATCACTCATATAGCGCATACATTCACTGTCGATTGCTGCTTGCACAGGTCCATTTTCAGCAACTTTATGTCTACGCCGCATTTCTGCCGTAGAAAGCATTTTTATAACTATTTTCATGGTTACACCTCCTACTTACAGGACAGCTCATAATGCTGGACCACTTCACTACCATACAACCGTTCATCCACAGTTGTAACTGTTACATATCCATGGCTTGCTTTCAACGCTGCCAGTGACTTTGACATGGTTTCCTGACTGCTGCAGTCTATTTCGTCTTCAACGATACCTTTTACAGCCAGATCCTTTCCCTGGGTAAACGTAAGTGGATTGCAAAGACTTTCCAGCGGGATTACCAGAAGAACTGACGCTGCATCACGCTGGCCTGTTTTTAGAAAAGTAGACTGCCTCACATCTTCCCAATAAACATCTTCAACCGGTATCCGGATGTATCGCATATCCTTGCCGCATTTGTGGTATAAATACAAGGTTACATCTGCATTAGTAAACATCAGCACACCCCCTGATAGCATAAACCGGTATTTTCCAGCCATTTCTTAACGATCTGGTTTTGCTTCCTTATGGCAGCTTCTGTTAATTCCTGCGAAGATCCATAGGAAGCCGAATAAGTTCCGATCTTTTCAGAAGTCTTTCCGGATGCATTTTTTTCCGTCTTTTCCTGCCGACAGATAACCTCTGCCAGTTCACAGCAGCATAATTTTGCTTCTTCCGGAACATCTTCCATAATCGTCAGCCGTCCGAATGTATACTGATCCATGATCTGGCTTGCCTGTCTGGCATAAAAAGGAAAACCGGAGCTGATGGCCGCTTTCCTTCCAAGAAGATATTCATTTTTATAAAACTCTTCATCTGCATAAACCATCAGCTTTTTTCCTTTCTTTTATCACGCATTTTTGATAAGGGTTACATCCTTCGTTACTGCAGATGCAACCACCGTTACGGTCTCAGTGATCTGACTGTATCCGGTCTTTTTGATCTTTGCCGGATATGTACCAGGTCGCAGGTTAAATACTGCTTCGCCTGACGCATTGGTCTTTAATCTGGATCCATTTACATCTACAATAGCACCTTCAATTGCTTCCGGACTTCCTGCGTTATCCTTTACAGTAAAGGTTACAGTCTGAGTAGTTACCGGTGTTGCCGGTTCCAGATAAGCAAACGGGCAGCCTACACGGTCCTCATCCATTCTGGTTGCCGGATTTGGAAGAGCCCAACCCATACGAAATACAATACGCAGAGCTACCATATCCTGCTGAGCCAGGTTATAAACGATATCCTTAGTGATCGGATCCTGGATAACTCCCTGGTCAAGGATCTTTACAGTAACGTCCTGACGGATTGCATATACCGCCTGCTTAAAATCACCTACGATCAGCTGAGCAATGCTGTTGTCATAAGCACCGTTCTGCGGGAAATACATAGGCGCACCGTCCAGTGCGTAATTAGTGGATCCCTGCATGTCGCTCTTAAAAATCGGTGTTCCGTCCGTTGCCTTGATGCCTCTTAACTTTGCTCTCATACCCATGGCTGCCAGAGCGCCAGTTGCCATGTAACCGTCCTCTTCAACCTTGGAGATTACGCCATTCTCTCCCAGAAGCAGGTTGTAATAGTCCGGAGTAGATCCAGGTGCTACATTGTTGCCTGCCTGACGTGCCAGGGTGATGATATCGTTCTGCCATACTCTCGGGCGGTTCACACCGAAGATGATCGCAGAGTCTACTCTCTGGCCGATTGCTTCGTTTACTCTTGGAGTGATCTCACCGAAAATATCAAACTCCGCATCATCTAATACCGCCTCAGGAATTGGTACGATAACTGCCAGCTCAGCTGCATCCAGATATACATTATCCCATGCCTGGCGGCTGGTCTGTTTCATACCAGTGTCACCATCCACCCAGTACGCAGTTGGGAGGAAATCCAATACACGGATCCTGGTCTGGTCACTGGTCATGTTTGGCAGCTTTCGTGCCATGCTCATAAATACGGACTGCTTCGGTGCGTCCTGAAAAATGGTAGATACTACCTGTTCGCGGATGATTGCCTCCGCATCAGATCTGCTTGTAATATGTACTGGCATAAATCAATTACCTCCTTATTCTCTTCCAAAAATACTTCTTAAGGCTTCATTTGCCCTTGTCTTTGTGTCCTCAGTTCCTTTACCGCCCGATCCAGGAGTATAAGAAACCACTTTGGGTATCTGTATGTCCTGAAACAAATAGGCATTGTCTTTCTTGACTGCCTCCAGAGCAGTTTTAATATCCGCTTCCTGGTTCTTGCTGGCTTTCAGCTTCTCTACATCCAAAAATGGCATGACAGCCTTCAGATCACGGGGCTTATACCCTTCTGCAGTAGTCTTTAAAAGGTCATTAAAGTCACGATCCGCAATCTGCTTCTGGTACTCAGCATCCTTGGCTGCCAGATCTGCGGTCAGCTTGGTGACTTTTCCCTGCAGGTCCTGAACGTTGACACCTTCAAAACTTTTAAGAGTTGTCTGGGCTGTATCTAACTGAGTTTTGTAGTTGTCTCTTTCTGACTTTATGGCTTCAATATCCTTGCCATTCTCAGCCATAATGTTGTCCACCTGTTCCTTTGACAGGCCTATGTCCTCTAAAAATTTTCTCTTCATTTTCTTCCTTTCCCACTACGCTTTTTACGGGGTCGCTTCCCTTGTGTTGGTAGTTTTACGTCATTCCGGACAATTTTTTACATAAAAATAACACGCATCTCTGCGTGCTTACTGCTCGATCTTATTACATTTAGTACACCGTCTTACATAACCGCCATAAGGACCGGAAGCCCGGCTCCAGTGCTTACGATAGTGGTGACAGCATTCCTTCTTCTTGAAAAAACTCTGCCAGATCCATGATATAAGTCCCGTAAGATCACCTTCTTTCATTTGCGACGTCGCAATTTATAGATTTATTTAACTTCAATTTCCGGAATTAACCTTTCAGGATAAAATACCAATTCATAATGATACTTGTCTGTTCCTTTCGGCTCTGTCTGCTCCATTACATAGCAGGTCCAGTCATTCAGGTAAATATAATCCTTATAATACTGGTCATCACCTGTTTTAATGGTCACTATCAGTTCATTTGAACTATTATTGCTAAGAGCCATATAACCTTCAGCCTGGAGCATAACCTTATCCGTTCTTGCATTGGTAACTGTAATTCTGCGATAAATATTAAATTCATTCGCATCTTTTGATAAATTATGGTTTACTGTGTGCGCTGTTGAACACCCTGTCATTCCAAACATCACAGATAATGCCACTCCAAATGCTAAAATTTTCTTTTTCATCTTCTTATCCTCTCTTTCTTAAAAATGGGCACAAAAATACCACCGGCCTGCTGACTGGTGGTATTCGTAATTTTTATATATGCTAATCCAGATAACTATCTGGCAGGCGTCACCTCTCCTGCATCTCTTTTGACCCATAGGGTGCGTGGTTGCAACGTATTTTACCACCTCAAACAGTCATCTGGATAAAGCCTTTAATAACTATGCCATTTACAATTTTTGCAAATTCCTTTCCAATCAGCTTTTTTCTTAAATCGCTCAGGTACTTTGTCCATCTTTAACACACCGTCAACTGCATCCACATTCTCAATACAATCAATATTCTCAATCATTTCATCCACAAGAGGACATTTTACAAATCTATCATCTTCCATGTCTCACTATCTCCAATGCTTTCAAAATGTTGTCAGAATACTCTTCCCGCTTAAATGCAGTACGGATAAATGCATCCGATGTTCTTACGTATGCAGCTCCATCTTCACTGTAATACCGCTCGAACTGCCCCTTCCAGACGGTCTCTGAAAATGATGCCCGGCGGATAAAATCTTTTGCTTCGTCAAAAGTTACTTCATGCTGCCGTTCATCGTTAATGTGTTCGCTGTCAAAGCTGAGTTTTTCAAAATCCACTTTGCTCAGTTCAAGATTAATCTTTCCCCGGAAACCCAATTCCTTTAACTCTGATTTTATTATAGCAATTCTCTTCCGTTTTTCAATAGCTTCCAGTTCTTCCTTGGTCGGATTAGCCTCACCAACTTTCAACCGCTCCCTCTGCTGCCGCAGGCCCATAGCCTTTGAAAATTCCACATAGGTCTTTTCTGTTAATCGCTTCCTGCATCTGGCAGCAGTCAGGTCATCTTTATCAGCTCTGGCCTTTTCCAGGAGCTTAATATCCTGTTTCTGCTTCCGGATCGTGCGTTCCAGCTTCCGCTGATACTGCAGCGCCGCATATGTATCATACTCTTTACCATGAAAGGACTTCTTTTCATTCTCTTTCCTGTTCTGCTCCACAAGCCACTCATCTGTGTATTTACGTTTTGAAATACCAGGAATAAAAGGAAAACGGATGTGGTAGCAGTTGATCCCAGCAAATCCCAGCATCTCTCCCAAACCACAGACAGTACGCATTTCAGCAGAGCTATATACTTTGCCCTGCCAGCTTTGGTGGTTCATGTATCCAGTTCCCGTGTTACGGGCTCCTAAATGCCATTCAACTTCCCAGTAGTCCGTTCCCAGCTCCTTTGCATTATGCTCATTCACCTTATCGGTCATCTGTGCAATGCCGGTCATAACGGCTCTCCTGACCGCCACCTCAATACGGTCCGACCTTCCTGATGCATAATCAACCACCCGAACGCCACTGGATGTCATTTCATCGATCACATCACCGATTGCCTGGCTGTATGTCTTAGCGCCAGTAGTGATCTTCATCACGGCTTCATCTAAGCTGCGTTCCAGATACTCAGACATAGGAGTAAATACTTTTTTCCCGTTTCCCATTGGCACATTAAAACCGGTTGTCTTTGTGATATTCTCCATGGGTCTAAGACTATCCGTTGTCTGATCCTTTACTGCCTGCACCACCTGTTTTAGCCAGTCATTATCCTCATACGGGATCGCATCCATGCCTGCAGCTTTGTAGATCTCACTATTTCTCACATAATCAGATCTTGCTGCAGTTTCATAGATCTCATCAATATCGATCCCTGCAGTTTTTACACCTTCCCGTAGGATCTCTTTGATCCGCTTCTTACTCATGCCTATGGCAGTCATACGATTAAGCAGCCAATCTGTCACCGGCGTGATCTGGGAACATTCCCGGATCCGGTTTACGACCTCTAACATGATATCCATTTCCAATGCTGTCATGGTACGTTCTAATGGCTTCGGCAACTTTTCAAGTTCTTCCGGCGTCAATCAGATCACTCCTCTACGTTTGCTGGTTCAGGAAGGTTCTTCTGGGCCTCTTCCATTGTCTCCCCATACCACTTGCTTCTGTACTCTGCCAAGCTCATTACACCCATGGCAACATCCGCACGATCCGTCTGACGGTCTGCCTCTGCATCCACTACAATGCTGTCATCCCAGTCAAAGGAAACCTGATAGTCATTGCCCGGTGGTACCAGACCGTACAAGGAAGCCCAAAAATTCATGGCATATACCAAATCTTCCAGAGCAGTCTGTAAAGCAAGCTGTGTATCTGACACAAAGGTATAGGAGCGCTGCTTGCTGGTCTTGATCTCCGTTGCTGTCTTATCCACATTCTGAGGATCCGAAAGCGTTCCATAAGCCAGACAGCAGGCAAACTCTATCAACTTCAACTGATTATTAAATCCATTGAATAATGCTGTATCCCGGATCTCCGGAGAAAATGTGTCTATAAAAGGCTTGTCTGATGCACCGGTGTTATACTCCACGTTGCGGTATAACCTGTCCTGGCCGCCTGGGTACTCAAACTTATCCAGGTCACGGTTATACTTAAGCATTGAAGTTGCCACATGCACTGCCAACTGCGTGCCCTCATACTCCCAGCAGATATTGGAATAACGCCTGTCTCCCTCTTTGATCAGCTCCACCGCTCTGGAATATACGGATACTCCCAATGGGCTTCCCGTATCATCCGCATTTGCAAGTGGTACCTTAAAATACCCAAACAGAAGCCGATCGGCACCCTCCAGCACTGCTTCCGGCATTAATTCTGACCACCTATCCACTGCATTTACGCTGATCTCGCTTCCAAGGCTGTAGTCATTGGTTGCAACAAAGGCCCTGTTTGTGATCCGGATCTGTTCTCCCTGCAGCGTATGGACTTCCAATCTGGTATAGATCTTCTGTCCTTTCCGGAACTGCTCCGTAAACACACACTGTTGGATCTGGCCGGAGTCGTCAAAAGCAAGAGGGAAGAAACAGTCTGCCTGTACATACTGAATTGCAAGACCTGTTTTTGTAACATACGGTTTTAAAATCAAGCTGCCTTTCGCACATCCGTACTCCACATACCTGCGGATATTTTTCAGTACCTTTTTCTGATACTGATCATTCAGATAGGCTGCAGAAGAGCCTCCTGTTATCTCCGACTTCATTTCCAGGGTTACAAGCCTTGCAACTTCAGAGGCAATAGCCGCCGGCAGCTGCGCACTTTTCACTTTCTTCCGGTCTACCCATGGCGCATTATCCTCATACATGGCCGTCCATAACTCTATTCTTCGGGCCATTTCAGAAGTCATGCAAACATCAACCTGTGTATCCGAGTTCTGATTTAAAACCTGCGTGATCGCAGCCAGCATTTTAGAAAATTTCATTGTTATCACCTCTATTCGTACCGGATAAACCGGCTGATGTCCCGCTCAAATGTGTACTCAAAAGCATCCAGCGTATCAATATCACTGGTACCATCATCCAGTCGCACATCTTCCACAAGACTTTTCTTCTCGTCCCACAACGCCGTTGTCAGGGCATCTTCCAGGCTCTGGCACTGATCTTTTACATAGAAAAAGCGGTGCTGGCTAAGCATCCGCTGCATAAATCGTATTCTGTCATTGATCGTTGTCTTCAAAGCATTCTCGATCCGGATCCACCCAAGCCCCGCCTTTCTGACTGCTGTTCTCAGGCCTGCGATCAACGTTTGTTCGGCACTATCACAGTAAACAACTGTAATAAATCCATACAGATTGATGATCTTCAGACAAAAGTCTACAAATAGTTCTCCCAGCTTATCCGGATCAATGCTGCCATTTACACTTATATGGCGTTCACTGGCAAGTACCGCAATGCTTTGATAAGCTCTGGAATATGCAGTGGCAACAAAGGCATGTCCTGATCCTGAACCACCAAAGTCAACGCCAATATTAATCTGTAAAAGGCTTTTGGGCTTCTCATAAATTGCATATGGGTTAATGCCTCCACTGGATGTCGCGTCACACATCAGTTTATACACAGAGCCTTCCGCAGCTACCCACAAACCACGGATGTACCGATCATACAGGACCGTTCCTCTGTATTCCTTGCAAAGTTCATCCACAAATACCCGGCTAAGAAATGGATTATCGAAGATCTCATATTTCTGACAGTAAATGTCCGCATCAGAGTCTAGGAACTTTTTAAACCAATGCTGCGGAGCATCCGGGTTACAGGCCCCGTCAAAACAGGAATACGGCTTATCCAGACGGGATTTAAGCATGTTAAAGACATCCGGGTTCCAGTCTACAACCTCATCACCATAACAATACTTTAGTGAAGAGCCTCTGATTTTAGATACCTGACTGACTTTCTCAGCACCCAGGCAGTAAACATCTTCTCCAAACATAGGGCAGATGTTTTGAGAATTAATATCACCTACCAGGTTGGCTCCCCAAATACGCTGCAACGGTTCAATGATGTTTCGCTGAATCGTGCCCTTAGAAACGCCCAGGATCGCCACTAGACCCTCTTTTCCTCTCCTGGCACGAATTCTCTTAGGGATTACATAATAGTCCATATAGGTCTTTCCGGAACGTGTCGCACCAACCTTAACATTCCAACGGTGGTTTGCATTCTGGAAAAACTCCTGCTGTTTATCAGAAAATGGCATACTATACAACCCCTTTGATCTCGCTAAGAACCTGATCCAGACGGCTCAGCTCCTCTTCGTTGTCGGTCCCCTTAAGTTTATCCGTCTGGGCCTTGATCTGAGCTATGCGGGCTTTCTGTTCATCACTGGCAAGATCCCAGCGTTTGTGCAATAACTCATCATACTGTTTAACCAGGCTGCGAAGCTCCGACTGTGCCCTAGCCTGGGCCTGTAGGAATTTTCCCTGCTTGTCCCAGGCATGCTGTACCTCCCAGCGTTCTCCGATTATGTTGCCGTCCTTATGCTCAATCTTTTCGATTGTCTTATCATCCCGGTCACGCACATACATAATTTGTTGCGCCCGGATAATAGCAGCATAAGCAATCTGGATCTGATCCCAGAGGACATCCAGCGGATCTGTCGGCATCTCCTGGATAATAGAAACGGTCTCCTCAGGCAAATACTTGCTGAAGAAACCGAATTTTTCTGCTTTCTTATTTCCCGGAGGTCCGCCAGAACTATTATGGTTTCCTGGCTGAGCGCCCCGTTTACGTTTTTGTGAACGCTCGTTTTTCTTATCCGAACGTTCGTTATCCCATTTATGCGTACACTTCCAACGACGGACCGTCCCTTCCGGCAGATTTAGTTGACTTGCAATCTCAACCAATTTCTCCCCTTCCAGATACATGGCCTTCGCCTGTTCTATTCTTGGATCCGGCGCTCTGGCCATGTCCGATCACCTCTCTTTCGTCGGTTTTGGGTATAGAAAAGGGATGAACATATCTTCTATGTATTTCCCATATGCGCTTCATCAATAACAGAATACAATTCTGATATCATTTTGTGAATTTCTAAAAACACCCCAGCTTGTTCTTCTGGTTCCAAATTTCTATTTCCACAATTCATTATATAATCTTCTATTTTTTGAGTTATCTCTTTTAACTTATTATAAAATGACTTATTGGAGTACTTAAAATAAAGAGCGTCTCTCCTCATATCAGTTAACACATTAACCAGTTCATTTGTATCAACTAATCGATCATTCTGAAATCGGATATATTTTCTAGCTGCTGGTATCTTTTCAATAAGGTACGCATCAAAAATTTTATTATAATAGTTAGATTTTAATGTTATCTCGCTTATTCTTTTAGCCTGATTATAGTTTAATCTAAAAATAACAACTGTAACAAGCATAGAAATAACGGCAATTACTGCTGATGCTAATGTGATTTTTTCCTGTATAGTCAATTATTTTTTCCTCCATCTATTCTAATTTTTTTAATATACTTTGTGATAATGCACTATTTGCCGTTTTTACCTTAGCGTGTTTTTCAGTTTGTAATAATCCAATTTGACCTACGATTTCAGAAAAAAAGCCTTGCACAAACGAAGAAGCTATTCCAATTATATGGTCCGGAAAAATTATCTCAAAATCTCTTGATAAATCTAGTCTTCCTTTTACTTGCTTATCATAAATTTCAATTCCAAATTCATACCCTGCTAAATTAGAAATATCCATTTTTAAGTTTAATATGACTTTATTTTCCATAGTCTTTATTCCCTTCTTAATGCAAAATTTAAGTTATATGCTGTTCCAGGCAATTTCGTGGAAATTGTTTGAAAAATATTAAAATCAGGAACATTTTCTATAAAATTATGGCTTTCATTAAATCCTATCCATTTGTCATTATCATATTTCATATACTCTGGTTTAAAAAGCATTACTCTATTTCCTGTTAAAATATAGCACCAATGACCATCTGATTTTTCTTCAAGTGACTTAATAAGTGAAGTCAGTCCCGTTCCACCTGTATGTTTCTTTTTTATACTCCCGGAAATTTTATGCTGAAAAGATGCAATAGTAAAAAAATCATTTTCTGAATAATCCTTACCAAAATATTTTGAATGATTTTCTTTTGCTATTAATAAGCTTTTATAACGCTCAGATAACTGATTTTGCAATAAAACTTTATTTTTTAAGGATTCATAAAAAAGTTTATCTGAAAAATTAACTATACAAGCATTTAAACCAAAACAGCTATTTTTAGTTTCTGTATTTAGATATTGCTTGGTAATATCTAAATCCACCAAACATTCCGACTCAGCATGTTCATTAGCATTACCGATTAACTCTACCATTACTTCTGCTAATTCTTCACATGCAGACCTTTCAATTTCATTATTTTGTAAGAAGCATCGAATATCTGTCATCAATATAGATAGATACTCTTTTTTCTTAGATGGTTTTATAATTTTTCTATAATGATTTTGATTTATATCAAATGCAAATCTTTGTTTATAACGTTCTATTTTTTCTTCATTACCATCTAGTAATATCAGTGGCGAAAATCGTATTCCTTCTGACCATATCGTATGTTCCGCTGTAAAAAAAATTGCAATTTGTTGTTTACGTTCGGATAATAAATAATTACAAATACACTCAAGTAAAACATACACTAGTTTATCATGAAAATAAAATCGTCCTAGATAGATCTCGATTGGAATTTTAATATTTGGATACTTATCTATTACATAATCAATAAAATAAATAATTTGTTTTAGTTCATTTCCTGTAAATACTTCTGAACTAATTCTAAAAATAGCTTTGCCATTTTTAAAGCATATTTTATGTTTATTGAAATTATGTGAATTTTTATTATTATCAATTAATAATCTTTGATTAAGCATAATATCCCCTTTTTTCTTTTCATCATACTCCAAAATACGACAAAAAGGAAGTCCCTGCGTCTAACAGAGGCTTCCAAGAAAAAGGGGAAGTACAAAATAGCAACTAAAATCATCGGAACGGAAGGAATTGAACCCTCAACACGCTGTTTAAAAGCCAGCTGCTCTACCACTGAGCTACGTTCCAAGGGGGAGGCAACAAGCTTTCACCTGCTGCCTAGTGGGGTTTGACGTAAGCCGTTGGCTGTATGCCTTTGGCTTCATGGTACACTATAGCATATTGAAAACGAAAAATGCGAAATATACGAAATAACTTATTTTTCTTTCATAAAATTTGTGTATTCCATTCTTACTCCGTCTGCAGTAGCTTTTCTCCCCATTCTCACCGCCACTTCACTCCAGGTAAGTTCCTCAAAAATCTTATACCTGATAATTCGTTGCATCCTCTGTGGAATAGTGTTTAACCATGCCTCCACATCATGTTTGATCCGTTCCGCATTCTGCAGCCGCTCTTTCAAGATTTCTTCCAGCCGATCCAGTTCATCCGGATCCTTTACTACAGGATACGCCAGTCCCTCAATGTGGAATGTCTGTGCTGTATAAGGAAACTCATGTGAAGAGCCCTTTACCGTATCCTGTACAATTTTCTTTCTGGCTTTCTTAAGCTTCAGGATTTCCTTTTTGGTATCTTCCACCTGAGCGCATGCATCTATGTATTGTACTAATATCTGCTTGTCCAATGGTATCACCTCATTCCTGCTCTTGGTTTGTATGTACGTTCTCCCAGAAGATATTCCTCTTCCTTCCTCTGCTGCCCCAGAAGCTGTCTCAATCGGTTTAAGGTATCCCTATTCTTCTGATCCTCAAAAAACTTCACCAGCTTCTCATCCATCTTTGCCATATCTTTATTTATCCGTCTGGTTCTCCTGCTCTGTTGAAGGCTTGCTGCGATCCGGTTCCTTTCGTTCCGATCCTTGGCAAATTCCATTTCATGAAGGAAGTCCTGGAGACGTTTGTCCTCTTCAACAACTTTATCGCAAGCATACCTGTATTCTAACGTACATTCATCGTAGTAGCTTAGAAACTCTTCCAAGGCCTGCGCTGGTGTCTTTCTCTTACTCATCTGGTACTCTCCTTAACTCCGGATCCGGGCAGAGGCTTGTCCCTGCATAAGCTGGCATCCTAGCTGACCAGGTTGTAGGCTTCGGTCCATTGATTATATCCTTATCAGCTGCGGCTATGGCACTTCGTCTTTGCAGCTGGTTTGCTTTTCTCTGGGCATCTGACTTTACTAATCCCATTCTTCGCATCCTCTCCCTTCTTGCGCATGGCAGCTATCACATACTCCACATTGGGATTTACTCGTTTCCACATGGCTGGCCTCTCTCAATTCCAGTTTTTCCCATCTTCATATGCTGCTTTCAAATTTTCAAAATCACATGACTCCATAATATTTGCCATTACTGCAATGGTCATTGTGTTTATTTCGTGCATAGTTTTTCCGAGTTTGATGCCATGTGGCATTACTGAACTATTACGAATTACCGCAAATAATGCCAGTTTATATTTTTCTTCTTGTGTCATTTTATCCTCCAAATCTTAATATCTCCTACAACAATAAGATATTTAAAAGCTCCAGCAATGTAATACTTAATGCAGCTATACGGGTGCTTTTAGCCACACCAGTCTCCAAAGCAACACTAAGTGATGCTAAGCCAAATAAGATATCTAAAACCCAAACAATCAATTTTACCATCTTGCATTCTATCCTTTCTTTACTGACATCATGCCCTCATTCAACGAATTTTCCACTACGATCTATATTTTCTTCTTCTGCGGCTCCTTTACTCCTGTCATGCATTCTCTGATATATCTATGCGGTACATCACACCCTACTGCATTCATGGCCATTTCATACTGCACAGCCTGCTTCATCAATTTATAAAAGTCTGAAAACTTCATCTGTACCCGGTCTTCGGCACCAAACGTATCTGCTAATCCCATTTCATTTTCCTCCGTATCTCAATTTTAATTTCTGCCAGTAACTCAACTAATAATTCAAAAATCAACCGAAAACTCAATTGCTTTATTCAACTTTCTCAAATCGATCCATGTAATGATCTTGCCAGTCGGCATAGGCATCTGGCCTTTCTTCTACCTCTGCCTTGTATGGCTCTGGAAGCGGCATCCAGGCAGTTACTGTTGCCTCCAGATTCGGCCGTCCCATGCTATACCAGCCAATCTCCTTACTATATGTTGCAAGCACAAACGCATCTATAAGCCTTATGCTTCCATCTTTTCCATTACACTGCACCAACACTTCTTCATCTTCAGATTCTGGCAGCCGTTCTGTCGCTGGAATCCACCTATGCTCTTCCTTTGAAGCGGCTAAAAGCGTCATAACCATAGCATAGTTCTTTATTAAATCCGCTATGCACTCCGGATTACCTCCTGTGTTTTCATAGTCCTTAAGTTTGCACAGCGCACCATACAGCCTTTCACTTACTTCTTTGGTGATTACCTGGCCTGCTCGCAACTGCTCCCACCTGACACCCTTCAGGCACCAGTTACCCAGCTCATCCTTTTCTGTTAATCTCTGCATTTCCTTCCTCCATCTTCTTCAAATACCCGCATACTGTACTTGGTGCAAGCTGCAGTTCCTCAGCGATCTGCTTCATACTCCATCCAGCATTGCGAAGCGCCTTCATTTTTCCAAAATCAATCTGCTTTTTGTTTGTTGCTTCTGACTTTGGTGACTCTGGCTTTTCCTTGGTTTCCGCAGCTGTCTCTGTTGGCTTCTCTTCCACTACCTTTGGCTTTGCTACTTCTCCCAGTTCCTTCTCAGCTGGCTCTGTCTCTCTTTTTTCTTCCTCCAGCACGATCCGGAAGAACTCACAGCCAGCCAGGATCTTCTTCAATGTCAGGAACTCATAATCATCCAGGTTCTTAGGTTCCGGCACTACCGGCTGGAGCACTCCCACCATCAGCCCTCTTTTGTGCAGTTCCAGTGCCTCATCTATTGCAATTTGTTTTATGATCATTGCCCTTCTCCTTTTTATTCAACGGACACCATCTCGGTGCGGTTTTAATAGTTAATTTATCATCATGTCTTTCTGTTCTGCAGATTATAGGATGAGGCTCACATTCACTCCGTGTAAACTTGGCTTCATCATGAAGGCAGTAATAACGCCCTGGCCTTCCGTTCATGTCATAAAATTTTTTATAGCTGCAGTCTTTACAGTTCATTTCTTTTCCCCTCTCTGTATCTCTTTCAGCTTTTCAATCAACGTTGTCCTGTTTGCCCGGCAGTCCCTAAAGAACTTTCCAGACTCCAGAAGATACTCCTCATTTGCTCCATACCCTTCCTTGTACCTCATGGCAACATCAGCTTTCCAGTCATAAAGCATGGAGTGATACGTCTTGATAACGAAGCTTGTCCCATCCGGAAGATCATACCGGTGATACCGCTCACCTGTCTCCTGGTTATCGATCCAGAGTGGCCAGGTCTCATACGCATCAATAAAAGCAGCTCTCTGGTCATTGTTTTTAAGCTGTGGAAGTTCTGGCTGCTTCGGTCTATCCTTTTTCTCTTCCAAATCTTCCAGTTCACACAGCATGGAAGCCAAAGCACCTACTTCCAGTTTTTGCCTTCTTATATGCTCATCTGATTTATCAATACCAGGAGCTTCCAGGCATTTAGCAAGAAGCTGCTTCTTTCTCTCTAGCAGTTCTCTCAGGAGTTCTATGTCTGTACGTTCTTTCGCTTCATTTGTGGAAGCTTCTGTATCCGTTTGCGACGTCGCAATTTCCTCCTCTATTCCTGTCACATACAGCCAACCACATCTACAATTGCAGTCTTCCTTACATTCAGCACAGCATTTCACTCCATTAGCACCGCAGCAGTTGCAGTTTCCATACTTGCTTTTCCCGGTTATGCACGTCTTGGGCCAACGTTGCTTTTCGGCAACATCTGCAGATTCTTCCTGCTGCTCGTTGATAATATCTGCTTTCTCATCAAATTCAGATGACCATGGATCATACATATACAACAGCTCACTGGCAAGCCGACCATATTTAAGGTGGATTTTTTCATTTCTCACCCGCCAGTCCATTCCACCTGCAAAAGATCGAAAATCAAAACTATATTCCGAATAACCAACGCAATGGTATCCGTACGGTGCCAGCTCCTCCTGGATCTGTTTTGCTTTCTCCCCAGTGTTCTGCCCAGTACGCATAGCTCTCATTGCCCGTTTAAAATCACCAAGCTGATATTCCTTCCAGACTTTGATAAACTCTCGGATCGTCATACTGTCCTGAGGTTGCGATGTCGCAATCTCCGCATCTTTCTCTTCCATCAGCTCTGCAACCGGTATTTCCTGGCTAATAGGCTTACTTGCCACCGGCTGGACCATATTTTCATCCTCTTCCACATCAAACAGCTCCGCTGTTGATGCTTCAAAGCTTTCCGTCCTCTCTTCCGGCATAACACCAGGGATATCTTTTAGCTCTGTCTGCCCAGGTATTTCTATGTAAGGTATTTCCTTCGGTCTTGTCATGTTCCGGATCTCCCGGACCGTCATATCCGGTGTTACCTGCTCCAGCTGCTCATCACTCATGCCAAGCATCTCCTGCAGCTGGCTCTTGCTGAAGTCCTTAAACCTATCATCTATGAGCGGACTGTTCCCGCCCCTGGAAAACCTTGTGTTCCTGGTAATGTATCTGGATGTGGCAGAGGCACTGAGACCAAACCTGTCCATGGCATACTCATTGATGTTCTTATATCCTGCTTCCAGATACAGTTCATTGTCCCTGATGTGTTTCAGGTAAAACCCTGTAGCGATCACACTGCGTACGGCTGACTGCAGGTTGGACCGGATAAATACCTCTGCATCTTCCAGGGATACATCCCGGTACCACTCCGCGCCTGTATGTTTTATCACTTCCGGAGTTTCCAGAACTGCTGTATTCTCTTCCATTTTCCTTTCCCCCCTTTTATCTGCGGTCGATCCGCAGGATGAACTCCCGGTTATCCGTATCTTCCACGATAAAATCATCTCCTGCCTTGCACAGCCTCATATTGTCCAGCTGCGCGTTGCTCATCGTACACCAGAAGAAACTCACGCGAAGGATGCTCCTCATATAGGCTCTCCTGGCTATGATCTGGTCCTTGTCCATGATCTTTGCATAATAGCCGCCGGCTCCCTGGTCAACTCTATGCCTTGCCAGCTCCGCCGCCTGCATTTCTTCCATCTTCTCCATCTGTACCACCGCCTAACTGCAGCCTTCCTGCCGCCATTCTGATCTGATCATCCAATCTCTGTCTGTTCTCCTGTCGGATCCATGGCGGAAGCGCTTCTACCCGCTTCATCTCTTGGATCTTTGGTCCATATGAGTCGCGGAAGAATGCTCGCTCTGCCATAATGTTTTCGCTTCTGCAGATATTCTGCCAGCCAATGTTTTTTACCACAGTTCTGCATGGTTCTGGCAAACTTTCCAAGGCTGCTGTTTCCTGCATGTACCCATAAGTCCGTACCGCCTTCAGGACCATTCCCCAGGCATCATCCGTACTTAAGGCTTCCGGATGTTCTATCTGGGTGCATAACTTTCTGATCTCAGCAGCAGAAGGAAAGAAATTACTTGTAGCCATCAACTGCCTTACTGCGTTCTTGCACTGCTCATAGGGGATATCCCCGATCAGTTCGTACCAGATATCCATAGATGCCGCGCTCTTTGTGATCTGGTTCCTGCCATAATACTCTTCCATGGTAGCTGCTAGTGTTGCAAACTCCCTCTTATCCATTCTCCGCCCACCTCCTGAGCCGTTCTGCCTTATCATCGGTTGCTCTTGCCGCTGTCCTTCCCGACTGGGATTGCATATAAAGAGTTTCAAACTTTTCCCGAAACTTCTTGGTACTCCGGATATTTGCTTTCCAGAACTGGTTTGTAACCGCATATTCCAATGCAGCACGGATCTGCTCCGGTGTCCTGTGGTCAATGCGGAGCATCCTTTCAATGTGGACACACCACTGGGATTTTTCTTCATCCGTTACCGGAACTCTGGATCCTGGGAATCCTTCCAGACAGGAATGGATCAGGGTATTTACACAGATCATCTCAAAAGAATCCGGAGTAAACATGGTTGCTGCTTCTGCTGCAACGCCACTCTCTTTATTTACTTTTATTTCTTTTTCTTTACTTTTCTTTTCTTTACTTTTCTTTGTGTCATTTTTCCGGGAATTATCGTTATTCTTCCAGGAATTATCCTCATTTTTCCGGGAAGAATGAAAAGAAGGGTTCACTTTAATAAAGGGTTCCGTTTCATCCGCTTCCAAAAGCCAGAAACCCTTTATTACCACCGGTGTCTTTTTGGCGCGTTCCTTGACTGCCAGCTGATACCGTTTCTGTATTCCGGGTGAGGTGAGGATAGTGTCCGACTTGAAAAGTGTGCTGTCCAGTAGTGACCGTTCAAGCAAGAATGTCAGCACCTGCTCTATGAACCCATCTGAGAGATTCAGGTCTGCTGCCAGGATGAACTTAAAATCGTCATTCCATTCCATGTAGTAGCCTTTTTTGTAAATCTCGCAGAGTAAATAGATATATACCGCGATCCCGTTATTGCCAAACCTGGCACGCAGGATCCGGATTTTATTATCCGTGAAAAAATCGACATCAAGAGGAAAGTAACTAAGACCTGGCTTCTGCTGTCTTGGCATTTTCCTTTCCTTCCCTTACCTGCTGTCCAGCTTCCCACTCTTTGAAGAGCTGGATCCAGTCTTCTAATCTCATAGTGACCAGCCATTCTGACCGGTCCCTGCGGTGGAATACACACGGCTTCTCTCCGGTCCTGGTGTCCCTTTTTGACTGTTCCATGGCTTCCTGGAGGTTGAGCCGTTCCACTCTCTTACATTCTATATGGATGCCTGGGAGACCGATCACATCCGCGTCACCGCTGATCCCGCAGAACTGCTGCCCTCTGCGGCAGTCATAGCCGTGATCTCTTAACTTTCCGGCCAGTTCTCTTTCTCCGCGTTTTCCTTTTTCCCGTTGTGATTTTCCCATAACGATCCTCATCTTTCTTTAAAAAGGGGCGGCGGTCAGCGAATTGGGTTCATGGTCCGCCCCTTCAGGTACAACACCTCTGGTCATTTAATATCGTGACATATAAAACTGACCTTCAAGGTAATAAAACAAGCTTTTTCAAATACAATAGATTATCCGATGATAGTAATACGATTTCTGAGTGCCATATCCTGTTCTGACAGGACTAACTCCAGATAATCCTTGATCTTTCTTACTGCTTCCGCCTTCCAGATGCCGCCCTCTGCTTCCACCAGTTTAAACTCCGGTGTCCCTCTGTCTCCGATACGGAATACAAACTGGCTGACCGGCTGTTCTACTTCCTGGAAGGTACGGTAAGGTCTTAACTGGACCGGATTTGGTACGATCGCATCTGCCTTGGCTGCTACTCCCACAGTCATAGTTGCCACCTGAGTACAACCGTCATCGGAATAGGTCTGTTCATTCTTTCTTTCAATATTTCCGGCAAGCAGGAGCACTGCATCCAGATCCGCTGTTTTTGCGAAGTTAGCCTGCAGGCTGATCATAAAACTTTCCTGGTCGTACCACTGATCAAAGTGGAAGCCGGAAACCTGGGCCTCCGTCTCAAGCAGGACCTCTCTCTTACGTTCCCCATCCAGGGCAGACATCAGCCTGACTTTTGTAGGACTTACTACATGGATGATCATCCTTCTGCCTTCCGTAAACTCTTCCCTGCAGTTTACAATGTAATCTGCCAGTGCTGAAAGGGTCGTGGCCTTTACAGGATCGGCATAATTAGTCGTATCATATCTTCTCAGTGTCTTGTTGGCATATGTATGGCCGCAGATCTCCACTACTTCTGTTTTTGCATTTTCCCTGGCAAGATCTTCCACATGCTCCAGGGCATCTTTTAAACCTTCTAACATCGATCATCTCTCCTTTACTCATTTATCTTTTTTATCATGCCTGCTGTCTTCTTAAGTCGATCGGCCCGTTCCTTCTGTCCTCAAAGATCTCACCAGTCTCCGGATCCACCCTTCTGCCGGGGCTGACCTCTTCATAAGCAGCTGCAGGGATCTCCTGTACCGGATTGACCTGTGGAAGCCTGCTTCCCGGCTCTGACATATCAATACGGCCCGTACTGGAGTCCTGTCCCACCAGGAACATGGTCTCCGCTTTCTTAAATCCGGCTAACTTAGGCTTCACGTTATACTCTACCTTCAGGTTCCCACGTCCGGCCGGTTTGAACTTGATATTGATCGTCATTTCCCTGGCAGCTTCCGGATCCATGTTCGGATCCAGGATGTTCCTTCCGATCTGCCTCAGGGCCATGTTGAACTCCTCATGCAGCCTGCCATTGCCAATGCTGTCAAATGTTATCGCCATGCCTTGATCACCTCCTTTCATTTCGCCTATTTAGCTGAAAAAATCTGCCGCTGCATCGTTCGTTTCCTGCGCAGCATCATCTTCCTGGACTGCAGCATTCTCTTCCTGCGGTACCGCTGCCTCTTCTACTGCATCCGGCTGTACAGTCTCCACATAATCCCGGCTTCCGTCCTCACGGATCACTGCCATATCAGAGTCAATGGCGTCCTGAAGGTCAATGCTCATAATGCCCCACTTACTGATCAGCTGGCGGAGCATGGTCTTGTAGGCCATAGCATCAAAGTCCTTGGCCCAGAAGGTCCAGCTTGTCCCTTTGACTAAATCTTTCTTATAGCCGGGACTATACTTTTTGGCATGTGCTTCCATTTTTGCCCTGCTCCAGTACATTGCTTTCCGGAAGCCATTGGTATACTCAAACATTGCATAGTAGCCGATCGTAGGTGCTGCTTCTCTCTGCTCTTCATTCTGGATCAGGTTCACTTCAATCTCTTCATTCAAAGGGTCAAAGCGTATCAGCTCCCCCTCTTTAATAGAAAGCACGTTCAGTTTCTTATACTGACCAGAACGGATAGCTAACTGAATGTATCCTTTATAGCCTAACTGGAACTGTGCTTCCTTTCCTTTATTGCTATTGTCATATGGAACCATGTAATACTGACCAAGCTGAGGTGATGGTGATAAATTTAATGACTCACCTAAAAGAGCTGCATTTAAAAGACTTGAGTTTGTACACTCCTGCAAGGCTGGGTTCGCCTGAACTGCAGAAACCAGTGCTGAAATAAAACGCGGGCCCACTTTTCCGCCAAGAAGTTTATTGATCTGCTGTTTTGCCGCATCCTGGGTGAGATACACTGAAAAATCTAATTTACCCTGCCTACTTACCAGACTGTTTTTTACTGCCATTTCTATATCCTCCTCTTACTGTTTCGGTACCGGCTCAAACCGGATGCCATTTTCTTTTAAAAATCCTTTTAACTTCGTCAGCTGCTCCCTGGTGGCATAGACCCTGAAGTCGATCACATTGACCGGCTCTTCCACAGTCTCCATTTTGGGAACTTCTGTCTTAACAGGTTCTGCTGGAGCTGCCTGTACCGGCTCCTGTCTCCCGGCTGCCATTACCTTCTCAGCTGCAGCTTTCCGCTGTGCTTCCTGCTCTGCCTTTCTTCTTGCCAGCTCTTCCTGATACAGCCTGCGGTTCTGTTCCTCTGCCTCTAACTGGTTCCTTTTTGCCATGGCAGCACCGATATCATAAGTCTCCAAAAAGACTTTCTTCATATCACCGGCATAAGGACTGTCCACTTCATTTAAGATAGCCAGACCCTCATCTACCTTCTGGATCAGCGCCAGGATCTCCTCCTTGATGGACTTCATGGTAGTGGAAGCAAGGGCATATCTTGGCTGCATCACACGTTCAAATGGAAGATACTTGCCAATATCGTGAATGTTATCTTCATAGAACTCTCTGACCTTGGCTGTCTTTTCCTCACGTAAGCGCTCTTCATAGCCTTTGACCTGGCCGTCAATGTTATCGATCGCTTTTTTGATAATTGCTGTAAGATCATCGACTTCTAAACGGAAGGTCTCATAAGGCTCCATAACCTTTTTGCGTACTCTGGATTTCTCTGCTTCCAACGCATCTTTAAACTTATTTAACTTTGTTCTGTCTTCTTTAGCCTTTTTGATCATGTCATCTGTATAAACAGATGCTGCATATTCCGCAGAAATAGGCTCTATATAGCTTTTAAGCTCTTCATAATTCCACTCGATCCGCTTTAAGAAGCTGTCTTCCGGGTTATAAACTTTCAATTCCAACATGTCTGTTCTCCTTTTTACTGTAATGGTGGAAGGACTCTGTTTGGGCTTGTCCCTGTAACTACACAGTTCCAAAGCCTGCGTTCTGCATCTACCAGAAAACAGATATCATCTTCCACCTCTTCGCGCTCTATAAATCGTTCTATCGTTTCAAGGCGCATTTCTTCTCCATACCAGCTCTTCAGCTGGGCTTTTAATACTACAAAGTCATATTCTGTTACCGCCAGATAATGAAGGACTTGGCAGTAATAGTTATCCGGGATCCCTTTTCTCCATTTCTCCCACTGGGAAGACCGCAGGATATTGGATGTTTTGATCTCCAGGATCCCATGTCGTCCGGTACTGTCCAGAAGTTCTCCATCCAGAGAAGCGTGCATCCAGGGATATTTTGAATTGATAAACATGTTATTTTCATCATAGGAAACTTTGTATTCCGGATGATCCAGTACAAACAATGCTCTGAGATACTTCTCCGCCTCAGTTCCATACTGGACGTAATCTTTATCAGAAATATCTTCCGGAAGCACCAGTCCAACCTTTTCTTCCCATAACTGCACGTTGTTCTTATATGGATTTCTTCCAACACAGGCAGCCGCATCCGAACCGCCTATATGGTTCTTTCTTCCCTGCAGCCACTCTTCCCGGCTGTTAAACAGCTTTTTTGTCACCATTTACATCACCTTCCAGCTTCATAAGTCTGCCACAGTTCGGGCACGGAGTAATCTCACCCAGAAGAGACCAGTTACGCAGGCCACAGCTGCAGCTTAACAGAAAAAACGGTGATGTGATCTGGATACGGCTGTCTGGGTAGTGCTGCGGGCGGCTCATGCTTCCACTTCCTTCAGGTTTTGGTCCCGGATCAGACGCTCTTTCCATTCTATAAGGTCAGTTTCATCTGGAGCTACGATATCCTCATACGTTGGAACTGCCAGGATAAAATCCCCTACAATGGGATACCCATAAAAGCGGGATCCTGTCCTGTTTAATGGAAGCTGCTTTAAGATGCCTTCTTCATCCACCAGCATCATTACTGGCTTACCAAAGTAGTCAAACATCCTCTGCGTCTTTACTGTCTCAAACATGCCACCCACAACTTTCTGAATGGCCCTGTAATCATCAAAGTCCACATCAACAACGGTAATTTCATTGCTGCTGGTGATCTTTATTGTCTTTGCCATCTTGCAATTCTCCTTCTCCCTCCGTATAATGAGGGTGTGCAATTATTTTTCTTTTGGACCTTCCGCAGTTGCAGCTGCCTGGGTCCTTTTTTATGTAGCCTCTGCATGCCTGCAGGCGGCTTCTCTCCATGCACCGGTTCTTCCCGATGCAGGTACCGCACTGGTCTTTCCACACAGCCATCACAGCACCTGGACCGCAAGCGCAGCCCCAAGCATCATGAAGACTATCACCCACATGCCACCGACTACAAATGTCTCCGTGATGCCTACCCAGTCCACTGGTTTCTTCTTTGGCCTGGTTGCCTGCACTGCCACATAAGACAGCTCCATGCCTGTCCGACCATTGTAGTTTTTGATCTTTGCCATTGCTTCTCTCTCCTTTCCAAGCTTGTCCACCAAGGCCGCTCTCAGGCGGTCTGGATCACTTCTGTATTAGGAATTGTCAAAAGCGATCTGTAGCAGATGCTGTTAACAATATCTCGTCTCTGTTCCTCCGGAAGTTCATCCAGAAGCAATCTCTGTTCTCCAATCCTTACATGATTGGTAAAAGTAATCTCTTTCAATATCACCACCCCTCTCTCTTCATCTGTATGCCTTGGAGCATGTACTTGTTGCTATTAATCTGGCTCCAATGGCAGATCTTCCGTGGTTCTCGATACGGATTAAGTTTTTTTCACTTTCTCACTCCTTCCCTCTATTGCTTTTCCACTTCTTTCACCATATACTTGTATTTGCCAATACCAAACATCTTTTCGAAAGGAGTTATGCATGAAACTGAACCCTAAATGTATCCGTGATTTACTTGAAGTTTTCGAAGAAACTGTTCAGGACGCAAATACCACTTATCACTTCGAATCTATGGAAGATCTCCAAGAAGACTCACGGCTTACTGAATACACATCTGAGGAACTTGCCTACCACTGTCAGCAACTCTATCTGTCTGGCTTTTTCTATCACGGAAAGCTTCATCCAGATGGTGGCTTCTCTTTTATAGACATCATGCCGGAGGCTCACGCACTTCTCGCCAATATGAGAATACCTAAAGTATTCAAAATACTTCAAAGTTTTATCGGCGTTGCAGGAAGCGCCAGCATAGAGCAAATGGCTACAATAGCAACCACAGCAATGACATCCGTGCTTCCGGGAATCATAAATCTGGCACAGGAGACTTTTCGAAAAACTCCATAAGCAAATCTTTCTTTCCAGATAAAATCCAGGTTCCGTCCGGCCCTATTGATAAAGAGAAATCCGTCAGTCCAGTTGTGGAAACGGATTTTCCATTGATCGTCAGGGCCTTTTTTTCTAAATCCAATTCAAGAGTTTTTAGCTTGAATGATTTCACCTCTCTCACCTCCTACTTCAACAGCTTCTCAATGGGCACTCCCAAGTAGTCCGCTACTTTCTGAACTTTGCGGATACCGGGCTCATTGTTATTCCATTTGCAAATATAGCTTCGTGGAAATTCCAATTCCTGCTCTAATTGCATAATCGTTATTCCCTTTTCTTCACAAATCTTTTTGACATTGTCGTATAACACCTACTTCACCTCCTCGCTATAAGATAAATTGCGCAAAATTTTGAGATTATAATATTGACTTTATGCGTAAAATATTCTACAATCAGAAGTGCCAACAACTATTAAGAATATTAGTCTTTCGCAAAATCTTGCGCAACTTATAATTTTATTATACACAAGATTTTGCGTATGTCAAGGATTAATTGCGCAAAATTTTGAGGTATACTAATGGGATTATATGAACAGATACGAGACATCGCAAAAAGTAAAGGTTACTCCGTTAATAAACTTGAAAAGGAATTAGGTTTTGCCAGAAGCTCTATTAACAAATTTAATAAAAATAAACCTAGTGTTGAAAAGCTGCAACAAATTGCTGACTTACTTGAGGTCTCTCTTGACTACCTACTATCAAATACAGATGAAACCATAAAAGAAAAAGCCCCAACGCTTACCGCCCGGGACGAAAGAGATATTGAAAAAATATTAAACAATACTCGCGAACAGCTTCTTTCCCAGGAAGGTCTGATGTTTGATGGTGATCCAGCAAGCCCAGAAGCTATTGACTCTATTCTTTCTGCAATGCAAATCGGTATGGAAATGGCTAAAAAGAAAAACAAGGAAAAGTACACCCCTAAAAAATATAAGAAGGATTAGCCTATGGATATAAAGAAAAAGGCTGACGCTTTGGTCCGCAAGCACCAGACACGTAACCCCTTTGAACTTATTCTAGGACTTAATGTTATCCTTGTCTTTGCCCCGTTGACAGGAGTACGTGGGTTTTACCAATATTTTCAAAGAAATAATATCATCTATATAGATGAGAATCTGCCACCACACGAACAGGCTTTTGTTTGTGCTCATGAGCTTGGACATATGTTTCTGCATAAAAAAGCCAATGCTATTTTTATGGATACACGTACGCATTTCAATACTCACCGATACGAATTGGAAGCAAATAAGTTTGCAATGGATTTTCTTGTCGGAGACGATGCTCTTTCTGAATATCAGGAATATACCACAGATCAGCTTGCACGGATTTTGGGGTATCAGAAAGAACTTATAGAATTAAGGTTGAAATGATTTTTTGCATATGAGGATATTATTATGGATAAAATAATTACTATGCCACCTGCATTAAACATTAACAAAGATGCCTATCAATTTTTAGGGAAATTGCAATATGATATTTATTCTTGTGAAGAACCTTCTATTGTATTAGACTTCACTCCCTGCACATTTTCAGATGCTGCATTTACTGCCTATTTTGGCGCACTAAGATCATTAGCTCAAAAATGGGAAAAAAATGTTAAGTTTAAAACTACAGCTGGTAATCTTCAACGTTATTTCCTTAATTCAGGCTTATATGACCACTTTACTTCATCAACAATAAAACACGCAAACAAAAACTCTATTCCATTCACACAAGTAAACTTAGACGATGATAGTCTAGTGGATTATATTGGAAATATTCTTGATCTTGCCCCTATTACTTTAAGCGAAAAATGTCGTGATTCATTATTCAAGAATATATATGAAATATTTACTAATGCAGTAGAACATTCCAATTCTCAGTTTGGTGTTTTTGCATGCGGCCATTGGATGCCAACTAAAAAAAAGCTTGTTTTCTCTGTTTGCGATACCGGGCTCGGTATACCGCGAACAATAAAAAGAACAAATTCAACATTTTCTTCCAACCAGGCTCTGCTGTGGGCTTTAAAACGAGGCAATTCCACCAAGCAGTTATCCGATGGTGTTCCACGAGGACTTGGCTTATCTGATCTAAAAGATTTTATTAAATTAAACAATGGAGATTTGAATATTTTTACAAATGATATATACTACAATTGTTCTACCGAAGAAACTACAACTTCTCTGCGTTATGATATTCTTGGAACTTTAATAACCCTTACCATCACCGCAGATTATAACCATGTGTATATATTAAAGGAGGAACGCTCATGACTACAATAACAATTTCAAATATTTCAAAAGAAGCAGCATCAAAAACTAAAGGTATTTTATTAAAAGAACAATTAATTCCTCTTATCGAACAACATGAAGCTGAAATATGCGTTGATTTTTCGGGAATTTCAAGGTTTGCATCACCTTTTTTTAATAATAGTTTTGCTGCCCTTGCTTTAATCTATGGTTTTCAAACCATTGACAATATTAAAATAAGTAATCTCAGTGAAGTTGGACGCGATACCTATCAGACATCAATAGCTAACGCCAAGATTATTTCAGAAAATCAGACACAAATAAATGAAATTAACCAAATTATCGATACTGCACCAAAGAAGGTACTCCCATGATGCAATGCAATAAAATTATCAATATTGAAACTTTTTCTTCCATTAATAACAACAAAGCGTTTTTCTTAGATACTAATGTGCTTTATTGGTATGTATATCCTCGATGCGGAATACAAAGCGATTCCCGTTTAAAAATTCAAGCTACGCCGTATTATGACTTCGTTGACAAACTTGTTGCTGATGGAAATCCACTCTTCACTTCCATTTATAATATAACAGAAATGCTACATGTTATCGAAAAAAGAGAGTACGATTTATTCAAGCTTGGGCATCCCGAAGCTGAGTGGAGCATAAAAGACATTCGAAGAATGCCAAAAGAAAGGGAAGCCTTAAAAAGAAATTTATGTACTGCAATGTCTAATGTAAACAATATTTGTAATGTCATGGATTTTAATTTTACTTATTCCATTCTAAATCAATTTGTATTAGATTTAGAAAAACACCATTGTGATACATTTGATTATGCAATATTAAAAAACTGCATTAAAGAACAACAGCTAAATGTTATTTCCGATGACAGTGATTTTACTACCATGCATAAGATAAATCTTTTCACAGCCAACGCAACAGCTTTAAATTCATTTAAAAATTGATCACAAAATGCAAAACCGCCCGGTGCTACCAACACCGAACGGCTTTACATAGATTTTCTCTTGCCAGTCTCCCGGCCAGATATAAATCAGACTTGAACACCTGAATTATATCATCTCCAGAACTTCTGCGCAAGGGGCGTCTTTTTTGTACCCATTTTTCATAAAATAAAGCAAATACCAGGAGATGATAACATGAAAAAAGAAGAAGACACTGTAAAAACAGCTGCACTCTACATCCGCGTCAGCACCGATAATTTTCTCTTACATTTATACGCTGAACTATTTCCGGTTTGGAAACACTTCAGAACTAACCATCTAGATTTTCATACGGTTAAGAAAGGAGCCTATGGATACAAATATTGGAAATATTTTAATATATCAAAATGAAAAAGGTGATACAAAAGTTGATGCTTACTTTAATGATGACACTATCTGGATGACCCAGCGCTCTATAAGTGAACTCTATCAAATTTCAAAATCATCAGTCAGTGAGCATATTAAAAATATCTACCTTGACCGAGAACTTGATGAAAATTCAACTGTTCGGAAATTCCGAACAGTTCAAACAGAGGGTAGCCGACAAGTATCTCGTGAAATGGATTATTACAATCTTGATATGGTACTTGCTGTTGGTTATAGAGTGCGGAGCAATATTGGCATTCATTTCCGGAACTGGGCATCCTCTATACTCTCAGAATATATGCGAAAGGGATTTGCGCTTAATGATGAGCGCCTTAAAAATCCAAAAAAATTTGGCCAGGATTATTTTGATGAATTACTTGAGCGTATTCGTGACATTAGAGCATCTGAAAAACGTGTGTACATGAAAGTTCGTGATATTTTTGCTACATCAGTAGATTATGATCCCAAAAGTGAGCAGGCAGATAGATTTTTCAAAACTGTTCAAAATAAGCTACATTACTCCGTTCACGGCCATACTGCGCCTGAATTAATTCATGAACGCGCAGATGCTACTAAGGATAATATGGGATTAACTTCTTTCAAAGGAGCAAAAGTCAGAAAATCCGATGTTACAATTGCAAAAAATTATCTTCACAAAGATGAGATTGAAAATTTAAACCGTATTGTCACAATGTATTTAGATTATGCCGAGGATCAAGCAAAACAGCGCATTCCTATGTATATGAGTGACTGGGAAAATCGCTTAAACGCTTTCTTACAGTTTACTGGACGTAAAGTGTTAGATAACAATGGACACATTTCCAGAGAAGATGCTGATCGTTTTGCTAAAGAACAATATGAAATCTTTGATTATCACAGAAAAGCCTTAGAGTCACATTCTGAAGAATTGGATATATTACCAGTTCTTCCAGAAGAACATAAATAGTAAAAGACCGCTCAGTGTTACCAGCACTGAACGGCCTCTTACATAGATTTTCTCCTGCCAGTCTTCTGGCCAGATATAATCCAACTTATGCACCTGAATTATATCATCTCCAGGGCGTCTGCGCAAGGGGCGTCTTTTTTGTACCCATTTTTCATAAAATAAAGCAAATACCAGGAGATGATAACATGAAAAAAGAAGAAGACACTGTAAAAACAGCTGCGCTCTACATCCGCGTCAGCACCGATAAACAGGAAGAACTGTCCCCGGACTCCCAGAGGCGCCTGCTCTTAGACTATGCCAAAAGCCACAATATGATCGTGTCCAACCAGCACATCTACACGGAAAATGGTATTTCCGGCCGGAAGGCGGATAAGCGGCCAAAGTTCCAACAGATGATCGCTGCCGCCAAGTCTGACGAGCATCCCTTTGATGTGATCCTGCTGTGGAAGTTTTCCAGGTTCGCCCGCAATCAGGAAGAAAGCATCGTCTATAAGTCCATGCTGCGGAATAAATGCCATGTGGATGTGGTCAGTATCTCCGAGCCACTGATTGAAGGCCCATTCGGCGGCCTGATCGAGCGCATTATTGAGTGGATGGATGAATTTTACTCTATCCGACTTTCCGGTGATGTTACCAGGGGAATGACAGAGAATGCTCTGCGTGGTGCCTACCAGTGTCGGCCGCCTCTGGGATACCGCATTCCCCACCACAAAGCTACTCCGGAGATCATTCCAGAAGAAGCCGCCATCGTTCAGCTGATCTTCGATAAATATGTAAATGAAAAGATGTCCTTATTCGCTCTAACCAAATATCTGAATGCCCAGGGATACAAAACCAGCCGTGGAAAACCCTTTGAAAAGCGTTCCCTGGAGTACATTATCCAAAATCCCGGCTATGCAGGAGATATCCGCTGGAACCGGACCATAAACGAAACCAATGAAATACGTGATCGGTCTGAGTGGATCATCCGTCCCGGTCACCACCCGGCTATTATCAGCAAAGAACTCTTTGAGCAGGCTCAAGAGCGTTTTAATAAAGAATACACACCCAGAAATGCCAAGCCTTCCGAAGTGACCAAGCATTGGCTCTCAGGGCTTCTAAAATGCTCCGGCTGTGGTCGGTCCCTTTCTTCCTGCGTAGTCCACAGAAAGTCACTACCGGATACTTTCTATTTCCAGTGCTACGGATACTTAAAAGGCAAATGTTCCACTAACTGCTATGTCAATGAAAGTGTGATCGGCCCTGCTGTTTTAAACGCTCTTAAGGATGCCCTTAACAACGGATCCGTTTCTTACTCCCTGCGCCAGCGTCAGACAGACCATGCTCCAGATGCTGAAATTAAAAATATTGAAAAGAAATTGTCTCGACTGGACTCAAAGGAACTTCGTGCAAAAGAAGCTTACATAGATGGAATTGACACCATAGAAGAATACCGGGCTAACAAAGAACGTATCAGCCAGGAACGAACAGAACTGGAAGAACAGCTAGCTAAACTCACCCAGGTACCAGAAGAACCGGAAGACAATACCAGGAAAATGCTGCAGAGCATCTCCTCTATCCTGGACATCCTGCAGTCTGACTCCTTCACTCCCCAGGAGAAAAATGCAGCCCTGAAAAGCATTGTAGAGAAGATCACCTACGACCGGGCTAACAGTCACATTGACGTAGATTTTTATTTGACCGAAAATCCAGAAATGCCCGCAAACCCTTGATTTATGCGGGTTTGCGGGCATCTATACGCACTGGCAATTTGGTTGACACAATGGGGATCCTGCTCCTTAGGCCAGCAGGGCTACAGCCCTATTGAGATCCTTCGCTATTACTACGGTGACAGCATCTATATCAACACAGCGGAACAGATTGCCGGGATCCCTGCTTCCTGGCCGGGCTATGACCTGACAGTGGGAAGTTCCGGTGATAAGGTCCGCCAACTTCAGGAGCAGTTAGATGCCATTGCCCAGATATATACAGCAATCCCCCGCATCCAGCCTGACGGCATCTACGGACAGCAGACAGCGGCTGCAGTGCGGGAATTCCAGAATATCTTCGGTCTGCCCCAGACAGGTGTCACCGACTTTGCCACCTGGTATAAGATCTCCCATATCTATGTGGGGATCACACGGATCGCAGAGCTGTATTGACCATGCCTTTCACACCTTTTTGCCGCCCCTCTGGGCGGCTTAGGATGTGCACTGGCGCAATTATGCCCTATCTTCCCCGCATCTTCTTCCGATACACCGATGGCGCACATCCCTTGATCCGCACAAATACCTTTGAATAATAATTGGAGTCATTAAAACCGGCTCCGGCTGCTGCCTCTGCCATCGAACAGCCAGGATCCAACAGATCTGCCAGACTGCGCTCGATCCGATATTCCAGAATAAAGTCAAACAATGTCTTTTTCATATATTTCTTAAATAAACGGCTGCACTGGCTGGTACACATATATACATTTTCCGCGATCTGGTCAACAGTCAGTTTCTTATCATAATTTTTTTCGATAAAACGTAAGATCTCACGGATCCGTTCATAATCCTTCTGTTCTTTTCCGGAAATTCCCTTTTTCCGGTCCACATTTAGCACAAGAAGCTGCCAGAATTTCAACAACTTTCCAGTCAGTTCCATTTCATATCCATCTTCCTGTCCGTCATAGGCAGAAATGATCCCCCGTATCAATTCAATCATCTCTCCATGCCACTCCTGGCTCCCATCAAAAACAACGGCACAAAGCGCTCCGTCCCGGACCACAGGCATCACATATTTCTCATAAATAAGACTGTTTTCATATCCATAGATCAGCTTTGGATCGAAAGTAATAGAAATATAATGGCAGTCCTGTCCCTCCACCATTCCACCAGAATGAAGGCTGTTTGCATTTCCAAACAACGCCTGTCCCTCTTTTAAAATATAGGTATTTCCGTTTACATGGTATTCGATCACCCCATCTGTAACAAGGGTCAGTTCCACCTCCGGATGCCAGTGCCAGAGAAAAGCCCCTGTTTCATAGCCGGAAAGACACTCCCTGCTGACTAAAACAGGGAACTGAAAACTTCCATGTTCTTTTAACTCTTTCTGGGATTTATTGGTTATGATCTGCATAAGGACCTCCGCGCAGGATATTACCTGTTTTTAGCAATATACTCAAGGAAAACTGCTTATTTTTATTATATAATACAAGTATCTTACCTGTCTACACTGTTGCAACAGGAAAACAGGCCATCATGCAAAAAGGAGCGTGTTCTAACATGGATGAAACTTTTATGAAAGCCAGAGCCTATCTTGCACAAAACTATTCTGACCCGGAACTGTCCCTTACAGACCTGTGCCATTATCTTGGTTTTAGCTGCTCCTATTTTTCCACACTTTTTAAACAGAAGACCGGTTTAAACTACAGCCATTATATTACCAGCCTGCGCTTAGAACAGGCAGCCAGGCTTTTAACAGATACAGATGATACGGCTCTTTCCATCGGCTATCAGGTAGGCTACTCCGCCCCCAACTACTTCAGCCGTGCTTTTAAAAAATTTTATGGGATCTCCCCATCCCGTTACAGAGAACAAAACAGAGTTCCTACCGTGTAATATCCAACGGCAGGAACTCTTTTCTTAATAGATCGCAGCCTCCCGCACCAGATATGCCGGATAACCTGCTCTTTTTACATTCTGTTCCATGCGGATCCCGTTTTCCATATCTAAAAATGCTCCCACACGGACTTTGTATAATCCCTCATCATATACAATAAACGCAGGAAAACCTGCCGACTGCAGCTCTCCCGCCAGTCTCATGGCCCTTCCACGATCTCTAAATGCACCTGTCTGGACCTGGTAATAAAGAGGCGTCTGCTCTTTCTGTTCCCGCAAAGTAGTCAGTATCCCATCTGCGATCGCCCTTGCAATGGCGTCAAAATTCCGGTCAAAAAAAGCATTATCCGAAGGATTATCAATAAATCCCACCTCTGCTAACACTGCCGGCATCTGGGTCTTTCTAAGGACTACCAGTCCCGGCCGTTCCTCGATCCCCTGGTCTTTCAATCCCAGTTCCACCAAATTTTTTAAAATGTTTTCTGCCAGGACTGCTGCTGTCCCGGAGTCCTCATATACCAGTACAGATGCCCCGCTTCCTGTTCCCGGCACTGGCATGGCATTGCGGTGAATGGAAACAAACAGATCCGCTCCGGACCGGTTGGCGATCTCTGCCTTTTCCTGAGGCCGGTCGTATACATCTGTAGTCCTTGTATACAATGTGCTTACTCCATTTTCCTCTAAAATACGCCCTACCGCAAGAGTCAGGCGCAGGGTATCATCTTTTTCCTTTCTTCCATTATAAATGGCACCTGGCTCATCCCCGCCATGTCCCGCATCCAGAATGACCTTTTCATTTCCGGTCATAAAACAAGCTCCCTCACATATGTCTGTCTCTATACCATATGTGAGGGAGCTTATGAATGTTACACTTCATCCACATCCACACCTCTTGGGCCTACGTGGGTGGAGAATACGATCTGTGTACTGGTCTTTCCAAATTTCTGAAGCTGTCCAATAAAAATATCCAACTCCATGGTACTGTGAAAAGCAACTTTCATTAACATGGAATACTCTCCTGTTACACAGCTGCATTCCAGTACATTTGGTACAGACTCCGCAAATGCGTAAAACTTTGGTTTATCTTCCGGTATCACATCCAGGTTGATAAATGCCAAAATGTGATACCCTAATTTCATGGGGTCTACCATGGCATGATACCCGGCGATCACCCCGTCTTTTTCCAGTTTTTCGATCCTTGCAGAAACAGCCGGAGATGACAGAAAGGTTTTTTCTGCAATGGTCTTTAAAGACATCCTGGCATTTTCCTGCAAAAGTTTTAATATTTTACGGTCGATATCATCCATGAGCATTAAGACTTCCTCCTGTGTTCGGTTTGTTCTATTACTTCTTTAACGCTTTCATACGTTCTACTGCTTCTACTGTATTTTCGTAGGTATTAAATGCAGTCAGACGGAAATATCCTTCTCCGCTTGGTCCAAAGCCGCTTCCCGGTGTTCCAACTACATTTGCCTCAGAAAGGAGGTAATCAAAGAACTCCCAGCTGGTCATTCCCTCATTGACCTTCATCCATACATAGGGGGAATTCACACCACCAAATACAGTATAACCTGCTTCCTTTAATCCGTCATAGATCACTTTTGCATTTCTCTTATAGTAAGCAACCTGCTCCATGACCTGTTTATTTCCTTCTTCTGAGTAAACAGCTTCTCCTGCTCTCTGCTCAATGTAAGGAGCACCGTTGAACTTGGTTCCGTGACGTCTTGCCCATAAAGAATGAAGCATTACATCACCGCTCTTTAAGTCTTTCGGGATAACGGTATATCCTAAACGGACACCTGTAAATCCAGCCTTCTTTGAGAAAGAACGGAACTCAATGGCACAGGTTCTTGCTCCCGGAATCTCATAAATACTGTGAGGAACATCATCCTCAGAAATATAAGCCTCATACGCTGCATCATATAAAATTACAGCGCCTTTTTCATTTGCGTAATCAACCCATACCTTTAACTGATCCTTTGTAAGGGTAGTTCCTGTTGGGTTATTTGGAACACAAAAATAAATAAGATCCGGTGTTTCCTTTGGAAGTTCCGGAACAAAACCGTTCTCTGCAGTACACGGCATGTAGATCACATTGCTCCAGGTTCCCTTTTCTGTATCATACTCACCGGTACGGCCGGCCATAACATTGGTATCCACATAAACAGGATAAACCGGGTCGCAAACTGCAATCTTGCTGTCTGCGCTGAAGATTTCCTGAATGTTACCGGTATCGCTCTTTGCACCGTCAGAAACGAAGATCTCATCTGCCTCGATCTGGCATCCTCTTTCCTGAAAGTCCTTCTTTGCAATGGTCTCTCTTAAAAATGCATATCCCAGATCAGGTGCATATCCGTGAAAGGTTTCAGCATGTCCCATTTCATCAACTGCCTTATGCATAGCATCAATGATCGCCGGTGCGATAGGAAGGGTTACATCACCAATTCCCAGACGGATCAGTTTCTTATCCGGGTTCTCTTTCTGGTAAGCAGCTACTTTTTTTGCAATGGTTGAAAACAGGTAGCTTCCCGGCAGTTTCAGATAATTTTCATTCACTCTAAACATACTTTCATCCTCCATTAACGCAAACGCTCCCAGGACCTTTGAACCCACAACGTCGTAGATCCAAGGCCTGAGAGTGTATATTTTACAGGTTTACTATATTCTCTGAAAGAATATAGGCATATTTATTTTTCGGATAAATCATAATATATTTCTTCCGGGATGTCAATACTTCCGTGAAATACTTCTTTTGCAGGTCCTGTCATAAACAGATGCCTGCTTTCCCGGTCAAAGTGGATGAGCAGGTCGCCGCCCCGTAGAGATACACGCACCTCATCATCCGTAAAACCTCTTAAGATAGCTGCCATGGCACTGGCTGTAGCTCCTGTACCGCAGGCCCAGGTTTCCCCGCTGCCTCTCTCCCACACACGCATGCGGATGTGGTCTCTGCTCTTTACTTCGATAAATTCAGAATTTACACGGGCCGGCTGGAAACGTGGATGATTTTCATAGGACGGGCCGATCTTTTCCAGATCCAGGTCATTGATTCCTTCTGTAAAATAGACTGCATGAGGATTTCCCACACTGATTCCTGTAAATTCCTGTTCTGTACCGTCAATTACGATCTTTTCCGGAAGTTTGGAAGTCAGTTCTGCTTCTCCCATATCTACAGTCAGCATCACTGCTTTTCCGTCTTCTACCTGGATATCCAATGTCTTGATACCTCCTAATGTTTCCACAGTAATGATCCGTCTGTCCTTATCTACGATTCCATGATCATACACGTATTTTCCTACACAACGTACACCATTTCCACACATAATTCCTTGGGAACCATCTGCATTGTACATATCCATACGGCAGTCTGCCTTATCAGACGGGCAGATCAGGATCAGCCCATCAGAACCAATGCCAAAATGGCGGTCGCTGACATATTTGGACACTTCCCCCGGATGTTCCACTTTTTCCTTAAAGCAATCTACATACACGTAGTCATTGCCAATTCCCTGCATTTTTGTAAATTCCATCTCACACCTCATACATTATCCTGCATTCTCTTATACGTGGATCAGACTGATGATCATCTGGGCCGTTTCCACCAGATTGGTCCCACTGTCCATACTGCATTTTTGTATATATCTGTGGGCTTCCGACTCCGTCATATTGTTACGGTCCATCAAAAGCGCCTTTGCCTCATTGATCAGATCCTGTTCTTCCTTGCTGCGCTCCCTTGGCCTGCTGCGCAGTTTCCTGCGAATGCGCTGCTGCGCCTGGAGCATCATATCCAGCGTACTTAACAGATCATGCACCCTAAGGGGCATAGGAAGACATACCACCCCGGACATCTGTATCCCGCTCCACCTTGCAGGAGATGCCAGCACCAGCATCTCAAAGTTAGAAGAAAGGCACTGTCTCAGTTCGTCGTACATCATATCTTCAAACCGGTATCCGCAGACTACGATCCCACCGCTCAGATCTTCCGCAGCTGAAAGAACCTGTGACCCTGACATGCAGACAGCAGCCACTTCATATCCGCTTCTTACCAGAATACCTTTTATGCTTTTTCCATCTTCCGGTTTGGAAAATGCCACGATTATATTAGCCACATGTCTCACCTCCGGGTAAACCTAGTTTTCCTGCTTGTAACTGTTATTTACAATTCAGCCATGGCATCTTCTTGTTTCCATATTCATGAAAACAAGAAGCTTGGTGGGTCCACCATATGCTGATTTGGATGAAAAAGTGCTTATGCAAGTAAACTTGCAACACGCTTTCTCATCCAAACCAGCGCATGGCTGAACTGTAACTTTAATACTTATACAGGTACTGATTTACCTCCCAGTCAGTGACCTGGGCCCTGAAATCTCTCCACTCTTCTTCTTTTGCTTCCAGATATTTGACATAAATATGCTCGCCTAATATCTCACGGATAAAGGAATTATCCCGGTATGCCTCAATAGCATCCCCCAGTGTTTCCGGGATCCGTTCCACATGCTTATTCTTTAATGTTTCCGGCTCCATGCCAAAAAGGTTGCCCTGGATACATGGAGGCAGCTCCATCTCTTTCTCAATGCCGTCAAGACCGGCCTGAAGGCAGGCTGCCAGTGCCAGATAAGGGTTCATGGCAGAGTCCGGGCAGCGAAGTTCGATCCTGGTTCCTTCTCCTCTTGGAGACGGGATGCGAATCAGGGAACTGCGGTTGGAAGTCGGTGACCACGCAATATAGATCGGCGCGTCATATCCCGGTACCAGACGCTTATAAGAGTTTACAAGGGGGTTGGTCAGAATGGTCATTTCCTTCATATGTCCTAAAATACCTGCCATAAAACGGTAAGCCAGCTGGCTTAATCCCAGCTCATCACTGTCGTCTGCAAACAGGTTGTGTCCGTCCTCGTCGGACAGGGACATGTTAATATGCATACCGGAGCCATTGACTCCTTCCTTTGGTTTGGGCATAAAAGTGGCATGAAGTCCATGGCGCTTGGCAATGGTCTTGGCTGCCATCTTAAAAGTCATAATGTGATCTGCTGCCTCAAGACCTTCTGTATACTGCAGATCGATCTCATGCTGGGCCGGAGCAATCTCATGGTGGCTTGCTTCCACCTCAAAGCCCATATCTTCCAGATTGAGCACAATATCTCTGCGCACATTTTCCCCAAGATCAATAGGGGAAACGTCAAAATAGCTGGCTCTCTCATGAGACTGGGTAGTAGGCCTTCCCTCTTCGTCCGTGTGGAACAGGAAAAATTCACACTCCGGTCCAACCTGGAACGTATATCCCATATCGGCAGCACGCTTTACAGCCCGTTTTAACACATATCTTGGATCCCCGATAAAAGGGGTTCCGTCCGGATTGTATACATCACAGATCAGTCTTGCCACTTTGCCCTGCTGAGGACGCCACGGAAAGATCTCAAAGGTATCCAGGTCCGGATGCAGGTACATATCGGACTCATCAATGCGCACAAAGCCCTCAATGGCAGAACCATCAAACATGCAATCATTATTTAATGCCTTATTAAGCTGACTGGCTGTAATAGCCACATTTTTAAGGATACCGAAAATGTCTGTAAACTGAAGGCGGATAAATTCTACGTCTTCATCTTCTACCATGCGAATAATGTCTTCCCTACTGTATTTACTCATATCCATTCTTCCTCTCTGGCAGCCGTTTTCCCATGCATCTGACAAAATCCTGGGGGCTTTTGTGCCTTTATCTATACCACTTACAGAACCTGCCACCGGCAGCTTCTTTCAGATGTATAACAACAAAAAGGCAGCTGCAAAGTGAACCGTTCATTTTGCAACTGCCCCTTTTTTTTTAAATATAGCAGTAGAATTTTTATTTGTCAACAGGCGATATCAGCCTATACCAGCTTCAACTGTTCTGTAAAATAACTTCCCAGGCTGATGCTTCCCACATAACCTACATCGCCGGTAAGAAAGATCTCCCCGTCTTCCCGGATCTCTACTTCCATGGTACCTTCCGGCATCTGCACGATCATTTTCGGATCTGTAAGTCCCAGTCTGTAAGCTGCCGCAGCTGCTGCACAGCAGCCGCTTCCGGACGCCAATGTATAACCTGCACCTCTTTCATAAACTTCTGTCTGTAAATGAGTGCGGTCCAACACCTTGATGATCTGGGTATTGATCTTTTCCGGAAACTGCTTTGCTGTCTCAGAATATTTACCGATCCTGCATACCAGATCCTTTGAGATCTCATCCATTAAGATCACCAGATGGGGATTTCCAACCGAAATACAGGTTACCGGATAAGGAATGTGGCCAAATACCATGGTCTCATTGATGATCTCCCTGCGGGGACCTTCTACCGGCACCTCATCACTCCAGAAACTTGCTTTTCCCATAGAGGCTTTTAAGCGGGTCCCCTCTTCGTTTAAATAATGGATCTCGATCTCTTTTTCATCTGTATAAATGGTAATGTCTTTCTTCTGGACATAATCTGCGTCTTTTAAGTACTTTGCAAAAATACGGATCCCATTTCCGCTGTTTTCTGTCTGGCTTCCATCGGAATTCCAGATGATCATATGGATCTTTCCCTCTTTAAAAACAGGACCTTCCAGAATACCATCTGCCCCTACTCCAAGATTGCGGTTGCAAAGTAATTTTACTCTCTCCGGTGTCAGTTCCATCCCATTGCGTTCCGGATCAAATACCAGATAATCATTTCCCAAACCGTGATATTTCTCTAATTTTAATCGCATGACCTTACCTCTCCTTTTCTTCTACACTCATTATATGCCACATTATTTCATAAATATATTCATTTAATGCTGTATTATATTGCAAATAATGCTATTATAAATGATAATAACGAACTTAATGAATACAGGAGATTTTCCATGACAAATTCCCCATCCACGCCCCAGGGCTACCTTTTAGAAGACTTCCGCCTTTTCCATTTAAAAGATCAGATTTCAAGGACTTACAGCTTCCATCACCATGATTTTTTAAAGATAATGATCCTTCTTTCCGGAAATGTGACCTATGTGGTGGAAGGCCGTTCTTATCCACTGGCTCCCTGGGACATGGTCCTGGTAGACCGCGGGCAGGTACACCGGCCGGTAGTAGATACCGCCCAACCATATGAGCGCATCCTGCTCTATCTCTCTCCCACTTTTCTGGAAACATACAGCACAAAAGAAGCACCTTTGACCAGGTGCTTTGAAACTGCCCAGTACCGCCATTCCCAGGTCCTGCGCCTTTCCCAGGAAACGCTGGCTCCTTTTAAAGTCCTGCTTCAGAAATTAGAAGCAAACACCAATTTCAGAAATGATGATTTTGCAGCTCCCTTACTTGCAAAAGCCCTGTGCCTGGAATTTCTCATTGAATTAAACAGGATCACCCTCTCCCCCAAAGCCGGATTTCTCACAGAAAGCACCCTGGATTACCGCATTTCCGGCCTGTTGGCCTATATCAACAGCCATTTGGAAGAGCCTATGGACGTAGCTTCCCTTTCTGCTTTAAGCGGCTTAAGCTCCTATCACATGATGCGCCTGTTTAAACAGGAAACCGGCTATACGGTTGGAAATTACATTACGGAAAAGCGGCTGATCAAGGCAAGAGACCTGATGAGCCAGGGCACCTGCGCCACACAGGCCTGCTACCTCTGCGGTTTCCAGAACTATTCCTCCTTTTTACGTGCATACAAAAAACGCTATCCAGGACGCCCCAAAGACATCCTGAACAGCGTTTAATATCCTGTTTCACTTTATCCAAGTGTAGTATAGCCGTAAGCATTTACCAGTGCATCCAGCTTTATTCCCTTTTCGCAAAGAGGGCATTTTCTGTAATCATAATAAATATAATCGGTCACATCCTCCGGGCTGTAGATGGATGTGATCGGGCATCCGTTTAACTCATCCAGTGTACTAAACACAGCCGCTGCGCTCTGCAGTTTTCCGCCATAATACTGGATCGCCTCAATACTCTTATTCAGACTCAGTCCCGTTGTCACAACAGCTGTAAGGATCACCACATTTTTCCCATGGACCATCGGTAAAATATTCTCACGAAATACCATCTGGCTGTTGCTGTTATATTCCGGAGTGATCACATAAATAGTCTTGTGGGCGTTGGTAGAAAGAACACCGGCCCTTGTCAGCTCTTCTGCCAGATAAGCTCCGATCACCTGGGTTCCTTCCAGACACACGATCGTATCCACTACCTTGTCAAATAAAAACCGCTCTGCCAGGTGCTTTGCAACCTCCTGTGCTTCACTGAGTCTTGTCTTAAGGGTGGTCATGTCCAGATAATAATTAATATGGGCATGATTGGTAGCAAAATGTCCCGGTGTTGCCTTAAGAGGTGCCTTACTTCCCGATGCAAAGATCTTTACATAACGATTATCCATAAATGTGCCTCCTTTTCAGAAAAGTTACTGATATTCCCCTTATTTTTTAATAATATTATACAAAACCAAGATTATATTCGCAAGACTTTTATGCAAAAAGGACAGCCATTTCTGACTGTCCTCACTGATCTACAGATCCATTTTCAGTTTTATACCTGCTGGTCTTCCCTAGACTGGTCTGGCTTTTCTTCTGAAGCATCTGCTACAATATTTTCTGCACCTGCTTCATTTTCTTTTTCTTCTGCAACAGCTGTCTCCGGACTTTCAGCTGCATCCTCTTTCTCCAGATGCTCTGTATCCGGAATACCTTCGCCGTCTTCCTTCTTCTCCTCCGGCTCCGGCAATCCCTTCACCTCACGGAAGATCTTCATAAATTCCTTACCTGTAATGGTCTCTTTCTCGATCAGGAACGCTGCGATCTTATCCATAGCTTCTCTGTCATCGCTTAACAGACGGATTGCCTCATCATAAGCATTTTTCAGGATCTTCATAACTTCCTGGTCAATGTCTGCTGCTGTGGCATCACCGCAGTTTAATACAGTACGGCCGGTCAGATACTGGTTCTCCTGGCTCTCAAGTCCCATAAGACCGAATTTCTCAGACATACCATACTGGGTCACCATAGCTCTTGCCAGATTGGTAGCCTGCTGGATATCATTGGCTGCACCGGTGGTAACAGTCTCAAAAACGATCTCCTCAGCTGCACGGCCGCCCATTAACTCAACCAGTCTTGCCTCTAATTCCTTCTTGGTACTTAAATACTTCTCTTCTTCCGGCACATTCATAACATATCCCAAAGCACCCATAGTTCTTGGAACAATGGTGATCTTCTGGACCGGTTCAGAATGTTTCTGCAGAGCACTGACTAATGCATGACCTACTTCATGGTAAGATACAATGCGGCGCTCTTCCTTGCTCATAATGCGGTCCTTCTTCTCCTTACCAACAAGAACCACCTCAACTGCCTCAAACAGATCCTTCTGGGAAACAGCGTTTCTGCCGTTCTTAACCGCATTGATGGCAGCCTCGTTCATCATATTGGCAAGGTCCGCACCAACAGCGCCGGAAGTTGCAAGGGCAATTTCCTTAAAGTCTACAGTCTCATCTAACAGCACATCTTTGGAATGTACTTTTAAAATGCTGATACGTCCATTTAAGTCTGGTTTATCTACAACTACACGGCGGTCAAAACGTCCTGGACGAAGAAGAGCCGGATCCAGGATCTCCGGACGGTTGGTTGCACCAAGAACTAAAAGTCCCTTTGTAGAGTCGAAACCATCCATCTCAGAAAGCAGCTGATTTAAAGTCTGCTCACGCTCATCATTTCCGCCCATACGGCTGTCACGGCTGCGTCCGATGGCATCGATCTCATCAATAAAGATGATACAAGGAGCATTTTCCGTTGCATTCTTAAACAGGTCACGGACACGGGATGCGCCCACACCTACGAACATTTCCACAAAGTCAGAACCTGACAGGGAATAAAATGGAACATGTGCTTCACCGGCTACTGCCTTTGCAAGAAGGGTCTTACCGGTTCCCGGAGGGCCTACTAACAGGGCACCCTTTGGAAGCTTCGCACCGATCTTGGTGTACTTTCCAGGATTGTGAAGGAAATCCACGATCTCAGTTAAAGACTCTTTTGCTTCATCTTCACCTGCCACATCTTTAAAAGTAATTCCTGTTTCTTTCTGGACGTACATCTTGGCGTTGCTCTTGCCTACGCCCATAATTCCGCCGCCGCCCATACGCTTCATGGTAAAGTTCATAATAAACAGCAGGAACAGGAATGGAAGTGCATAACTTAATATCTCTAACAGTAATGCATTGGAAGTATTATTTTCCCTGTTTGTAACAACGTTGTTCTTTAAAATACGGTCTACAAACTGGTAATCTCCTTCCAGACGTACTACATAGTACTTCATCTGCTGGGAATAGTTGGTGTCATCTGCCTTTGGCTTTACCTCAATAATGGTGCTTCCAACGCTGATGGACTCTACCTTGCCATTTTCTACCATGTTTACAAACTCATTGTAAGACAGTTCCTGACGCTGTCTGGCGTTGACAGTGGAGTTCATCCAGCCCACGATCAGGATCGTCAGCAATGCAGCGATCACCAGCATGGTAATGGTTTGCCAATTACTGTTCTGATTCTGTTTGTTGTTATTATCCATACTGTATAAATTCTCCCTCTAACAGGCTTTTTCGTGCACGCATAAAATGTGCCAGAGCCTATTCTTTTCTATTATAATGTGAGTCTAACCATAAATCAAGGAAAGAACTATTAAAATTCTGAAAACAAAAGCAGGATCTTCCCCTTCATCTCCACTTTAGATTATTAGTTTTTTAAGATTTTTACATTTTTTTGAAAAAAGTCCCTAGATTTCTGATTTCCATAGTTGTATAATATATCAGTTTTTAATAAAACCGTAAACAAAAACCTATACCCAACTTACCACTAAAAGGAGGTTCCCCACTATGCCAGTAAAATACGTATTCGTAACCGGCGGCGTTGTTTCCGGACTTGGAAAAGGCATTACCGCAGCTTCCCTTGGCCGTCTTTTAAAAGCCAGAGGTTACAAAGTTACCATGCAGAAATTTGACCCCTACATCAATATCGATCCAGGTACCATGAACCCGGTACAGCACGGCGAAGTTTTCGTTACCGATGACGGCGCTGAAACTGACCTTGACCTTGGACATTATGAGCGTTTCATCGATGAGAGCCTGACTAAAAATTCCAACGTAACTACCGGTAAAGTTTACTGGACCGTTCTGCAGAAAGAGCGCCGTGGAGACTTTGGCGGAGGTACGGTACAGGTCATCCCCCACATCACCAATGAAATTAAGAGCCGTTTCCACCGCAATTATAATGATAACGAAACCGAGATTGCCATCATCGAAGTTGGCGGTACTGTTGGCGACATCGAAAGTCAGCCATTCTTAGAGGCGATCCGCCAGTTCCAGCATGATGTTGGCCCAGGCAACACCTGTCTCATCCACGTCACCCTTATCCCTTATTTAAAAGCATCTGAAGAATTAAAGACCAAACCAACCCAGGCAAGCGTAAAAGACCTGCAGGGAATGGGAATTCAGCCGGACATCCTGGTATGCCGTTCCGAGCATCCGTTAGATGACAATATCAAGAGCAAGATCGCATTATTCTGTAATGTACCAAAGACCCATGTTCTTCAGAACCTGGATGTAGAAGTTCTTTACGAGGTTCCTCTTGTAATGGAAGAAGAGCATCTGGCACAGGTTGCCTGCGAATGCTTAAATCTGCCATGCCCGGAACCAGACTTAAAAGACTGGACCGCTATGATCTATGCATGGAAGCATCCTGAAAAAGATGTGACCGTTGCGCTGGTAGGAAAATATACACAGCTTCATGACGCTTATATCTCTGTTGTAGAAGCATTGAAGCACGGTGCTGTTGCCAACAGGGCACAGGTACACATTAAATGGGTAGACTCTGAGACTGTAACTTCTGAAAATGTAGATGAAAAATTAGGAGATGTTTCCGGTATCCTGGTACCGGGCGGCTTCGGCGACCGTGGTATTGACGGCATGATCTGCGCCATCCGCTATGCAAGAGAGCACCAGGTTCCGTTCCTCGGCCTCTGCCTTGGCATGCAGCTTTCCATCGTAGAATTTGCAAGAGATGTGATCGGCTGGAATGACGCCCACAGCGTAGAATTGGATCCTGCTACTACTCATCCTGTGATCCACCTGATGCCAGATCAGGACGGTATCGAAGATATCGGCGGTACCTTAAGACTTGGTTCCTATCCATGTGTTCTGGATAAAAATTCCAAGGCTTACGGTCTTTACGGCGAAGAAACCATCCATGAGCGCCACAGACACCGTTATGAAGTAAACAACGATTACCGTACTTTCCTTACAGAGCATGGCATGATGTTATCCGGTATGTCTCCTGATAACCGTATTGTAGAAATGATCGAACTGCCAGATCACCCATGGTTCGTAGGAACCCAGGCTCATCCGGAACTGAAGTCCCGTCCAAACCGCCCACATCCACTGTTTAAGGGATTCATTGAGGCATCTTTAAAAAATCAGGACAAATAATAAACAGTAAATTAAAAACCTGGCTGAATAAAAACTATTAAAAAAACACATCCTGTTTACAGCAAGACAGATCACTGATCCAAAAGCTGTTTACAGGAGGTGTTTTTTTATGGAAAAATATAATTTCAAAGACAATTCTGATCTAAAAAATAATACGGCTGAAAATCTCTTTGATGACTCAGACATCCAGGCCTGCTCCGCCACCGACTGCACCGGCCTGATCCCGGCACTGCCACAGGACGAAGCAGAGGTGGAAGCATATGAGGATATTTATCCCTATATCACCAAAGCACAGAAAACGCAGAAACCATAAGATCATTTTTCTTTTACAACTGCATTTTCAAAGCAGATCTCTTTGTCTACCCATTCCTTCATATTATCATGAACGGTAACTTCCAGATTTTCTGCTTTCACATTCTTGGCATTCTTCACATAGATGCCATTGATCTTTCCTTCCTGGAAATCCGGACCGCAGCATGGGCGGAAATCATATCCTTTAATAGGATATTTGGTAGTTTTTTCCAGTTCCAGACGGATATTATTTAATGTAAGATCTTCTATAGGCGCACTGTCCTTTCCTGCAATATAAATACTGCCTTCGCCCTTGCAGCGCACATTGGTAATAGATAATCCTTTGATCTTTCCGGAAGGGATCTCATCTTTCCTGTTGATGGAAGCAATATTGATGGGCTCTGCAAAGCCCCACCAGCACTCAGACACATTTTTTGTACGGATCACACAATTATTGATCAGAACATTTTCAATATTTCCCTGGTCTCTTAACTGGAAGGAAATACCTCTGTTCGTATCATAAATACTGCAGTTATCAATGATGATATCCTTAAAATCATCTACACTTTCTGTACCGATTTTAATGGCAGCACTGGTAGATGCCAGTGTACAGCCGGAGATCACAATATCTTCACAGGGACCATAGTGATGATTTGCTTCTGTAGTCTTTAATACGATACAGTCATCTGCTGCCTCAATATGGCAGTTGCTGATACGTACATGTTTACAGTGGTCCGGGTCAATGCCATCACAGTTTGCCATCATACGGTTATTTAAAATACGGACACCGCTGATCTCCACTTCTTCACATCCAACCAGGTGAGTGGTCCAAAATCCGCTCTTTCTGATCGTTACATTCTGGATGGTCAGATGGGTACAGTGTTCCATCAGGATCAGAGGAATTCGAGGATAGAAGGCACCATCGATCTGATCTTCTCTTACCTCTCCATAATAGATTTCTTCTGAACCATCGATCACACCGCCGCCACTGATGCGTACTCCGTCTGTATCCCTGGAATAGATAAAATACTGCCGCGGTTTTCCATCATACTCGCAGTTTACAAAAGTAGGAACTTCTACCATATGGTCATGTCCCCGCTTTGCCAGCTCACTAATATACTGGTAATCATTCAGATCTTCACTGGCCTTAAGTACAGCCCCTGTTTCTACCACCAGTTCTACATGACTTTTTAATACGATTGAACCGGAAAGATAGGTGTGACCTCCTTCCATTATAACTACACCACCGCCCTGCTCACTGCACAGGTCAATGGCTTTCTGTATAACATGGGCATCATTGGTCTTTCCATCACCTGCTGCCCCCAGCTCCATAACACGATATCCCATTTTGCCTTTGCCTCCTTAAAATAAGATCATAAATCATATGATTTTATTTTCCATTTTTATCCAAAATAGTCAATCCGAAAAACCGTGTCGTTCTGCCACATTTCCGTGTTTTCACAATTTTACGGTTTTTTCCATTTATAAACTGCTTAGTGTCCCAAAGAAGTAATATAATCCGTAGGCGTCATTCCCGTCTGCTTTTTAAACAGCTGTGAAAAATACTGGGGATTGTTTCCACAGCCTACCTGCTCCGCTACATTTTTTATCGGTTCCTCCGGATTTTTTGCGATCAGTTCCTTGGCCTTTCCAATACGCATTTTTGTAAGATACTGGGAAAATTTCTGTCCGGTTTCTTTGTAAAATTTCTTGCTTACATAATCTACATTCATAAATAAATAATTTTCAGCGATCCATTTTAGCGTAAGGGCCGAATCCTGAAGGTGCTGCTCCACATAGACATAGATCTGGGATACCATAGGTGAAACTGTCTCTTCTCCTTCTTTTAAACTTACCAGGTCCCGGAATTTGTCAGAGATCATCGTTCTTAAAAGATCCAGATCTTCTTCTTTTTCCATCTTAGTCAGCCACTGGGCCAGATCTACAGTGGAAAACGTCTGAAAATCCGAAGCCATTTTCAAAAACAGATTTCCTGCCAGCTGCTTTAAAAAGTCTATATTATCAATACTGTTTAACAGTTCCACCGCCTGATCCGTCTTTTCCCGGTTGCCCTCCTGAATCTGCTGATACAGAACACGGATCTGATCAATGACCCAGTTATAATTACAGATAGCTGTAATATGAAAATGGTTTATGTAATAGATCATGCTGTAACGCAGAAGTTTTCCTGTTACCTGGGTAAGAAGTGTCTTTAAAGAAGAATAATTCTCCTCCCGGATCTCTGTTGTGATCTTCTGCCCCTCCGGTGAAAGCTGCTGCAAAAACACATGAAGATCGTCACAGGCTTTACCTGCATTCTGCATAAACAGCACCAGGGTATTTTTTACATACATTCCATACAGAATGGTCTGGGGCATTTTTTCTTCCATATATGCTTTCAACTGCTGTAAAAAAGACGGCAGACCCTGAAATTCCAGATAATACACATAAAACAGACGGTAGGCTGCAAAATGAAAATCCAGATACTGTTCATAGGGAGAAATGATCTCCTCCAGCGTCATTTTTTCATCCAGACAGTCATTGATGATACTGGAAAGTACACTGTGGAACATTCCATCATAGAGAACGAACTGCTGCTGGAGCATTTTCCGTTCTCTGGCCTGTTTTTCATGATCTTCCCGGCACTGTTCAATACACTCCAGGATCTGTGTTTCATTACATGGTTTTAAAAGATAATGGCGGATACCATAGCTCATGGCTTCCTTGGCATACTCAAACTCCCCATAACCGGATAAAATAATAAACTGGATCTGCAGGTCAGTCTGACGGATTTTGCGGATCAGTTCCAAGCCTCCCATACCTGGCATACGGATATCCGTAAGTACGATATCCGGTGACTCATCCAGGATCATATCATAGGCTTCGATCCCATTTTTACAAAGTCCGATCACTTCAATGTCATGTTTTTTCCAGTCAATAATATTAAAGATCGTCTCTCGTATAATACGTTCATCATCTGCAATCAGTAATTTCAGCATGTCTCTTCTTCCTTCCGAAACGGCATTTTGATTGTTGCCACTGCAAAATCATGTTCATTTGATAATGTAAGTCCATACTCTTCCCCAAATAAAAGCCGGATCCTCTGGTCGATATTTAACAGACCAATTCCAAACCCATGAGGGCTTCTGCTTTTATTTTTTAATTTTTCCAGCAATTCCTCTTCAAAATTGGAACCTTCATTTCTCACCTGGATCGTAAGAACTCCCTCTTTTACCTCTGCCTGCAAATAAATATGACACACCTCCGTCATTTCTTCCATGCCATAGTGAATGGCATTTTCTACCAGAGGCTGAATGGTAAGAGGCGGGATCATTCCCTCTTTTGCTTTCTCATCTGTGATCACCTTAAACTCCAGCCGTTCCTCAAACCGGATCTTCTGGATGGTGATATAAGAGTCTACCAGTTCCAGTTCATAGGCCAGTGTTACCAGGGTCTTCTGGCTGGAAAGGGAAACTCTTAAAAGATTTCCCAGAGACTCTACCATCTGGGAGATCACTTCATTTCCCATGGCTTTCGCTCTCCAGTTAATCGTTTCCAGTGTATTATACAGAAAATGGGGGCTGATCTGGGAACGCAGCGCTTTTAACTGCGCATCCTTTGCCAGGATCTCATTTACATAATTGACCTTTACCAGATTTTGGATCCTTAATGCCATCTGATGAAACTGATGGTGCAAAGCGCCGATCTCATTAGGCTGTGATCCGTAATCCTCTTCCTCCGGTTCCAGTTCCAGCTCATTCTGGGTAAACAGTTTCATTTTCTGGATCAGGGCATCAAACTGGCGGATGATCCCCCGGATCAGACGACTGGAAAGATACCAGATAAACAAAATCCCAACCAGAAAGATCATAAATGTAGTCTGCATGGAAACGGTAAGCGCACCTGCAACTTCATCAAAGGGCGCCAGTGTCACATAACTGTACTGATAATGGGGAAGCGTTCCTTTCACGGCAAAATATTTATGACCATCATAAGAAACGATCTTATAGGTAGTAAAAGGATCTGTAATCAGCTCCTCTGCCCTCTGATCCGTTAAAGAAGAGGAAGCATAGATCAGGCTTCCGCTCTGATTGGCGATCACCACTTTCTGATCCTTATACTGGGAAGCAAAACGGACTGCCTCAGATACTACCTGTTCCAGGTCCAGGCCGATCACCATATTTCCCAAAGGCTCCAAAGACATGTTCCGGATCTGACGTACATTCCTGCTGAGAAGCATATAAGGCTGCCTGGTAGCATGGGTCCAGGTAACTGCTCCCTCTTTCTCATAACCGTTCTGTATTGCTGCATCTAACAAAAAACCGGGTGTCCGCTTTAACGTGACCCAGTTGGTACAGTTCACATATTCCCCGTTTTTGCTGTAAACAGCTGCATAAGCAATGCCATTGGACCGGAAAAGAGTTGCGTATTCTGTAAGGGCATTATTAATGGTACGGTTATATTCTGTGATCGCCGGCGCGTCTTCCGGTGACGGAAGATCTGACAGACAATCCTGAATAGAAGAAGAACCAAGGATCAGATTAGAAATATATTCTGCATTTTCCATTTTCTGGGAAATCTGAGCTGATGTCACGGAAAGTCTGGATGCCATAGAGTCAAAAAGAAGCTTATTATAGGCATTTGTATACAGCCGGTACCCAAACACAGCACATAACAGCATGGTCACACTGTTAAAAAGCACTATGGTAAGGATCTTATATTTTAAAGACCAGTGCCTGAACCGGCCAATTAATATGCGTATATTTTTTTTCATATATTTCCCGTTTCTTCCTTAATTATTGTATATCTCCTGACATTCACATTATACTTTTTTTCAAAAATAATTCAATTCTGCACAAAAAAGAAGTCGGTTTTTTGAACGAACTGCTCCGTTTTAACTATTAAGAACAAAAAAATTATGCGCTATAATGTGGAACATAAACAAGCAGATATCCTTTCGGACCACGAAAGGATCCAATTTCAAGGAGGTTACAATATTATGAAAAAGAAATTAGCAGTCCTTCTTACTGCAGCTCTTGCCGCTGCATCTTTAACCGCCTGCGGCGGATCTTCTTCCTCAGGCAGCTCTGACACCAGCGCAGCTGATACAAACACTTCCCAGTCTGCACAGTCAGATGGCGGCAGCAGTGATTCCTCCAGCCTGGTTATGGCATGGTGGGGAAATCAGACCAGAAATGAACGTACCCAGAAGATCCTGGACATGTACAGCGAAGAAAATCCTGGTGTTACCATTGACGGACAGTTCTCCGAATTCAACGACTACTGGAACAAACTGGCAACCGCAGCAGCAGGACATTCCATGCCAGACATCGTTCAGATGGACTACAAATATTTACAGCAGTATGTAAACAACAATCTGTTAGTTGATCTTACTCCTTACATTGAGGACGGAACCATTGATACAGCAAGCTGCAACCAGGATGTTTTAAACTCCGGTAAGGTTGGAGATGGCTTATATGCACTGTGCAATGGTATCAATGCACCAGCTCTGTTATACAACAAGACTTTACTTGATGAAAACGGTATCACTGTAAAAGACAACATGACCATGGATGAGTTCATCGCTCTTTCCAGGGAAATCGAAGAAAAAACCGGTTACAAGACCAACCTTTGCTACAACCAGAACGAGCAGTTCTTAGAGTACTTCCTTCGTGCAGATGACATTGTTCTGTACCAGGATGGAAAAATGGGCGGAGAGTCCGCTGAACCATATGTAAACTTCTTCAAACTGTATGAAGATGGTATTAAAGATGGCTGGGTCGTTGATCCTTCTGTATTTGCAGAGCGTACCATCGGTTCTGTTGAACAGGATCCATTAGTATATGGTTCCAGTCCTGAGACCATGTCCTGGTGCTCTTTCTCCTACTCCAACCAGTTAACTGCGATCAAGAACGCAGCTCCGGAAGGCACTGAGATCGGTATCACCACCTGGCCATCTGCAGATCCTGAAAAATCTGACTACTTAAAGCCAAGCCAGTTCTTCGCTATCTCTGCTGACTCCAAAAATCCTGCAGAAGCAGCAAAGATCTTAAACTACATCACAAACTCTGTAGACTGCAACAATGTTCTTCTTGCTGAACGTGGAATCCCGCTGTCCAGTGATGTAGCAGAAGCTATTTCTTCTAACCTGGATGAAAGCAGCCAGCAGGTAATTGACTTCATCTACAATGTTGTAGATCCTCACTCTTCACAGGTAAATCCACCAAGTGCTGATGGTTCCAGTGAAGTAAACGATCTGATCAACAAACTGGAAGAGCAGGTATGCTACGGACAGCTGTCCGCAGAAGATGCAGGCGCACAGCTCTTTGAGCAGGGCAACTCCATTATGGCTTCCAAAGCTTCCAAGTAAACGTATCTACTTTTATTGATTACTCTCTTTTTAATTACCATATCCTTTTATAATTCAGGGCGGTCCTCCCGCCCTGAACCATTGTAAACTATCTTTTATCCCAAGACATCCAAAAACAGGAGGTTTGACATGAAAACCATTCGCAGCTTGTTTAACCGGGAAGATACAGCAGGCATCATGTTTACTCTTCCCTTTACCCTGGGCTTTCTCTTCTTTATGATCGTTCCCATGGGCATTTCCCTTTATTATTCCTTTTGCAAATATAATATTTTGTCCCCGCCTGTTTTTACAGGTCTTGATAACTTTAAAAATATGATCGCTGATGGTACTTTTTTACAGACCATCAAAGTTACTTTCTTCTTTGCTTTTGTATCTGTTCCTTTAAAGCTGATCTTCGCTTTACTGGTTGCAATGCTCCTGTTAAAAAACACCAAAATGTCCGGTATTTACAGAGCAGCTTACTATCTGCCTTCCATTATCGGAGGTTCTGTAGCAGTCGCTATCCTTTGGAAGCGTATGTTCGCTATGGACGGTGTTGTAAATAAACTTTTAGGTTCTATTGGTATTAAAACCAGTATTTCCTGGTTAGGTGATACAAAAACAGCCATCTGGATCCTGATCCTGTTAGCTGTATGGCAGTTTGGTTCTTCCATGCTGATCTTCTTATCTTCTTTAAAGCAGATCCCGACTTCTCTTTATGAGGCAGCCATGGTAGACGGTGCCAACCCGGTATCCCGTTTCTTTAAGATCACACTTCCTCTGCTGACACCAACTATTTTCTTTAACCTGGTTATGCAGATGATCAACGGATTTCTGGCATTTACCCAGTGCTACATCATTACACAGGGTAAGCCAATGAACTCCACTTTGCTTTACACCGTTTATATGTATCAGCAGTCATTTGAGTTTTACAACACTGGTTATGGCGCTGCCATGGCTTGGGTCATGCTGCTGATGATCGGACTGATCACCCTGTTCCTGTTTGCAACCAAGCGGTTCTGGGTATATGAAGGAGGACTGTAGACATGAAGGAAAAACGTCTGGCAGGAGCTGCGCTCTACCACATCATCATATTTGCCATTGGTATCATCATGGTCTATCCTCTGATCTGGATGGTTATGAGCTCCTTTAAGGAGACCAACACCATTTTCACAACCGCCAGTTCCCTGATCCCGGAACATTTTGTAACGGATAACTACGCAAACGGCTGGAAAGGATTTGCAAAGATCTCTTTTTCCACTTTCTTTAAAAACTCTATCTTCATCTCCGTGATCGCTACCATTGGAACCATTGCTTCCTCTGCTGTTGTAGCCTACGGTTTCGCAAGATTTAAGTTCCGTGGAAAAGGAATTTTATTTTCCGCAATGCTGTTATCCATGATGCTTCCTGCACAGGTTCTTATGATCCCGCAGTATCTGTGGTACCAGAAATTAGGCTGGGTCGGTTCTTTCCTTCCCCTGACTGTCCCATACTTCTTCGCGATCCAGGGATTTTTCGTATACCTGCTTTCCAACTTCATCGGCGGTATTCCGATCGAACTGGACGAAGCAGCAAAGATCGACGGCTGTTCCTACTGGGGCATCTTTACAAGGATCATGATCCCTCTGATCAAACCGGCTGTTGTAACCGGCTGTATCTTCTCCTTTATGTGGAGATGGGATGATTTCCTTTCTGCCCTGCTTTATATCAATAAAACCGCCATGTATCCGGTCAGCCTGGCATTAAAACTGTTCTGCGACCCAGGTTCTTCTTCCGACTACGGCGCTATGTTCGCAATGGCAAGCCTTTCCATCCTTCCATCCGTACTGATCTTCATTTTCTTCCAGAAATACCTGGTAGAAGGAATTAGTACCTCTGGTCTGAAGGGTTAAACCAAACAGATAAGCATTTCCATTTCAACCAGCAAATGCGCTGTTGGCGCATTCGGGATATGTATAATACATAAAAAAGCCCATGCAGCTGCCATTCAGGCAGCCTGCATAGGCTTTTTTCTCATTCTTTTTATTTCTCATGCATAAATCTTCCAAGGAATTCCATCGTCTGCTCTCTTTGAGGATTTGCAAAAATATCAGCCGGTGTTCCCTCTTCTACGATGACACCGTTTGCCATGTATACAACATGGGTAGATACATCTCTTGCAAATGCCATCTCATGAGTAACAATGATCATGGTCAGACCTTCTTTTGCAAGCTTGCGCATAACTTCCAGAACCTCTCCAACCATCTGGGGATCCAGCGCGGATGTGGGCTCATCAAACAGCAGTACCTCAGGCTCCATAGCCAGGGCTCTTGCAATGGCTACACGCTGTTTCTGACCGCCGGAAAGCTGTCTTGGTTTTGCATTGATATAAGGAGCCATGCCAACTTTTTCCAGGTAATACATGGCCTTCTGCTTTGACTCTTCCTTACCCTTCTTTAACACCTTGACCTGTCCCACCATGCAGTTTTCAAGAACGGTCATGTTGTTGAACAGGTTAAAGCTCTGGAATACCATACCAACTCTGGAACGGTATTTCGGTGCATTTACCTTTGCATCGGCAATGTTATTTCCATGATATAAAATCTCGCCGGTAGTCGGTGTTTCCAGTAAGTTTAAGCAGCGAAGCAAGGTGGACTTACCGGAACCGGAAGCTCCGATGATACAGGTAACATCCTTGCTGTTTACTGTAAAATCAATATCCTTTAAGACCAGATTGGTGCCAAAGGTCTTGCTTAAATGGCGGATCTCCAAAATCTTTTCGCTCATTACTGCTCCTCCTTCTTATCATCCGGATAACGGTACATACCACTGGTATAAGCCAGTGTATCTGTGGTTGCCAGGTCAAAATTGTCTGCACCATCCATCTTCTTCTCCCACAGACGCAGCAGTCTGGAGCAGGTAAATGTCATGATAAAATACATGATCATGGTAATGGTATAGGTCTCAAAGTTCATGTAAAGGGCACCTGCAGCTGCCTTTGTCTTATACAGCAGTTCTGCCACACCAATAACAGAAAGCACGCAGCTGTCCTTGATATTGATGATCAGGTTGTTGCCGATCTGAGGCATCAGGTTACGCAGAGCCTGAGGCAGGATAACGTAGATCATAGTCTGAACATGGGTCATACCAATGGATTTTGCTCCTTCAGTCTGTCCCGGGTCAATAGAAAGGATACCGCCTCGTACAGTCTCTGCCATATAGGCACCTGTATTAATAGATAAGATAAAATAAGCAGCCTGGGTAATAGTAGAATTAATTCCCAGCAAAGGCATAAGGCCATAGTAGATAAACATAGCCTGGGCCATCATAGGTGTACCCCTGAAAAATTCCACATAAGCATTTAAGATCAGCCGTATGATCCACAAAGCTCCCTTCTTTAAAGGATTGTCTCCCTTTTCAGAAGGAATGGTCTGGACAATACCTACGGCAAAGCCGATGAGGCATCCTACCAGCGTACCTACTAAAGCGATCTTTAAGCTGACGCCTGCACCCTGCAGCATAGACATGCCGTAGCGGTTGAATACGACCATTACACGGCCCAAAAAATCTGTTGGCATAACTTTCTCCTTTTTATCTCTTCAATTAGTTTGCCAGAGGCTGTACGGAAATTGCCTCATCCATCATTGCAGAGAAATCATCTTTTGTCATCTTGGACAGAACACTGTCAATAGCTTCCTTTAACTCAGTATTGCCCTTCTTTAAGGAAATACCAATGTTGATATCCTCGTCAGTTACCTGGAAATCATCTTCGCCGCCGCCAAATTCAAGAAGCTTGAAATCTGGATAAGCAACTAAAGCACCCTTACCGGTTGGCTGGTCAGTTACAACCAAATCACACTTGTCAGCATTTAAGGACATCAGCATATCTGGTGCACTTGCTGTTGCAGCTAAGATATTTGCATCCTGGATCTGTGGAAGGCAGGTATCATACCAGATGGTGCTCTGCTGGGAAGTACAGGTTGCACCAGCCAGGTCAGCTACGCTCTTAGCGTCAGCGTACTTACTGCCGTTCTTAACCAGGGTAACGATGGTTGCATAGTAATATGGCTCAGTAAAATCAACTGCCTGAAGACGCTCTGTAGTAATGGACTGACCGGCAATAACGCAGTCAACCTGTCCAGTGCTTACAGCAGGGATCAGTGAATCCCAGTCAAGACGAACGATCTGCAGGTCATATCCTAACTCATCACAGATCTTCTTTGCCATCATAACATCGTATCCATAAGCATATTCGTTGCTGTCATTAATTGGTACAGCGCCGTTGGAATCATCTGGCTGTGTCCAGTTGTATGGTGCGTATGCACACTCCATAGCTACCTTTAAAACCTTCTTTTCGCCGGAAGCTGCTGTAGCCTCTTCAGCTGCGCTTTCTCCTGCTGCGCTTGTCTGCTCTGCCGGAGCTGCTGTAGTAGCTGCTGTATTATTTCCGCCACATGCTGTTAATGCACCTGCTGCCATTATTCCAGCAAATGCCAGGCTCATTGTTCTCATTACATTTCTTTTCATAATTGTTCTCTCCTTTTGCCTGTATTTCGAAAGTCTGTTATCAAAAAATACCTGTCCTTATAACAAACAGACATGTCACCTGGCGGTAACATCACCATAAATGAAAGCCATACCTGTTACCAGGTATGACTTCTTCGTTTTCCTTGGCTTCTTTCGCGAAACAGCCTTCCTGACTGCTGATTTTTATATAAATCAGCATTTTCCCGCTTAGTATAGCATAACTGCTCCGCTTTTCCAATAGTAATTTTTATTTTAACAGGCCATATTTTCCACTATATTTTCCTACTTTTTCCCAGCTTCCTTAGAAACTGCCTCTGCTTCCTCTGCCTTTTTAATCATCAGGTCTGTCATTTTCTGCTGATACTCTTCATCCGCCGTGATCTCATTTCCCTGTTCATCTGCCTCCACAGCGAACAAGAAAGTTCTTGCATCATTGATCTCATAGCTGCAGGTTACAAATGTATACAGCGCTTTCACCGGGTATTCTACGGTTTCCGCATAGGAGCAAGGGGCGATCATCTCTTTTACAAACTCATCAAAAGCTTCCTGACTCTTAAAACGGGTCTTGCGCACAATGGGCTTTGCCTCTCCATAATAGCAGGATACCGCCTTTAAACGTATCTCCCGTTCAGGAGTATAAATAGAAAAATACTGATGCTCTTTAAAATAAGAAGGGTCTTTATAGCGGACAATATCTTTAAACATGCTTCCGTTCTTCATATTGTGGCCGTAAAGGATATTATTTCTTCCCTCAAAGTCACCTTCGCTTTCGTAGTCCAGATAAATACTTCCGGCTACACTTGCTTCCCCGTTAAAATCATGTTTCAGATAAAAATCATTATCTGTTCCCTGTACAATAGGATAACTGATCTTTGTATCTGGAATATGGATCCAGCCAATGGTATCAGGATTTTCCTTTTTTAATGTATCAAAATCATAGGGTGACTGGTATTCCTCTTTTTCAGGTTCTGTCTCCAGTTCCTGTTTTTCTGTTTCTTCTATTGTAATGGTCTCCTGGGTCGTCTGGGCTGCTTCCCTTGCAAGGCGTTCATACTCTTCCTGGGCTCTTTTATCTGCAAGATAACTGCGCAAAGTCAGGCCGCCGCTTACTAAAAATACCAGAAGTGCAACGCAGACCAGTATTTTCCACAGAGTATCTCTGCCGCTTTTTTTACTGTCTTCCATACATCATTCTGTCCTTTCCAAGATGTTTTCCTTAAAAGATCATGCTGTATGTGTCTTCTTTACAGGCTCTTTCTCCCACTGTCCGGATCTTGCCACAGCCTCATGCATTAAAAGGAGCAGTTCCATAAAGCTTCTGAAGCTTACCTGGCAGCGTTTTTCCTTCCAGCCAACCGTTCCCTGCCAGGTAGAATTCCTGCGAAACAGCACCCGGACTACAAAGGTTGCAGGACTATAATTTCCATTTTCCACACGGAAACTGCGTGAAATGATCACTGCCGGTTCTTTTTCCTGTTCCGGAAGAGGATCGATCATTTCCGCGATCTTTTCCCTCAGCTCAAATTCATTATAAAAAGCCCGTCTGTCTTCTACTGCCGGATGGGACACATCCCCGCTCATCACATGACCTTCATAATTGTTTACAGTGACTTCACACATCTTTTTGCCAAGTCCATAGGGAAGTCTTGTTACACCTTCCCCTAACTGCTGGTCTAAAAAGTCCATCAGTTCCATAAAGCTGTCAAAATGTCTTTTGGCGTTCGTTCCGATCTGTTCGATCTGCCCCTGCCAGGAAGCATAATAACGATACTGGACCCGCAGGCAAAAATCCGCAAGTTTTCCTCTTGTTTCAGACTTTAATCCTTCTATTCTTACTTCCCTGCTTTCCTCTTTCAGATCCAGATATTCTTTTTTGCTGAAATTGCGGTGGTCCACACTTTTCATAGGGTAATGGATCTCCTCAAACAGCTCCTCTAAAGCAAACACCATTTCAGAAAGGCTGTAAAAAACAATGCCATACTCCTTACTTTCATGATTGATCCTTCCTTTTAATATCCTGTTTTCAAAATCATCCACTGCAATATGGATCTGACGATAAGAATTCGGTATTGCTCCAGTCTTTGCTACTGACATTTTTTCACCCACTTTCTGTTTATTATTCTGTTTTATACTATTTTCAGTATAGCAGTTTCCGGTTACAAATCGGTTACAAAATACTTAATTTTTTCGTTTTTTCGTCTTAATAAACTGGACATTTCCATAGCGTATAGTTATACTTATTGTATAAATTCAAATGCACGATATAAAAATGATATATAAAGGAGACCTGCCATTATGCCATCTTCTTCTGAACAGAGACCAACGATCCATGTACAGACCCTTGGCGGTTTTTCTATCCGCACAAACGGCTGCCAGATCAATGACAACAGCAATCAGTCAAAAAAGCCCTGGGCATTATTAGAGTATCTTGTTATATTCCAGAAAAAGGATATCAACCCTGCTGAACTGATCCGTATCATCTGGGCCGATGATCCCGGTGTCAATCCAAACGGAGCATTAAAAACCCTTATGTTCCGTTCCCGTAAACTGTTAGAGCCGTTAGGGATCTCCCCGCAGAAACTGTTAGTCCAGCAGCGGGGAACATATGCCTGGACCCAGGATTATCCTACGGTTTTAGATATTGATGAATTTGAGTCTGTATGCAACCGGGCTTTAAGCAACTCCCTTGATCCGGAAGAAAATCTGTCCCTGTGTATGGAGGGTCTTTCTATTTACAAGGGTGATTTCCTTCCAAAATCAGAATACGAATCATGGGTCATTCCCATCAGTGCTTATTATCACTCTCTGTACCAGAAGCTGGTTTACAAGACCATTCAGCTGCTTTTGGACAAACAGGCTTACGGACAGATCACTTCCATCTGCCAGACTGCTATTGGGATCGAGCCTTTTGATGAGGAATTTCATTATCACCTGGTCTATTCCTTATATAAGGACGGCCATACCAGCCAGGCACTTGAAGAATATAGCAATACCTTAGACCTGTTCTACAATGAATTTTCCATTTCACCAACGGAACATTTTAAGGAGCTGTATAATATCATCCGTAACAGTGAACGTGGCATCAATACAAACCTTGACTCTATCCAGACTTCCTTAAACGAGGAAAGCAGCGGCGGGGCTTTCTACTGTGAATATCCTATTTTCAGGGATCTGTTCCAGTTAGAACGCCGTTCTATCCAGCGTACCGGAGACTCTATTTATCTCTGCCTGCTGACAGTTACAGGGATCGACGGAAAAACTCCAAAGAGCATGATCCTTCAAAAAGCAATGGAACACTTAAATACTTCCATTATGGCTTCCCTGCGCTGCAGTGATGTATTCACCCGTTACAGTATCAGCCAGTACCTGATCTTACTGCCTACTGTAACCATTGAAAAAGGAGAAATGGTCTTAAAACGTATTATCAGCAACTTCCGCAAGCTTTACAACCGGAAGGACATTACAGTTGAGATCCGTTTGCAACCGGTTCTTCCCTGGAAAAATACGCCTTTAGGCGAAACCTTAAATTACGAAGAACTGACAGAAGAAGAACCCTAGAATTTCCGTAAGTAAACAAAAAACATTTAAAAAACAGATGGAGCCAGGTCGGTTCCATCTGTTTTTATTTTATGTACTAGGAAATTCCGTTGGAACTCCCTAGTACACAAAAAGGCACGACCTGCCAACGATGCGCACTCGCGCGATGAGGAAGTTTGTCGCAAGCGACCGCGCTCGGCGCGAGAATGTGCCAAGGCACATTCTTTTTTATGGTTTCTGCTCCCGTCATCTCTTTATTTATGGCGTGCAGATCACCGGTATTCCCTTGTAAAGCAGATCATATAAAGTTGCTGCACTGGCCGGTGGCAGATTTACGCAGCCATGGCTGCCGCTGGTCTGATAAATGGTTCCACCGAATTTGCTTCTCCAGGAAGCATCATGAAGTCCGATGCCTCCGTTAAATGGCATCCAGTAATCTACATGGCTTTCGTATTCATATTTGCCGTTATCCAGCTTCTTTCCACGCAGGATACGGTCTTTTTCTTTATAAGTCAGACTGTAGATACCTGCCGGTGTTGTATAATCCTTTGACACATTTCCTGTTACACAGGGCGCATCCCAGACAACGGTACCATCTTTTACCATGTATACATGCTGTCCGCCAAGATCCACCTGTACATATGTATTGCCCCAGTCACCACCTGTTCTGGAAACTGCACTCTGGCTGTATACAGGCTCCCTGTCTGCACTGTCACCATCCTGCCATGCCGAACCACTCTGGATCAACTCAGTAAGGGCTGTGATCTCGCCTGCCTGGTCCATCTTCCATCCATAAGGGCCTGTAAGCTGGTATTCTGCTCCTGTTACCCCTGTAAAGGTACGTGTCTTTCCTGCTGTATCGTAAGTTGCCGCCAGATTTGCCACAAATGCTGCGACTTTTTCCTGATCCAGAGTTACCTGTCCATTGCTGCTTCCTGTGATCCAGCTGGCCATGGTCTCGCCGGAAAGAACTTCTGACGCATCTCCAAATACATACCGCAGCTGTTTGGTCCTGCGGCTGTTCATAGCTGCACATAAAGCCTTCAGGTTTTCATCACTTTCCCAGACACCAACGGTACGGTAACAGCCGGTTTCTTCCAGGGAAAGTTCCCTGCTTCCGGCTCTTACAACAGCTGTGATCACCTGTTTTGTCTTTTCCGGGTCCACATCATTTCCCTGTACAGCCGGAACGATGGTAAATTCTTTTCCTTCTTCATAAGCAGAGATGGAAGCATCTTTTGTTGTCACAATACTTCCGCCACTGATGCAGGAAAGATTGCTGATCTTATTGTTTAACGCCTCTTCGTTATACTGGGCAGAAACTTCCATTGTATGCGTATTTTCACCGGAAGGTCCTGCTACACGGCCGGTGGCATTCTGACTGTCCAAAATATCCTGGATACTGCCGGAAACAGTCACCTGGTAGCCAATATCGCTGCCTTTGATGCTCTCTTCTTTTCCGCCTTTTTCTTTGATATTCAGTGTATATTCCCCAGCATAAAAGCCTTCGATCCTTGCTTTTGCTTCATCTGGCGTCAATCCACCTACACCTACGCCATTGATCTTGGTGCCGGATACCAGCTTTGAGGTATCACTTTCATCTGCAAATGCACCTATGGTTGCAGCTAATGACAATGTCAGTGCCGACAGAACCGTTAAAAGCAGTTTCTTTTTTCCTACATTTTTTCTCATACTCCATACTCCTTTTTTGAGCACCTGACCTGTAAACTCCCCTGTCAGTCGATCACCTTAATGCTTTCGATCACCGGCTGGTTTTCTTTTGCAACTGTTCCGTTGTTGTCTTCTACCTTTGTATCTTCGCAGATCGCGTCAACCACATCCATACCGTCCGTTACATAACCAAAGCAGGCATATTCACCGTCTAAGAAGGTACTGTCCTCATGTACAATAAAGAACTGGGAGCTTGCGCTGTCCTTACGCTGGGCTCTTGCCATGGAAATAGCTCCTCTTGTATGGGATAATGGATTTTTCACGCCATTGGAGTCAAATTCGCCTTTGATCTCACGCTCGGAACCGCCCATTCCAGTTCCTAATGGATCACCGCCCTGGATCATAAAGCCGCTGATAATGCGGTGGAAGGTAAGTCCGTCATAAAATCCGTTTCCAGCCAGATCTAAGAAGTTTGCAACTGTGATCGGTGCTGCATCTCCGTCTAATTCTACATTAATAGTGCCGTAATCTTTTACAGTGATCTCTACATGGTGCTTTCCTGCAGCTGCTGCCAGATCCAGTTCACTGTTTTCCTCGGCTGCCTCTGTAGTTTCTGCTGTTTCACTTGCTGCAGCCCGGGTTGTCTCTTCTGCTTTTTCTGTCTCAGTTTCTTTTGTATCTTCTGCCTTTGCAGTTGTTTCAACTGCTGTTGTCTCTGCTGTATTATCTTTTGTACCGCAGCCTGCTAATAACATGGCAGATGCTGCTGCCATCAGGCAGATCTTCATCCATTTCTTCATTCTTAATTTCAATTCCTTTCTTCTGCTATCATAAGCTTTACTCATGCCTGTACGCGATATGCCTGCTTTGGCAGGCGGGGCACTCGTTGTTTTCATCATAGCATTTTCCCCAGATACAGTAAAGCGTTTCACAAAAATATCAAACTTCCGTAAGATTTATTAAGAAAGATACAAAAAAGCAACAGCGCCGAAGTTTCCTTCAGCGCTGTCACTTTTATCCCTTATATAACAATTTTTAATCGATTAGCCTGTTTTAAATCTCTGCAATTAGTCTGCCAGAGCTGCCTGTGCTGCTGCTAAACGAGCGATCGGTACACGGAATGGTGAGCAGGATACATAGTCCAGTCCGATCTTGTGGCAGAATTCTACGGAGCTTGGGTCACCGCCGTGCTCGCCGCAGATACCTACATGAAGTTCAGGACGTGTAGCCTTTCCTAACTTAATAGCCATTTCCATCAGCTTGCCTACGCCAGTCTGATCCAGTTTTGCAAATGGATCATTCTCGAAGATCTTAGCATCATAGTAAGCGTTTAAGAACTTGCCAGCATCATCACGGGAGAATCCGTAAGTCATCTGGGTTAAGTCGTTAGTACCGAAGCAGAAGAACTCAGCGTCCTTAGCGATCTCATCAGCAGTTAAAGCTGCTCTTGGGATCTCGATCATAGTACCAACTTCGTATTTCAGGTCAACACCAGCTGCTGCGATCTCAGCATCAGCGGTCTCAACAACGATCTTCTTAACATACTTTAATTCCTTGGTATCGCAGATCAGAGGGATCATGATCTCTGGGCAAACGTTCCAGTCTGCATGAGCCTTCTTAACATTGATAGCTGCACGGATAACAGCCTTTGTCTGCATCTTAGCGATCTCAGGATAGGTAACAGCCAGACGGCAGCCACGATGTCCCATCATTGGGTTGAACTCATGAAGTGCATCGCAGATAGCTTTGATCTGTTCAACAGTCTTGCCCTGTGCGTCAGCCAGTTTCTTAATATCTTCTTCCTCAGTAGGAACGAACTCATGCAGAGGCGGATCCAGGAAACGGATGGTAACTGGGTTGCCTTCCAGAGCTTCGTACAGCTTCTCGAAATCTCCCTGCTGCTCAGGTAAGATCTTCTCCAGAGCTGCTTCTCTTTCTTCTACTGTTTCAGAGCAGATCATCTCACGGAATGCATCAATTCTGTTGCCTTCAAAGAACATATGCTCTGTACGGCAAAGACCGATACCTTCTGCGCCAAGCTCTCTAGCCTTTGCAGCATCTCTAGGAGTATCTGCATTGGTACGAACCTGTAATCTTCTATATTTGTCAGCCCATGCCATGATTCTTCCGAACTCACCAGCGATGGTAGCATCTACAGTTGGGATAATGCCATCGTAGATCTTACCGGTAGAACCATCAATAGACAGCCAGTCACCTTCATGGTATTCTTTTCCAGCCAGAACGAACTTCTTGTTCGCTTCGTCCATAATGATATCGGAGCAGCCGGATACACAGCAGGTACCCATACCACGTGCAACTACTGCTGCATGGCTGGTCATACCACCGCGGACAGTCAGGATACCCTGAGCAGCCTTCATACCTTCAATATCTTCAGGAGAGGTCTCCAGACGAACCAGAACTACCTTCTCGCCTTTTGCCTTCCAAGTCTTTGCATCTTCTGCTGTAAATACGATCTTACCGCAGGCAGCACCTGGTGAAGCAGCCAGTGCCTTAGCTACAGGCTCAGCCTTCTTAAGTGCAGCAGCGTCAAACTGAGGATGAAGCAGTGTATCCAGGTTACGTGGATCGATCATCTTAACTGCTTTCTTCTCATCGATCATGCCTTCGTCAACTAAGTCGCAGGCGATCTTTAATGCAGCCTTTGCAGTTCTCTTACCATTACGGGTCTGTAACATGTACAGCTTTCTGTCCTCAATGGTGAACTCCATATCCTGCATATCTCTATAGTGGTCTTCCAGAGTATGGCAGATACCTACGAACTGCTCATAAACTTCTGGCATAACTTCCTTTAACTGGTCGATCTTCTGAGGTGTACGCACACCAGCTACTACGTCTTCGCCCTGTGCATTCATCAGGAACTCGCCCATTAAGTGCTTCTCACCAGTTGCTGGGTCACGGGTAAATGCAACACCAGTACCGGAGGTCTCACCCATGTTACCAAATGCCATCATCTGTACGTTTACTGCAGTACCCCAGGAATATGGGATATCGTTGTCACGACGGTAAACATTTGCTCTTGGGTTATCCCATGAACGGAATACAGCCTTGATTGCTTCCATTAACTGCTCCTTAGGATCAGTTGGGAAATCTTTTCCGATCTTCTCTTTATATTCAGCCTTGAACTGCTCAGCCAGATCATGCAGATCTTCTGCAGTCAGTTCAACGTCCTGCTTAACGCCTTTTTCAGCTTTCATCTTGTCGATGAGCTCTTCAAAGTATTTCTTTCCGACTTCCATAACAACATCGGAGAACATCTGGATAAATCTTCTGTAGCAGTCCCAAGCCCAACGTGGATTGCCGGACTTCTTAGCCAGAACCTCTACTACTTCTTCATTCAGACCTAAGTTCAGGATGGTGTCCATCATACCAGGCATGGATGCTCTAGCACCGGAACGAACGGAAACCAGAAGTGGATTTTCCTTATCACCAAACTTCTTGCCGGTGATCTCTTCCATCTTTCCGATATATTCCATGATCTGGCCCATGATCTCGTCATTGATCTTTCTGCCATCTTCATAGTACTGTGTACAAGCTTCTGTTGTAATTGTGAATCCCTGAGGAACCGGTAAACCAAGATTTGTCATCTCAGCCAGGTTTGCACCTTTACCTCCTAAAAGATTTCTCATGTTTGCATTGCCTTCACTGAACAAGTAAACCCACTTTGTTGCCATAAGTCTTTTCCTCCTCTGATATAGCAGTCCGCCAGGCCCCTTTCACCTGACGTTTGCCGACTTAGCTTAACTTAGGGCGGAACCAATGACTCCCTTCGTCCGTCCAACGTGTTTATTATATCACAAAGTTTTTTTCAGTAAACCCTTTTGGAGGCAAAACTTTGAAAAAATTTGTTAATTTTACTGTAAAAACCAGTGTAAGCGCTTCCACTTTCTGTCATTTTCACATATCCGTTGTTGGTTCGTATTTGCGAATGTGCATTGTATACAAAAGCATTTATTCGTGCCCCAGACGCTTCTTTGATGTGTCTGGAAAGAAAAAAGTTCCGCCTGCTGACGCAGACGGAACGCTCGTTAGTGGCTTGGGAAAAATAAATGTCTCCTTCGCAGCCGCTTGTTTTATTCCAAATGCTTCACTCGCATTTCCGTGCTAACGCACTCTACTGCCTGCTTGCACAGGCAAAATGCTCGTTAATGGTCCAAGAAAAACAAATGCCGCTTTTAGCGGCGCTTGTTTTTCTCTTGGACTCATTATATCTTAAACCGATACCCCACTCCCCAGATAGTCTCAATATACTGAGGCTTTGCGGTATTAAACTCAATCTTCTCTCGAATCTTTTTAATATGCACTGTTACAGTTGCAATATCTCCAATGGATTCCATATCCCAGATTTTGGAGAAAAGCTCTTCTTTTGTAAATACATGGTTGGGATTTTGTGCCAGGAAGGAAAGCAGGTCGAATTCCTTGGTTGTAAAGGTCTTTTCTTCCCCGTTTACCCACACTCTTCTGGCAGTCTTGTCGATCTTAAGACCGCGGATCTCGATGATCTCATTTGCCGGCTGGCCGCTTCCTACCAGGCGCTCATATCTTGCCATATGGGCTTTTACTCTGGCTACCATTTCACTTGGACTGAATGGCTTGGTGATGTAATCGTCAGCTCCCAGTCCCAGTCCGCGGATCTTGTCAATATCTTCTTTCTTTGCGGAAACCATGATAATAGGGGTATTTTTCACCTCACGTACCCGGCGGCAGATCTCAAAACCATCGGTTCCTGGAAGCATCAGATCCAGGATCAGCAGGTCATATTCCTCTTTTAATGCCCGTTCTAAACCGTCTGTACCATTATTTTCTATTTCTACTTCAAAGCCTGACAGCTCCAGATAATCCTTTTCCAGCTCTGCAATGCTTTCCTCATCTTCTACGATCAGTATTTTACTCATTCCTGCACAACCTCCTGATATTTTCTTAAAACAAAGTGCACCTCTGTTCCGATCCCCTCTTTACTGGTAGCCCAGATACGGCCACCGTGATCCTCAATGATCTTTCGCACAATGGACAGACCGATACCGCTTCCGCCCTGGGAAGAATTTCTGGAAGAGTCGGTGCGGTAGAACCGGTCAAAGATATTTGGCAGATCTTTGGCTGCAATTCCTTTTCCATTGTCCTCGATCTCCACCTGGATGAAATCCCCGTCATCCTTGATGCGGATATTGATAATACCTTTTTTCTTGTCCAGATATTTCACAGAATTGCTGATGATATTGTTGATCACACGCTTCATCTGCTCTGCATCGGCAATGACCACTACGTCTTCATCTACGTAGTTAAAATATCCCAGTTCAATACCTCTTGCTTCCATATCCAGTCCCACTTCTTCCACGCAGTCCCTGAAATACTGGGAAACATTGATCTTGGAGAATGTATATGGGATCTTGTTGGTATCGATCTTAGAATAGAATGTCAGCTCATCGATGAGGCGGTCCATGTCATTAGCTTTATTATAAATGGTCCTGATGTATTTATCCAGCTTTTCCGGTGAAGATGCCACTCCGTCCATAATACCTTCCACATAGCCCTTAATAGCTGTGATCGGTGTCTTTAAGTCATGGGAAATATTGCTGATCAGCTCTTTGCTTTCTTTGTCATACTGGACTTTTTCCTCTGCACTTTCTTTTAAGCGCATACGCATTTCTTCAAAGTCCTGGCAAAGATGGCCGATTTCATCATCTGCGTCCACATCCAGGGTAAATTCCAGATTGCCGTCACGGATCTTCTTGGTAGCTTCCTGAAGCTTGTTTAAGGGGCTTAAAATAGACTGGTACACCCAGAAAGTCAGGGTAATTCCGGCGATCAGAAGGATCATAACACCTAAAAAGAGCATTTCCCGGATCATGGATTTTACTTCCGGCAGCAGATCATCTACATTAGAAATAATAAATACGCTTCCTTCTGTCTTATCCGGGAACTGAAAATCCATCTGCTTTACCAGATGCTGGCTCTCGCCGTCTAAGTAGATACCGCCCTCTAAATCTCCCTGAAGGATATCAAATTCCGGCAGCTGCTCACACAGCTGGGTCTTATTTTCCTCGTCTGCATCACCAAAATAAATGATGTCGGTTCCCTTTCGCACTACCAGATAAGCATAATGCTTCTGAAGTTCCGCATTGACCTCATCTAAATGACTGCTGTCTTCATATAATTCAGGCTTTTTATCCAGTTCTTCCCGGATCACCTGCTGTACCCGGCGGGTCAGACGGTTAAATACCTGGGTAGAATTACCATTTAAAAGATCCACCTGTTCCGTCAGACCATACTCTTTTGTAAAGGAACGTGCCTGATGATCATTGATGGCAAAAAAGGACACAAAAATAAGAAGCATGGGAACAATGGTGATGATCATAAATGCAACCGCTAAGCGGGTCTTTAGTTTCATAAGTAAGGACCTCCAATGGACTCATTATATCATACTTCCTCACTATCATTTATAAAATCATTCTAAAATCAGCGAACGCGTCACTGGCGCGTTCTCAATATACATAGCAAAATGCCCGCTTCCCCAAAACAGGAAAACGGGCATTTTTAATTTAAAGTTTAACTTAAATCTCAATTAGAACATAAACTTATCAGCAAAGTAATCCTTTAACTCAGCGATCGGGATACGAACCTGCTCCATGGTGTCTCTGTCACGGACAGTTACTGCATGGTCTTCTTCAGAGTCAAAGTCATAGGTTACGCAGAATGGAGTACCGATCTCATCCTGTCTTCTGTAACGCTTACCGATGTTTCCTCTGTCATCGAATTCGCAGTTGAAGTACTTGCTCAGTTCAGCGTATACCTTTTCTGCTCCTTCGTTTAACTTCTTGGACAGTGGCAGAACGCCTACCTTTACAGGTGCCAGAGCCGGATGGAAGTGAAGGACAGTTCTTACATCACCTTCTCCGATCTCTTCTTCGTCATATGCTGCACACAGGAATGCTAAGGTTACACGGTCAGCACCCAGTGAAGGCTCGATTACATATGGGATATATTTTTCCTTGCTCTCATCATCAAAGTAAGTCATATCCTGTCCGGATACAGTCTGATGCTGGGTCAGATCATAGTCAGTTCTGTCTGCAATACCCCAAAGCTCGCCCCAGCCAAATGGGAACTGGAATTCCAGGTCAGTAGTAGCCTTGCTGTAGAAGCACAGTTCTTCTGGAGAATGGTCTCTTGCACGCATTTCATCTGGCTTAATGCCTAATTTCTGCAGCCAGTCGATGCAGTACTGTTTCCAGTAAGCAAACCACTCAAGGTCAGTACCTGGTTTGCAGAAGAATTCAAGCTCCATCTGCTCAAACTCTCTGGTACGGAAAGTAAAGTTACCAGGTGTGATCTCGTTACGGAAGGACTTACCGATCTGTCCGATACCAAATGGAACTTTCTTTCTGGAAGTTCTCTGTACATTCTTGAAGTTTACGAAAATACCCTGAGCAGTCTCTGGACGAAGGTATACAGTATTCTTAGCATCCTCGGTTACACCCTGGAATGTCTTGAACATCAGGTTGAACTGACGGATATCTGTAAAGTCGTGAGCACCACAGCTTGGGCAGCAGATATGCTTGTCTTCGATATACTGCTTCATCTGTTCCTGGGACCAGCCGTCTACAGAACCTTCGATCTCAATGCCATGCTCATCGTTATAATCTTCGATCAGCTTGTCAGCGCGGAAACGTTCTTTACACTGCTTACAGTCCATCAGAGGATCGGAGAAACCGCCCAGATGTCCGCTGGCTACCCATGTCTGGGAGTTCATTAAGATGGCACAGTCAACACCTACGTTATAAGGGCTTTCCTGTACGAATTTCTGCCACCAGGCTTTCTTTACGTTGTTCTTCAGCTCAACGCCCAGATTACCGTAATCCCAGGTATTTGCAAGACCGCCATAGATCTCAGAACCTGGATATACGAAACCTCTGTTTTTTGCAAGAGCTACGATTTTTTCCATTGTCTTTTCCATATCAGTATCCTCTCTCTTTACAAGCATTCTGCAGATCCGTGGACCACTCATCTGCAAACTGCCATTTTTACTTAGTTACGATTACACTTGTTCCGGAACCTGTCTTTATAAAATGTCCGTCATGGACATCACAGCCTCCGTCTGCATCCAGCAAGTCAGCCTCTGTCTGGACCATTCCTTCTCCCTGTAAAACAACAGCAAAGGAACCGGTCGCCAAAGCAGCTTCATAGTCCACACCTGCAGCTTTCAGATCTTCTGAAAGTTCCTCCGGTGTGCCGGTTTTAATTTCCGTAAAAGGCATGGTATCATCTCCTATTTCACTGGCAAAGTCCACAAGACTTTCCCCACTGTCATAAGAGGTGATAAGAACTGCTTTTCCCTTTTCCAGACTTCCTGAAACCAGAGTTACCGGCTCTTTTGAGCTTTCTGTCCCATTGGCTTCATTGTATTCCTTTATCTTTTCAGATGCAAAGTCTAAAAGTTCCTCTTTGGAATAGCTGCCGCCTTCATACGTTTCCACGCTGACCCACTGAAGGTTACCATCTTTCGTAATATAAAGACAGCTTTCTTCTGTTTCCGGTCCTTTTGCGTTTTTTGCAGATAAGCCTTCGCAGCCTCCAAGCATAAGCACTGCTGTCAGAACAACAGCCGCCGCAAGAAGTTTTTTCTTCATTCTCTTCCTAATTCCTTTCAGACATATGGCATATTATATCCTCTGAATGGCATAATTTCAAGCCCTTTAGCTCATTTTCAGCTAACCGGACGGGCCGTTTTTCCCCCGGAGAGCACTTCCAGGATCTCTAAGGACTTAAACTCATGGTGTATGTATTCATCCATGGCATGCTGCACTTCCCTGGAAAATTCCCTCAAAACATCTTCTTTCAGTGTAAATGTATACAGGGAACCTAAGGGAGTCGCGATCACATATTGCCACGCATAAACGCAGGACTCCGACACTCTTCCTTCCGGCTCCTGTGTATACACACCGTTAATGACCATGGCACGAAGTTCAAAAATGCGCCGTACCAGCGGATTTGGCAGAGCCTCTTTGCTTAATGCCTTTAAAGACACATACAAAAGATTTAAAAGCTCCGTTCCGTCCATATTTTCATCGGAAAGCCAGGAAGCCACTTCCAGAAAATAAGCCCCATAGCAGGCTCCTTCCATATCTGCTGACAACTCATCAAAGTAATTGGTGATCTGGGCAGACTGGAGATTGTAGGCAGATCTTCCTTCATATACCTGAAAGGTTCCAAAAGAAAAAGGCCGGCTTGCTGCCATCAGGCTGCTTCCCGGTCTTCTCACACCATGAGCAAAGGCGGTTATCTTTCCTTTTTCCCGGGTCAGAAGCACCAGCCGTCTGTCATAGTCACCGGAGGGTGCGCTTAAAAGGACCATTCCTGTAACACTTAAAACATCCCGCATGCTGCGCCCTCCTTTCTTATTTCATGTACTCTCGGAATCTTTTTGTACTTGATTTTGCGAGAAGATTTTTTGTCAGTTGTGCC